>Ga0070729_10007261_pt1 | contig 10676 bp, 8 predicted proteins | sample tdDd472_FD_66725 | JGI IMG/M metagenome (GOLD analysis project Ga0070729, IMG submission 66725) | Marine sediment microbial communities from the Atlantic coast under amendment with organic carbon and nitrate - tdDd47.2 | ecosystem: Environmental > Aquatic > Marine > Coastal > Sediment | place...
CTGGCTGAAGAAAAAGTAGCGGCTATAGAATGGGCCTTTGATGCCCTGTACCAACAAGCGGAAATCCCAGTCTGGTTTGAAGATTTGATGTTCACCTTTGGTCAATCGGGGCGTTTGATGGGGCATGGCGTCTTTTTTTCACTCTTTGCGGGGCGATGGTCTAAGGAACAGGCTCAGTGGTTACAGCGGCTGGAGCAGCTGTCTCAACGCTATAATTTTGACCAAGTCACCGAACATTTCGGCTTTATGACGGGTGCGGATTTCCATGCGGGCGCACCCTTAGGCATTCCTTTTACCCCAACCACATTAGCGATTGGTCAAGATCGCCTCCAGCGTATTCAAGCCGCGGCTCAATGCCCCGTTGGTCTAGAGAATTTAGCCTTTGCCTATTCCTTAGAAGACGTCAAGCGGCATGGTGAATTCCTAGATCAGTTGATTCGCCCCGTCAATGGTTTTATTATTTTGGATTTGCATAATCTATATTGCCAACTTCATAACTTTGATTGTGCATTTGAGGAAGTGATACATTTGTACCCCTTGGAACGTGTGCGAGAAATACATATTTCTGGTGGTAGCTGGGAGGCATCGGATAGCCAGCCTTCACGGAAAATCCGGAGGGACACGCATGATGAATCTGTTCCGGACGAAGTTTTTCAACTATTGGCAGCCAGCCTTCCCTTATGCCCCAATCTGAAGTACGTGGTACTAGAGCAGTTGGGGAATGGCCTTCGTACCGCAGCAAGCCAGGAACAGTTTCGACAAGATTTTTACCGAATGGATCAACTTTTGAAAACTTATCAGGCTCCATCTCCCAAAAGCAGTCATGAATTCTTACCTGTTTTAAATTCTCCCCCAATCCAGCCCATTGAGTCGGAGGCATTATATCAGCAACAACAAGTATTATCCTATATTTTGGAGCATGTCTCTACCGTGGAAGAAGCGCAAAAGTGTCTAGCGGCTTCTCCCTTGGCACATACAGAATGGAATACGGATAATTGGCAACCCCATATGCTAGAAACGGCGCTTAAAATTGCTCAGAAATGGAAAAAAGGCTTTCCGTCTAACTAGTTTCGGGTTTTCCTATTACTATTCTGCCCTAGCATTTCTTCTTCGCTCTCTGACTTGCCAGTTTCTATCATCAGCAGATAAAAACGAAGAGAAATTGTATTTTACGGGATGAAGCAATTTCTTTTTAGTGTCCTTTTGCTATCCTTGATAGCTTGCCAAAATAAGTCAGCTATGACCAGTACTTCGGTGGAGTCGACGCTGCGCATCGCGATGGCGCAGATTTTTTGCCTGGATGGAGATAAATCTGGCAATTTTGCGCGTATAGAAAATGCCGTAAAAGAAGCCGTAGCGGCGAATGTCCAGCTCATCTGTTTTCCTGAAATGGCTCTATTGGGCTGGGTAAATCCTGATGCCCATGAACGGGCTGGGCCGATACCGGGGCCAGATACGGATCGATTGGCTGCACTAGCTAAAGAATACCAAATATATATTTCCATTGGCCTGGCCGAAAAAGTAGAAGATGCGCTTTATGATGCCGCCGTTTTAATCAATGATACTGGTGAGATCATACTGAAGCATCGGAAAATCAACATCTTAACCGATCTAATGGATCCCCCTTATACACCAGGTAAAGGGGTGCAAGCCGTACAAACGCCTTATGGTAAGATAGGGATGATGATCTGTGCAGATTCTTTTGATGAAACCGTCAAAACGGACATGAAAGCCCTACAACCGGATTTGCTCATTATTCCCTATGGTTGGGCCAAGGAAGAAGAAGATTGGCCCGAACATGGATTAGCACTAGAGAAAACGATTACATCAGCTGCCAAGGAGATCGGATGCCCCGTTATTGGAACTGATCTAGTGGGGGCTATTAGCCACGGCCCCTGGACGGGTTTGGTATATGGCGGTCTGAGTATAGCGTCTGATACTACTGGCACGATTTTAGCAAAAGGCAAGGATCGTGATCGCGATCTGATCATTTTTGATCTCCCTTTGTAGTCCAGGCTTTAATCTCTGCCAAAAAAAATTATAGAAAAACAATGAACAACAAATTTCTTTTAGTCCTCTTATTTTGCCTACCTACCTTAACTTATGCCCAATCTACTTCCTTTAGCCGGCAGGATACATTGCGCGGCTCTATCACTCCAGAGCGTAGCTGGTGGGACCTCACCTATTATCACTTTAAGGTGTCGGTGCATCCGAAGGATAGTTCCCTACAAGGCGTGAATACGGTACAGTACAAGGTAGTAGCCAGTCCCAAACGCATGCAAATCGATTTACAGCCACCGATGCAGATTGATCGAGTCGAACAGGCTGGCCAACCACTAATCTTTAAACGAGATGGCAATTTGTACTATATCGAAATACCAGGGGGGCAAGCCATTGGGAGTATTCATGAGGTAGCCATTCATTTCAGTGGCCAACCCAAGGTCAGTGCTCGCCCACCTTGGGATGGAGGCTTGAGTTGGAAGAAAGATAAGAATGGTAAAGATGTTGTCACGACAACTTGTCAAGGAGATGGAGCCTCACTTTGGTGGCCCTGTAAGGATCACCTCTATGATGAACCAGATAGTATGCTGATTAGTGTACGTGTGCCAGAAGGCTTGATGGATGTATCCAATGGGCGTTTGCGAAAGGTGGATACCCATGCCGATAGGAGCAAAACCTTTCATTGGTTTGTCGCTAATCCGATTAGCAACTATGTGGTTAATTTGAACGTATCGGATTACGTCCATTTTTCAGAGCAGTATGAAGGGGAGAAGGGCATGCTAGATTGTGATTATTATGTCTTGCCCTACAATTTGGAGGCGGCTAAAAAGCAATTTAAAGATGTAGCACGCATGTTGAAGGCATTCGAACACTGGTTTGGGCCGTATCCATTCTACGAAGACGGTTTCAAATTGGTAGAGGTGCCCTATCCCGGGATGGAGCATCAAAGTTCGGTTACCTATGGCAATGGCTTCAAGAACGGTTATGGTGGCCGTGATGTAAGTGGTACAGGCTGGGGTTTCAAGTTTGATTTTATCATTATCCATGAGGCTGGACATGAATGGTTTGCCAATAATATTACCTATAAAGACATTGCCGATATGTGGGTGCATGAAGGATTTACGGCCTATTCTGAAAATTTATTTTTGGACTACCATTATGGGAAAGCCGCTAGTGCTGAGTATGTGATTGGAACTCGGAAAAACATTAGAAATGACCGACCCATTATTGGTGTTTACGATGTGAATTATAGTGGTTCTGGAGATATGTATTCAAAAGGGGCGAATCTTTTACACACCCTACGACAGATCGTGAACGATGATGAAAAATGGCGCCAAATGCTGCGCGGTTTGAATGAAACCTTCTATCATCAGACGGTGACCACTAAAGAAATTGAAGACTACCTATCTGCCCAAATAGGACGTAAACTAGCTCCCTTTTTCAACCAATATTTACGAGATACACGCATCCCTACTTTTGAATACCAACTCAAAAAAGGTAAATTAAGGTATCGCTGGAGCGAGTGCATACCCGATTTTGATATGCCTTTGAAAGTGATGGTCGATGGAAAAGAAACTTGGTTGAAGCCAAAGACGAAATGGCGAAAAAAGCGACTAAAAGGCAAGGGAACGAGCGACTTAAAGGTAGACCCCAATTTCTATATCAATGAAACTAAGTTATAATCCAGGTCTGTGTTTTGCTGGATTTAGCGGGCATCCCGTGAAATAGTTGGTCATTCATGCTGACTTTTTCCCACAGAGGAATTATTTTCAGCCTATGAAATAGCGGTTTTGAACGAAATTTTTCCACTATCTAGATGGATTCTTTCGAGATTAACCCTTAATAATAAGACAGGACCTAACAGAAAAAAGAGAAAGATGAATCACGCTGAAGCTAATGCTTGTGCCATTATTTTGGCATTTCCCGATTTTTATACGGTACCCGATGGGGGTTGGCACATTTGGGTATGTGAAAAACTAGGGATTATCAAACAAGGACTCGTTCCTGGCGGCCATGCTGCAATGGCTATTATTCATAAGGAGACTGGTGAAATTGAATACGCTGATCTCGGTAGATATACCGCTCCGAAAGGACTAGCCCGTTTGCGTAGTAAAAATACAGACCCAGATGTAGCCATCGAAATCAAGGGTAAATTTGATGCCGACGGCGATCTGCTGAATGAGGAAGAAATCATTCGTTACTTTGATAGTAATCGAGATATTGTCCAATCCATTGGCGCTATGTACGCTTCTTTCTGCTCAAGTATCAACTACGAAAAAGTAATGGCGTACATCCAAAAAATGGAGCGGAAAGGAAGTGTGGTTTACAATGCTTTTGGAAAAGAGCATACCAACTGCGCGCGTTTTGTGCGTTCTGCCCTATTGGCTGGAAACGTGGACAAAAAGACGCAGCGTAGGTTAACCTATACTCCTGAGCCTACCGCTTGCCCACTAGGTAGTGTGATTTACGGATCTACCTCTTCGGAAGTTTGGCGCATTTGGAAAGGAGAATTGACACCTGAATACCGCAGTTTACCGACTTTAATGTTCAAGTACTTCTTTACGAATGCACCCAACGAACACAATATTAAGTTCAAATCGGCTAACGGTGCTTTTGATGCACCCGATCCACTTCCTGAGTATCCGTCTGCCCAATGGCTGGGAGGGTTGACCAAGGGAGCCTGGTTTGTCGTTGAGCAACCCGATCACCTCAATGATCCATCAGCCTTCCGCATCCGGAAAATTACAGCTAAAAACCAAACGATTTTTGATTATATCTTTAAGCTGACCGATGCCGCTTTTGATATCAATAAACCCTACGAGGTGACTTATGACTGTACGGCATTGTTCTGTACCCTTTTACAAGATGGCAAAAAATATGTCTTCGAATTTGTACGACCTTTTGAGGAAGTACCGGTAATGTAAGGATCATATAATGAAATTATTTGGGGCTTGGGAACTTATTAGCTAGTGATTTGGTTACCCAATCAAACTCACATCCAATGATGCATATTTCGTTCATTTCTAATCATACGGTTAGCTGGTAAAATCGGCAATTGGGAAAATACTATGTCCCCTTTTTATTCTTCGGAATAAGAGGCTAAGTAGTTGATACATTTCTCAATTGCAATGGGTTTTTCAGCCGAAAATTTTATGCTGTATACAGCCTTGTCTGTATGCCCTTTCTATCAATTGTAATAAATTAGAAATGAAGCCGAAATTATTTTATACCATCTGGTTTAGCCAGCGGAATGGCAGTAGCTTATTGTGTGAAGGCTTAAAGTCTACTGGAATTGCGGGCGTGCCAGAAGAATTCTTCCACCTACCTGCCAATACATCTTTACTCGATCATTACCAAGCAAGCGATTACCAAAGCTTGCAAGCCAGCATCTGGGAAGCAGGTAGCACATCCAACGGCGTTTTTGGGGTAAAGGTAAATGCTCCCGCTAAAGAGAATGATCCTCGAATACTTGAGTTACATCAGCTATCAGGCCAACCCGCTTCTGCGGCAGGAAACTTCCAGGTTTGGAATCACTTTTTCCCTGAATTCAAACATATCTTTATAACGCGTCGGAATAAAATTCGGCAGGCGGTGAGCTGGTGGAAAGCCATTGTCAGCCAGAATTGGCATTCGAAGGCCGGAGAAGCCAAGCCTTATGATCCAGCGGATATCCGAGATCGCTATGATTTTGATGCGATTCGTCACTTGCTGATTGAAACGACACTTAGAGACGCTCGCATTCAGGACATGCTAGAACAGGCCGGAGCGATACCTTTGACGATCGTCTATGAAGACTTTATTCTTCAATATGAAGCTACAATTAGGGAGGTCGTCCGTTTTCTAGGCATCGAGCAGGAAGGATTTGAAGTCAAGCCACCCTTCTACGAGCGGCTAGCGGATGAACTTTCCGATGAATGGACTGAACGTTTCCGAAAGGAACTACAAGCCGATTGGGATCATGTGATCTGGTAAATTTCCACAAAGGATTTTAAAATAAACGCTACTTTTGGTGTAGTGGAAGCGCATTCCACTGCACCTTTTTTATAAGAACATGCTCTAAGGAGAACCCAAGTATACCTTTATTTTAATTGAAAAACCATAAGAAACCACAACAGAAGATGGACGGAAGAAATCGAAAAGATATTAGTATCGGACAATTGGTACAAGTCGTACAAAAACATCATCAGCGAACAGGCGTTTTGACAAAAGGTATTGTGGAGCGTATCTTGACGAATTCCAACACTCACCCACACGGCATCAAGGTTCGTTTAGAAAGTGGAATCGTTGGACGAGTCAAGGCGGTACTGGAGGAGGACGAAGCATAAATTAAATCTAATCAAAATATTGAAATAGCATTTACGATGAAAAAAATCATACCCTTTTTTATCCTGAGCCTACTGGCTATCTTTCTGTCTACCTGCACGTCTTCACCTCCCACTAGCGAAGCCATTGAAGCCGCTGATGAAGCTGGTTTTATTAGCACCTTAAGGCGACACTTAGCGGCCGTTAGCCAGAAGGATTTGACTACTTTAGCTGCTACGATGTCCGAAGCCGAAGGCATGTTTTTGATTTTACCAGACACCGAACCGACTACAAGTGTACAGGCTTTTCTGGATATGCATAAGGAATGGTTTGCCGCTGGGCCTTGGACTTTTGAAACCAAAATTCTACATAGCGAGGTGAGTCATGATTTAGGCTTCGCGATTGTTGATGTGATGTATAAAGAGCCCGAACGGAATGGAAAGCCCTATTACAATCATATGATTGTGAGTTATGACCTGAAAAGAGTAGGTCCCAACTGGTTTGTGGTCAAGGATCAAGCTTGTTCTATTGATAAAACGAGTAGTTAAGGGCCTGGCCCAAAGCAGTGCTAAGAAAAATGCTTGTTCATTTATCGGTAGCACTGCGGGAGGAAGTACTGTAATTTGCCATCAAAAACGGATATGATGACAACTGCATTAAGTTTTGAGGAAAAGTACCAGGTGATAGTAAGGAAGGATGCTACGTACGTGGGGCTTTTCTATGTAGGTGTAAAAACGACCGGTATTTTTTGCCGGCCCGGTTGTAGGGCGCGTACCCCGAAACGGGAAAACGTAGACTTTTATAATAGCACCCATGAAGCCATATTACACGGTTTTCGGCCTTGTAAGGTGTGTAAGCCGGAGGAAGAAGTAGGTGCCACACCAGCATATATACAGACTATTCTGGAAGAATTGGAAGCACATCCTTTTAAGAAAATTAAGGATTGGGACTTACGACAGCGCGGGGTGGAGCCTAGTCAGATACGGCGCTGGTTTAAAAAGCATCACAAGATGACTTTCCATGCTTATCAACGCTTGTATCGCATCAATGGTGCCTTTACAAAGATATCCAATGGGGAATCGATTACCCATACGGCTTACGATATTGGTTTCGAATCTTTGAGTGGTTTCAACGATTCCTTTAAGTCCACTTTTGCCGATGCACCCAGCAAGGCAAATGGCAAGACGGTGATTCATTTACAGCGTTTTACCACCCCTATTGGGCCTATGTTTGCCTGCGCAACAGCGGAGGGCGTTTGTTTGACAGAATTTACCGATCGGCCCATGTTAGAGACCGAGTTTAAGGATTTAAAGAAAAGATTGAATGCTGTTATCTTGCCTGGGAATAATCCCCATTTGACGCAATTGCAGCAAGAATTACAAGAATACTTTAAGGGGAGCAGAAAGCATTTTACGGTGCCTTTGCATACACCCGGTTCTCCCTTTTCTCAATCGGTATGGGAACTCCTGAAAACCATTCCTTATGGAACCACTCGCAGTTACAAAGAACAAGCCGACTTATTGAAGAACCCGAAGGCAGTAAGAGCCGTAGGACGTGCGAATGGATTGAATAAGATAGCGATTGTAATTCCCTGTCATCGTGTAGTTGGAGCGAATGGCGCCTTGGTCGGTTATGGAGGCGGGATGGCTCGTAAGCAGTGGTTACTTGATTTTGAAACAGCCAATGCATAACCCATATCCCTAAAACTATTGCTAAGAGCGGGTAACCAAATGAATGTACTTTTCGTATAAAATATTTTATTTATATGTATTAAGTAAATATTTTATAATGAAACGAACAAACACTATTACCCTACTATTTCTCTTTTTATGCTTACTGCCGGTACTCAGCTCGGCGCACGATGATCCGATACCTGTTGAACAATTACCTGAACTACCTGTGGCCATTTATTGGGACGATAGCGGCCTGAAAATTAGGCTGAAACGTCATGATTCAAATACCGCTTCGCAGTTGCGGGCTCTTCCTTCGCGTTACTTAGAGAAAGTGGGGAATGACCTGATCAACATTAATAAGGGCGGAAGTCTTACGCCAGTTGTCATCGACCTGTCGAAGTATTTCGAAAACAAGATGGGCTACCGCAGCGGCTATACACGGATCAATAACAATGAGATGCACGCTATCACGGTGGAGAAGGATGACCTAAGTGGAAGCAATTATGACGAGTACGATACTTTTGCCATGATACTAAAATACCCGTCAGGAAAGCGGAGGCATGCCCAGCAAGAAATTCTTTTTAAAGGGCTAGATGTATTTCGGGTGGAAGCCGACCAACGGGCTCATGTTCAATTGAGTGGAAAAAAAATTATTGTAGATGTGAGTAAAACACCAAGCAGGTATCTGGTTCTTCGCGGCGGTGTTTTACAATTGGATGATATCGAAGAATTGGTTCCAAACCTTTGTTATAAATACAATAAGAAGTTTGGTGAAGATGGGGCATTTATCTGTTCTGATACCGATGGGAGAGGGGATAAGGCCTGGAATTTGGACCACGTAAGAAACCTGATTACCAAGTATAATATTACCGATTTTAATGATGAACCTTTGGCTTATTTGAAGAACATCATCATTACTAAGAAAGGGATCGGTTTTGATTTGAAACGTTTTTCTTATGACAAGCGGAACAAACCCAAAGACGTCGCTGCTTTGGACAGTTACCTGTTTTTTGATTGGTCGACCTTTATTAATATGAAATTTGAGAAATCTTCCAGCTCCAGACAGTTTATCATCCAAGGACCCTATAGCAAGACCTTTTTGTATGGTGGAAATGAGTTTTTCACTAATGTAGAGTTGATACAATTTATGAATGAGTTGACTTATTCTATTGCAGCAGCCATGGATTAGGTACGAACCCTAAAAAAAGCGGGCACGCAGAAGGAAGACTTGCTTCTTTTCTGGTGCCCGCTGTAGTAGAGAATCCTTTTACGTCCTCTCTACCTAAACCCTAAACCCAATATTATCTAAAATATAACCCTATTCAATTTGAAAACCAGCTCCTTTGCTGATATACTTATGGTATTGAAAAATTTGAGCCAAAAATATAATTGATTGATAAATAGGTGTTTATGATTTTTGAATGGCTTGATTTTGTCCCTTTCTAAGAAATGCTTCCCATTTTGAGAATTGAATGACTAGCAATCATCAGTAAGCGGAGAAACTAAGGCGGTACTCGCTGGTCATGCGCTAGGACTTAAAGTACATTCCGGGCGGTGTATAAGTGCCCTATATTGACTACTGATCTGTAAAACCTTACCTTTGCTGACGCAGACCAACAAAAACCACATGAATGAAGATCACCAAAAGATAGACCAGCTAATGGCTCGTCTACGGGTGTTGACAGAACGACAAGAAGCTTTTGGCAAGGAAATAGACCTTATTAAGCATGAACTTAACAAGCTAAAAGCCAAGACGGATTATCCCCTTAATTCCCCACCTATTGTTGAAGCTGTTGAACATAAGCCGCTTTCCGTTCCTGTTCCCGCAGGCGACCTTCAGACTACAATTCGAGAAGAATCTCAGGTGAAAATACCCGCTGGTAGCTCCTCTTCTGGTGGATTAGAGAAGTATATCGGTGAGAACTTATTTAGCAAATTGGGGATTGCCATCATTGTAATCGGGGTAGGGATTGGAGCGAAATTTGCGATCGATAATGATTTGGTTAGCCCTGTTTTGCGAGTGGTATTGGGCTATTTGGTGGGTTTTGGACTCTTAGGTTTTGCTGTGAAGTTAAAGTCTGCTTACCATGCTTACAGTGCCGTCTTGATCAGTGGGGCGATGGCCATCTTCTACTTCATGACCTATATCAGTCATGGCTTTTATGGTTTTTTGCCAGGCGTACTAGCGTTCGGAATAATGGTAGCGGTGACTGGGATGACGGTGATGGCCGCGATATACTATAAAGAGCAAGTGATTGCCATCATTGGGCAAGTGGGGGCCTATGCGATTCCCTTTCTGTTGAGTGATGGTTCTGATGATATGCAGACCTTTTTTACCTACATGGCAATCATTAATGTTGGTATTTTGTTTGTGGCCTTTAAGCAGTACTGGAAAGCCATGTATCTCTCTGCTTTTGTGCTGACCTGGCTGCTCTTCTCGGGCTGGTGTGCCTTAGGCTATGATGCTCGAGATGAATTTGTGATGGCTTTTTCCTTTAATACCCTGTTTTTTCTCCTTTTCTACCTGACGTTTTTAGCCTATAAACTGGTGCGGAAGGAGAAATATCAAATCCTGGATGTTTTCTTACTATTGATCAATTCTTTCATCTTTTTCGGATTAGGCTATTTCATGTGGGAGGAGCACCCTAGCAATGGAAGGTATCTAGGCTTGTTTGCCATCTTAAATGGCCTTTTACATTT
>Ga0070729_10007268_pt1 | contig 10667 bp, 9 predicted proteins | sample tdDd472_FD_66725 | JGI IMG/M metagenome (GOLD analysis project Ga0070729, IMG submission 66725) | Marine sediment microbial communities from the Atlantic coast under amendment with organic carbon and nitrate - tdDd47.2 | ecosystem: Environmental > Aquatic > Marine > Coastal > Sediment | place...
ACAAGAAGAACTCCTCGGTGCAGCGCGACAGCCAGAACCGGAACCGCGGATCGTCCCGCACCAGCAGCTACAACAAGTCGAAGAGCTCCTCGCGCAGCCGCTCCGGCGGTGGCAGTCGCGGCGGTGGCAGTCGCGGTGGTGGGGGACGTCGGCGCTAGCCGCCGGCGCCAACCATGTGCCGTTTCGTCGCCTACCTCGGTGAGCCGATCGCGCTCGATCTGCTCCTGTTCAAGCCGAAGAACTCGCTTGTGAACCAGAGCCTCGATGCCAAGCAGTTCCGGTTGCGGGTAAACGGCGACGGGTTCGGCGTTGCGTTTTATCGGGAGGGGCGCGGGGATCCCGTTCGCCTGCGGACGGTCACGCCCGCCTGGAACAACCAGAACCTGCGAAGCATCGCGCCCGCGTTCGAGAGCACCTGCATCCTGGCCCATGTCCGCGCGGCTTCGCCCGGTCTTCCGGTCGTCGAGACGAACTGCCATCCGTTCGTCTCCGGTCCCTACGCCTTCTGCCACAACGGAGCGATCGACTCGTTCCAGTCCGTGCGCCGGGCGCTCTTGGCCGAGCTTCCCGATGCGCAGTTCGACGGGATCCAGGGCACGACCGACTCCGAGCTGCTGTTCGCCATGTTCCTGCAGGAAATGGAGCAGGCCGGCGCGGCCGACGATCCGTCCGACGCGATGGCCAAGGCGCTCACCGCCACCATCCGGCGCACCGTCGAGGCCTCCCCCGACGCCCTCTCCTATCTCAATCTGTGTGTCACCGACGGCGCCCGGATGGCCTGCACGCGCTACTCCAACAGCCCGACCGGCGAAATGTCGACGCTCTACTTCCATCAGGGGCGCCGCTACATCTGCGAGGGCGACTCCTGCCGCATGGTCGAGCCGGGAGACGCCCGGACGACGGCGATCATCGCGTCGGAGCCGTTGTCGGATGACGACGGGTGGGAGGAGGTGCCGGGCAACCATGTGGGCGTCGTGCGCGAGGACCGGACGACCCAGGCTTGGCCCATCGAGTGGTAGGCGCCCCTCGGGTGGTAGGCGCCCCTCGGGTGGTAGGCTGGCGCCATGAAATCCGTTGCAGCGGTTGGGGTCCTGGTTGTCCTGCTGGGGTGGGGGCCGGAGCCCGCGCGAGGAGTGAGTGAGGCGGCGCTGTCCACGCAGCAGTTCGTCGGGACGTGGAACCAGCGGGCCCAGACGATCCGGCGCGAGATGATTCGCGCCCGCGCGCTCTACACGGAGAAGAGCGACGCCGTGCGCCTGCTCCAGGAGCGGATGGATCGCACACAGCGGCAGCACCAGCTAGCGCGCAGCCTGAATTCCTCATCTATCGGTTGACAGCGGGTGTCCGCTGCTTTGTAATGCAAAGTAGATGAGCGAGCTGCACGAAGCCCTCTCCCAGATTCGCGAGATTCGCACGCGGATCGAGTCGACCCAGGCGTTCCGGGGATACCGGGCGGTTCCGACCGCGGCGTCCGGGGTGTTCGCGCTCGCGGCGGCCTTCGCGCAGCACCTGTGGATCGACACCGGCGACCTGCGCTCGTACGTGTGGCTGTGGGTCGGTTGCGCGCTCGCGTCGATGGCGCTCGCCGGCATCGCGATGGCCGTGCACTGCACACAGAGCGCATCCCCCCTTACCCGCGCCCGATCCCTTTTGGCCATTGCCAAGCTGGGCGCACCGCTTGCCGTCGGCGCGCTGATCACATGGATCCTCGTGCGCACCGCACCCGAAGCGGGCTGGGTGCTTCCCGGGCTCTGGCAGCTGTTGTTCGCCCTCGGTCTGTTCGCGTCCGCGAGTCTTCTGCCGCGCGCGATCCTTGGTGTCGCGTTGTTCTATGTCGCAACCGGCGCATTCGTGCTGGCCCTCGGCCCGCGCGCGCTCGCGCCGTCGAGCATGGGAGTTCCGTTCGCGGTCGGCCAGGTTGCGGCGGCCATGATCCTGGCGCTGGCGCGGGAGCGCTCCGATGCCTGAAGAGGGCCGCTACGCCTACTCCGGACTCGAACGCATCTTTCACGAGAAGGCGCGCCTTTCGATCCTGACGTCGCTGGCCGCGAACAAGAATGGGCTGCTGTTTCCCGATCTCAAGGAGGTCTGCGCGCTCACCGATGGCAACCTCGCGCGACATCTGCAGGCGTTGCAGGAGGCGGACCTGATCGTGGTGAAGAAGTCGACGGGGCGCACGCACGTCCGTCTGAGCGCTGGCGGCCGGAAGCGGTTCGTGGCGTATCTCGAGGAGCTGGAGCGGGTGGTGCAGGACGCCGCCCAGCGTCAAAAGGGGAAAGGGCGCGGGAAAGGGGAAGGCGGATGGGCAACGGCATGAGTGAACGGTCCCTTTTTTTGCCGAAGAACTTTGCGGGACAAAGTCCGTACTGTCCGCGGGAAATGCGCGAGGCGCCGCCGCTCGACGCGTCGCCGCCGGGCAGCGCGCCCGTGGCCCGCTACTTTGCGCTGCTGATCAATCCCTTCTATCCCAAGGATCCGTACACGAGTTTCGTCAAGCACGTGCTGACGCCGTCGCTGGCATTGACGAGCGTGGCCGCAGCGACACCGCCGCACTGGACGGTCGAGTATCACGACGAGAACCTGCTGCAGGCGGCACCGGTGGCCGATCCCGTCCCGCACGTGGTCGGGATCACGGTCCACCTGACTTTTGCGAAGCGCGCCTACGAATTGGCGCGTTGGTTTCGTGCGCGCGGTTCCATCGTGGTCATGGGAGGGCTCCACGTGCAGAGTTGCCCGGACGAGGTCGCGCAGCACGCCGATGCGATCGCGGTGGGTGAGGGGGTCCACGCCTGGCCGCGCATCCTCGCCGACATCGAGCACGGTGAGCTGCAGCCGGTGTACACCGGGTCGTATCGCACGCAGTACCGCGACGACCCTGCGCCGCGTCGCGCGTTGGTGGATCGCGCCAGGTTCCTGACGACGGCCAGCGTGATCGCAACGCGCGGCTGCCACAACCGCTGTGACTTCTGCTACCTCGCCACGGAGGAGCTGCACATGCCGTATCAGGTGCGGCGGCCCGAGCAGGTCGCGGAGGAGATTCGCAGCGAGGGCCAGCCGTATGCCGTGTTCATCGACAACAACCTCGGCTCCCGCAAGGAGTACCTGCGACGCCTGTGCCGCGCGCTGCAACCGCTCGAGATCATCTGGAGTGCGGCGGTGACGATCGATGTCACCGACGACCCCTCCCTCGTGCGTGAGATGGCGCTCTCGGGGTGCACCGGCGTCTTCCTCGGGCTGGAGACTTTGTCCGACACGAATCTGGTCGACTCGCGCAAGAAGACGCCGCGCGTCGCCGACTATGCGCGGCGCATCGGAATCTTTCATGAGGTAGGCATCCAGGTGAACGGGAGCTTCGTGTTCGGCTTCGATGACGACGGCCCTGACGTTTTCCGGCGCACCGTGGAGTGGATCGAGGAGCAGCGGCTGGAGTGCGCGACGTTTCACATCCTGACTCCCTATCCCGGGACGCCCCTGTTCCGGCGCTTCGAAGTAGAGGGGCGCGTGCTGCATCGCGAGTGGGAGAAGTACGACACCGCTCATGTCGTCTACGAGCCGCGCGGCATGTCGCCCGAGCAGCTGACGGCGGGCTATGAGTGGTGCTATCGCGAGCTCTTTTCCCACCGATCCATCTGGGCGCGGCGTCCGACCGACTGGCGCGCGGTCCCCGCGTATCTCGCGATGTCATACCTGTACAAGCGCTCGAACCGTTTTTGGCACGCCATCATCAAGCGGGGCTGGACGGCGCGTGCGTGGCGTCCGCTGATCGAGATCTCGCGTCGTCGCCACCTCCGCTTTCGCAGGCGCCTCGCCGCCGGCGAGCCCGGCCGCGCCGCCACCCCCGTCTCCGCAGGCGTCTAGCCCAGGGCCTGTCACCGGCGAGTGACGTGATCCGCCGGTTCCGAATAGAATGTCCGCGTGGCAGACAAGGACACTCTGGCCGTCCTGGAACGGTTCGCCAACGGCGAAGAAAGTGCCGTGGGAGAGCTGCTCCCGCGTGTCTATGAGGAGCTGCGCGCGCTCGCGGGCGGAATGTTCCATCGGCGGGGCGGGACGCCGACGCTGCCGCCGACCGCCCTCGTCCACGAGGCGTACGTCCGGATGGTGGGCTCCGATCGGCTGGAGTGGGACGGACGCACTCACTTCGTCGCTCTCGCTGCCAAGGTCATGCGCCAGGTGCTGATCGATCACCACCGCCAACGCAATGCCGCCAAACGCGGAGGCGAGTGGCAACGGGTCACGTTGTCCGCACTCCCGCCCGGGTTCGCGGCAGCCGATCAACTGGACTTCATGGCGCTGAACGAAGCGCTGGAAGAGCTGGCCACGCTCGACGAGCGTCAGGCACAGGTCGTGGAGCTGCGCTTCTTCGGCGGGATGACGATGCCGGAGATCGCGGATCATCTCGGGGTCTCCCTGGCGACGACCGAAGGGGACTGGCGCCATGCGCGCGCGTGGTTGACGGGCAAGCTGGGATGAGCCGCGAGCGTTTCCAACGGGCGCGCTCGCTGTTCGAGCAGGCGTGCAATCTTCCCCCGGTCGAGCAGAAGGCGCTGTTGGACGAGGCGTGCGCGGATGACGCGGAGCTGCGGCGTGAACTCGAAGTTCTGCTGGCCGCGGATCGCACGCCCGTCTCCGATCTCGACACGCCGCTGCCGGATCAGCTTCCGGAGCGCATCGGTGGCTATCGCATCGTGGGTGTGATCGGCCAGGGCGGAATGGGAACCGTCTACGAGGCGGAACAAGAGAGCCCGCGCCGTCGCGTTGCGCTCAAGTTGATCTCGTTCGCGACGCCGGAATTGCTCAAGCGCTTCGAGTACGAGGCGGAGATTCTGGGTCGTCTCAGCCATCCCGGAATCGCGAAAATTATCGAGGCGGGCGTCGCCGATGGCCGGCCGTACTTCGCCATGGAGCTCATCGAGGGGGCGCCGCTAACCGACTTCGTGCGTCGTGCGAAGCTCGGTACGCGGCAGCGTCTTGAGTTGCTCGCACGCATCGCGGACGCGGTGCAGCACGCGCATCTGCAGGGTGTCGTTCATCGCGACTTGAAGCCCGGGAACATTCTCGTCGAGCAGGATGGTACGCCGCGCCTGCTCGACTTCGGTGTCGCCAAATTGACAACGCCGGACGCGCGCCTCACCACGCTGGGTACGCGTGCTGGACAGCTGCTCGGCACGCTGCCGTACATGAGCCCGGAGCAGTTCACCTCGGATCCGATCGACGTCCGCGCCGATGTGTACGCGCTCGGTGTGATCGGCTTCGAGCTCCTGACGGGCAAGACGCCGAAGGACTTCTCCGGAAAATCGCTGCCGGAGGCGATTGCGTTGGCGCAGACCGGGGATATGGCCTCGCTTGGGACGCGCGGCGACGCCGAGACCATCATCGGCAAGGCGCTGCAGCCCGACAAAGAGCGGCGCTACGGGTCCGCGGGCGAGTTGGCGGACGACCTGCGCCGCTTCCAGCGTGATGAGCCGATCGTCGCGCGACCGCCGTCCGCTTCGTATCAGCTTCGCAAGATGGCGCGGCGTCACCGCGCCGTGTTCGGGGGCGTCACCGTGGCGTTGTTGGCCATCGTCGTCGGGGGAGTTGTCAGCCTCTCGCTCTACTTCACGAAGGAGGAGGAGCGCGAGCGGGCTGTCGCGGCACGGCAGGTTGCAGAGGAAGAGCGTGCGCGAGCCGACGTGGCACGGCAACTGGCCGAGGATCGTGCGACGACGCGCGATGAGATCGTGAGCTTTCTCGTGGGCCTGTTCGATGTCGTGGATCCTTCCGAAGCGCGCGGGCGCACCGTGACCGCGAAGGAGATTCTCGACGAGGGCGCCCGCGTGATCGAGACGAGCCTCGACACGCAGCCCGAAGTGCGTACGCAGCTGATGCTGCACATCGGGCGGATCTATCTGCGGCTCGGCCTCGTCGAACAGGCCGCACGGATGATCGAGGAATCCGTCACGTTGCGGACGGAGCTGTACGGCGCGGGTAGCCCGGAACTCGGACCGGCCCTCATTGCTGCGTCGAACCTCGCTGTCGAGCAGGGCGAGTTCGACCGCGCCGTCACGATTGCGGAGCAGGCCGTCGCCACCGGCTACGACCGCACGGAAGCGTTGCAGACGCTCGGCGTCGCGCAGAACGCAGTCGGCGACGACGCGGCCGCCGAGAAGAGTTTTCGCGAGTCGCTTGCGCTGCGCGAGACGAACATGGCACGTCACGGCCTGGCCGCGGTGCTGCTCGGTCAGGCGAAGTTCGAGGAGGCCGAGAAAGTTGCGCGCGAGGCCCTGAGCATTTCCATCCAGCAGTTCGGTGACCTGCACCCCGACGTGGTAACGCGCCGATTCACGCTGGGGGAGGTGCTGCGGGAGAAAGGTGACTTCGACCGGGCGGAGGCGGAACTCATCGCGGCCCTCGAAGCGCAGGAAAAGTTGACCGGACCGGACAGCGTGGATGTCTCGAACGCGCTGAACAATCTGGCGATCATCTCACTGACACGCGCGGATTACACCCGTGCACGACCGCTGCTGGAGCGCGCGCTCGCCATTTCACTTCGCTGGCGTGGCGCCGATCACCCGCACACGATCGCGATCCTCGCCAATCTCGGCGCGGTGGAGACGAGCGAGCAGAACCTTGAGAAGGCGATCGACCACTACCGCAAGGCGCTCGTCGCCCAGCGCAAGATCTCCGGCAACCGGCATCCCAACGTCGGGATCTACCTCACGTCGATCGGGACGCTGCTGGGCCAACTCAACCGGCTCGACGAGGCGGAGACGTTCCTGAACGAGGCGCTGGAGCGCCTCCCGGGCTATCTCGGCACGACAGAGCATCCCGACTATTCGACCGCCGTGTTGCAACTCGCGTTGATCAAGTCGAGGCGCGGTGACCTGCGCGGCGCGAACGAGCTCAGCGAGCGTGCGTACGGAATCGTCGAGAAGATCTACGAGAAAGGCGCTCCCGAGGTTGGCGACTACCTCTATCAGGGTGGGCGGATTCTTCTCAGGATGGGGCAGCACGCCGAAGCGAAGCGCCGATTGGACCGCGCGCTTGTGATTTTCGACAAGCACTTCGCCGCGACGAATCCGACGCGCCTTGGCTGCCTGGAGACGCTGGCGGCGATCGAGACCGAGCTCGGCAACTTCGATCGTGCGGATCAGCTGCTCGCCGAGGTGATCTCGCTGCAGGAGCAGGTGCGCGGGCGCGACAGTGATGATGTGAAGCAGGCGGTTTCGCAGCGAGCGCGCATCGGCCAGCTACGGGGTCATTACGTCACCGCGCGCACCGCCTACGCCCGGCTGATGGAAGATCCTCCGAAGGATCCGATCCGGCTCATCACGCTCCAGAACAACTACGCGCTCGTCCTGTTGTTGCTCCGCGACGTCAAGACCGCCGAGCCGATCTTCCGCGACGCGCGACAGCGGTTCATCGCGATCGCGGGCGACGCGCATCCGGCGGTGGGGACGTTGACCCACAACATCGCGGAGTGCATGCGTCTGTCGGGCCAGGAATCGGAGGCGGAGTTCCGCGCCGCGCTCAAGATCTACATGGCCGCCAGCGCGACCGGCGAGTCACCGATGGTCGCGAACACGCTCACCAAGCTGGGGCAGGCGCGCGGCGATCGCGCCATCCTCGATCGTGCGCTCGCGATGCGCCGCAAGCTCCTGCCGGAGGGCCATCCCGACATCGCCAAGTCGCTCGTGGCGATCGGCGACGAGCCATCGCTGGCCGAAGCGGTCGCGATCTTCACCGCGGCGATGCCCGACAGCCCACTGACTGCCGCGGCCAAGAGCGACTGGGCCGCGCGTCTGATCGAAGCCGGCCGCACCGACGATGCGCGCAAGCTGTTGACTGCCGCGATCGCGGTTCTGACCACGGGATTCGGCGAGGACCACCCGGACACCGCGGCGGCACGCAAGCGCCTTGCGGGGCTCGACTAGCGGTCGGCCGCCTCCACAAGTTCGACGATCAGGCTCGCGAGTGCGAGGGTCTTGAGATCCATGCCGCTGTCCTGAAAGCGATGGTCCGAACCCAACGCGAGGACGACGTGGCCTTGCGGAAGGAGTTGATCGGGCAGCAACGTGACGCCGTCGTTGGGTCCGTAGCGCACCATCGTGTTGTAGTTCCCACGCACGCTATCGGAGACGGTTCCGGAAAAGGGGACGCCGACGAAATGCAGCACCTGAAGGTGGGCCGGGAACGTGTATCCCGCGCTCCGCCGTGCTCCCTCCGCGGTGGACAGGTCGCGCGCGAGGCCCAGGCTCGTGCCGTGTGCCCAGCCGGTCAACGCGAGGAACCAACTGCTGGGAAACGTCAGGCCCACGTCCGCCAACGGGGTCCCGCGCAGCACGCCGCCGATGCTGACCCAACCGCAGACGTGGCTCAGGTCCGTGCCCGCCAGCAGATGTCCGAGTGCGTGCGCGACGTCGGCGCCTCCCTTGCTCGCGCTGGTGAGGATGATCTTGCGTTTGGTGTCTCGCGCTTCGATCAGGTAGTCGGCAAGGACGCGAGCCCCCTCCTCGACCGTGCTCAGCTCTCCGGTGGGCACGAGAAACGTCTTGAATCCGCGCTCGCGCAGGACGGCTCGCGTACGTGCCATGGCGGCGCCGTTCTCCGGTCGGCGCTCGTAGAACAGGCCGGGGACGAAGGCGAACGTGTATGCGTCCCGATCGGCGCGATCGATTCGAATGGGCTGCGCATCGCGCAGAAGCCGGAGCGAGTCGGTGAACCGCTCCTGGGAGTCGAGATGGCGCGGCGCGTCGAGGATGCGACGCACGAAGTACACGGCGGCGAAGTCGGGAGAGCTCTCCTCGGCCAAGGCGCGCAGCTCGTCGTTGCCCAGGATCTGCGCGTCGTAGCGGGATCGAAGCGCAGCGATGCGCGGGCCACCGGAGTCAAGGAGGTAGCGCGCGGCGAGATCGGAATCGACCGTCGTGCGAACCGACGTAAACCCGAGCTCGGTGTCCACGGGGTAGCGGTGCGTGGTTGCGGAGCAGCCAGCGACAAGCAGCAACGCGACGAAGAAACGTGTCGCGGCAGTTGGACTTAGGTTCACGATGTGGCGCCTTTCCTGCGCCTCCGTTCAGCCTACCAGTGTGGGTACGCGGCAGCAGGTTGTTTCCCCGGCTCCAACTGCGAGAATCCAAGTGCGTGTCGGTACTTCTCGGACTCGCCGTGTTCGCGGTGCTCGTTGCACTCACGGGAATTCCTCTGCTGCGGTGGGGGATGAACTGGGGGTCGACGGCCGCGGAGCAAGCGCGCACGATGCCGGGAGACGAGTGGTTGTCGCACGCCGTCGTCGCACGCGTGACGATGACGCGTGCAATCACGATTGATGCCTCCCCCGGTGACGTGTGGCCATGGATCGCGCAGGCGGGACGCGGTGCCGGTTGGTACAGCTACGACTGGATCGACAACGGTCGCCGGGTATCGGCGTGGGAAATCGTCTCATGGATCCCGGAGCCACAGCGCGGAGACGCAACGGCAATCGGTTACCTGCGCGAGCTGGAGCCTGGCCGCAGTGTCACGTGGTGGGTGCCGGGTTTGCGGTTTGCGGGAGCATGGGCGCGGCTTGTCGTTTCCTACCACATTGAATCTGAGGACACAGGCACGCGCGTGGTCGCACGCATGTCAGCCGATGCCACGGGCTGGACCGGCCGTGCAGCACTTCTGCTGTTCCGGATCATGGACTCCGTCATGGCGCGCCGGCAGTTGCTCGGCCTTCGCGAGCGGATCGAGACGAAGCATGGTGGCGGCTCCCACATCTGGGAGGTGGAGAACGGACGGCGCGATCAGTTCCAGCTTTACGGCGTGATCTACGCATCGGGCGAGCGCGCCGGTGCGGAGGGATTCGAGCAGGCGGCGCTCTGGCGCCAAGCGGCAATCGACGATGGCGTAATCGATACGAGCGACGGCATCCGATAGCGCCGTTCCCCTTCACAGTGCATCCGTGTCCTACGATGGCCGCATGAACCGGTTGACTCTCATGATGCTGCTGTTGGCCCCGTTGGCCATGGCGGATGAGGGTTGGATTACGCACGCGGTCGCGCTGTCGCCCGACTGCAGGACGGCGGTGCGCGGCGCGATGCACGCCGAGCGCGGCAATTCGCGATTGCTGATTGAACTCGCCGAGACGGGCAAGATCCTGCAGCGTCCCAAGGGGCTCGGAGTCATTCGCGGGTTCGCGTTCCGGGGAGACGGGGCGCGCTTCGTCGCGGCCAATGATCACGGCCCGCTGAAGATCTACGACACGGCGAGCGGGACGGTCGTCGGCGAACTCGCCGGGCATCGTGGCTGGGTTCACGCGGTCGCATTCGCGGGGTCGCGCATCGCCTCGGCGGGCCGGGACAATACGCTGCGTGCATGGGACGCCGAGAAGAACGTACTGCTGTGGAGCAAGGCGGAAACCCGTGCCGGCGCACTCACGCTGTCACCGGACGCCGCGCTGCTCGCATCGACCGACGCGAACGGCAAGATCCAACTCTGGGACGTCGCGACCGGAAAGCTGCTGCGCACGCTCGGTCCCGGCGAGGGTAACTGGTCGTTCGATGTCGCGTTTTCCGCGGACGGGAAACGCGTCGCCGCCGGGAACAATCGTGTGCGCGTCTTCGAGGTTGCGACCGGAAGACTACTGGCCACGGTCGGTGCGGAGGGCGGCAAGCGTGTCCGTGCGCTCGCCTTGTCATCGGATG
>Ga0070729_10007271_pt1 | contig 10664 bp, 7 predicted proteins | sample tdDd472_FD_66725 | JGI IMG/M metagenome (GOLD analysis project Ga0070729, IMG submission 66725) | Marine sediment microbial communities from the Atlantic coast under amendment with organic carbon and nitrate - tdDd47.2 | ecosystem: Environmental > Aquatic > Marine > Coastal > Sediment | place...
GGGGTTTTCATCCCTGTAATCGGGTGTTTCGGAGCTCCTCGGCCAATCCCGAAGAGTTCGATAGCGCCCCCCTTGATTATGCAATAATACGAGCGGGAGAATCGCCCCGGTTGCACGCAAACTGCAACCGGGTGCAATCCCTACTCTCCGGGCTCTGTCATGGACCGAGGATCAAGCAACTCATTGAGTCGGTCGGCGTCAAGCAGATTCTGCTCCAAAGCCAACTGTCGCACGGTTTTACCCTCGGCATACGCTTGATATGCGAGCTTCGCGGAAGCGTCGTAACCTATGACAGGTACGAGGCTTGTGCACATCGCGAGGCTTCCTTCGATCAGCTCCGCACAACGCTCGCGATCAGGTTCGAGGCCTTGGATGAGCTTGTCGTTCATGGTGCTGCAGCAACCCGCGAGGAGTCCGATCGAGTCGAGAACATTGGCGGCCATCATCGGCATCGCAACATTGAGGTCCAGCAACGATCCAACCCCACCAAGACCACCGGTTGTCACCGCAGCGTCATTTCCGATCACCTGGCATGACGCCATCATGACGGCTTCACAAATGACCGGGTTGACTTTGCCGGGCATAATGCTCGAGCCGGGCTGAACAGCCGGCAACTTGAGCTCACCGATCCCGCAGCGGGGGCCCGATCCGAGCCAGCGGATGTCGTTGGCGATCTTGGAGAGGCTGACCGCGATCGTCTTGAGCAGCCCGGACACCTCCACGAATCCGTCCTTCGCATGCTGAGACTCAAAGTGGTTGTCCGCCTCACGGAATGCGATTCCGGTGCTTTCACTCAGTTGCTCACATACGAGCTTACTGAACTCCGGATGCGTATTGATCCCAGTCCCTACAGCTGTGCCTCCGATGGGCAACTCGCCGAGGGTAGAGAGTGCACGCTCCAGCCGATCGATGGCATGGTGCATCTGAGATGCGTATCCCGAGAACTCCTGCCCCAAGCGGATCGGGGTTGCATCCTGCAGGTGTGTGCGACCGATTTTGACAATCTCATCCCACGCTTTCGCCTTGTCTTCCAGCCCCTGAGCAAGGTCTCGCACTGCTGGGATGAGCTGATTCTTGATCTCCACGGCAGCCGCAATATGCATAGCAGTAGGGAAGGTATCGTTGCTCGATTGGCCCATATTCACATGGTCGTTTGGGTGCACGGCGTAGTCGTGTTCCAAATATGCCGCGTCTTTGCTTGAGCCCACAGGCGCATTGTGCTTGAGGCAGACCAGGTTCGAGACCACCTCGTTTGTATTCATATTCGTTGAAGTTCCTGATCCGGTCTGGAAGATGTCGACTGGGAAGTGGCGTGCGACCCCTCCGCGATCTCCCAGCCCTGCAAGAATCTCATCGCAGGCTTCGACGATCGCATCGGCCTTCGGTTTCGGGAGCTTGCCCAGCGTTTGATTTGCACGGGCGGTCGCGGTTTTAAGCCGAGCGAACGCGAAAATGACTTCGCACGGGACGGGACGCCCTGAAATGGGAAAGTTCAGAACCGCCCGCTGGGTTGAGGCCCCGTAGAGCACATCCGCGGGGACACGCATCTCGCCCATAGAATCCTTCTCTATCCGGGTCGTATCAGGGGACATCGTGCTGGTTGAACTCACGCTTTACTCCTTTAGACTGTGCGAAACATCAGGGTTCATGTCATGATAGATCGCGAGCTGACTGTACTCATCGAAACCGGAGTGTTTTCTGGGCGTATGAATCAGTATCAAAGGGAAGACCACGCATGATGAAGATGAGAATCCGTATCGCACCTGCTTTCACGCTAGCGGCAACGCTCTTCGTGTACATGTTCAATGGATCCGCCACGCATGCGCAGTTGGCGAATCATCCCGACGCCACTCCCCCTGTCCCAGATAATCCCTATATCAGCTACGCGGACCCATGGAGATGGACCCTGCGATCGCAACTCTTTCTGACATCCGGGCAGATCCTCTCGGATGATCCGGGCACTCCCGGACGAACGATCAACGAACGAGTCATCACATCATTCTGGCAGCCGAGCTCGCTCGAGTTGGTGTTTCCGGTCGTCCGCGAGGGCGGTTTCTATTGGTCGCCGAATCGTGATATTGAGATTCGATTACGACTGGATGATCACGAGATATTCTCAAACCTGGAGCGATACAGGCGGCACGGCCAACAGTCAGAAAACCCGATCGATGCCCCCGATTCTCCGATAGAGCATAAGTTCGTGCCCGAAACAAACGCTGAGTACACATTCTGGCACGCCAGTGATTTGCACGACGAGTATCGGCAGCTCCACATGGAGCACATCTCTTATGTTGTCAGCGCTGATACCGTGTTCAATGAGAAGCTCGCGCGGCAACTCCCATGGCCAGAGGAATGGTCGCCCGCGGCACAGGCATTTCTCGAACCCGTTGTCGACACCGTTGGTGCACCGGTGCCCGAGGATGCGGATGACATCATTGACGAACTTGTCGAGTTCTGGGTTGGGGAGGGGATAGATCCTCAGTCCGGGTCACAGCTCGATGTCGTGAAGTTCCTGACGGGCAAGGTCGTCGAATATGTCGCGGTCCGTGGACCCGCAACAGAGTTTACAACCCGCACGAGTGCCGGAGGCCGAAAAGAGTTCTTCGTCACGACCAACGCATGGGGCGGGCATGTTGTTCGGCCTGCCCATGTGGTTGCGAAAGAGCCCGGCGGAACAAGGCATGATCTTGCGGTACTGCTCACTTCAGTACTCAGAAGTGTTGGGGTTCCAGCGCGGACCGTGATTTGTGTCGACGAGGATGAACCCGATCGTCTGCTCAATACCGTGAGCATCGTTGAGTTCGCGATGTATGACCCGGAGCGAGACTTGACATTCTGGGTCCCGATCGATGTCGACCGTGTGCGGTTGAATGGTGCACGAGCGTCACAGTATCAGCGCAACTGGATGTACTTTGGTACACACGACGAACTCAGTCACATGATTCCAGTCGCGTACTACTTCCACCCACCAGCAAGGTATCAATCGTACGGCCTGCCGTTGTTGTACGGCATCCGCTCAGTCGATGAAACCCGACCCCTCCCAGAGTATCTGATTCAAACACTTGTCGTGGAACCGATCATGACCCCGGTCCGTGGCGGAGAGGTGCCCACGAAGCCGTAGGTGTTTACGAGTTGGTGTGCTTCGCGTGCAACGGCGCGAGAATCGAGAGCACTTCGCTCATCACCATCGCCATGGTGTTGATCGCGTCCACATCGTGCACGAGTGAGTCGTCATAGAGATCAAGGACAGGGCGGGTCTCACGCTCGTACACATCCAGACGATTACGCACGACTTCTTCTTTTGCGTCATCGGCACGCTGTTGCTTGATCGCCCGTTCGCGGAGTCGGGCGACCATGGCTTCTTTATCTCGGGCGTTCAGATGCACTACCGCAAGCACATCGATCAATGGCTCGATGACCTTCGCCTGAGCAACGGTCCGCGGCAACCCATCGAGTATGAGGAGCATCGTTTCCGGGTCGTAGCTCCCCTCCTCGATCCGCTCGTTCATGTATTGCTGCCAGAGCTGGATCGTGAGTTCATCAGGGACAAGTTCGCCCTTCGTAGAGTACGAGAGGAAGGTTTTACCGAGTTCTGACTCATGATCGAGCGAGCGGAACATATCACCCGTGGACATGTGGAAGAACCCCGGGACACTCCCGATGAGTTCGCCCTGAGTGCCTTTGCCAGCGCCGGGGGCGCCGAAGAACAAAACTGTTTTGAACTGTTCCGCCATCGCGGGCTCCTGCTGCGGTTCTAGCCATCTCGGACCTCCCTCTTCTCACATGAAAGAGGAGGATGAAAAGCATAGGTCGGCTGAACCGATTGCGGCCTTCATCGTCATGAATCCAGTTCGAGAAAGAAAAACGGGCGTGGCACGATGTGCCACGCCCGAGAATATCAACGGGGTCAGGTTGCGATCAGGCCGTCATTTACGACGATGACTCGATGACTTCCTGCTGGAGGTTCATCGGCATCTCGCGGTACTCCTTGAACTCCATCGAGTTCGCTGCACGGCCCTGCGAGAGGCCACGGAGCACCGTGGTGTACCCGAACATCTCGCTCAGCGGGACATCCGCAGTGATCTCCTTGATCATGCCCTTGTCTTCGGTGTCGAGGATCATCCCGCGACGAGAGGACAGGTCACCAGTGACATTACCGAGGTATTCCTCAGGTGTCGTGATGACGACCTTCATGATCGGCTCAAGAAGCACCGAGCCGGCCTTGGAGACTGCTTCGCGGAGTGCGAGGCGCCCCGCCTGCTCGAACGCGACCTGCGACGAGTCGACATCGTGGTACTTGCCGTCCACGAGGGTGACCTTGATGTTGATCAGCGGGAACGGTGCGCTCACGCCGCTCTTCGCAGTCTGGCGAACACCCGCTTCAACCGAGGGGATGAACTCCTTGGGGATCGCACCACCGACAATTGCGTTCTCGAACGCGACATTGTCCGTGAAGTCAAGCTTCGCTTCTTCGGCCTGTTCCTTGGTGAACGGCTCGATGTTGACAGTACAGTCACCAAACTGACCGCGACCACCGGACTGCTTCTTGAAGAGACCACGGCAGCCGTCTGCGCCGCCACGGATTGCTTCGCGGTACGAAACGCGAGGACGGCCGACTTCAACGCCGATCTTCATGTCACGGACAAGCTTGTTCTTGATGATCTCAAGGTGAAGCTCACCCATACCCGCGATGATCGTCTGCCCGGTTTCTTCGTTGTATTCCGAACGGAACGACGGGTCTTCGCGGCGGATAGTGACGAGTGCTTCAGAAAGCTTGCGCTTGTCGTCAGCTGTCTTGGGCTCGATCGACATCGAAATGACGGGCTCAGGGAACTCCATGCGTTCGAGAATGATCGGTTCGTCTGTCGAGCAGAGCGTGTCACCAGTCATCGAGTTCTTGATCCCGACGACCGCGACGATGTTGCCCGCCCCGATAGCGTCGAGCGCAAGGCGATCCTTCGCGTGCATCTCGAAGATTCGCGATGCGATTTCACGCTTGCCGTTGCCGGGGTTGAGCACGCGCGTGCCCTTCTCGAGCTTGCCCGAGTACACACGGATATATGTGAGGTCACCGTGTGTGTCAGAGACAACCTTGAATACGAGACCAGAGAAGGGTGCGGTGTCGTCGTGGGGGCGTGAGAGCTCGATCGACTTATCCTTGGGATCCGTACCCTGGACTTCAGGGACTTCCTGCGGATTGGGAAGGTAGTCAATGACCGCGTCGATGAGACGCTGGACGCCGACATTCTTCAGAGCCGAGCCACAGAAGACCGGGTTGCACTCAAGGGCGATGGTGCCCTTGCGGATTGCCTTCTTGATCATGTCGACGGTGATGGAGTCCTCATCCTCGAGGTACTGCTCCATGAGGTCGTCGTCGAGTGCAACCGCGGACTCGATCAGGTCATGGCGCCACTTCTCAGCCTTTTCCTTGAAGTCGTCGGGGATCTCGATCTCGGTGACGATCGCGCCCTGCGATTCAACATCAAACTCGTAGGCCTTCATGCCGAGCAGATCGATGATCCCGCGAAGCTCATCGCCCTCGCCCAAGGGGAGCTGCATGGCGATGGGGTTGGCCCCGAGGCGCTTCTTGATCGTGTCGAAGGAGTACTCGAAGTTCGCACCGAGCTTATCCATCTTGTTGATCATGCACATACGGGGCACTTTGTAGCGCTCCGCCTGACGCCATACGGTTTCGGACTGGGCTTCAACGCCTTCCTTACCGTCGAAGACCGCAACAGCACCGTCGAGCACGCGGAGCGAGCGCTCCACTTCAATCGTGAAGTCCACGTGGCCGGGGGTGTCGATCAGGTTGATCTTGTAGTCCTTGCCATCCTTGGTCCAAGGACAAGTGGTTGCAGCGGACTGAATGGTAATGCCGCGTTCCTGTTCTTCCTGAAGGAAGTCCATGGTCGCGGTGCCCTCGTGCACTTCACCCAGCTTGTAGTTCTTGCCGGTGTAGTACAGGATTCGTTCCGTCACGGTGGTTTTGCCCGCATCGATGTGGGCACAAATACCAATGTTTCTGATGTTGGAAAGGTCAGTGGCCATCGCGATCAATCCTTTGTGTTCTCACGGTTCGCGTTTGTGATTCGTTTCAAAGATCGCTCAGTCGGGGGAGGGACTCTCTGTCCCCGGATATTCACCCGAAGCGATCATGATGACTGGTTTGTAAAAGGGAACTCTGCCGATCGGCGCGCAATCACGAAAGAGAATCGGCCGGTTCCGGGTCCGATGAATCTTCCATGGCGTGCTCCTTACTGACGGGCGACCATCGCCGCGTCGTATTGGTCTATCTCAAAGTCTTGTCAACGCAAGACATCCGGCAAAGCGATCGCGATACGAAGGGCTTCAATCCGCCCCACGACGCGTTTCGCGATAATCGTAGCGCAGCCACGCACCGGATCAAGAAAATCCATCATTACCACCAGATTCTCGGACCTACATCTTCAGTTGGTCAATGCCCCTCGGGCGTGCTCCAACTCGACCGGGCTGAGTCCACGGATCGGGTCCAGACGCATCTGCTCATGGAGCGTGATTGCACGGGATCCCCAGAGTCGTGCCTGCTCGCTTTCGCCCAGTTCCTCGTACATCATCATGATCTGATATGCCAGATGCGGCTCATGGGGAGTGAGAAATAAAGCGGCTTCATAATGCTCAATCGCGTTCTGCAGCCACAATTGACGGTCCTTGGCGTCTCGGAAGGCGGAAGCCCGTCCGCTGAGAATATTGCCAAGCCAACGATGCCCCTTCGCGTCCAAACGCTCAAGGTCAAAGAGGCTGATAGCCTTTTCCCACGCTCGGGTAGCATCTTCCTCCTGACCAATCCCCTGAAGGACTGACGCCGACCAGAGCATCTGCTGAGAAGCAGCGATCCGTGTTGGGGTGTGGTTCGGGCGAGATTCGATGGCAACCAAAAGTGAACCGGACGCCTGCTGCCTCGCCAGAAACTCCGCTCGGTGGATTGCATTGATGATCGAATCCAGGCTGCTGTCCAACGGGATTCCGAGCAACTCGCTGAGTTGATTCGATGCCTGAGCAAGCAAGAGATCCGGGTTCGATGCGTCCTCGAGTGCATTGAGCGACCCATGTACTTCCGCTATGACCTGCGCATGTTCAGCAGAAGCATGAAGTGCTCGCTCCCAACGATTGATCGGTGCCCATCGAGATAGGAGGAACACGCCGATACCGATCATGCACACCCCAGCGATCAAGTTGCCCAATCGCTCTGGGGTAGCTGGCTTTGGCTTCCAGATCGCAACCCCGATGCCAAGTGCCCATATCGGTGCGGAAACGATCATGGTTCCTGTGACCTCGATCATCGCATGAACGAGCAATACCGCGCCGAAGATGAGCATCGCGAGCCCGAGTGCCCGTTGATCAAATGCGGACCGGATTATCGCAGTTGCGATGGTGCCCCAGAGCACCGCACCGAACATGATCGGCACGAGCCCAGACTGCGACAGGATGGGCGCCTGCATGTTCAGGGACGCGATTGTGGGCACAATAACCAATAACAGCCCCAGCTTGATCAGCTGAGCATTTCCATCTGTCTTTGAAGTGATTGGGTCTTTAGGTTGAGAGAGTGAAACCGACGCCACAGTTCGAAACAGGATTCCGACAAAGGCGATCCCTCCGAGCCCGAGTGTTGCGATCCAAGCGAACGCGACATTGTGCGGACTCGCAACATCCTCAGGGCTCAACGCGGGTTTGAGAAGGGCATACCCATTTTGGAACATACCAGGCCCAATTCCCAGAGCCGGATTCGCAAACCAGACACGAGCGGACCCGATCAGGTACTGATATCGAAAGAGCAGACTGCGTTCGCCAAGCGATTCGCCGATTAATCCCCTCGCAACGAGTCCGAGTATCACCAGGACACAGAGCCCGATGATGAGCTTCCCATGACGGAACGAGGGCCGCGCAATCATCACCAAGCCAAGGGCAACGCCGAGCACGAATACGGCGAACCCCCCCTTCGAATCACACAGGTATAACCCCACGATCGAGACCATCGACCCGCCCAAGGCCACAAACCTCATGAATCGGGGTTGTTTCCAACCCGCAACGCAGAGCGTCAATAACCCCGCGCCCGAGGCCGCGACAAAGCTCGCAAATACATTTGTCAAACCGAACCACGCGATTGGCTCTGGGTTGGAAAGTCTTCGTTCGTAAGACATCGCTTCAAACGAGTCCGCACTCCACCCCCGTGCCGCGAGGAACGAATCACGGGACTGGTCATACATCCGCATCGTCTCGGGATGCGTCACGAAGACCTCGTAAACCCCTATTGAGGTGAGCATTGCTGCGAATCCGAGGAGCACCCCGCCGAGGACCTTTGTTGCTCCCGGTATGGTATGAATCTGGCTCCCGGTGACGAATGCGCAGACGACCGCGGCGATGGTGGAGGAGTCGAGCACAGTTTCCAGATCAGCGCTTGCATGGTACCCGATCACACCGAGACCAATCGCGAGTAGGATCGCACTGAGATGAGACACGCCGAACCCACGCAGATGCTGCCCGACGAGTGTACCGAACGATGCGAGGATAATCCCGATATTGAGTAGCAACGCCCAGCGGGGTGTCAACCCAACGATTGGAGGCGCAAACACAAACGGATCACTCGACCACCATGGGAACGGATCATGCTCGATCATCGCACGCATCACGCACAGAATCGAGATGAGGACGACACCCGTCCACGCGATCCGATCTCCCAAAGTCATCGACTGGTGATCATCCATTGTCTATTACCCCCCGATCGATGGGAGATCTGTACTCGAACAACGCGATCGCTGCGAGCAACGCGAGCACCTGAACGCCAAGCACAAGCGCCTGCCAAGGGGCCGCTCGCGTCATCAGGAGCCCCGAAATGCCCGTCGCAAGGGTTAGTGCATAAATCACGAGGATGGTGCTCCGTGCTCCGAGTCCTCGATCGCGGATGCGATGGGAGAAGTGCTGCATGTCGCCGACGAATGGGCTCTTGCCTTGTGAGATCCGGATGAGGGTCACGGTGACGAAATCGTACAGCGGTACGGCAAGGATCACGACGGGCATGAGAACGGCGTACCACCCGCCGGCGGAATCATCGAGTGGGGTGTAGGTGGTCCGAACCGTCAGGAACGCGAGCAGCAGCCCGATGATCAACGACCCGCCGTCGCCCATGAAGACCTTGGCGGGTGGGAAGTTGAACACGAGGAACCCGAGCACCGACCCAACGAGCAGCGCACACACCGCCGCGACGAACCACTGCCCATTAAGCAGCGTCGCGATCAACAGCATCGCACCCGCGATCGTCGCGATCCCGCCCGAGAGCCCGTCCATGTTGTCGATGAAGTTCATCGCGTTGATGATCGCGGTAAACCAGAGCACCGTCACGATGACGCTCAGCCAGGTACCGCCGACATATCCGTCGAGCAGGGTCATCAATCGTGTGTCGAAGAGCGTAGCAAAGATCAATCCGGGTACGAGCATGATCACGAGTTTGCTCATTGGGCCCATTGGGCGTCGATCATCGATCAAACCGAGCACATGCAGCCCGAGCACGCAAGCGATGAGGGTCCACCCGAGCGGGAGCATCGATTTCAGCCCGGGCAGGTGCTCACGAACAGGTTCAAGGAACCCCGGGATTGCGTTCGCATCGAGGAACGAGAACCCGATCGCGGCGACCAGCATCGGGACAAGCACCCCCAGCGCGATCGCGATCCCGCCCGTATTGGGGATGCGGCGAGACGGCGCTTTGATCTGCCCCTCCATCGGCGCGCTATCGAACGCCCCCGCACGATGACTCAGACGCAGCACCACCCAGGTCGCGGGGCACGCGATAAGAAACGAAACCAGACCCAGGATGAGGATCAATCCAATCACTGGCACAGTGTAGCGTCAGGGCATTCGCGAGGGCCCACGAAGCGTGGAGGAGGTTTTTTGAGCACCCCTGTGCGGATGTACAACGAGAGACGAGAGATGCCGTAGATCAGGGCAAAGATGATCGCGGCACCGACGATCATCCAGATCGTCCGTTGCGGAAACGGACCGAGTTTGTCCACGAGTGATGCACCCTCGTGTTGCCCGGCACCCAGATACGAGTAGTTCGTCCCCAACAGGACATTGAGCCCGATTGTCGCGAGTGCATACACCACGCCCGCGATCGTCGCGAATCGCAGATCACGCAGGTTGGGGCGATACCCAAGTACGACGATGTCGTACACCGCCACGCCCACGATCTGGATGTGATTGAGCCAATAAATCCAGAAAGAAAGGTGCCCATACCCCTCCTTGATGTACGGCGTAAAGAAGATCTGCGAACTCAATCCCAGACCCCAGAAAAGAGTCAATGCCCGCGCTCGTCGATCAAGCGTAAAAAGGTGCCACGCAGCGATAAATACGCCGAGTCGGCACATATGGAGCGGGAGGGAGTCGTGCAGATCGAAATACACCATCCGGCGGATGAAGATGAACCCCTGCGTGATCAGGATCGACCACGCGATGAGCTTGCGGAACCGGTACTCGTGGTCTTCGCTCTTGGCGAGCAACCGCTTCCCGATCACGCAGCACACGATCATCATCGCAAAGCAGGTCCCCGTGACGAGCCAATGAAAACTCGTGAACGCGCGGAACTCGTTCGCCCAGTCGTAGGACTGAACGATCTCGGGGAGTGGGCTGAGACT
>Ga0070729_10007273_pt1 | contig 10662 bp, 5 predicted proteins | sample tdDd472_FD_66725 | JGI IMG/M metagenome (GOLD analysis project Ga0070729, IMG submission 66725) | Marine sediment microbial communities from the Atlantic coast under amendment with organic carbon and nitrate - tdDd47.2 | ecosystem: Environmental > Aquatic > Marine > Coastal > Sediment | place...
GGCGACCCTCGCCGCGCTCGGTACGAACGTGTTCACCCTCGCCCGCTGCTATCGCGACGACCCGCCGAGCCGGTGGCACCACCCCGAGTTCACGATGCTCGAGTGGTACCGCATCGGCGGATCCACAGACGACCTGATCGCCGACTGCGAAGCGCTGCTGCGCCACTGCGCCGCCGCGTTCGACCTGCCCCTCGACGCCGTGCACCCGACGGTGGGGGCGCCGCAGGACCTCACGGGGCCGTTCGAACGGGTCGACCTCGCGCAGGCGATGCGTGCCGCCGTCGGCATCGATCCGCACGAAGCCGGCGACGCCCTCACGGCGCGAGCGATCAACGCGGGCCTCGACGTCGACCCGAGCTGGGACCGCGACACCACGTTCAGCGTGCTCTGGGCGACCCGGGTCGAACCGGGCCTCGGCGCGCCGCGACCGGCCATCCTCGACGGCTTTGCGGCCCGGGACGCGGCGCTCGCCCGTCGCCGCCCCGACGCGCCACACCTCGCCGACCGGTTCGAGCTCTACGTCGCCGCCGACGCGGCACCCCACGGCGAGGGATTGACCGGGATCGAGCTCGCCAACGCGTTCGGCGAGCTCGTCGACCCGGTCGAGCAACGCGCGCGCTTCGAGGCCGACCGCGAGACGCGGCGGGTGCGGGGTCGTGACGTGTACCCGATGCCGGACGCGATGCTCGACGGGCTCGACGCCCTCGGGCCCACCGCCGGGATCGCCCTGGGGGTCGAGCGCCTTGGCCTCTGGCTCGCCGAGTGGCGCTACGGGTGGACGCTCAGCGTGAGCGACCTGCTGCTCGGTGAACCGCGACGGACGGCGTAACGGGCGTGCGCGCCCCCCGCGTGTCGCCACCGGGGTCCGTGGAGTGCGTGTAGGCTGGGACCGCTCCCGACCCGACGCCCCGCACCGGACGAGCCGGTCGGGGTCGGTTCGAGCCGCATCCGATGCCGCGCGTCGCCGCACATGCTGCGAGCCACGCGGCGCCGGGTCAGGTGACTTCGACCCGCAGGACTTCGCCACCGACGATCACGACGTCGCCGTCGACGAGGTTCTCGGTCGACCGGATGCGCACGTACGTGCCGTTCACGGACCCGAGGTCCTCGATGAGGTACCGACCGTCCGACGCGCGGTACACGCGGCAGTGCTTCTCGTCGAGGTGCTCGTCGCCGACGAACGCGATGGACGACCCTTCGCCACCGACGCTGACCTCGTCGCGGCTCGACGTCGACGAGATGCCGATGTGGCCGTCGCGCAGCACCTGACGCACCGTGAAGGTGCCCTTGCGCTGCGGGCTGGTGAAGACGCGGGTGCCGTCGGGCCCGTGGAACGCCTCGCCCTCGGCCAGCTTCGAGAACACGAAGTACTGATCGCCGGCGCGGAACCAGTCGCCGTCCTGCAGTTCGTGCGGGGCACGGATGCGCAGGTACACGCCGTTGAGCGAACCCTCGTCGGTCACGGTCAGGGTCGTGCCCCGGTACGTGAGCGTCGCGTGGTTCGGGCTCACCTCGTTGTCTTCGGCGAGCAGCACCTCGACGTCCCCGCGACCGACCCGAGCGGAGCCCGAGGCGATGCTGAACGTCATGCCCTCGGGGCAGGCGCCGGCGACGACGACGAGTCGCGCGTGTCCGGTCTTGAGAAGCGGTCCGTACGGCGTGGCGGCATTCGACACGATCACCCTCCCTCGAGCGGCCCGACGGGGCCGATCCCGGTTGCGGACAGACCGTACCGCGGCGCCTCGCGGATCGTCAACGGCGGGCGACGGCGGCGCGGACCATCGGGGCGGGATCGGCCTCGGCGAGGCCGACGATCGCGGCAGCGCCGTCCAGATCGAGCGCCTCGCGGGCGGCCCGCGCGCGGACGAGCACCGGCAGGGTCGCCCACTGCGCGGCGAGCGCATCGGCGGCCCGCGCGGGGTCTCGTGCCAGCAGCGCTGCGGCGGCCTCGGCGCGCACGCTCTCCGCCGGATCGGCGCCCATGACCGCTACCAGTGCGTCGGTGACGTCGCCTGTCGACCGGGCCAGGGCCTGCGCAGCGCGAGCACGCGTCGCCCAGGCATCCGCCTCGAGCAGTGTGACCAGCGCCGCGTCGCGGCGGTCACCGGTCGCGTCGGCGAGTCCCGCCATGCCCGCGATCGCCACCGCGACATCGTCCGAGGCGGCCGCAGCCGCGAGCGTCTCGACCGTGGTGTCGTCGGCATCGGGCAGGCGGCCGAGCACCCGCAACGCCGCGGTGCGAGCGAGCCCGTCGCCGCCGTCAGCGATGTCGAGCAGGCGCGGTCGATGGGCGCCGAGCGCCGCGGCGAGCTGCGGCGCGAGTCGCTCGACCTGCGCGTCCGAGAGCCGCCACGACGGGGGCACGACGGTCGTGCCCGCGCTCGCGTCGCCCAGCACCGCGATCTGCGACCGGGTGCGGCCGTACAGCGCCTCGGACCACGCAGTGTCGATCGTCTCGACGAGCGCGGCCTCGTCGCCGGCATCGAAGGTCGCTGCGGCGGTCTCGACATCGAGCGTCACCAGCGCGTCGAGCCAGCGATCCACGTCGACCCGCTCGGCGGACGCGTCGTACCAGAGCTGCCGTGCGGCGATCGTCACGATCGCCGACGAGGGCAACGGCGCGGCCCCCGTCCGGGTGAGCGCCCAGCCGCTCATGGCGCGCAGGGCCGGCGAGCCGTGCACCAGCGCGCCGGCCAGCGCCCGGCGGTCCTCGGCCGAGGCGCCGACGCGAGCGAGAGCGTGGGCCGCCGCGACGGGTACGTCGAGGCGACCGTGTTCGACGAGCAGCCGCAGTGGCTCGACGGGGGCGAGTCCGGGCTGCTGGCCGGCGAGCCACAGCGCGGCCCGCTGCACGACCACCGCCTCGTCGGTCAGGCCCTCGGACAGGACAGCGGCCACCGCGTCACTCGGTTCGGCGGACCCGAGCCCGACGAGCGCGAGAGCCCGGCGTGTGGCGCTGCGCGTCGTGCGCGCGACCTCGAGCAGCGCCTCGTGGGCCATGGGATCGTCGATCGTCGAGAGCGTCAGGACCGCGAGATCGGCGACGAGCGTGTCGTCCGCTTCAGTGAGGCGGGCCAGCATGCCGACCGCGCGAGGGCCGGGCATGCGAGTCAACGCCAGCGCCGCTCGGCGGGCGAGGCGGGTGTCGTCCGACTCCGCCAGACGGGCGACGGCAACGGACGCCCCGGGATCTCGCAGCGCGGTGACGATGCGCAGCGCGGTGTCGCGCACGCCGGGATCGTCGCTGGCGAGGGCGTCGAGCACCGGCCGCAGCGCGCGGCGAGCGAGACGCTCGAGCTCCTCGCGCGCACGGGCCGAGGCGTCCGGCGCGCCGTGGTCGGCGACACGGGCGAGCGGGCCCGTCCATGCGTCGTAGAGTTCGACGAGCAGCTTCAGGTTCGCGGCGCCAACCATCGGATCCCACGCCCGATCCTCGAGCAGCGGCACGAGCTCGTCGAATGAGCCGCGCGCCTGATGGATGCGCAGCGACCGGCGCCCGGCCCTCAGCACCTGCACCTCGTCGTTCGCCGCCTGCAGCACCGCGCGGTACAGCTCGTCGGCTTCGTCGACGCGGTCGATGGCGAGCAGGATGTCGGCGAGCTCGAAGTAGTGGGGGAACGCGCGCTCATCGAGGTCGATCGCTTCGCGGTAGGCGATGACGGCGTCCTCGAACCGCTGCATCTGCCGGTAGATGTCGCCGAGCCGCGCGCGGGCCGCGGCGTCGTCGGGGTTCAGCTCGACCGCCAGCCGCGCGAAGCGCACCGCCGCGTCGTCGTCGTAGATGCGCAGCGAGAGCTGGGCGAGGCGGTGGTAGTACTCGCGGGCCCGCTGCGGGCTCGCCTCGGCGATGCGTTCGACGATCGCGATCGCGTCTTCGATGCGGTGCTGAGACGTGTACAGGCGCTCGAGCGCGAGCAGCGCGACGAGGTCGGTCTCGTTCGCGTCGAGCACGCTCAGGTACACCTCTTCGGCGCATTCCGCGTCGGCGAGATGCATGCAGCCCTCGCCGGCGAGATACGCCGATTCGAGGGACGGCTCCGAGGCCTCGAACCAGTCGTCGCGCCACCGCGGGATGCGGTCCTGCAGGCGCCCGAGGTCGTCGTTGTGCCCGACGATCGCGGTGCGCGCCTCGGCGCGGAACGACTCGGACGTTGTGTCTTCGAGCAGCCGCTCCCACAGACGAATCGCCTGGGGCAGTCGGCGGGCGTCACCGTACAGACGAGCGAGGTTGCGCCGGTAGAGCTCGGAGGCCTCGTCCAGCTCGAGGGCGAGCTCGTACTCGATGATCGCCTCGTCGAGCAGCTGATGATCCGCGAACACGTCGCCGAGCAGCGCGTGGCCGTCGGCCTCGGGGCGCACCAGCTCGAGGATCTCGCGCCACGTGCGCTCCGCCTCGGACCGGCGCCCTTCGATGAAGTGGAACTCGCCGAGCGCGATGCGGTGATCGGGCGAGCGGGGGTCAATGCGCACGAGGCGCTCGTACGTCTCGCCCGCCTCGTCCGACATGCGGAACCGCATGTACCGATCGGCGACCTCGGACAGCACACCCGTGTCACTCGAGAACCGGCTGCGGATCGCGTTCAGCGCCTCGATGGCGCCATCCCGATCGCCGGACCGCCGCAGCAGGTCGACGAGCCGAAACCGAAAGCTGGAGTCCGACGGCGACATCGCGATCAGGGACTCGAGCTCCTCGCGGACGGCCTCGAGCTCGCCCCGCCGTTCGAGCACCCGGATCAGCGCGAGTCGGGCGTCGATCGAGCGGCGATCGCGCCCGATCGCCTGCCGCAGGCGCTCGACGGCGTCGTCCTCGCGCCCGACCTCGTCGAGGATCGACGCGAGCAGCATGAGCTGGTCGAAGTTCGGGCGCGTCCACTCTTCTTCGAGCTCGACGACCAGCTCGTCGAGCCGCCCGTCGCGCCGGTAGGCCTCGACGATGCGCTGCTCGAGCTCGCGGTACAGCCAGTACCCCGGCTCGACCATGCGCATCGCGCGGCGGTAGGCGTCGACCGCTTCCTCGGTGCGCTCCATCAGGGTGAGCACGTCGCCGATGTCGCGGGTGGCGACGGCGCGCTGGCGCGTGTCGCGCCCGGCCATGTCGACGATCGCCTCGTAGTGGCCGAGCGCCTCCTCGAAGCGTTCGTAGCGGACAAAGAGCTCGGCGAGCTCCATCCGCGTGTAGACGTCGTTCGGGTCGAGGGCGACGAGGGCCTCGACGCGGTCGGACGCGAGCTCCCACTCGCGAGCGTCGAACGCGAGGTCGGCGAGCGCGCGCAGGATGTCACGCCTCTGGTCATCGTCCTCGGCGAGCTCGAGGGCCCGGTCGAACATCGCCTCGGCTTCGGTCCGCTCTTCGAGGCGATAGAGCATCCCGCCAAGGCTCTGCCACGCGTTCGCCGACTCGGGATCGATCCCGGTCGCGCGCTCGTACGCGTCGCGCGCCTCGTCCCACCGCTCGGCGACCTTGAGCAGGTGCCCTTCGAGCATCGGCCACGCGAACACGTCCGGCTCGGACGCGCCCAGCTCGGCGTACTCGTCGATCAGCCCGGGCAGCCCGCTGCCGACCTCGGCGACGAGCATGTCGAAGATGCGGCCTTCGACGGGACGCCGGGCGAGCATCTCGCGGTACCGCCGGATGATCTCGCGGCGTCGAGCGTCGCTCTGATCGGCACCCCACTCGTCGGCCTGAGCGACGGCGTTCGACGGCCCCCGCCCCGGCCCGGCGATGGGCGCGACGAGGCCGACGACGAGCGCGCCGGTGACGAGCCCACGAATCAGGCGCATTCGGCCACCTCCAGTCCGGCGAGAGCGCGCGCTTCGGACACGAGGTCCGCGACAGCGCCACGGTCGCGCACCGGCGGGCCGAGGGCAAGGCGCTGCCCGTCTTCGAGATGCACCTCGGGCACCCAGCGCCCAAGGGGGCGCGACGCGACGTCGAAGCCGCGCACGCGGTCGAAGCCGACGTCGACGCCCTGTGTGTCGTCACCGCGACCGAGGTCGACGACCAGAACCCGTCGACGCCGGTCGAGCGCCCAGCTCGCCCGGGACAGCCCCCGTGAGATGGCGAACGCGATGGCGACCAGCGCGCCGAAACCGAGGTACACGGCGAGCCGCCCGACCGCGGCGCCGGGGCCGTCGGCGAGGTCGGCGATCAGGTCGGGCGCGGTGAACGCGGCCATCCCGAGCGCGGTGACGCCTCCGATGAGCGCCCCACCCTCGGCCGCGACGCGCCACTGCACGCGGGTTTCGGGGCGCACGGTGATGCGGTCGGGGCTGCGCGAAACGATGTAGGACGAGCGGGGCAAGGGACCTCGTGGGGCGAGCCTCGATTGTGGGTGCCCGCGCACCCGGGTTCAACCACTCCGACGCGCGAAGCCTTCCGAACGGACCGATCCGGCCCCGTGAACGCCCGCCGCCCGGCGAATCCCGTGCGCGAACCCGTTCGGATCGCGCGATCCGGCCGGATCGTGCGTTGACCCGCCGGCCCGTCCAGGGCAGGGTTGCGCGCCGAACTGCCCGCACCCCCATGGGGCTGATGCGCTCGCGCCGACGCGGACAGATCCCCCCGTTTCGCCTCTTGTTCTGGACCGTGGTGGTGCTCGTCGGCGCCATCGCACTTCTGGACCGGTATCCGGTGACGCTCGACGCGGGGGACCCCGAGATGCCGGGGCGCTCCGCGACGCTGACGGCGAGGGGCGATCTTCTCGTGGTGCTGAGCGAGGCCGAGATCGTGCGGGCGTCGTCGTCCGGGCGCTTCGCGGCGTCGTGGGCGTGGGTCGACCTCGTGCGCAGCGAGATCGGGCCGGTGTCCGTCGTCGACATCGACTCGCTCGACGCCGAGATGCTGCAGGCGCACCGCATCGTGCTGATGACCGCGAGCGCGACGGCGACGTCTCGCGCGGACGGGCTCGTCGACGAGCTCGAAGCGTTCGCGACCGGCGGCGGTATTCTTGCGCTGGAGCTGCCCGCCGGGCGGCTGCGCACCGCGTTCGCCGCCGACGGTGGCGGCGGCTGGCGGACTCCGTCGTCGATCACCGCTGTCGAGGGCGTGCCCGAGGACGTGGCCGCGACCGTGCGCGACGTGCCGCTGATGACCCGGTTCATGGGCAGCACCCGCCCGCTCGAGCAGGCGACGACGCTGCTCGCGATGGACGGCGCGCCGGTGATCTACGCCCGCGACCGGGGTGACGGGCAGGTCGTCGTGTTCGACTTCGACCTCGGCGCCCAGCTCGCCGCCGTGCAGCAGGGGCTCGCCGGTCCGGATGGGCGGGTGCGCCCGCGGCGCAGCGGTGAGCCGATCCGCACCTGGGACCTCGTCGCCACCTCGCAGCTCATGGGCACCGACGTGCCGACCGCCGATCTGCTCGAGCGCTACGTCGCCCACGCGGTCCTCGGCGCGCGCGAACCGGTGTTCGCCCTGTGGCCCTGGCCCGACGCCGGGCGCGGTGCGCTGCTGACCAGCCACGATGCCCGCGACGTGACCGGGCGCCCGCTGTGGATGTCGATCCACGAGCGCGACACCGGCGCTCGGTCGACCACCTTTGTCGGCGCCCCCACGGACGAGCCGCCGGACGACCACGTCATCGACGACGAGGAGTTCGTCGGTCACGCCGCCCTGCTCTGGGTCCTCGACCCCGACGACGCCGACCTGCACCGGGGCTGGGGCCTGTTCGGCATCGAGCCGGTGCGCCGTCCGCTGACCCTCGTCGGGCAGCTCGACCACCTCGAGACGTGGCTCGGCGACGACGCCGACATCCGCGGCGTGCGCATCCGCGACGGCCGGTGGACGGAGTCGTTCACGGCGCCGTGGCGCATCATGGACGCCGTCGAGCTGCGGTACTCGGTGACGTACGGGCCTGCGCCGGGCTCGCCGCCGGGCTATCTCTTCGGCACCTGCCAGCCGTTCACGCCCCTCGACGTGAACGGGCTGCCGTTTCGCGTGCAGGAGGTCCCGGTCTGCTTCCGTGACCCGCGCACCGAAGCCGAGCGCGAGCTGCTCGAGCAGACCCTCGAGCGCGCCGCCGCCGAGGCGTGGTCCGTCCACCTGCTCACCGGCTCGGACCGCTTTCGCGACGCGCCCGACATGGACGGGTTCGACGCCTGGGCCAGCGCGCTGCGCTTCGCCGAATCGAACGACATGTGGATCGGTGGCGCCGGCGAGCTCGTGCGCTTCTGGCGCGAGCGCAGCGCCGCCGAGCTGCGGGTCATCGGCCGCAACGTGGACGCCCGCGACAGCGACGGCCGCCCACGCGCCGTGGAGTATACCGTCGAGGTCGAGACGAGTGGCCGCGGGCTGACCCTCATGGTGCCGTCGCGCATCGGCGAGCTCGAGCTCGCGCGCGCGACCCGTGGCACGCGACAGGCCCAGTACACCTCGATGGCCGACGCCGTGACGACCGAAGAGGTCCCGTGGCTCGGTGAGACGATCCACCTCATCCCGCTCAACCCCGGTTTCACGACCGTGGGGCTCCGCTATACCCGCTGAAGATGGCACGAGGACTCCAGACCCGCGGTCGCCGCGGCCCGATGATCGAAGTGGTGCTGACTGTGGTCGCGCTGCTCGTCGGGCTGGGTGCGTGGGTGCGCTCGAACCCGATCCAGCTGGATCCGGTGGACGAGCCGGTCGCCCGCGCGGAGGCGGACGAGGGCGTCACCGAGAGCGACGTGCTCGTCGTGCTGCCCGAGGTGGCCGAGGCGACGAGCCTCGGCGACTTCACGTTCGATCACGCGTGGCTGAACGCCGTCGAGCAGGAGATCGGGCAGGTGCGCATGGTGCGCACGACCGAGGTGTCGCGGGCCGTCCTCGACCCGTGTGACCAGGTGATCATTCCCCGCGCGGCGGCGGCGCAGCTCGACCCGACGCAGACCCAGTTCGTACGCAACTGGATCGAGGACGGCGGGGTCCTGCTGCTCGAACAGCCCGAGGGGCCGTGGCAGTCGCTCACCGGCCAGAGCTTCACCGGCGCGCGGACCCGTGACACCCGCCGGCTGACCAGCTTCGACGGCGCCGCGAGCCGCGGCGAGATCCGCGAGGACATCCTCGAGACGCCGCTGCGCACGACCACGCTCGTGTACAACCCGCCGACCCTCGCGCGCGGCCGGGACTATCAGGTGCTGCTCGAGGTCGACGGGCAGCCCGGGGTCGTGCACCGCGCCATCGGTCGCGGGCACCTGATCCTCGTGCTGCTCGATGTCGGCCGGTTCCTGACGCTCTCGCAGCAGGGCCGGCCCGAGGCCGACCTGACCGCGCCGCGCCCGGCCGAGTCGAACGCCCCCGACGGCTGGACGACGTCCGAGGCGCTCGTGCTGGATCCCGCGTTCCGGACCGGGCTCGTGCCGTGGGCCGACCTGCTCGAGCGCAACCTGCTCTACCTGATGGACGCATGGCAGCCGGTCGGCCGCCTGTGGATGTACCCGGGCAGCCACCGCGGTGCCCTGCTCGTCACGCACAGCGACGACGGGTTCGGCCAGCGCGTCGAGTACATGACGACGTGGGAGCACGACCGCGAAGAGCGCAGCACGATCTTCGCCGCCGCCGGCAGCATGACCCCCGAGGGGCTCGCTCGCCTGGCGCGGCTCGGCGCCGACGTGCAGCTCGGCTGGGTGCCCGCCGTCGACCCGACGGTGCCGCAGCGGACGTGGGGCCTGCGCGCCTTTCAGCCGATCACCCGCGCGATGACCCTCGCCGAACAGCGGGCCGCGCTGAACAACGACCTTCGGCCGTACGGCCCGACCCGCGCGGTGCGCATCACCGACGGGCTGTGGCCGACAGACTGGCTGGCGCCCTGGCGCATCTTCGACGGAAACGGGGTCGAGCTCAGCACGAGCCTCGGCCCGGTGGACCCGTCGCGGTCCGACGGCGAAGCGTCCGTCGGCTACCTCTTCGGCACGGGCTACCCGTTTCGCCCCATCGACACGAACGGCGAGCGATTCGACGTGTACGAGCTGCCGACGGTGCTCCTCGACGCCGCACCGGGATACGACGTCGCGCGCACCCGGCGCATGATCTTCGACTCCGCCGAGGCGTACCACACGGTGCTGACCGGCGACTGGCGGCCCGACACGATGGTCCGCCGCCCGTCGTTCGACGCCCTCGAGGGCTGGCGCGCCGCGTTCGAGCTCGCCCGCTCTCAGGAGCTGTGGGTCACCACCGTGCACGCGTGGGCGGATTTCGTCGCGCGGCGGTCCGAGAGCCGCGTCCGCTCGTCGTTCTCGCGCGAAGAGCGCCGCCTCGCGATCGAGGCGCGGGTGGTCGGGCCGACCGAGGGCGACGAAGACGCGATCATGCTGACGCCGGGCGTCGCGTTCCCCACTCGCTTCGACGGGCGACCGGTCGAGCGGCTCATCGTCGACGGCTTCGCGACCGACCCCGGGACGCTGGCGCAGACCGGCGACCGGGTGCTGCACATTCTGCCGCTCGAGCCCGGCGAGCACCGGATCCAGGTGTTCTATGGCAGCCCGATCGACGCCGGACTCGACGACGACGACGACGATCGCTGACCGCGCCACCGCGTCCGCTCGAATCGTCGCAGCCGTCCGGCGCATCCCACCGCCGCACCCGACGCCCCGAAGACGCCATGATCGACGCCAACGACCGAACCTCTGCCGCTGACGAGACCCCGTGGACGCCGCCGAAGGTGTGGACGTGGGACGAAGGCAGCGGCG
>Ga0070729_10007275_pt1 | contig 10658 bp, 7 predicted proteins | sample tdDd472_FD_66725 | JGI IMG/M metagenome (GOLD analysis project Ga0070729, IMG submission 66725) | Marine sediment microbial communities from the Atlantic coast under amendment with organic carbon and nitrate - tdDd47.2 | ecosystem: Environmental > Aquatic > Marine > Coastal > Sediment | place...
GACTTTGGCCGAAGACGGGGAGCAGGCGGTTGATGTTCTCAAGGAACGGCGATTTGATATTGTTTTCATGGACGTTGAAATGCCCACCATGAACGGTATCGAAGCGACTCGACTTATCAGAAAGGCAGATACCGGCTGTCTGGATCCCGCTGTTCCCATCGTTGCCCTGACAGCGCGTGCCATGTGGGGTGATGAGCAACGGTGTATCCATGTAGGTATGGATGATTACGTTTCCAAGCCCGTGGATATTGACACTATCGCTGCTATCATACAATCAACGCTGAATAATGAGTAAAACAGCCGGCATTTCGGCACCCTGCGGAGCGTGATTCATCATGAATGACAATAAAAATTCGGTCCCGTTGCTGGATGGAGGGATCTACAAGGTCTTCTTCCTCCTGCTTCTTTCTCTTTCCCTTTATCTGGGGTTCTCGCTGATTGCGCCCTTTCTGCATACCTTGATTTTTTCCACGGTGCTTGCTGTTCTCTTTGCTCCGGTTTTCGTCTGGGTATTGAATCTTTGCAAAGGTCGCCGCAACCTGGCGTCCGTCATAACGGTTTCAATCATTGTTTTCGCTTTGATTTTGCCCATGGTTTTTCTGTTCATGGCCCTCATCGGCCAGGGAGTCGAATCACTTATTTCATTGAACCAATGGGTGGCCCAAGGGTTGTACAAGTCTCATATCAGTCTCGATATGCTGGATAAATACGTCCACATGATTAATGAGGAGTTGCCGTTTCTGCGGATTGACGAGGTAGATATCAAGGCGAGTGTGATTCAGTATTCCCGGCAGTTCGCTCAGGGCATGCTCACTTTTGGTACTGATCTTGTCCGAAACGGGGCCAAGTTCGTTTTGCATTTTTTGCTTATGGTTTTCATTTTGTTCTATTTTCTGCGTGATGGAGCCAAGATGGTGGACTTCCTCAAACATCTGTCACCGCTCAGGAGGCGGCAGGAAGATTTTATCATCGATTCGCTCAAACGTGTGGCGCGTGGAGTGCTGATGGGCTGCCTGCTGGTGGCTGTGCTGCAAGGCGTTGCCGGTGGAATCGGACTGGCAGTGGTTGGTATCCCCGCCTTTTTCTGGGGCGCCATAATGGCTCTGTCCTCACTGATTCCCGTGCTTGGAACCGGATTGATTTGGGTGCCGTCCGTTATCTACCTTTTCTTGGTGGGCGATTGGAAAATGGCTTTGTTCCTTGGGTTCTACTGCGGAATTTTTGTGGTCGGAATTGATACGCTTCTTCGACCAATTTTTATGCGCGAGGCGGCTCGCGTTTCCACATTCTACATACTTTTGGCCATTCTCGGCGGCGTTTATTCATTCGGTATGTTGGGCATCTTTTACGGCCCGCTTATCTTGAGTTTTGTCATGGTCATGTTGCAAATCTACATTGAGGAATATGCCGAAGACCTCAAGGACTCCGAGGAATGCGAATAATGCGTGTAAAAGTAGCTTGCTGTGTTTTTATATTGGTTTTGATGCTGACTGTTTTCGGTTGTGGACCGGAAGCCACCAGATTGCCTGAAGTTGACGATACGCCGACCTATGTGCCTCTTGATATGAATGAGGCCGAAGGATTGGCCGCCCATTTGTCTACTCGTTTGCAGGGTCTGCAGTCATGGGCTGAACTCAAGCCAGGGCTGGAAAAGAACCTTCGGTATATTCGTTCCAGACAACAGGGGGCGGTATGCGTCAGTCAGAAAGGGTTGCGTTTGACCTGGGGGCAGCTCAATGAATCTGTTTCTGAATTGCTCGGTATGATAGACGAACTTGATGCAAATCCGCGTTTGGCGGCAGAGCGTTTTGAGTGGCTCAGGCTCGCTCCCGGAACTTTGCTGACGGGTTATTACGAGCCATGGCTGGCCGCGTCTTTGACACAGGACGAAAAACACAAGTTCCCGTTGTATGGCGTACCAGATGATCTCAAAACGACCAGTCTGAGCGGTTTTCATCCTCGATGGAAAGGGCAATCTCTTGTCTACCGAGTCGGGGAGAACGGCATTGAACCGTATCACGATAGGGCCGCTCTTGATGGTGAACGTGTTCTGGATGGAAAAGGACAGGAAGTCGCCTGGGCTGCAGACTTGGTGGATGTTTTCTTTCTTCAGGTGGAAGGCTCTGGTCGGTTGTCTTTTCCTGACGGCAGCACCAAGCATATTCTGTATGCGGGGAAAAATGGCCGGCAATATGTTTCCATCGGCCGTCTGCTTATCGATAAAGGATATGTTCCCAAGGAAGAGATGAGCATGCAGCGTATTCGCACCTTTCTCAATGAGAATCCCGATAAGATTAATGAAATTCTGTACGCCAATCCGAGCTATGTCTTTTTCCGGTTGGCTGACGAAGGTCCTTACGGTTCCTTCGGCGGTATTCTTACGCCGCGAGTCAGTGTCGCGGTGGATAGAAGCATGATTCCGCTTGGGAGCGTTGTGGCTCTTAAGACATCATTGCTGACTCCTGATGGCGGCTCCGATTCTTTCATGTCACTGGTGTTGGCTCAGGATACGGGCGGGGCTATCAAAGGGACACGCATGGACTTGTTCTGCGGTTCTGGGGATGAGGCCGAAGTTTTGGCCGGGCATCTTCAGGCGGATTCCGAGGTGTTCATGCTTGTGAGCAGAAAGGTGCTTGCATCGGCTTCTGAAAACGAGAATTAAGTCAATATTAGGGTATTATTACAATAAAAGGACACTTCAATGCAGTATGTGGCATTATTTGAAAAGGATAAGCAGGGCTATTCAGCGACCTTCCCGGATTTTCCTGCGTGTACCACCTGTGGGGAAACATTGAATGAGGCCATTGATCACGCTCATGAAGCATTGGCCATGTTCGTCGAGTATCTCGTCGAAGAAAGTAAAACCCTGCCAGAGCCTTCAGAAAAGAAAAAAATCTTAGCTCAAACAGAGAATAAGTCGAAAAAAGCCATTAATATTTCTGTTAAAGGCGACGGAACTGATTTTGAAGAGTTTGAACTTGTCATGCACGCGTATCTTTTAGAGAGAATTGAGAAATGTTGCCGAAAAAACAACATGTCTCCTGCTGACTTTTTAGCAATGGCAGCCAGAAAAGCCCTCGATTCTGATGAATTTGTCGGGTGAGCTCGATAAATTGCATTTTTCTTGTTATTATTTTTATATTCTACTCTGAAAAATAGGATTATTTTTATCCTGTTTTTCATGCGGTCTACAGTATCCTCCTGCATTTATCTGAAAAAAGCTGCACGTTTTTGTTAAAGTCTATGAATGTGTTGGGGTTGCGGCTTTATCTGTTTTACCCTACCGTTTTCACAGAGGGAGAAAAGTGAGTGTACTCCTCCCTTTGTGAGAGTTGCTGCCAGCCTTGTTGCATAATTGTGAATGTCTCCTCATTTCGAAGGTGCCACAGCTGAAAACAACGATCAGGCGTGAGGAGTACGCTCACTGCATCTCTGATTCGAGAGTCTGGCGGATCTCGGAATCATTGGGTTTTCAATTCCCACCATTATTCGCTTTAGCTCTCTCTATGTGATTATATCCTGTAACAGTGGAGTGAGGCGAGAGCATGTGCCGTTTATTTGCGCTGACTAGCCGTGATCCGGTGTCGCCCATGCGCGCTATCGATGCCCTCAACGTGATGAAGGAAGGGCATGATGGTTCTGGCGTAGGGTTGTTTCTGAGTGGATTGGGTGGAGCCTTCGAAGAATTGAAGGAATATCCCGTCCTGTCCGGTATTTTTACCGAACCTGGTCTGGCCCGTGTGTTTGAATACATGGCAGACAAGGGCTTCAGGTCCAAATACTCCGTCATGTTCAAACCGGATGCAGAGCCGCCTGTCGGGACTCCCAAGCGGGGAACCTACGCTTCCATTGCTTATAAGATCCCTAAAGAATGGGGCGCTCGGACGCAGGAAGAAATTGACCGTGGTCTGGTACAGATGCGGCTCGACCTGCGCGCCATGGGCGAGGAATCCGGTGGTATCATGGTTTTTTCCTTCTGGCGGGATACTATCATGATCAAGGAAGTGGGTGACCCCTTGGCCATCGGGGAATATCTCCGACTTGGCCGAAAGGAGTTGCACGCCAGACACATCATGGCACAGGGCCGTCAGAATACCAACTACGCCATTGACCTGTACGCCTGTCATCCCTTCTTCATTGAAGGGATTTCGACCATGACCAACGGTGAGAATACGGCGTTCCTTCCCATTCGCGAATATCTCATGTCCCGAGGTGTCACCGGGTACCAGGGGTATCAGTCCGATTCCGAGGTCTTTACTCATATCGCCCATTTCACCACCAAGAAACTCGGTCTGGATATCAGCTCGTACAAGCATGTCATCACACCCATGAGTGATGAAGAAATGGCTGATCACGAAGATCGTGAATTTCTGTCCAACCTGAAGCGGTCATGTCGCAAGCTGATTATCGATGGCCCCAACTGTATCATAGGGTGTTTGCCTGACGGTTCCATGTTTATGGCGCAGGATCGCAAGAAATTGCGTCCGGGCGTTGTCGGTGGCAACCCGGAGCTCGGTATCTATGGATTCTCTTCCGAGATATGCGGGCTGAACGCTGCCATTCCAGAACGTGATCGGACCCAGGATTTTCAACCCATGCATCTCGACACGGCAATCGTCGGACCTGATTGCCGGGAGGTTCTCCAATGCTCTCAGAAAGACCCATTACGCCTTCAACGTTAAGTCGCAAGGATCTGCCCTGGCAGATCAAGTGGGACATCAATACATGCACCAAGTGTGGTCGGTGTACGGCGGTTTGCCCGGTTAACGCCATTGAACTCGGCGTATTCCGCAAACGGGATATCAAGACATCCATGGGCCTTTCGGCCAAACCGACTACAGAGTTTTCCACCTTTTACGGCATCCGCCAGCGTACGGACCCGGCCTATGCGTGCATTGGTTGCTCCATGTGCAATATGGTCTGCCCGAATAACGCCATTGAGCCGAGTCGACAGTACGACTCGACCACGCTCCAGTTTCATAACAACGGCGGTGGGCAGTCCCGGACCCGTGGTGGGCGTCGGAACAGTTCCGAATCCTTGTTGGACCAGATCAAGTTTATCCGTATTTCCATGCTGACCGATCCCGCTTTGGACGCTGGTCGTCATGAATTTGAAATGCGGACGTTGCTTGGTCGTGTCCTGCCACCCGAGGAAGAGATAAAGTGCTTCCAGAATAACGGTTGGAAACCGCCGGTTCGTGAGATTTATCCATTGGTTATCGGTGGAATGTCTTTTGGTGCGCTCTCCCCGAATATGTGGGAAGGCCTCCAGATGGGTGTGGCATATCTCAATGAAGAGATGAATATGCCGGTGCGTATGAGTACGGGCGAGGGCGGCTGTCCTCCGCGTCTGTTGCGCTCCCGTTTCCTTAAGTATGTTATTTTGCAGATCGCATCCGGTTATTTTGGTTGGGATGAGATTATCCACGCCATTCCTGAAATGAAGGAAGACCCGTGCGCCATTGAGATCAAATATGGTCAGGGTGCCAAGCCCGGTGATGGCGGTCTGCTCATGTGGCACAAGGTGAATAACCTTATTGCCGCGATTCGTGGTGTGCCCAAGGGGGTGAGTCTGCCCAGCCCGCCGACGCATCAGACCAAGTATTCCATTGAGGAAGCCGTGGCCAAGATGATTCAGTCCATGTCCATGGCCTGGGGATTCCGAGTGCCGGTTTATCCGAAGATTTCTGCTTCCTCCACATCGTTGGCGGTGCTCAATAACCTTGTGCGCAACCCATATGCAGCAGGTCTTGCCATTGATGGCGAAGACGGCGGCACAGGTGCGGCGTACAACGTGTCCATGAACCACATGGGTCATCCTATCGCTTCAAATCTGCGTGATTGTTACAAGGCATTGTGTGTAGCCGGTGCTCAGAATGAAATCCCGCTTATAGCGGGCGGTGGTATCGGCAAGCATGGCAATCTGGCGGCCAATGCGGCGGCACTTATCATGCTTGGCGCATCCATGGTCCAGATTGGCAAGTATGTCATGCAGGCCGCAGCCGGATGTGTGGGGAGTGAAAAGGACCGTTGCAACGTCTGCAACATCGGTGTTTGCCCCAAGGGCATAACTTCACAGGACCCGAGAGTCTATCGCCGTCTCGACCCGGAAAAGGTCGCGGAAAGGGTGGTGGACTTCTACCTGAGCTTCGACACGGAATTGCGCAAGGTGTTCGCACCGCTTGGCCGATCCACGTCCCTGCCTGTCGGCATGTCTGACGCACTCGGCATCTCGGACAAGGATGCGGCTGACCGTCTCGATATCAAGTACGTGATCTAATCGAAGTTTCTGGCAATCGGAGAATACAATGGCAAAGAAAATATATCGCATACAGGGTCACGATGATGGCGATCGCCTTGAATCGCGCATCCTTGAGGAGCGAATTCAGAGTGCGGTTCGCCAAGGTGGACGCAAGTTTGAAATCGAGGCTATGGGCCAACACGGTATCGGTGGCAGGCTGTGGGTGTCCAAGGAAGACCCCATTTCACTGACCATTACTGGCTCTCCCGGTCAGCGTATCGGGTCCAAGGGATTTCCCGGCACAACTATCGAAGTCATGGGGCCTGTCTCGGATGATCTTGGCTGGCTGAACGCCGGGGCCGAGATAACAGTGCATGGCAATGCATCCAACGGTGCATGTAACGCCATGGCCCAAGGTAAGGTTTTCATCGGCGGCAACACCGGCTCCCGTTGCATGACCATGACCAAGACCAACCCTCGTTTCGATCCTCCTGAACTTTGGGTGCTCGGGTCGGTGGGGGATTATTTCGCCGAATTCATGGCTGGCGGCACTGCCGTGGTCTGTGGTCATGAGGCGCAAAGTCCGAACAATGTCCTTGGCTATCGTCCCTGCGTAGGCATGGTAGGCGGCCGCATCTTTGTGCGTGGTCCCATTGAAGGATTCTCTCAGGCTGATGCCATGATGGAGCCTATTGATGATGAGACATGGGCATGGTTGACGGAGAATTTGACTGCTTTTCTCAAGAGGATACGGCGGAGCCGACTGCTTCAACGCCTGACCAGGCGAGAGGAATGGCAGCTCATTCGGGCCAAGACGCCATTTGAAAAGAAGGGCAAGGTTCGTCGTTCCATGACTGATTTTCGGTCCAATGTCTGGGATGCAGAACTGGGGCAGGGCGGTATGATTGGTGATTTGACGTCACTTGACCGTTCGCCGATTCCGTTAGTGGTCCATGGCGATCTTCGCCGCCGGGTTCCCGTGTGGGAAAATCGCAAGTACATGGCTCCGTGTCAGTCCAGTTGTCCTACAGGCATGCCGGTACAGAAACGGTGGCAATTGGTGCGCGATGGACTGGTAGACGAGGCCGTTGACCTTGCTTTGGCATATACACCGTTCCCGGCCACGGTTTGTGGCTACCTTTGTCCTAATCTGTGTATGGACGGATGCACCCGTTCCACGCAGCAGGGCATGGCCGCGGTGGATATCACCCAACTTGGTCGTGAGGGATACAAGTCCGCAGCCCCGAAGTTGCCGGAATTATCCGGCAAGCGTGTAGCCGTTATTGGCGGTGGGCCAGCAGGTATTTCCGTAGCGTGGCAGATTCGCATGAAGGGGCATGAGGCCGTTGTCTTTGATATGGCAAAGACTCTTGGCGGAAAGATTGCCTCGGCCATCCCTTACAGCCGTGTTCCCAAAGAGGTCGTCGAGGCCGAAGTGGAGCGTGCAGCCAAGGTGTTGCCGCATGTGCACCTGCAACAGGAGTTGAGATTAAAGGAATTTGAAGAACTGAAAGCTGAATATGATTACGTGGTGCTGGCCATTGGTGCGCAGAAACCGCGCATGATTCCGGTACCAGGCCATGAGCGGATCATTCCGGCTCTGACGTTTTTGCAGGAAGTGAAGAAAGGTGCCATGAAGTCCGGAAAACGCGTGGTCATTATTGGCGCGGGTAATGTCGGATGTGATGTGGCAACTGTTGCAGCCACCGTGGGTGCCGAAGACATCATGCTCATCGACATTCAGGAACCTGCTTCTTTCGGCAAGGAACGCAAGGAAGCTGAAGCCGTGGGCGCCCGCTTCAAGTGGCCGTGTTTTACCAAGGAGATCACCGACAAGGGCGTTTTGCTTCAGAGTGGTGAATTGTTGGAAGCAGATACGGTCATCATGTCCATTGGAGATCAGCCGGACGTGGATTTCCTGCCGGACAACATTGCTTTGGATCGTGGACACGTGGTGGTCAATGATGACTACCAGACCACGGATTCCCGAGTGTTTGCCATTGGTGACATCGTGCGCCCCGGGCTGTTGACTCACGCTATTGGTCATGGCCGTCGTGCCGCCGAGGTTATCGACGACATTTTTAATAATCGTCGGCCTCAGAGCGACACCCGCGAGATGATCGATTATGCCCGCATGACATTGGAGTATTTTGACCCCCGTGTCATTGAGTTCAGTGACGTGAGTCATTGCGGGGCTGAGTGTTCGTCCTGTGGTTCCTGTCGGGATTGCTACATTTGCGACACGATCTGTCCTCAGGTTGCTATCATCCGGAACGAATTGCCGGACGGTGGTTTTGAGCGGGTGGTTGATCCTGATAAATGCATCGCTTGTGGATTCTGCGCCGATTCTTGTCCTTGCGGTATCTGGGATATGAAGAATCCGGCTCCGCTGGAGTAAGCTTTGGATATTAAAAATAAAAAGGCGGCGAGGTCCTCTCGCCGCCTTTTTGTTTTTTGCGTAGGGAATTAGGGATATCGTCCCATATTTCTTTTCTGTTTCAAGCCGTGTTCTGTCAGCCGGTCGTATTCCTTTTGATCCTTCTTCATCTTGTCCAGAATTCGAGTCGCGCGTTTTTTGATTTCGGCTTTGAAGTTGATGCAGTCTGTAGAAGGAAAGGCCTCCAGGGTATCGTCCAACAAATGGGCTGCTTTGGTCGATATTTCGCCGTGGATGAGTTCATGTTCTTCTAAATTAGTCATGAATTTTTTCCACCATTTGCGGGTTTTGTAATCCACGCTGTGAACGAGTTTGGGATATTTGTACGTAAGGTGAAGGTAGACTGTCGCCTTTGTGAGGGTGCACTGACCACCTGTATTACGCCATTTGAGGTTGTATTTGATGTTCGTCAGGGTGTGTGCCTGATACGTCTTGATCCCTTTGTTCAAAGGGGAGTGATTCTTCAGGTTCGTGAAAATGGTCGCCGGATCACGTCCTTCCACCAGATAATACTCCGTGCTGACGGTTTTGACCACGTCCGCCAATGCGGACGTAGCCAGAATCATAAGAATGGAGATTGCCAGGATCAGGCGGCGCATTGTCGTATCCTTATTGATCCCCTGAAGAGCAGAGGTTTTCAAACTGCATTTGGTACAGGCGTTTGTACAGGGGGCAGGATTCGAGCAAATCGTCATGTTTGCCCTGAGCTACAATCCGGCCTTTTTCCATGACCACAATAACATCTGCGGACATAATCGTCGACAACCTGTGTGCGATGACTATGGAGGTCCTATCCTGTATCAGATTGTCCAGTGCCTTTTGAACGATTCTTTCGGATTCAGTGTCCAGTGCACTTGTGGCCTCATCCAAAATGAGAAGACTCGGGTTCTTCATGATGGCGCGAGCAATGGTCAGGCGTTGTTTTTGCCCACCTGATATTTTAACGCCCCCTTCGCCGACCACAGTGTCGTAGCCTTCGGGCATTTTCGAGATGAATTCGTGAGCGAACGCACCCTGAGCCGCTTGTATTACGGCTTTGGTGTCGTACTCATCCTGTGCGTAGGCGATGTTTTCCGTTACGGATGCGTTGAACAGAAAAGTCTCTTGGGAGACCAGACCGAGATTGAGGCGCAGGCTGTCCAGAGTATACTCCTGAAGTGATGTGCCGTTGATTTTTATGTCGCCCTGCTGGGCCAGATAAAATCGGGGAATCAGGTTGACCAGTGTGGTTTTGCCCGAGCCACTGGGGCCGACAATAGCCACTCGCTGTCCTGCTTTGATGGAAAGAGAGAGGTCTTTGATCGCAGGTTCCGAAGTGTTCGGATAAGTAAAACTGACATTGTTGAATTCAAGTTCTTTGAGTGTGCCGTCAAAGTCTTGCGTGCCGTCATTTTCAGTCAATATTTCTGGTGAATCCAGAATGTCGAAGACACGTTCCGCTCCTGCAAGGCCGCCTTGAATCTGGTGGTTTGAGGCGTTGAGTTTTTTGATCGGGTCGTACAATTGAACGAGACAGACGAGAAATGCCGTGAGATCTCCTGGAGACATGAGGCCGTTGATAACGCGTGTGCCGCCGACCCACAGAACGGTTCCGCCAGCCACAGCTGCGATGAGGTCCATGATTCTCGAAGACCCTTCACTGTAGAGTATACGGCGAATGATCATTCTCGTCAGGCTGTTGTTTTCCTGGTTGAATTTAGATTCTTCACGAAGCTCATTGGCAAAGGCTTTAATGACTTTGATGCCGGAAAAACTTTCTTCCAGTACGACGTTGATGCCTGACAGTTCTGCCTGCATCTTGCGTCCATATTTGCGGATTTTTTGACCGAAGAAAACAAAAGGATAGATGGCCACGGGCATGACTATCAAGCTCCAGAAGGCCAGATATGCGTCGAGGTAGATGGTCGTACCGATCAGGCCTATCAGGGTGAAAATCTGTCTGACGAACATGATTCCGCTGGGCAGGCAGACGCGGACTGC
>Ga0070729_10007276_pt1 | contig 10656 bp, 5 predicted proteins | sample tdDd472_FD_66725 | JGI IMG/M metagenome (GOLD analysis project Ga0070729, IMG submission 66725) | Marine sediment microbial communities from the Atlantic coast under amendment with organic carbon and nitrate - tdDd47.2 | ecosystem: Environmental > Aquatic > Marine > Coastal > Sediment | place...
CAGGGCGTGTTCAAGGCTGCAAACCCCATATCAACACAGCTTCCGTTGCCATCGCACATATCCTGATTCGTGCACTCGGTCCCCGCATCGCCGCAAGAGGTTGTATCATCCAGATGATTGGCAAGACACAGCCCGGCACCATCGCAGGTATCCTGAGCGCTGCACTCTGTGGCAGCGTCGCCGCAAGGGGTGTCAGCTTCGGCAAAGCCGTTGTCAGCGCAGGCACCGTTGCCGTCGCAATAATCCTGATTAACGCACTCTGTTCCCGCATCGCCGCAGGGGGTATCGGTATCCATGAAGGCATCATCAGGACATGCGGCGGCATCGCCGCTGCAATATTCCGGGGCGTCGCATTCCCCTGCCGCATCGCGGCAAAGCTCGGTTTCGGGTTTGAAACTATCGTCGGGACAGGCAAGAGCGCTGCCGTCGCAGTATTCCCCAACATCACAAACACCGGCAGCTTCCCGGCACAGGGTATCCGCAGGGGCCGGAGACCAGGCTTCGGCGTTTTGCTGCGGATCGCAGACCGCGCAGGGTTGCGCGGGATCAACCGCTCCCGCCGCATGGCAGACATCTTCTATCAGACAGCCATCGCAGGAGGGCTCTTCTTCCTCCGGCTCAATTTCCGGTTCAATATCTTCGCTGTCAGGCTCTTCGGCAGGCTCTTTATCCCCGTCGATTTCCTGATCGGTTTCCACTGCCTCGATGTCATCCTCCCCGGCGTCGTCACCGTCAACAGCCATATCAACATCGCCGTCACCGTTATGCGGCCCGGTTGCGCCGCCATCACCACAGCTTATTGGCAATAGCAAGGCGGCACACAACAACAGAAAAAACACGGTATTTATTATCCCGGTACGAGCAGACATAGACATAACTCCCTTTTAAGCGGATACCTGCACAGACTCCCTGTTGTGGCATCAATGGCGTTTGTATGTTTATAGCATATATATTCCTGCGGGGCAACAAAAGCCCCCCAATGCAGGGGAAATCACGGTTTTTTGAAGAAAAATGCATTTTTTCTTGACATGTCACCAGCGAGTGACATAATGGATTCGTCACCACATGGTGACACCTTTGACACACAGGAGAAAACATGGCGGTTAAAGACGCAGAAGAAACCAAATCACGGATCATCGCCGCAGTGGGCACCCTGCTGGCCAAAGGCGGCTTTCACGCCGTAGGGGTCAACGCCGTGGCCCGGTCCGCCGGGGTGGATAAAGTGCTTATTTATCGGTATTTCGGCGGTCTGCCCAAACTGCTGCGGGCCTATGCCATGCAGGGGGGGTTCTGGCCGCTGCTGTCGGAATTGCTGGGCGGCAGCCTTCAAGAGCTGGCAAAGCTCTCCGCACCGCAGATCGGATCCCGGATACTCAAGGGGCATCTGCGGCAGTTGCTTAAACGCCCCAACACCCGGGAGATCATGCGCTGGGAGCTGGTGGAACGCAACGAACTCACCGACGAGCTGGCCCGTGCCCGGGAGCAGCAGGGTCTGCAACTGCTGGATCTGATGAAATCCTTTCCCGTGGATATACCCGCCAAAGGCGATGTCGCCGCAGTGACGGCGATTCTTCACGCCGGTATAACCTATCTGGTGTTGCGGGCCAAAACCGCTGACGTGTACAATGGCGTGGAGCTGGGCACCGAAGCGGGCTGGAAACGATTTGAAGCCGCCATAGACGAACTGAGCAACGCGTATTTCGGACATTCTGCGCACAAGGAGCAACAGCATGAAACGCCGTGACTTTTTATACATCACCGCCGGGGGAATCGCCATAACCGCCGCTGCATCCACGGGTATGGGCTGCGCTGCAAAACGCCACCCCCTTGCAACGGCCCCGGAGAAAACCGTTGCAGTGCCGGGGCTGGATGCCGACGGTATGCAGATACTGCACTATGCCTCTTTGGCCCCAAGCTCCCACAACAGCCAGCCCTGGTACGTTCAGGTGCAGGACGCCCACACCTGGATCATCGGCTGGGATGCGCAGCGCCGTCTGCCGGTGGTGGACCCCGATGGTCGGGAGATGCTGCTGTCCCTTGGTTGCTTTGTGGAAAATCTGGTGCAGGCCGCAGGAGCCCTTGGGTATGAGGCTTCCGTGGATATCACCGCGAAGGACATGGCGTGCAGCGATGTGGCCACGGTACGGCTGAAAAAGGCAACGGCCAGCGCTGTTCCCCTGGAGCGTATCACCCGCCGCCGGACGTTGCGCAAGCACTATCTGAACACGCCCATTGAGGACAAACATCTGGGGGCGCTCATGGCTCCTTTGGCCGGGGAATGCGCCTTTTTCCGTCCCGGTGAGCCCCAAACCGCCTGGCTGCAAACCGCGGTGCTTGAGTCCTTTACCCGGCAGACCTGGAACCGTCACGCCCAAAAGGAACTGGCGCAATGGATACGCTTCCGCACCCTGGACGCTGAAAAACTGCGGGACGGCCTGACCAGCGCCACCATGGAAATAGACGGCTTTGCGGGCTTTTGGGTGCGCACCTTTATGAACAGCGATGACGTCACCGGCGAGAGTTTTCGGCAAAAGGGCATCGATCTTACCGCTGAACAGGTGAAGCAGGGCGGCGGCTGGCTGGCAATTACTTCAAAGGGCGAGAGCCCGGCGGATTTGCTGGATGCGGGACGCCGTTACGAGGCCCTGTGTCTGCTGCTGCGGGAGCAGGGCATTGCGGCCCATCCCATGAGCCAGATGCTGGAGGAAAAGCCCTGGCGCAACCAGGTGACCACAGAGCTTGGACTGGGAGAGCGGCGGGTGCAGTTTGTGCTGCGGCTGGGCTATGTGGAAAAATACCCCGAACCCGTAAGTCTGCGGCGGCCGGTGCAGGAGTTTATCCTTGGTAATGAAACGCAGACCCCCGCAGACACAAAGACCGGAAACACCGGCTAAGCGGTGTCCCGGCGGGGTGAACCCCTCCCCGTAGTGTGTAAGCCTTAACGGGCTTCGCTATTATCCAGCGCGTCGGTGCATTGTGGGTCCTGGCTGTCAATGGCGCGGTCAAGGTCATTGTCCTCACCATCGTTGCATTGGGTGATCCCGAAACCGCTTTCCGCGTTGCCCAGCATGCAGTCCGGGTCTGCGGCATCTGTCCAGCCGTCCCGGTCATTGTCAATAAAATCGGCGCATGCCCGGGGCAGGCCCATGGATTCGCTGTCATCCAGAGCGCTGGTGCATTGCAGATCCCGTGAGTCGGTGCCACCGTCGCGGTCATTGTCAATGCCATCGTTGCACTCGGTGGTGCCATAGCCGCTTTCCCGGGTGCCCAGCAGGCAATCCGGGTCTGCGCCATCGGTCCAGCCATCGCGGTCGTTATCAATACGGTCAAGGCAGTTATTGGTAGTTGTGGTTCTCTCGTTATTGTCCATGGCGTTGTCGCAATCCGGGTCATCGGCATCAATGTTTCTGTCCAGGTCATTGTCAATGCCATCATTGCACTGGGTGGTTCCGAAGCCGATTTCATTTTCTCCGGCCAGGCAGTCCGGGTCATCACTGTCGATCCAGCCATCCTGATCATTGTCCTGCCGGTCGGTGCAGTTTCCGGGGATGTTCCCAAACTCGGAATCATCCAGGGCGTCGTTGCAGTCGTTGTCCTCACCATCGGTCTGGCCATCGCGGTCATTATCGACGCCATCGTTGCACTGGGTGTTACCGTAACCAATTTCATCGAGCATGCGGATGCAGTCCGGGTCTTCGGCGTCTATCCAACCGTCGTTATCGTTGTCAATGTTGTCTTCGCAGCGGTTCACCGGGATATCATCGATATCCGGCTCGGGCTCGGGTTCAACTTCCGGTTCCAGATCAGGCTCCATCTCCGCTTCGGGATCAGGTTCCATTTCCATATCCGGCTCAAGGTCTGCCTCGGTTATGATATCCCGTTCCTCATCCATCCGATCTTCTTCGGTGAGGTCTTCTTCCGGTGGGTCAGGGTCGGCATCATCAATGATGTCCTCTTCCATGTCCTCTTCAAGGTCGGGAAGGACATCGACTTCTTCGTCCGGCATATCGCCGTCGGTCACCACATCGCCGTCGGGCATGCAGATGCACTCCTGCCATCCACTGCCGTCATCCCGGCAGGTCTGGGCCCCCTGATTGCCATCGGCGCAGATACAGTTTTGTGTGGCCCCCGGATCGCAGACATCATTGTCATCGGAGGCCGGACACCCGACCATCAGAAGTATCACCGCAAGTATTCCCGTTATAACTGCCATATGCCGTATCATGGCATCCCTCCTGTTCTGGTTCTTCCATACGTCCCTTCTCATTAAGGTAAGACCGCCTGTGCCGGAAGCAAGCACTGAAAGAAAAAAACACACTGATCCCATGTTCAGTACATTGCGCCGCCAAAGAGATGTGCCGCATAAAAAACGCCCCTTCCGAAAACGAAAGGGGCGCTGAGTGCTTAAAGCAGGGACGGTCAGTTGACAGTCAGCTCGTAATCGCCGCTGGCGTCGCCCTTGGAATCCACCACCAGATAATAGGTGCCGCCGATGGAGGGGGTGAAGTTCAGGGTTTCCGGGGAGGTGTTGATGTTGGCGTCAACGCCTTCGCAGATGGTGGGGCTGTTGCTGCAGGGATTCATGATGTACAGCACCACATCGAACTGGCCGTAGCTGGTCACCGTCACGGAGAAGGGAACATCCTGGGTCAGGCTGAAGGCATGCACCCGGTCCGGGCCGCTGGCGTCGGTGATGTTTGTGCAGCCCGTGGGGTCCATCAGGCTGTCGATGCCCGTCATTTCGCTGCCAATGACGCTGGAGCTGTAGGGGGCTTCACAACTGCCGGGCCGTGGGGGGTCTTCTTCCTCCGCAGTGTCCACAATGTCGGTATCGCCATCAACCAGCGCCGGGCAGGCGTCATCAAAGGCCAGACTGTAAGACAACAGCCGACCGGCATTGCCCGTGGTGCTGTCTTCGATAATAAGATGCCAGAAGCCGCCACGGTTTTCGCCGTTAAAGCTCAACACGCTGATGGTGGTGTCGAGATCCGCTACGCCGGGATCTTCAAAGTAGTACACGTCATCGGCGCGACTGCCGTCGGCGCTGACCAATCGTATCCAGATTTCGCCCATGTCCGCATGTTCGATGTTCACCGTCAGGCAGGCCTGTTGGGCAATGGTGCCGCTGTCGCTTACGCTGAACAGAATATCCAGCGGGCCGTCCGGGGCATCGGGAATATCCACCGGCAGGGTCACGTCATCGTAACAGCGGCGAATCAGGTTTTCCGAAGGACCGCAGAAATAGCTTTCGCCAAAGAGATTCTGGCAGGCGGTGTCGCTGGTGCAGGGAAGAGCGCAGGCGCCGAGACCGCCCTCAGCCTGGAAGTGGCAGACGTGATCCGGGTCGTCGCAGTCGTTGTCGCTGTTGCAGCCGGTGACATCCACGTCAGCGATTTCCTCTTCCACTTCCGGTTCTTCATCCACATCAACATCGCCATCGGAGGGGCAGGCAAGGGCTGCGGCGTCATCAAAGGTGATATCAATGCCGGAGATAAAGTTGTCGGCAATCACCAGCGGCTCTGTCAGGCTGTGGGTTGCCAGGACATCGTTGCTTTCGTCGCCATCGTTGCACACATCGACATAGCCCCGTACCCAGTGATCGCCATTGGCAAGGTTTTCCGCAAGCCAGCTGAAGCTGCGGGTGGCACCCGAGGGGTTGCCGCCAAAGGAGACCGCCACCGGGGCGGTGGACGTGGTATCGGGGTCTTCCCGGAACACCTTGACATACACCGCCATGTCGGTGCTGAAGGCTCCTTCCGGCAGGTAAATGCGACCGGACATTTCGCCCAAAGAGCTGTTGGATACCCCGTAATACATGTCCGCCATCACCGTGGGAGTCACCTCCGGGTCAAGTGCGATGGGATCGGCGGTGTGCATGGCCCATTCTGTTAGGGGGTCGATTTGACTATTGATATTGGTGTCAATCCAGGCCCGCACCCAGTAGGTGCCCGCAGGCAGATCAGTAAAGCTGTAAAAGGCGGTGCCTGCCACGGGGTTGGTGGCGGGATTGGTTTTTTCCGCATAGGGAGCCACGGTTGCGTCCACCGGCGGCTGGTTGAACAACTGAATGGTCTGCAGATCAAACAGCAGGGTCTGGGTGGTGTACAGGGTGCCGGAAATGGTGCCGGTGGCCGGGGGTTCTTCCTCTATTTCCGGCTCAAGCTCCGGTTCCTCGTCCACAACATCTTCATCGCCGTCAACGGCTTCGTCTTCCACGGTAAAGGTAAAGACGTTCTGGCCTTCCATGACATTGCCAGCCAGATCCTGGAACACGCCGTTTTGCACTTCAATCACATAGCTGGTGCCGTATGCCAGGCCGCCCAGCTGAATCACCGTCATTTCGATCTGGGTTTTAATGGAGGTGGGCTCCACCAGTTCGCGGCGGATTTTGGTGACTTCCACCGGGGTGCCGGGGCTGCCCTGGGGATAAACCGTTACCCAGTCAAGATTAAAGGCCGTGGCGCTGAGCCGTTCCGAGAAGGTGACATAGAGATTAAGGATGTCCTTTGCAACACCGGTTTCACCGTCGGCGGGGCTGGTGGATTCAATCACCGGGGCCGTGGTGTCTGTTTCGATTTCCGTGATAAAGCCCAGGCTGGTTGCCTCAAGGAAATTATCCGAAAGATCGCTAAAGGTGTCGGCGGCAAAAGCCACCACATAAGCGGTGCTGAAATCGAAGTCATCAGGGCTTACCGTCAGTTCAAGACGGGTATAGGTTTTTTGGGTGTCGGGGTTGGTCTGGCTGCTGTGGCTGCCGGTAAAGGCAATGTGGCAGCCCGCATCGCCGCAGGACTCGGGACGCACAACAATACCGCTGTAATCAATCGATGCTTCCGCCAGTTCCTCGTTGAAATTGATCTGAATCAGATCCAGATCCGCGCTGACGCCGATGCTGTTGTTTTGGGGAATACTGGTAACAATAAAGGGAGCCGTGACATCCGGCTCGTTCTCTATGGTAAAGGTGGTTTCCACCGGGTTACCTTCACCTAAAGCGTTGCCGTTCAGATCGTAGTAGGTGTCGGCGTCAAAATGCAGCACATAGGTGCCGCTGTACACCACAGGGTTGCGCAGGGTCAGCACAAAGCGGGTAACATCGCCATTGTCGCCGGTTTCGGTGCTGTCAACGTGGGCATAGGGCACATAGCAGCCGCTTTGGTCGCCGCAAGCCTGCAGATATACCCGCAGCCCGGCCCAGGTAAAGGGCGGGTCCAGCACTTCGCTAAAGTCGATGGTAATGGTGTCGGTATCCTTGGGCACATCCACTGCGCCGTCGGCAGGGGTGACTTCCGCAATCACCGGGGCGATGGGATCGGGGTTCACCACCGTGGTGAAACTCAGGGTGGTTTCCGCCAGCAGGTTGTCGCCGGTGTCCCAGAAGGTGTCGCCATCCAGATGCACCACATACACGGTTTCCCAGTCCAGCACCTCTGCGGGGTTCAGGCTCAGGGTAAAGCGGGTGTGGTCTGCGGGGTCGGTTTCCTCGCTGCGGACTTTGTCCACGTCAAGATAACAGCCGGAGTTGTCGCAGCCTTGGGGATACACCTGCACACCTGCCCAGTCAAAGGGGCTGTCGGCCAGAGGCTCGTCAAAATCGATAATAATGGTGGCCAGATCAATGGCCACGCCGGTTGCGCCATCGGCAGGGGTCATCTGTTCCACCGTGGGAGGCACCGGGTCCGGATCGTCCACAATGGTAAAGGTAAAGCTGTAGGCCGCCAGGTAATTGGGGGTTTCCGCCAGGTCGGCGAACACGTCGCCGTCAATCACCACTTCATAGGTGGCGTAATACGCAAAGGCGTTTGAGGTGGCCACCGTCAGGCTCAGCACCGACACATCGGAACTGAAATCGTCGTGGCTGCCGTTGAACAGAATCGGGGTATCGCTGTGGCCCTGTTCATGCAGATGGATAGCGGTCCAGTCGATGGAGGCGGGGGCCAGCTTTTCGCTGAGCTCAATGCGGATGGTCTCCAGGTCGATAGGCTGTTGGGACTGGTCAATGGGCACCGTGGCCGCCACCTCCGGCGGGGTGGTGTCCGGGATAATAACGTCTTCTTCAGTTTCCTCCACCGGGTCGGTGTCGTCGCCGTCAGGTTCCGGATCAACATCTACATCCGGCTCATCGCCGTCGGGTTCTTCTTCGATATCCGGTTCATCGCCGTCGGGCTGCTCGTCAATATCGCCATCAGGCTCCGGGTCCACGTCATCAATGACGTCTTCCTCGGTGTCCTCGACATCGGGGTCATCCCCGTCGGGCTGCTCGTCTATATCGCCATCGGGCTCCGGGTCCACGTCCACCTCTTCGACAACTTCGATGTCATCGGCATCGTCGCCATCGCTCACCACATCGCCATCTTCGGTGGTATCGCCGCCACCGTTGCAGGCGGATACCGTCAACATGGCCAGCACCATAAGGGCTGTCACAAACTCTACCATACGCTGTTTCATGAGGGCCTCCCGGGGCTCGACAATCGTTCGCTCATCCATGTTATTGTAAAGGACTCCCCGGATGCTGTCAATTTGCCTGCGGTTTTGCCCGCCGCAAAAATATCTGCCCCCATACACGGATATATACTATATTATGTCGCTTTTTTGCGTCCGGCGGCCTTATGCTCGTACATGCGCTCATCGGCCCGGGCCAGCACCGCTTCCACTTTTTCTCCGCTTTCCGGGGCCCAGTGGGCGCTGCCAATGGACAGGGTCACGGGAAAATCAAAGGGAGAATCGTTTTTGTTCCACGCCTCAACGGTATCCCCGATACGACGCTTTACCAGCTCGGTTTCCGTGGCGGTTTGCGGCATGATGAGCAAAAATTCGTCACCGCCGTACCGCACCACATAATCCACGTCACGCACCTGCCGGTTGAGCAGCTCCGCCACTTCCTTGAGCACTTTGTCGCCGGTTTGGTGGCCGTGGCTGTCGTTGATGGTCTTAAAGCAATTGATATCCATCATCAGAAAGCCGATGGTGCCGGTGTAGCGTTTGGAGCGCCGGGTTTCGATGTCCAGCAATTCGTCCAGACAGTGTCGGTTATACGCCCCGGTCAGGGGATCGTGCCGGGCCATGTAGGAGAGCACTTCCTGATGCTGTATGCGCTCCGTCACATCCAGCATAAAGTTCAGTGCCGCGGGCTGACCGTCCCAGGTCACCAAAGCGGCATGCAGTTCGGTGTACATGGTGTGGCCGTCGCCGTGAATAAAACGGAAAACATACTGGCCGGGCACTTCCTCCCCCGCCAGACGTCGCTTGTAGGTTTCAAAGACCAGTGCCTGGTCCTCGGGATGCACAAAGTCGGTAAAAGGCCTGCTGGTGAGGGTGTCCCGGTCATAGCCCGAAATCACAAGGGCCCGGGGATTGACAAAAATTACCTTTTCGTCCTGAGTGACAAAAATGGCCTCGTTGGCGTTTTCCACCACCACCTGATAGCGCTCCTGGGCTGCCAGGCGCTCCCGCTGCACCCGCCGTTGTTCCGTCACATCCCGCATCACGGTGACGCTGCGGATAATGCTGTCGCCATGCCGCACCGGGCTGATGCGGCATTCGTGTATAATCTGACGTCCCTCAAGGGTGGTGACAATGTCGGTGGTCACGGCCCCGCCGCTGGCATACACTTTCTGATAGTCGGCAAACACCTCGTGGGGCAGCAGGGGAAACACCTCCAGCAGGCCCTGGCCTTCCACTTCCCGGGGCTGCTCCACCCGGCTGCGCCACTGGCGAAACGCCTCGTTTACCAGCAGAATACGCATGTTTTCGTCAAGAACAAACACTGCGTCCTGCAAAGCGTCCAGCACCAGCGCCTGATCCGATGGATCAGGCAGGTCTTCGGGAGTCGACATTTGCATGGCGGAGGGACCGCCACCCGGATGTTTCATCATCATCACCTTTCGTACCGTATGTACAAACCTGCATGCAGAATTAGTTTTTCATCTAAAGTATAACCCCTGCTGCTAAAAAGGCAAATAAAAATCCGTTTTTCCGTATATCTATTGTCTAACCCGGCAAAAATGTATCAAAAGAAGGCAGGATTGACGTCATGTGACAGGAACAGGCAGAACCATAACCCTAAATAGATTATATCGCTACGCGGTCACTGCTACAGCCGCTGGAGAATATCCGCCAGCTGGTAGGCCAGCACCATGAAGGCTGCGGAGCCCAGGCTGGCGGTCTCTTTGTATGCCACCGCTGCACCAAGACCCGTCAGCAGCCAGCCCAAAAGCCGCACCGCCACAAAGCGCAGGGCTAAAGCCGCCTGGGAGGGATCGGAGCACTGATGCCATACCTCGGCGCCGTAACGCAGGCCAAAGGCCACAAGAATCATGGCCGCCATAATGCCCAGCATGGAAAGGCCGGAGCGATCCTGCAACGACCGGACAAGGCTGCCGTAGACCAGCAGGGTGACAAGCAGGGTCCGCAGCAGCACCGCCAGCAGCCGGGCGGCGGCATCGGCCCCGCTGAGGGTGGTAACGGTTACCGAGGCCACGGCCCGCTGGTATTCCAGCAGATACCAGTCGCTGCCCAGGGCCACAAGCAGCATCACCGCCACCGCAAGGCCCGTCAGGCCCGAAGGCCAGCGGAACCACGGCCCCCATTCGGCCTTCAGCACCTGCCACAGGCCTTTGTGATACCACCATTTAACAAGGGCGAAAATGCCCAAACCTG
>Ga0070729_10007279_pt1 | contig 10652 bp, 10 predicted proteins | sample tdDd472_FD_66725 | JGI IMG/M metagenome (GOLD analysis project Ga0070729, IMG submission 66725) | Marine sediment microbial communities from the Atlantic coast under amendment with organic carbon and nitrate - tdDd47.2 | ecosystem: Environmental > Aquatic > Marine > Coastal > Sediment | place...
TATGGGATGCGGCACGGCATGGTGGAATACAACCCTTGCCGGGGTGTTCGCCGCAATACCGAAAAGCCCCGCCGCCGGTATATCCGTGACGATGAATTCAGGGCCGCTTTTGAATCCGCCCCGGAGCATATGCAGGACTTACTCGCTGTTGCCTACCTGACCGGACTGCGGCAAAAGGACTTGCGCAACCTGAAACGCAACCAGATAACACCGCAAGGCATCGAGATAGAGGAAAGCAAAACGGGCAAGCGCCTGACCGTTGAAATCACCGAGGCGTTGCGATACTTCCTCATACGCTCTCAGAGCCGCGCAGACAGCCCGTATGTTCTCACTAACTCTCATGGTCAACAGTGGGGTGAATGGGCGATACAGAGCGCCATGCGCCGCCTGAGTGTTGACTGGACATTCCACGACCTACGGGCAAAGGCAGAATCAGACCACGACAAGGGGCTAGGATTGATGCCGCTGTATAAACGGGCGCGGAAGGTTCGCCCGGTTCGATAAACTTAGGCAGATGCGGTTTTTCTTAGGCACCGAATCTGCTGAAAATGGTGGGCCGTGTAGGATTCGAACCTACGACCAAGAGATTAAGAGTTACCCGGCTTTTGTAGGGTTTACGCGGCTTTGAGGCTGTTTGAATTTAGGCAGTTTTGCGGATACTCTCACGAATGGCGGGGTTTTCCGGGGTGTGCTTAGGCAGCTTCTTCACTGTGACCGCCGCAGCAGTTCTTTTATATCGTCCTGAATGTCGTGCGCCGTTTCCTTGTTGTGCTTAACGTCAGCACCCACTGCCACTAACTCAACACGAACATTAGTTACAGCATCCCAAATCTTTTTCCCATCTTCCTGATAGCGCGCGTCAAAACGTTCCTCACGCTCCTTCCGGTCTGCCTCTGCCGACTCCAACTCATTCAGGCGCGCATCATAACCGGCAACCTTCCGGCCAACCCAACCCACCGCAGTCAAAACCGCAGCCCCGCAAGTGACAATGAGGCCGGTGATAATATCGCCAGCACTAAACAATTCTTTTTCAGGCACATTCTAATCCTTTATGCGCTGTAGACTGAGAAGCCGGAAGGGACTGCCTCGGCGGGAATTTCTGACGCGAAGGAAAGCGTCATGTTGCCCTGCGCCTCTGTGCCTAGCGCGATGCAATAACCTGTTTCAGATGTGTCGAACTGGTACAGATCGAAACCACCTTCGCCCGTTGCGGGGTCGCTGCGGTTGCCGTCTTTATCGTTGTGCCACATTCCACCCGGCGCAACCCAACCTTTGCCAAGTTCTAAGTCAATGGCAAAGTCCAGAAAAGAACCTTCCTGCATCAAGTGGTATACAGAATTGCCGTAACCAGTCCCGGCAGAGAACGCCTTAGCTGACCTACCCAGGCCGGAGTCAAACATGCGAATAACCGGGGTCGTTACCGCCCCGTTTGACAGTCGCGCATCCCACCCGCCAGTTGATTCGCGGGTGTATCCCGCCCAACCAAGCCGCCAAGTATCATCGCCGTTATAGGTAATATCATCTATATTGACGCGGACAAAAATCTTCTTCGTTGCGTCCGTCTTCAAGAAAACCGGGGTTGCATAAATGATTTCGTTGCCGGTTCCGTCTGCCGTTCGATTCCAGGCCACCGTTTCATTGTCTGCGCCGCTGATAACAGGCACATACTCATACGTTCCGCCGCTTGGGTCATTCCAGCCGATACCTGTTTGCGCGGTCATGGCAAGGTCGGTCATAAATGGTTTTGTCCGCCTGCGCTCAATAGCTGCATCAACCAGCGGGGCTAGTACATTCTCTGCCGCTGAGTCGTTGATATGCCCACCATCTGACTGGTATTCGGCCTTAATGCCCTGTGTCTCTGGGTCATATATATCCGAATTGTAAACGTCAACATACTCGATGTTATGCCGCGCACAAAAACCCGGAACCCAAGCAATAAACTTTTCAAACTCAGGGATGCGCTCTGGTTCAGCAATCACCGAACCCCATGCGCCGATAGGCCCAGGCCCGACCACAACAAGGTCGCGGGGGCGGACATTGCGGGAGTGATTTGCCCCGGTGTAATTGGTAGAAATGAAGTCTTGATAAACGCGAACCTGCTCAATCATCGCGTTTTGTAATTCGCTCCAGTTTGTCCAATCACTGTTAGTCATAAAGTCATTGATACCGAGCGCAATGATTAATGAATCGCGATCATAGATAGGCGATGGCGAAAGCGCGAACGCCTCATCAAGCACAGTCTCAAGCGCAAGAATGCCGTCCTTTTCCGTGCTGTCTGGATGGTTAAATCGGCTCATACGCCGCCCACTCACACCATCAACAACATCATCATCCTTCAGGCTGTACCAGTCATTGAAATGACCGTGACTGTTGCCGGCTGTATTTACCCACGAATCACCAAGCACAACCGGGAAGGCAAGCCGTGCGCCGGCTACACCAAGTTCTGCCACCAAGATTCGCGCTGCATTCTCTAGCAGCCTATGGTCATCTGCTGTGATGCCGATCCCTGCGCCGAACAGCGTCAGGGCTGTTGTGTGCGGATATGTATTATTGACCGATGGAGCATCTGATCTATTGCCAATAACCCAGTTATCTGTAGGCGCTACCGTTGAGGTTTCAGCGTCAGAATCCTGCCACCTGCCGTCAATATACACGCGCTGCTGACCTGTAGCGCGCATATCGCAAGCCACAAACATATGTATATCGGGCCGCTGATAAACGACTGCATAGTTCGCACCGTCCTGCTGCCCTTGATACCGCAAGGTTGTGGCGTTTACGCGATACACACGGGAGATGCGTGAACCTGTTTCAGACGATAGCAGGCGCTCTGTTCCCGTGTCCCATGCGTCAGAACTCACAACATAGTTACAGGCAAGTTCATCATCAATGCCGTGCGGCGCTACCGGGGCTTGCAGGTATCCTGTGCCGGGGGTTATCTGGATGCCATCAGCAACAAACAGAACCTTGCTGGTATTGACTCGACTATAAGCAGCACCGCCTTTCAGGTTTGCGAGTTTGTCCGTATTGTCTGAAAGCGCATGGATGCCAATAGCATCAATCCTGTCCCAGACTCCACCCGTAGCAAGTGAATCAACATAGCGGGCCACCGCCGCCTTCTCCGCGCTGGTTGCATTCGGAATGTTCTCAAGCGCCGCCCGGGCTTGTGCAGACAACCCATCACTGCCAGATTTTGTCAGCCCCAGGCCGATACCAATTTGCATCAGTACAGCGCCACAATATCTGTTGCGGTAGTGTCTGTTGTGTAAATCTTGGTCAGCATCGCCGCAATGGGAACACCCGCCGCAACGTAAAAAGTCGCGGTTGTGCCGTCCTTAAAATCAGCCTTAATATTACCCGCGCCCCCAACAATGACAGCCCGACAGGTCGATATGCTGTCTGAGTCTGATGGTGTGACCTCAACCGCGCCGGTTGCTGCGTATGTGTTTGTAGTGCTACCCATTAGAATTACCTTCGTTAAATTTGCCTAAACTCTGTTTGTCCTTTACGCCCTTCCAGAAGTAAAAGCCCGCGACCAACCCGAACAGCGGCCCGATAACTGTCTGCAAGGATGTCAGTAATATTTCTGCGAATTTCGCCGCCTCCACCCAATTCAGCAACACGCCCATGCCAGAAAACAGCAGGAACGCAATGAAGTTCAGGGAGAAAAGCAGCGTGATTGTTATGGCAATGAACCGCCTGGACACGTTCATCGGTAGCGTTGCTTGCAGGTAGGCTATCCATGCCTTAATGCTGGCCTGACGGACTCCGGCTTGCTCTTCCTCGGTGAAGACCAGCGCATCAATGCCTTTCATAGCGCCTTGGATGATTTGCCCGCTGTTCTCGCCGGCTGCAAACATGGTCTTTAGTGCTTTCCACATATCAGTCACACTCTCTGTCGTCAGGGAACTGGTGGCAGAAAACATCAATAATCTGATCAAGTTCTTCTTCCTTGCGCGCCAGTCGCTCTATGTCGCCCTGGTTCTCTGCGAAGCCTATTTCGTCCTGCGTTTCGCTTATTGCTCGCTTTTCCTGCGTCCACCTGAATTCTGTCAGCGCCTCGCTTGATGCGTGACGAGCATCCAGAAAAATAAAAGCCGCGAAGGCAGAGGCAACCACGCTGATCGCTGCAAGTAATTTCTCAATCATCGCCCTGCCCGCATTAGTTCCGCCAGCGAATCAGCCCGCCGGCCTACTTGTCGCGCCCATTTTGAATCCAGCATCTCGGCGGCGGCTGTTTCAAAATCGTGATTCTGTATTGCTGCCCACATGCGCCGGAATTTCATCAGCCCCGCAAAACCGAGGTTGTAGGCCATTTCTATCAACACTTCGCGCCGTGCGTTATCCAGCCCCATGCCGCCAATGTAGTCATCAACAGCCTCGCGGCAGCCTTCCAGTTCCTCCAGCAACCAGCGTTCTGCCAGTTCCTTATCAAGCGTTAGCGTCTGCAAGTTGGTGCCATAACCTATCGTCCACACGCCTACGCTGTCTTGATAGGCGTTGGCGCGATAGCCTTCGTGATACTTCACACGCTCAACCAGCGCATCCGATAGGCTCATGGCTCAACATGCTCGATGACTGTCCAGGTGTTCTCGCGCTTGCCGTTCGATGCCCGCATCGATAACTGAATCATCTTGTGTTTTGCCGTGTTGCCCGATGTCCACGAACTCGCACCGTTGATTGTGTGCTGTTGGTTGTTCGTGACACTGGCCCAACGTGAACTATCAGAATGCGGTTCTGTCGCGCTCGACCCGCTGATAATCGCCATATACAAATCATTGGCGTTTGACGGGTCTTCCACAATTTGCCCACGGGTGTAATACGTGCCAGACACCCATACCGGCGCTTCAACCTCCAACGTGATGTCAGATGTCGCCTGCGCGTTGTTCTTAACAATCAGGATGTCCATGTCCGGGCTATTGGCATATGAAGGCAGCTTGATGGTGTGCGTACCCGTGCCGGTTGGTGTGAATACAATATGCCGGTTCACATCAAGGCAGTTTGTGTAATCGGTGTCAGGACTGCCGCCCGTGGCGTTACCCAATGCCGCAGCAATGTCCGAATGACCGCCCAACCATTTCGACAAGTCATTGCCCGAACCATCATTGACAAAATCAGCCGCTGACCCCGGATTGGTGCCACCTTTCCAGTGCAGCCCCTCGGTGCCTTTGAGTGTTATTGGTCTGTACTGTGGTTCGTCTTCAAGCTGTAAAAACTTGCCGCCGTTATATGACCACGTTGGGTCGCTGATTTTTACAAACCCATTCTCAGGCGAGTTATAGCGCCGAATACAGGTTGTATTGGCGTTTGTCTGCCCGAACTCAGGAGCCTCGATAGTCACATTGCCGTGCGCCGATGCGTTTTCGTCAACGTCCGAACTGCCCAACAAGATATGATAATGCTCGTTATCATCGGTGCAGCCAACGTGAAATGTGCGCAGCGTTATCATCCCGTCGCGGTTGGTGTCTGCGTTCAATTTCTTCTTGCCGGCAGATTCATGTATCCACATGCCAGCACCCACGCCCGTCTCAATAGACTTGTAATTAAATTCTGCGTAACACTGGTCAAACAGAACGCCGCCGACCCTGGACTTAACATCGAACCCGATAGAATTGTAATGGGCCTGACAGTGCCGGAATATGGTGTTGTCGTTTACATATTGGTCATCGCCCGTGTAATCCTCACCGAGTTCAAACCCACGCGCCCAACCGTTCGCATTTACGTTTATAAATTCAGTGTCGCCGCCGCCAAGATTGCCAACGTTATGAACCAGCCCGGTGCCGGTGAACGTGTACCGAGAACCGCCATCAAAGACCGGCTTCCCGTAGTAATCAGGCCCGGTTAAATAAATATCCTGAAAGCGGGCAATCCATGCGTCTTTGACTGACAACCCAACAGCCGCCGCGTCGGAACTTTTATTCACAATACAAACCTTCTGCATGGATGAATGAGCAAACCCGTGACACTGAACAGCGATGCCGTCAACGTCCGTAATCACCCCAATCCGCGCAACATCATGGCCGAGCGCGTTGTAAGCGTTTTCCTCTGCATCGGCCATAATCCACCGTTTACCGGCAGAAAAGTTAAGCACCGAGCCACGCGGTTCTACAGGGTTTGAACTCAGCGCCTGCTGATTGCCCATCAGATCGCCGTAAATATGGATACGCCCCTCATGGTCGTCGGCGCTATTGAACCCGCTGTTGTTCGTCTCGTCGTAGAAATCGTACAAATCGCTGGCGACAAAAAAGTAACCCGTAGGAATATACGCAGCCGCCGGGTGGTCGCCATCGCCGCCCGCGTGGGCAAAGGAAGCGCAATTAATAGCCGCCTGAATTGCCGTGTGGCTGTCAGTAGCGCCAGAGGGGTCAGCGCCGTATCGAATCACGTTGCCCGGTTCATACTGATAATTTGTCGGCGTGATGCCTGCATCAGACTCTGCGCCCGTGCGCGGGTAAAACGCCTCACCAAGCTGCGCCCGCGTCAACACGCTCGATAGGTCAGCCCACGTTAGCGGCGTGTCGTAACCATACGGGTCATCGCTGTACACTTCGGAGCCTGTGCCGTCCGGCCCGTCGTGGAATATCACCTTGATGCCGGCTGTCAGGTCGGCAGGGTCAAAGAAAATGGCAGGGAATCGCCCATTGTCGTCAGCGTTCACCGGGTTGGTGCGAGGCGTAAGCCTTTCCTTGTCGGAATAAACGGTGATCTTCGTCGTCGTCCCGGTCAGGTAAAACGTCTTAGAGCCTACAATGGGCAAACCGTCTGCGGTGATACCCTGGGGGCGGTTGTCAAAATATCGTGTTTGCATCTATATGTTTTCCAACAAAAAACCCGCCGAAGCGGGTTTGTGGTAAGGTTTTTTAATGAGCGACCTTGAAGTAATTGCCATCACGGTTCTAAGCCAAGCGGCGGCATTGTCTGCATTTTTCGGGCTTGCTGCTTTCCTAACGTGGCTCGTTGGCAAACTGCCGGATTCAAAAATAAAGCGTTTACTTCTTTGGAGTTCCGACAACAGCCGCAGCGGGAGCGTGTCGGAGGACACCGCCAACCGTTGAACTTGTTTGCGGCATTTGCAGAATGTGCCGCAATAATCCGTCATCCATGCCGTTAGCCAGCATCGAACTTATACCGGGGTTATTCATCGCGTATTGAATTGCCCGGGGCGCAACATAGACACCCGCTGCAAGTTTTGCGGCGCTTTCAAGATCACCGCCCGCCGCGTACCCCATTCCGCCGGCCGCGACACTCGGCGCAAGCTGCCCCGCAATCCTTGCGGTGGTTCCGCTGTTTGGCGTTTTATTCTTGAGTAGCATTTTTCCGGCTCTGGCTAGTTTTACTAACTCCTGGTCGCCGCGACCGCGCAATGTCTGCGCTCGATTGCCTTTTGATGCAACCCGGTTATATAAGGTGGTAGGCACTATATCGCCCGATTCATTCAGGCCGACACCGTCTTCAATTTGCAAATATCGCCGATAATCCCTGCGCGCATTGCGAATTGCTGTCAACCCGGCATCGTCGCCCTGCGACTTAACAGTGCGCTCTAACGAGTCATCCAGCACTTCCCGAAGCTGCCGAGCAAAATACCCCTTTTCGCCGCCCTTTGACATCCGGCCCAACGATGATCGAGCATTCTGGTACGTTCTCCCCAAGATGGCCCCGTCAGCCATGCCCCGCTCATTAATGTGGTTGACCATTTTCTTTATTGGCACAACCTGCCCGGGTTCCAGTTCACGCTCTGCCCGCCGTAACAGCGCCGCCATTTGTTTGCGCAGCACGTTGTCATAGTTCAGCGGGTTTGCCTCCGCAAAATCATCGAACACTTTGCCAATTCGCGTATTTGCTCGGCCCAATACGTCAGGGGTTGCAGCGTCAGCATTCTCGCCGATCAATTTCAGCACGGCCCGGTTGAATTGCCGTTGCTGACCGTCCCTGAACTCCTGTTGTGCGCCAACAGTGGCAGGACTGTCATCCAGATATGAAGACACCCGCGTTGCCAGCTTGGAGCCAGTTTGCTGCGCCAGATCGAGGTCAATGCCGTTTTTTCTCAGCAAGTCCGCTGCTGCCCGCCCCGCTTTACTGAGGTTCTGCTTGACGGGTTCCGCTGCCCTTGCCCCAACCTTGAGAGCCGCATTGCTGGCTAACCCTGTGGCCGCACCAACGCCTGTATTTTCCAAACGGCTTTGGTCTGTTCCAACAGGCTGAATGGCCCCGTGAACACCGCCGGTTGCCGTCGCAGATACTGCCGTCGTCGGGTTCACAAATTTAGACAATGCAGCGGCGGTTCTCGGCAGGTTCACCGCCTTCGTGGCGTTGGCAGCAATGCCGGCGGGTATCATGGTCGTTGCCAGCGTTCCCGCCACGTTGCCAGTCAAGCCCGCACCCGTTTCCATTAAAGGCGCGTCCTGCTTGTTTATTTGGTCAATATGTTCGCGATAATCAGTTACGGCTTCATCATCAACCACACCGGCCAGGTTGCCCGCTTCCATACCTATTTGCTTTAAGCCGCGCCCAATATCCACCACTGACTTGCCTGCGCCAGCTAAACCTAACTCGACATTGCTCATGCCCTCGGCAGGGTTTGCATCGGGCCATTTGTCATCGTAAGCCGGGGCGTTCCCTGCCTCGCGCTCTCTGCGCAGAAAGTTGATAGCCGCCTGCTTTGCCCGCTCTGGGTCGTCAGTTTCAACTGACAAAACCCGGCCGTCTTGTAAAGTAATGTCAGTCATTTATCACGTTTCCATCCGCGTCAACCCGGATACGCCCGCCGGTTGCTATCGGCGGCTGCGTCCCGCCCTGTGCAGCCGGTGCGCCTTCAAGCATTTCGGTATAACCGCGCTCCATTTCATCGAACATTGCTTCCAGTTCGTCCATTTGCTCGACGGTTACTGACTCGTAATTAGTCCGTTTTGGCACCGGGGCCAAGGCCAACGCTGTCTCCTTATCACTCATTTGCCCCTCGCCTGGGGTTCTGCTCAGTGATCGAAGCGTTTGCGACATCGAATCGGCGGCGACATCAAACCTGTTGCCCGCCTCTGAAGGAATCAAGCCCTGCCCGAACTGGCCTGCGCCAATAGCCCCCACGCCCGGGAACGATGTTTTATTTAAATCTTCCCACGCCCGTCTTACACGCTCCAACTGCTGCCGGCCAAGTTGTATTTTTTGCAGATTGCTTGCCACCGTTGCCCGCGCTGTCGCGCCAAGTTCCTGCGCTTTTTCACCAACAACCATTGTGTTGCTTGGGTTGTTTTTATCCAGCGCAACAATTTGTGTCTCGCCGTTCTCTCCGGCCATTTCTTTAAATACATAGGACGGAGGCTGCCCAACATTGACCTGCATTCCTGACTTATTCAGCAGAACAGGCGTTCCGTCAGGCTTAACACCCCACGCCTCGCCGTTGTCTGTCGGCAGGCCCATCGCCGCTGCTTGCTCGGGGGCAATCACGCCGCCCTGCGGTTCTGGCTGCGCATACATCTGCTGCGCGAACAGGTCAGGGTAATTCTGGGTAATCAGGTTCAGCGCCTTTTGCTGGCGCTCGGTGATCTCGCTGGCTGGCTGTTGCAGCATACCCATAGCCCGGTCACGCAGTTCAGGGCTGATGCGTTCCAGTCCGTTGCTGTTTTCCAGTGCCTGCATCTGTGCAGCCTGCACCTCGGGAATTTCAGCCTGTGCAGCCTGATAGTCGCCTACTGCGCCTCGGGTTTGCTGCTGACGCTGCACCTGGTCAACCATCTGAGCAAGGTTGAATTCGCCTATATCGCGGTTTAATTCATCCGTCTCAAGATTGGAGTCCAGAACCTGCCGGCGGTTCTTTGCATTGACGAACCGGGTGCCTGCCTCTGGCCGGTCAATGTTAAACCCCCGGGCTATAATCGCGTCCAGTACGGTACTCATAAGCCTATGTCTATTCCCATGTCGTCAAACAAGCCGCCTGCTCCGCCGCCATTTATGGGCGGGGTGCCGTACTTGCCGCCAAAGTAATCGCCGGCAACATCGGCAATGCTGTTCAGGCCAGCCTGATACGCCCCTGCCTTGCCAAGAATGCCCGATGCCCGGGTATCCGCTGCGTTCTGCATCAACCCCGCATTCATTGCGCCGGAGTTCGTTGCAGCCGCCCCAATGTTCGCGGAGGTGTTTGCTGACGTACTGGTGCCAGCACCGGCCAGCGAGGCAATGCGGTTCATGTAATCCGAATAAAACGGCAAAGCCACCGAGTTGCCAACGAACTCACCCACGTTTCCAGCGGTCATGCCTGACTTACCAAGCCCCAATGCTCGGCTGTTGTTCATGATCGACTTTACGCCCTGATTTTTCACGAACTCATAGCCGGGGGTGCGCTCAATCACCGCGCTCGGGTCAGTCATCTGCGAATCTGGTGCCTCAAGCCCTCGGAATGCGCGCCCAAGACCGGATGAACCACCGCCACCACTTGCCTGATTCCGTTTTGAGTTTAGCCACGCCTTAAAGTCTGAGCCGGGGGTGCCGTCTGAATTGCCTGACCAACTTTTACCACCGCCCGAACCCTTGTTAAATAATCCGGCATAACTCCCATAATCCACGCCCGGAACTTCAAGCCCCAACATACCCGCCAACTGTGACCGCGCCACATTGCCGGTGTTAATGCTCGGCATGTTCATCAGCAGGTTTACCAGCGTTGA
>Ga0070729_10007286_pt1 | contig 10650 bp, 10 predicted proteins | sample tdDd472_FD_66725 | JGI IMG/M metagenome (GOLD analysis project Ga0070729, IMG submission 66725) | Marine sediment microbial communities from the Atlantic coast under amendment with organic carbon and nitrate - tdDd47.2 | ecosystem: Environmental > Aquatic > Marine > Coastal > Sediment | place...
TGGTTTTAATTCTAAATTCTAAATCGAAATTCAATAAATTATCTTTTCTGGCTTTAATAAACTTCTTAAAAACAAGTTCTTTATCTTCGGGATGTATAAAATCGAAAAAAGATTGCGGGTTATTAATAAACGAACTTTTATCAGCTTCAAAAACATCTACGAAACGGTTATTAACATGTAGTATTTCGTTATCATAACTCCAGACTATAAAGACATCGCGTGTATTTTCCGAAAAATCGTGATATATGTTTTCTGTTTCCTGTAAAACTGAGTTTTTTGTTTTTAATTCGGAAAGCTCTTTTTCTAAATCAGATATTTTCTTTTGAAGCTGTTGATTTGTTAACATATTCGGCATACTTAAATATAAGTAAATTAACCTGAATAGTTAATGAATGTTCATTGGACATAAAAAAGACAGACCCTATGGCCTGCCTTAAAATATATTGTTGATAAAGTAACTTAAACCGGAATTTTATCAATTCTACGCTGATGTCTTCCACCTTCGAATTCGGTTGAAAGGAAAATTTTAACAATCTCTTTTGCATCTTCAAGTGAAATAAAACGAGCCGGTACTGCGCAAATATTGGCATTGTTGTGTTGGCGCGCAAGCGCCGAAATTTCTGAATTCCAGCATAATGCAGAACGAATTCCCTGGTGTTTATTAGCCACCATGTTAATACCATTACCACTACCACATAAAGTAATACCAAATTCGTAAGTACCTTTTTCAACAGCTTCTGCTAAAGGGTGTGCAAAATCAGGATAATCAACACTTTCCGTTGAAAAACATCCATAATCTTTAACTTCATTACCCATTTCTGTTAATAACTTAATTAACTCTTCTTTTGTATCAAATCCAGCATGATCACAAGCAATTGCAAGTTTCATATTCTTCATTTTTTATAAGTTTGTTATATTTAATATTTCTTTGTTTATCAGTAATTTATGAATTAACAACAATTATTAATAAACTGTTAAAAAATTGTTGATTGAATTCCATAACAATTAATAAAATTTACTTGTATTATTAAAATATGTAATCATATAATCTATTTTTTCAAATAAGTGAAATTAATTTTTATAATTTTGCCCTCAATTATTAACAATCAATAAACAACTAAAAGTAGTGTGAATAATGCAAGTATTTATTAACAATATGAATTATCAGAATCTGTTAATAAATCTAGCAAATGCATTGAATTTCAAATTTTAAAATAGTTATTAGAATTGTTAATAATATGTGCTTACAAAGTTAATAACTAAAATGGCAAGTTTTTTATAAAATTTTAATTAACCATATTAACAGCATATTATCATTATCATTTATTTTTTTTAAAAAAAGAATATAAATATGAATATAGAGGACTTAATAACTAAAGGATATTTGGAAATAGAATTCGAAAAGGATTTTGATTTCGTAAATGAAATTAAAAAAATTAAAGAAGAAAAGAATGCTGTGATAATGGCACACTTTTACCAGGAAGGAGAAATTCAGGATATTGCCGATTATATCGGGGATAGTTTATACCTGGCACAGCAAGCTGAAAAAACCGATGCTGATATTATTGTTTTAGCCGGAGTTCACTTTATGGCTGAAACTGCAAAAATTTTAGCTCCTGAGAAAAAAGTTTTGATTCCGGATTTGAATGCAGGTTGCTCTTTGGCTGATTCTTGTCCTCCAGCTGATTTTGCTGAATTCAAAAAACAGTATCCGGGTTATACGGTAATTTCCTATGTGAATACTACTGCTGAAATTAAAGCTTTAACTGATATTTGCTGTACTTCAACTAATGCTTTGGAAATTGTAAAAAGTTTACCTGAGGATGAAAAAATTATTTTTGCTCCCGACCGAAATCTTGGAAATTATATCAAACGATTGACCGGAAGAGAGGATATGGTAATATGGGATGGAGCTTGTCATGTTCATGAAGAGTTTTCACTGGAAGCTATTCTGGATTTGAAAAAAGAACATCCGGAAGCAAAATTACTTGCGCATCCTGAATGTGAAAAACCTGTTACACTTGTTGCTGATTTTGTTGGTTCTACTTCGGCTTTACTAAAGTTTAGTCAAACCGATAGTGCTGAAACTTACATTATTGCTACTGAATCTGGTATTTTACACCAGATGAAAAAGACCAGTCCTTCAAAACACTTTATTCCGGCACCTCCTAAAGACAGTACCTGTGGTTGTAACGATTGTAACTTCATGAAACTGATTAATATGAAGAAACTTTATACCTGTTTGAAATACGAACTTCCGGAAATTAAAATGGAGAATGATTTAATGGATAAAGCAGAAAGTTCGATAAAAAGAATGCTCGATATAAGTAAAAAATTAGGGCTATAAGTTGGTCATTGACCAACTTTTTTTTATTATTAAGGATGCGATTAGTTGTATCCTTTTTTTTGATTTTCATTTGCTTAAGTCTACTTTCACAAAATAGAGACTACAAGAAATTCTACTATCCTAGTGGAATAATTTCTAGTGAAGGTTTTATGCTAAGCGGAAAACCAGATGGAATTTGGAAATCGTTTTATCCAAACGGAAAGTTAAAATCTGTTGGTAAATGGAAAAATTCATTTTTGGATAGCATTTGGGTTTTTTACGATGTTAAGGGAAGAACTGAAAGGGAAATATCCTATTTTAACGGACAGAAAAGTGGTTTAGAGCGATTTTATTCTGTTCAAGGGGAAAATGTATACCTGCAACGTAAAAGTCTTTATTTAGCCGGAAAAAAGAGTGGTTTTGAATTTATTTTCGATTCGAAGGGACTTCGTGAAGTTTCAAAATTTAAAAACGGAGCGATTAAAGGAAATAAGTTTTTATTTCAAGACTCACAAATTAAGCAGATTAGTGAGTTCAGAAATGGAGAAGAGATAAGTAATTACCTGGTTAATCAACGAGACTCACTGGAAAGAAAAACCGGAATTTGGATTAAGTACAATTCCCGATTTGTAATAACAGAAAAAAAAGAATTCAAAAACGGTGTTCTGGATGGACAATTTCAAAAGTTTGATGACAATGGAATAATTGTTGAAAATAATTTTTTTTGTGAAGGAGTTATTTCTAATTCTGAAATCAAATTTAAACTATTTGAAAAGTATTCGAAAGATAGTATTCTTAACTATTCTGGTTATTTTGCAGATTCAGTTCCTATTGGTTTACATAAACATATTGGAGCTGAAATAAGAGCAGTTTTGTATGACGAATATGGGAAGAAAGTTGCCGAAGGTTTTGTTGATGATAATGATTTAAAAACAGGACTTTGGAAATTCTTTTATGACGATTTAGCTGTTAGTGAAAAGGGGAATTTTTGTCGTGATAAAAAGACCGGAAACTGGAATTTTTATTTTAAAAACGGTATTCTTGAACAAAAAGGTTTTTTTAATAATGATTTAAAAACCGGTAAATGGATTTGGTATTATTCTGATGAAAAAATTAAGCGTTTTGAGAATTTTAAAAATTCTGTTCCCAACGGAAAAATAGAGGAGTTTGATGATGCAGGAAATTTAATTTTATCGGGAAATTTTGAGGAGGGATTGAGGAATGGTAAATGGTTTCAAGTGACAGGTGAGATTTTTGAAGAGGGAAATTATGTAGATGATTTAAAAAATGGTAGCTGGAAGGCATTCTTTTCATCTGAACAAATTAAATTTGCAGGAAAATTTATTTACGGTCAACCGGATGGTAAGCACCTGGAATATTATAAAACCGGAATTATAAAAGCAATAGAGATTTATGAAAACGGTGTCAAACAAGGGGTGTGGATTGATTATAACGAGGATGGTACAATTTCTGGTACCAGTGTATATAAGGCCGATAAATTGGTAAGAGTAAACGGAATTAAGGTAAACGAAACTTATGAGTGAAGAATTTGATATTAGATCAAAAGATATAAACGAAGGAGAAAGAGATTTTGAGCAAAAATTGCGACCATTGGAATTTGAAGATTTTAGTGGGCAAGATAAGATTGTTGAAAACTTACGTGTTTTTGTAAAAGCTGCAACTATGCGAGGGGAAGCTTTGGATCATGTTTTGCTTCATGGACCTCCTGGTCTTGGTAAAACTACACTTGCTAATATTTTAGCCAATGAACTTGGGGTTAATCTTAAATTAACATCCGGACCAGTACTTGATAAACCTGGCGATTTAGCTGGTTTATTAACAAATTTGGAAGAAGGCGATGTTTTATTTATTGATGAAATTCACCGGTTAAGTCCGGTAGTTGAAGAGTATTTATATTCAGCAATGGAAGATTATTCCATTGATATTATGATAGATAAAGGTCCAAGTGCAAGATCCATTCAATTAACCTTAAATCCGTTTACCTTAATTGGAGCAACTACCAGAAGTGGTTTATTAACAAGTCCGCTTAGAGCACGTTTTGGTATTAAAGCTCATTTAGAATATTACGATTTAAAGACTTTATCAAGAATTGTAGAACGATCAGCTCATATTTTGAATGTTGAAATTGATGAACGTTCAGCTATTGAAATTGCCGGCCGGAGTCGAGGGACACCTCGTATTTCCAATGCCTTATTGCGAAGAGTACGGGATTTTGCCCAGGTCAAAGGAAATGGATCAATTGATCACGCAATTACTCTATATTCCCTTGAAGCTTTAAATATCGATAAAAGTGGCTTAGATGAAATGGATAATAAAATTATACTAACATTAATAGATAAATTTAGTGGAGGTCCGGTAGGATTAAATACAATTGCAACTGCAGTAGGAGAGGATGCAGGCACTATTGAGGAAGTTTACGAGCCGTTTTTAATTAAAGAAGGCTTTATAAACAGAACTTCACGAGGTAGGGAAGTGACTGAAAAAGCCTATAATCATTTTGGAAAAATAAGTGTTTTTAAAAACGGAACATTATTTTAATTAAATACGTTGCTAATTCTTTCGATTGATTGAACATCAATAATTTTAATTTTTCGTCCTTTTATTTCGATTAACTTATCTTGTTTAAATTCGGATAATAGGCGAATTACTGATTCTGTTGCTGTACCAACAATGTTAGCTAATTCTTCGCGGGTTAAACTTATAGCAATGTAACCTTCTTCTGTAATGCCAAAATCTCTATTTAGTTTTAAAAGAACTTCAGCAAGTCGTTCGCGAACAGTTTTTTGTGCAATATCGGTCATGAAATTATTGGCTTCTCCTAATTCCTTACAAGTAAATTGAATTAAGTTAAGTGCAAAATTTCCATTTGTCTTAATTAGTTTAAACATAATATCGCCCGGAATAAAGCATATTTCAGCGTCGTCAAGCACTTTTGCTGTTGTACATGCTAGTTCACCACTCATTGTGGAACGATAGCCTAAAATATCGCCTTTTTTAGCAAAAGCTACAATTTGCTCTTTGCAATCGATTCCGGTTTTGAATATTTTGACGATTCCATTATTAACGCAATAAGTACCTTTTATCTTACTTCCTTCATTATAAAGAATATCGCCTTTTTTATATGGAGAACAAATTTTCTGTGATTCCAGAAGTTCATTCTCTTCCTGTGTCAGATTTTTAAAAATTGTATTATTGTTCGCTGAACAAAACTGACATTTATTCGGTTCTATTGAATCTCTCATTACGAAATAATGTTAACTTTAATAAGTGCAATATTAGAAAAATTTATAATAATAAATATCTAAAACGATTATGAAACACGAAATAAATTTAAAATGGCACGAAAAAATGGCCTTTGAGGCAGAAATTGGTGATTATAAAATAAAAATTGACGCTCCTAAAGAAGTTGGAGGAACAGGTTCAGGACCAACTCCAAAACCGTTAATGTTAGTATCTTTGGCTGGTTGTACAGCCATGGATGTAGTATCTATTCTTAAAAAAATGAGAGTTGAAATTGAGGACTTAAATATTAAAGTAGAAGGAAATGTAACAGAGGAGCATCCAAAGCAATACGACTATATGAAAATTATTTATCAGTTTAAAGGAAAAAACCTGGATAAAGATAAATTGGAAAAAGCGATTACTCTTTCACAAGATCGTTATTGTGGAGTAAGTGCTTTATATAAAAAAGCAATCGAAATCGACTGGGAAATAGAAATTAGCGAATAAAAAAAGCCGTCTTTAGACGGCTTTTTTATTATATTAATGTTGAATGAAATTGTTTTAAGAACCTGGAATCGTTTTCAAAAAAGAGTCGAATATCTTTAATACCATATTTCAGCATCGTAATTCGTTCGATTCCCATACCAAGTGCAAAACCAGTATATTTTTTGCTGTCGATACCTGTTGAATCCATTACGTTTGGATCCACCATACCACAACCTAATATTTCAAGCCATCCTGTGTGTTTACATACATTACATCCTTTACCACCACATAATGTACATGAAATATCCATTTCAGCTGAAGGTTCAGTAAAAGGGAAATAAGATGGACGTAATCTGATTTTAGTCTCTTCACCAAACAACTCTTTAGAAAAGTATAAAAGAGTTTGTTTCAAGTCAGCAAAAGAAACATCTTCATCTATATATAAAGCTTCAATCTGATGGAAAATACAGTGAGCTCGTGCAGAAATTGCTTCATTTCTGAATACTCTACCAGGAGTTACTGTTCTGATTGGTGGTTTTAAATGTTCCATTTCACGTACCTGTACCGATGAAGTATGCGTACGTAATAAAATATCCGGAGTTTTTTCGATAAAGAAAGTATCCTGCATATCTCTTGCTGGATGTTCTGGTGGAAAATTAAGAGCACTAAATACGTGCCAGTCATCTTCAATTTCAGGTCCTTCAGAAACTGTAAAACCCAGTTTATTGAAAATCCCAATAATTTCGTTACGAACGATATTTAATGGGTGTCGAGAACCTAAATTATAAGAATCACCAGGTAAGGAAAGATCTAAACCAGAAATATCATCAAACTGATTTTCAAGTTCTTCTTTAACCTGGTTAAATTTATTTTGAGCTAATTGTTTAAGATCGTTTATTAATTTACCTGACTCTTTTTTCAGTTCAACAGGGACATTTTTAAAATCTGAGAATAATTTAGTTATCTCACCTTTCTTACTTAAATAATTAATACGAAATGATTCTAATTCTTCCGCATTCTTAATTTCCAAAGCTTCAATTTCCTTCTCCAGTAAATTTATTTTATCGATCATATTCTATTAAATTTTGTGCAAAAGTAATAATTATTTAATTACTTTAATTTTCATTCTGATATCTTCTAATGGTCTATCGTTTTTATCGGTTTCAATAGCAGCAATTTTATCAATAATTTCTAAGCCTTCTATTATTTCACCAAATACAGTGTAATTGCCGTCTAAATGCGGAGTTCCGCCAATTGTAGAATAAACTTCTCGTTGTTTATTAGTTAATTTAAATGTATCTGATTGAGCAAATAATTCTTTCGCTTTAACAGCTAATTCTTTGGATAATTTATTAAAATCTATTTGAGAATTAGTTTCCATTGATTTTTCCTGAGCATCAATCATCAAATTCCTGTAAATATTGGAATATAAACGTTGATTTACTTTTCGTTCCAGTTTATTCAATTCTTCATTTGTAAAAATTTGTCCCTGAACAATATAAAACTGACAACCTGAAGAGGCTTTTTCAGGATTTACATCGTCACCTTCGCGAGCTGCAGCCAATACACCTTTTTTATGAATTATTTCCTTTTTAAATTCTGCATCAATTTTGTAACCTACATCGCCATTTCCTAACATTTTACCAGCTTCAGCTTCTTTAGAATCCGGATCGCCACCTTGTATCATAAATTCGTTAATTACACGGTGAAATAAAAGATCATTATAAAATCCGTCTTCTGTTAACTTTATAAAGTTATCGCGATGTAGAGGTGTTTCATTATATAGTTTTATAGTAATGTTACCATATTCAGTTTTAAGTTTTACAATTCGTTCGTTACCTTTTTTACAAGATGAAATTGTTAATAAAAGTGATATCAGTAAGATACCTGTTAGAATCTTTTTCATATTTAAAATATTAATTATTAATGGTTTAAATTTTATTATTTTGTTAATAAGCTTTAAAATAAATACTTGACTAAATTAAGTAAAATAAAATTGTAATCTTTGCGTAAAATTTAGGAAAAGTGGAAAAAATTAAAGCGCTTGCAAAGCAGACTGTCTGGTATGGTTTAAGTTCTATGATCGGACGTTTTTTGTTTTTTATATTAACGCCATTACATACTTTAGCATTAGGTACTTCGAATTATGGTAATACAACTAAGTTGTATTCTTATTTAGCAATATTTCAGGTTTTTCTGATGTTTGGTCTGGAAACAGGTTTTTTTCGTTTTTCGAATAAGTACAAAGAAAAATTTAGAATAATTTATAGCACAGCATTTTGGTTTGTTTTGCTATCTGCTTCACTTTTTTTATTCTTTACTTTACAATTTGATAAATCTTTAATTTCGTTTCTTGAAATCGGTAAACACAGTTTTTTATTTTATATCACAATTTTCATCTTATTTTTCGATATCATTAATGCTCTGCCATTTGCAAAATTGCGTCTAGAAAACCGACCTGTTAAATATGCTTTAATTAATGTTATAAGTATTGTAATTTCTGTACTTATTAACATTTTCTTTTTATGGATTTGTAGAGTTGCTTTTAATACAAATCCAGATTCCTTTTTTGGAAGTTTATATAATCCTGATCACGTATTACTTTATGTTTTTGGTGCTAATTTGGTAATGAGTCTGATAAAATCGATTTTGCTTTATAGGGAATTTCTTGGATTGAAAATTACTTTTAGTATCCGGTATTTTATTGAAATGTTTAAGTATTCATTTCCTATCTTGTTAGTTGGATTATTTGGTGCATTCAATGATAATGTAGAAAAAATATTAATTCCCGAACTTATTAATGCAGAAGATCCTGTTTCCGAACTTGGAATTTATGGAGCTAACTTTAAGCTATCTGTACTTATGGTTCTGTTTATTCAAATGTTTCGTTATGCTGCTGAGCCATTTTTCTTTAGTAATGCAAAGGACAAAAATTCGAAAACACTATATGCCGATGTAATGAAATATTTCATCATTGTCGGATTAATTATCTTTATGGGAGTTACATTTTATATTGATATTTTTAAATACTTCATTGCTGAACCTTTCTGGGCTGGATTAAGTATTGTACCTATATTATTAATAGCGAAACTGTTCTATGGTATTTTCTTTAGTTTATCAGTTTGGTATAAAGTAAGTGATCATACTCGTTTTGGAGCAATTACAGCCTTTATTGGTTTTATATTAACAATAGTATTAAACCTACTGTTAATACCTAAATTTGGTTATTTTGGTAGTGCTATAGCTATGTTAACATGTTACGTTGTCATGGTTTCTTTGTCCTATTTATTCAGTATAAAGTATTTTAAAATACCATACGATTTTAAACGAATACTGTTTTATTTTGTGTTAACATCAATTTTATATGTAATTAACAGTTATATTCCTGAAATTCACTTTTTAATTCAATATATAATCAGTGGATTCTTAATTTTAGTTTTTATATTCGTAGTTTATCAAAAAGAATTTAAAAATTTAATAAGATATAAACATGAAAGTTAGAATTGTCAACAAGTCAAAGCACGTTTTACCTGAATACAAAACTGAGTTATCAGCAGGCATGGATTTATGTGCAAATATTGATGAAGAGATCATATTAAAGCCTTTGGAAAGAAAATTAGTACCAACTGGTTTATTTATTGAATTATCAGCAGGATTTGAAGCTCAAATTCGTCCGCGTAGTGGAATGACTTTAAAGCATGGTATTACTGTTTTAAATACTCCGGGTACCATTGATGCCGATTATAGAGGTGAAATTGGTGTAATTCTTGTAAATATCTCTAACGAAGAGTATGCAATTAAAGATGGCGAAAGAATTTGTCAAATGGTAATTGCAAAACATGAACAAATAACTTTTGAAGAAGTTGAATTATTAAGTGAGACCACTCGTGGTGCCGGAGGATTTGGATCAACCGGTAAAAACTAAACTATATGTATAAATTTCTAGTATACCTTTCTATTATCATTTTGTTGGCTTCGTGTAGTAAACATGTTGCTGTTAAAAAACAATATGCTCCTGTAAACGACGAAGTTCTAATCGATTACAATTATTTTTTAAACGAAGCATTAAAAAATAAGCATTTTGGAAATGTTCAAAAATCATTGCAATATTATCATAAATGTTTGGAATTAAATCCTGGTGCTGATGTTCCCGCGTATGAACTTTCTTTGATTTATGCCTATTATGGAGAACAATCAAAAATGTTAAACTATGCCAGGGATGCATATTTAAAAAAAGGTAATAATAAATGGTATGCTACAAATTTGGCTAAGATTTATTTAGCTCAGAATAAACTGGATAGTGCCATTCTTATTTATGAAGATTTAACCTCGAGAGTTCATAGTATTTCGTATTTGAAGAATCTAGCATATTTATACGAAAAGAATAAAGATTATAATAAATCTTTAAAATTAATAAATGAGCTAGAGAAGGAGACTGGAATTGTTGAGGAACTTTCTCTGTTTAAAAATAGTATATATTCGACAAAAGGAGATACTAAGAAAGCTGTTATTGAAATAGAAAGGTTATTGGTTTTACATCCAAATAGTGTTAATTACTTGACTATAATTGCCGAAAATTATGCAAATGGTGGTAA
>Ga0070729_10007289_pt1 | contig 10649 bp, 8 predicted proteins | sample tdDd472_FD_66725 | JGI IMG/M metagenome (GOLD analysis project Ga0070729, IMG submission 66725) | Marine sediment microbial communities from the Atlantic coast under amendment with organic carbon and nitrate - tdDd47.2 | ecosystem: Environmental > Aquatic > Marine > Coastal > Sediment | place...
CGGAAATGAGCAAGCACGGCGAAGCAACGAATAGAACCAGTAGCTCGATCCACCGAAACGATACTGATCTTAGATGCGAGTCGGAACTTGCGGGTTTCATTGGTCAACTATCGAGAAGCCACAGTCGTTGCCGTCTCGTAGCTGTACCACGCACGATCTGGTCGTAGTTTCTGTCGCAACTATTTCCACATTGAATGGATCGCAGGAATAGACAGTTTGATCGGCGCGGAGGTCGCAGACTCGTAGTTCATGGACCCCCGCGGGCATGGGATAGGGGACACCCTGCTCGAATCCTTCCAGCTTTTGCCATGCAGAGCCTTTCTTGATGTAGGTATCCAATCCATTCTTTTCACTGCCGCCGGGGCTCTCGGCATTCAGGATCAACTGGCCAGACTTCTCGACTAGCGCGAACTGTAACGATGTATCCTCCTGAATCAGGGTGTCAATTATTGCAGATATATAGCGGTCTCCTGCCGATATCTGCAATTTGAGGAAAGTGTTCTTTGTCCAGCGAAGCACGCTATGGTTCGGCTGGACGCTTTCGACCTTTCCGCCTCTGAACACCTCGATACGCGCTTCATCTGGAGTTCCTTTCAACTCAACTGAGGCAATCGATCTCTTGACCGAAATGTGTACGTTCGCCCCGGAGATGACATGAAACAATGGAACACCCGTCCAGGGGACCCACCCCTCAACCGGTACGTGACCGATACCTTCGACGGTCACCTTCAGTGAATCACCCCAGCTGAATCGACTGGGGCATTGGAATCGCATGCGAGATTCGTTGTAGATGAATGGCACATCGTTGGGTTGACCACTCACGACCAGTTCAGATCCCGCCGTTCCATCCGGACTTCCTTCGACCGATATGGCGGCGGTGACGGAATAGTAGGGCCAGAAGTAGCTGGCAACGACCAGTCCGATCAGGAGAAAGATCCACACCACACCTAGCAGCAACGGTTCATCAACAAGGAAGTTGCGAAGCGCTGTCGACACCGTCAGTCCAGGTTCACCAAGGCGTTTATCGAGGCGCCTCTTCACTTGCGTTACTATATATGCGACGGGAGCCAGTCCTACGACGAATGAAAGTGCCGCCCTCAAGTCCGATAACAACTCAGGCTTGAGGGTCAATAGAATAACGAGGCCAATCAGATAGGCGGACAGCAATAGCAGCGAAATAACGGCAAACGAACCGCGAACGGAGCGAGCTACCTTCGCTTTATCAGGCACAATACCCTCCTTCAGAACCGGTAACTCAACCCGCCAAGTAAATAGAACGCGTTCAACTTGCCGGTGGGTCCATCTTCTGTGGTCAGATTGGCATCTGGGATGGGGTCGATGGTATCCCACGAACCGGCGTACCGGACTGTGAAGTCTATCCCCCACCGAGTCCCAAGAGGAACTCCGATCTCGCCGAGCACACTGTAGGCCGGGACCGCAGTGGAATTGACGAAATCCTCGTCGCCGGCGTAGTGTTTGTCACCCGGCGAGAATTTGTAGCGGATGATGTGTATGCCGAGACCCGCGCCAAACGAAACATTGAAAGCAGTCGATGAGTATTGCCATTGTGTCGCCGTCAGTTTGTAGTTTACAAGTATGAGCGTCGCGAGGGGGCCACTTGAGGACGAATTGCCGCCGTCATCCAGTCCGACACTGAACTCAAGCCACCCGTCCCATCGCCCTCCCTCCCGCTTGAACGACAGGCGGGGCTCCCTGTACGTGAAGTAGGCCTCCAGACAATTACCGGACCGCCGGCCCAGGAAAAGTTCAGGGTCGTGACGGCCCACGATCCCTCCGAGGCGAAACCCAGCCCGCCTGTGGAGAAGAACTCCGTGAACCCTTATGGACTCCATTTCCATTGCGACGTCGCTCTGCTCTTTATTGCTTGCTGAGGTGTCGATGGAAGTGAGCCCGAGGTCAGAAAGCCTGGCAGCAATTTCCTTGACGATCTTGGTCGTACTCTTATCGATCTCGATCTTGTGGATGGCTTCGTTGTAGAAGTACTCGGTGACTTTTGGTCGATTGGAATGGTAGGAGTAGAGCGAGGTACCAAGTCGAATCTTTTCCCCAAGGTCCTGATAAGCTACAACTATGAGATAGTCCGAGTTGGTTTCGTTCAGCGTATGCGAGGGTACAAGCCCGCCGGACTCCGCTCCGGCCAGGATCCTGCCCTCCGTGTCGAAACTGAAACCATCCGCATAATTGCCCCCGATATTCATGCACATCAACTTCTGGGTGATGGACCGCACGATCTCACGCGTAAGAGAGTGGTCATAGCGGGTGGGCTCGCCGGACGAGCTGAATTTCGCCTTGGGGACACCAACGATGGACATCGTTGGAATCGTCTGGCCGAAGTCCATCTCCATTGCCTGCACGAGGTCTCTCACCAGAGCGGAGACCGTCCAGGAGAGGTCATGCAACTCGACACTCTCGATGACTGCCCAGCGACTACTCAGGATGCGGCCGCTGGGTCTCTTGACGCAATTCAGGTCGATCCGAAGCTCGTTGGGGATCGTGCCCACGGCTCCGGTAATTACGTAATCTAGATTGCTGAGAAACGAACTCGAATCGGTCGAGGAGTGTGCACGATCAAACACCATAATCGCATCGTGCCGTGACAACTCAGATTTGACGACTTCCCGAGCCAGTTTCTTGACGTAGGCGTAGGTCGTATCATTTCCTGCGTAGGCGAAACTATCGCATACGCAAACCCGGAACCTAGATGTCGATGCGACAATCCACTTCATGAGCTCGGCTCTCGTGTCTTTCAGAATCGCGTCCTTTATGTTCTCTAGCTGATTGTTTCTCGCTACCGTGTCTGCGGCAGAAATCTTCAGCTCTTCCCATACGCAGTTCACCTGATTGCTGTGGAACTCATGCAGGCTGCGTTGCAGCGTCTTGTGCTCGGCCCCTCGCAGGATCAGTTCGTAACGGACGGATATCTTTAGGTCGCTGGTGATGCCTAATGTTGCTTCTATGGAGTAGAAGCGTTGGCCCCCGGCGGTCTTGGCATCGGCCGGAAGCGAGCCCTCGACGGCAACATTTCCGACCTGAAGCGAACGGAGGCGATCTTCCGCAGCGAGGACGAGGTCTGCGACGATGTTCTCGGTAATATACTTGCGCCCATCGTCGCCGATGTACGTGTTGAAAGCGTTCTTGTCGGTGAGTCTGGAGTCCTTGCTGAAATCGGCAGTGAAGTAGAAAGTAGTAAACTCGGTTTTAGTAGGATGCTCTTGGGCGCCTGCTGGAAGTGCCGCTGCGAGGAGGCTCAGTGATAGAAGTAATATCACTGAATGCAACGAAGAGCGCATCAACCGCATTGATCAGAATCCCCCCGATCGGTTGAAGGGCGAACCTTATCATTGATGATGCGGCCACGTCAATGAGGAGTTCGGCGGAGTACTTGCTCTATTGTAATAGTAATATAGCACGGGCGGTAAATGATTCCTGAACGCGATATCAGAAAGATGATAAATGCTTCGTGTTGCCGAGGCATAGCTATCGGCATTGTTGGTGTGGATCGCCATCGGGCTGGTAGCTGCCGAGTGCCTTAGGTTCAGGACGACGCCAACCGGACAAGCCGACGCCGTCCTTCCCCCGACAAACTCCTATCTGGGTTCGTCCCACGGGTTCGGATCGCGCAGGCGGTGCCGTAGATCTTCCTCCATGATCATTCCCTTGCGACACGCGACATAGTTGTCCCGCAGTCCCCGAGCTGCCATCGGCTGGGTGACCACCCGCTGGTAACGACGCAACTGCCGCATCATGTCGCGACCGCCGGGCAGGTCCCGTACATAGGCCCTGAACTCCGGTAGCACCTCGTCCAGGAACCGCTGAGCGTCCTCGTACCGTCCCTCCGAGTTCATGGTCGTGGCCTTGAACATGATGTCCTTCTGCCACATGGCGGCGATGGCGCCGCAGATCTCGAGATTGGGCAGCTCGGCGGCGACTTCCTCGACCGGGGCCAGGACGATCTCGGCGATGATGGCGGGTTTGGTTACCGTGTGGTTCTCGCCCGGGACCTTCCAGGTCGGTGTGAGCTCGATCAGCAGGCGATCGCCCACGACTCCCGGCGCGATGTCGACCTGTACGACGAGCTGGCGTTGGGCTCCGGCGACGAGGGTGCCCAGCGAGACGGTCGTCTGGCCCCGTTCGGCCTGCACCGGGTAGGTGCCCAGCACCTTGACCGGCAGGTGGGTGGGGTGGCTGATCGTCAGGTTGATGTCCTCGGCGGCGGTGGTGAGGATCTCGCCCAGTTCGCCGAGGACGACCTCGACCAGGTCCTGGCCGTCGGCGGCGTCGTGCAGGCGGCCGCTGCCGTGCTCGGCGATGGCCTGCAGCTGGGTGGGATTGTAGTGGTCGCCCACACCGACGGCAGACGAGTACAGGCCGCGGCCTCGCAGTTCGGCGGCGTGGAGGCCCAGCTGCTCGGGATCGACGATGCCCTCGTTGGCGTGGCCATCCGAGATCACGATGGCGCGGTTCTGGGTGCCGGGGGCGCGTTCCATCTGCTGGGCAACGCACTCGCAGCCGCGCAGCCAGCCCGACGACAGGTTGGTCATACCGCGGGTGTGAAGCTTCTCGAGGGCGGCGATGACGGTGCGCTTGCCCTGGGCGTCGGCCAGGACGGCGTCGGCGTGGGTGATCACGTCGCTGGCGAAGGACACGACGGTGATGTGATCCTCGTCGTGCAGGGCCTCGACGATGCCGATGGATGCCTGGCGGGCCGCCTCAAGGGGATCGCCCTGCATGCTGCCCGAGGCGTCGATGACCAGGGCCAGGTTCAAGGGGGTCCGCTTGGGGCTGTATTCGGACACGACGTTGGGGGCCTGCAGGTCGATCAAGAGGTGGCGCTTGCCGCCGCGGGTGCTGACGAGGCGGCGATCGAAGGATGCTTTCCAGATCAGATCATTGTGGGTTTCCATGTTCATACCTTCCCATCGAGTAATTTGCCAAGGGTGTCGGCAACTTCCTCCAGCCGCGCGCGGCGACGATCGTCGTCGGGCACACGGACCTGGATCTCAATGTCGGGGGTACGAACCCTCCGCCAGCTCTCGCCGCGCTCGCTATCGTGGATCTGCTTGTCCGAGGTCAGATCCGCGAGGACACGGTGGAGGTGGCGCAGGACGGATTCCAGCGGACCGAGATCCACCGGGGTTGGGGTGTCGGCCAGGGGGGCCACGGGTTCGTGAAAGGACAGTGAAGCTGTGTCCGGTTCCGGCGCGGAGGTCCACGGCGGACGCATCTCCTCGCAGACCGCATCGCGCACATAGTCCAGAGCCGAGCTGCGAACGACCGCGTCAGCAGAACTAGTTGCGGGGGCAACTATCTGCGTCGCGTCGGTATCCATGATCGTCAGCTGAGCCCCGCTAGAGAGCATCGCCTCGGCGCCATCCTCACCCAATGTATCCAGCACGTTGCGGATCTCCGCCAGGGTCAGGCTGCGGCCCACCGGCTCGACCTTCATCTCCTTCAGCTGGGCGATGAGCTGCAATCTGCGCAGGGTGTCCTCGCTGTAGGTCGCGTTGGGACCGCGCTCGCCGGCGCCGGAGACCAGACCCTCGGTGATGTAGAAGCGGATCTGGCGGCTCGAGAAGCCGGTGGCGTTCTGGAGGTCGATCAACGTGAGCTGGCGAGGGGCCTGAGGCATCGGGCTTCCTTCGAAAGAGTGACAATTCGATGAGTATACATATGACAGTGGCGAATGTCAATACAAAAGTTTGAAAGATTGAACGAGGTGTCATTCACTGCGATCTCAGACCCGCGAACGTTCCCATCAGGTTCCCGCTACGTGCACTCAACGGTTGTCTGTGCAGCGAATTCGGTGGAAGATGATTCAAGGAGAGGACCGTTCTCGGATATGAAGATTTCCAAGTGCTCCGACAGGCCCATCCTTGTTCCCTGCAGCCTGGAGGGCTTCGACTACCAGATGGATTCGTATGTCGGGTGCGCGCATTACTGCCGCTACTGCTACGTCCTGGATGAGGCTGAGACGGACTGGACGGAGGAGATACTCGTCCACGCGGACCTGTCCCGCCAGTTGACCGGCCAACGTGCGGGAGATCCTGAGTCGTCACTTCCCGGGTGTCAAGAGTGACACCGAGTCCGCTGTACACGACTCGGATCATCCCTATTGGCTGGGCCTCAGGCAGGATCTGCAGGAGGTGAAGAAGAGAAAGGGGCTCGACCTGAGGATTCAGGTCTAGTCCCGGCATAGCCTACGCCCAACCCATGATGGAGCAGGTACGGCTATGCCGCGCAGCTCACCCTCTTGGGAGCCGTCCGTTCGCATGAATCAGGTTCTTGCCACCCGGTGATCTTCGGCCTGGCAGCCTACCCGGTCGACCCCACCTGCTCAGACAGAATGACTAGGGAATCCGGTAACACACGATTTCCATGTTCGCCTCGGCGGCCTCCTCGTCGGCATCCACGGTTGGTGCCATGGCCGCGTACATTGCCGGGATCGATCCCTTGACCAGCACTACCATGTCGTCACGCACACGGAACAGCTCGTCGTTCACCGGGTCGCCGTCGCAGACCAGGGCCACCTGGTGGGTGAACTTGCCGTCCGCGTCATAGAGGTCGTAGGTGAGCATGGCCTCATCGGGCCCCACCTCCGCGCTGCGGCTATTTTCCACCCAGAGGCGGTTCGCATCGTCCACGTACAGGTCGGTGATCGTGGGCGCGCAGTCGTAGATCTCGGTGGGCATCTGCTGGCCGCCGCGACGGCCCCAGGTCGCGAAAACCGCCTCGATGCGGCCGCTCTCGAGTTCGGTACGCGGGCGCTTCGTGAACTCGCGCTCGATGACGTGGTGCAGGGTGCCGTCGGGCCGGTAAACGTTGACGGCGTAGCGGTCGTAGTCCGCGCCGACGTAGACGCAGCCGTCCGGTGCGATGGTCGAGCCGAACACGGCCACGTCCAGCACCGACGATTCGCTGATCACAGGATTGTTGAAGTCGATCAGAGTGGATCGGGTGAAGCAGCGCGCCAGTTCGTTGCCTTCCACGTCGTAACGTGCTACCTCGATGGTGCGCGTGGAGCTGGACTCATCGCGGGTGGCCCGCTGGATGACGAACATCAGCTCGTCGCCGCGACAGCGGCCGGTGTACAGGGCCGTGAAACCTCCCTCGGTGGCCTCGTTGAAGAAGATGTCGCCCACGGGGGTGCCGTCGCGGTCGATCCGCACCACCTTGCCGGGAAAACGCTGCAGGATACCCACCGACCCGTCCGGTAAGAGCAGCATGTCCACCGGTTCGCGGGTCTCACCGGGGCCTTCGCCCTCGCGGCTGAGGGTCTTGATACGCTCGCCGTCAGGCGAGAAGACCGGCACCTCGCTCAGCTGGGTGTCGACCAGGTAGACGTTGCCTTCCTCGTCCGCGTCGGCCCGGAAGATCTGGCCGAAGATCTCGTCGCCGTCTTCGCCGCCGGCGCGCCACATTTCTTCCAGGTGCAGGACCTCGATGCCCCCCGGGGGATCGGTGACGTTGCGGATCACCGGGACGTCCGCTTCAGCGGCCTGGTCGGCGGCTGCCGGTTGAGTCGCGATCGAGGCCAGCGAAAGGACGAGTAGAGCGAGAATGGACAGGCGCCGAAGCGCGGGGGCGGCGAATCTCAGCAAGATCATGGCTTCCTCCGGGGAACGGGTTCTAGCTGAAATTACGGAATCGGCCGGGAACGGTTGCGGCGGCATGGGGATTGTCTATCGAGCCCACGATACGCGGCTGGAACTCGCTAGTGCCCTGGAGGTTTTCCCGGCCCGTGTACAGGTGGCTACGAGGCCATCCTGCGTTCGTGAGGGCCTGCTGGCGGGGCGACATTTCCGCCTGAAACCGGCGCGGCTTGGTATTCTGATCGACTCACTGGTCTCCGGCCTGTAGGGTCAGGCCGTGCTTCGTATTAGGCCGAGCGGCCGGGATATCCCGCTCAGCGATAAGAGCCAGGACGGGAGTCGTTTTGGGAATCGCCGCAGACGTTGCGATCATCGTCACCGCCGGATTCGTCGGCGGTGTCATCGCTCAGCGCCTCAAGCAACCACTCATCCTGGGATACATCGCCGCCGGCGTCGTCCTCGGTCCGGTGACCGGCGGCGCCCTGATCTACGATCCCCACGACATCGAGCTTCTGGCGGAGATCGGTGTCGTCCTGCTGCTTTTCGCCCTGGGTATCGAGTTCTCCTTGAAGGAGCTGCGCCCGGTACGGAACGTGGCCCTGCTGGGCACGTCCATCCAGATCCTGCTGACTGTCGGCGCGGCCGCAGGCGTTGGCCTCGCGCTGGGTTGGCCCTGGACCGATGCCGTCTGGTTCGGCGGCTGTGTTTCCTTGTCGAGTACCATGGTCATCCTGAAGACCCTGCAGAGTCAGGGCCGCCTCGGCACCCTCTCGAGTCGGGTGATGATCGGCATGCTGCTGGTCCAGGATCTGGCCGTGGTCCCCCTGCTGATCCTGCTTCCCAAGCTGACGGACCTGCGGTCGGGACTGCCGGATCTGGGTTGGGCGGTGGTGCGTTCGATCGTCTTCCTGGCGCTGATGATCCTGGTGGGCGCGCGGGTGGTCCCCTGGCTGATGCGTCGGGTCAGCCGCTGGAACTCGCGGGAGCTATTCCTGCTGACAACGGCAGGGCTGGGACTGGGTATCGGTTACGCCACTTACAAGGTGGGGTTGAGCTTCGCCTTCGGTGCCTTCGTGGCGGGCATGGTGCTCAGCGAATCGGATCATGCCCATCAGGCGCTGAGCGACATCATTCCCCTGCGGGACATCTTCGGCCTGCTTTTCTTCGCGTCGGTCGGCATGCTGCTGGATCCGCGCTTCGTCCAGGAGAATCTGTTGCTCGTACTGGGGTTGGCGGGAACGGTTGCTCTGACCAAGGGCCTGGTCTGTGCCGGGGTGGGCCGTGTCTTCGGCTACCGTAACGTGGTACCACTGGCGCTGGGTTTGACCATGTTCCAGGCGGGCGAGTTCGCCTTCGTCATCGGCCGGGTGGGAGTGAGCACCGGCAGCATAGGCACGGACCTGTATACGATGATCCTGTCCGTCGCCCTGGTCACCATGTTTCTGACGCCATTCCTGTCCCGCGCTACTGCGCCCATCTACGGCTTTGTCCAGAGTCGCCGCCGGCGCGAGCCCGTGTTGACGATCAACATCGCCCGCGACGAATTGCGCGACCACGTCGTGGTGGCCGGCGCCGGTCAGATGGGTCGTGCAGTGGCCGCAGTATTGGGGCGGCTGGACCTGCCGTTCGTGGCTATCGAATTGGACCAGCACCGCCTGGAGACCTGTCGCGATGCCGGCGTTGCCGTGATTTACGGTGACGCGAGCCATCCGCTGGTCCTGGAAGCGGCGGGGCTCGAACGGGCCTGCTTGCTGCTGATAACCACGCCTTCACCGGTGGTCACGCTCACCATTGCCCGCCATGCCCGACAGCGGCGGCCTGATTTGCCGATCGTCGCTCGCGCCGAGTCGGAGGAACTGGCGGAGGATCTGAACGGCATCGGCGTGCACGAGGTTGTGTTGGCGCAGATGGAGGCCGGGCTCGAAGTGACGCGTCAGGCTTTGTTGCACCTGGAGGTGCCAGACCAGCAGATCGAGCAATTCACGGACGAAGTGCGACGTGAATTGTATCGCCCGCTACGCGGCGGCGTCTCGGACCCATAATGGACCACCTGAGTTAAAACCGACCAACCGTTCTTCGGGTAGCGCAGGACTTACATCTGTAATCTAAACAACAACTTACGGTTAGCGGGGGTCTGGCTGGGGGGGGTTCACTAATCTACCCCCCTGGGTAGGGGGATTAAAGCCTGCCGGGGAGGCCGGCCTCAGCGACTACTCAGACTCTCGGGAACCGCGCCTTCGCTAGAATCAGGTTCTGGCCCTGAGACTTCCTCATAGATTCTCGCAGTATATCCCGTTATGCTGCGTTCGGGACAAAGAGACGAACTGACGATAGCGGAGTATTTGAACGTGGGCATCATTCGGCTGTGAGGTGATATCCAGCAATGCTTGCAGGTGTATCTGGATACGCAGACTTTCAAGATCCACGTTCTGTGGTGCAGTACGGGGAGATTGTCCGGGGACAAGAGCAGCCACGCCATCCGTCGTTGCGGCTGGTCGCGGGCGTCGACTCAGGATTCGTTCACAGCAACATTCTTCGTTCAGGAGGTTGGTGCATGAGGCAGAAGTTGAATCTAATTACCGCCATCCTGTTGGCAATTAGCGGCGTGATATGGATAAAAATGGCGATACAAGACTCCAACGAAGGGGAGCTGCTCAGAAACGACTTCCTCTACATCGGTATTATTTTTATCGCAATAGCCGTCGTGCAATTCTATGTCAGCCGGAAAAAGGATGGCGATTCTGGCCCGCCGGGTGCCTGACCCAACGGTGGGTTTCGAACGCCCGCGGCACGCATGAACGAGAGTGGCGGAGCGAAGGTCGGGTACATTGAAAGTCACCGGGCCGAACCAGCCGGTAGATGATTGCGCCCGCTTATCATCTAACCGTTCTTCGGGTAGCGCAGGACTTACATCTGTAATCTAAACAACAGCTTACGGTTAGCGGGGGTCTGGCTGGGGGGGTTGTTCACTAATCTACCCCCCTGGGTAGGGGGATTAAAGCCTGCCGGGGAGGCCGGCCTCAGCGACTACTCAGACTC
>Ga0070729_10007291_pt1 | contig 10647 bp, 14 predicted proteins | sample tdDd472_FD_66725 | JGI IMG/M metagenome (GOLD analysis project Ga0070729, IMG submission 66725) | Marine sediment microbial communities from the Atlantic coast under amendment with organic carbon and nitrate - tdDd47.2 | ecosystem: Environmental > Aquatic > Marine > Coastal > Sediment | place...
GCCCCGCGTACTGGAAATCAACCCCGGCCATCCGCTGATCAAGAAGCTCAACGAGGTTTCCGATAAAAACGCCTCGGACGCCCTGCTCAGCGAAGCGGCCCAACTGCTGCTCGATCAGGCGCGGATCATCGAAGGCGAAAAACTGCCCGACCCGGCGGCCTTCGCCAAGCGGATGACCGAGATGATGGCCAAGGGCGTGACGTTCTAGGTGACCGATCAACCTCTCCTCCCCTTCTAGAGGAGGTCGGGTGGCGTTCGCTTCCAATATCGAAGTGTCCCATTTGTAAGCTCGAACCCGGCCCGGTTTTCCGAGTCGGGTTCTTTTTTGAGATTTTTATTACATGCAAAAATGCGCTATCCTGGCGCGTAGGTAGGAGGCTTAAACCCGTTACCGGTATAAAGAGCCTATGACTAAAAATAAAAAAAGCGCTCTGCAGGGGAGCGACATGAGGAACGCATTAGAGTTGATCGCCCAAGGGGCGAACTTCCTCGATCAGGGAATCAGTGTTTTCGATGAAAATCTGCAGCTCGTCCTGTGGAACGACCGTATCATCGAAATACTGGGCTTCGAGGAAATCGGCATGTATTTCGGCATGCCGCTTGAGGAGTTGTTCCTCTACAACGCAAAGCGCGGAGAATACGGTGCGGGCGAAACGGAAACGCTCGTCGAAGAACGTCTGGAGCTGGCCCGCAAGAACGAAGCCCACCACTTCGAGCGTATCCGCCCCGACGGGCGAATTATTGAAATCAAAGGCAATCCGCTCGAAAACGGCGGTTTCGTCACCATTTACGAAGACGTCACGGAAAAACGCGCCGCCCAAGAGCGGGAGCGGCATTATCGGGAAAATTTGGAATCGCTGATCGCCGAGCGGACCGCCGAACTTGAACGTAAGTCGGCGCTGCTCGAAGTAACGCTTGAAAATATCGATCAGGGCATTTCCTTAATTGATGAAAACCTGATCATGCAGGTGATCAACAAGCGCGCCTGCGAACTGCTCGATTTACCCATTGAGCGCTTCAAGAAAGAAGGGACGCCATTTAGCGAATATATGCGCTACAACGCCGAGCGCGGCGAGTATGGCCCCGGCGACGTAGAGGAACAGGTCAGGCAAAGGGTCGAAGCAGCCAAAAAATTCCAGCCCCATCGTTTCGAACGGGAGCGCCCCGACGGCACCTTCCTCGAGGTCGATGGCCGCCCGCTACCCGACGGCGGCTTCGTCACTACCTATACCGACATCACCTCGCACAAGCGCGCCGTCCTGGCCGCCGAGGAAGCCAACCGGGCCAAGTCGGAATTTCTCGCCAACATGAGTCACGAGTTGCGCACACCGCTTAACGCCATCATCGGATTTGCCGACACAATAAAGAGCAATCTTTTCGGCCCTCTCGGCGCGCCGCAATACGATGAATACATCGATAGCATCTATGCTTCGGGATACCACCTGCTCAACTTGATCAACGACATCCTCGATATTTCAGTCATCGAATCGGGCAAACTGGTCTTACGTGAAGACGAGGTCGCCATGGATCGGGTGGTGGCAAACGCTCTGCGAATGGTGCAGACAAAAGCGATAAGAAATCGAATCGATTTACAGAACGCATTTCCTGCCGATTTTCCGCATTTATGGGTCGATAAACGAAGAACCACTCAGATTTTACTCAATCTGCTGTTCAACGCGATCAAATTCACCGAACCCGGCGGCAAGGTGACGTTTACCGCCGGAATCGCTCAAGATGGCGACAGTTGGTTTACCGTCACCGATACCGGAATCGGCATGACCAAGGAAGAAATCGCCACCGCATTGACCAAGTTCGGACAGGTGGAAGGGGCCTTCGCCCGGCAATACGACGGCACCGGCCTCGGCCTCCCTTTGTCAAGAAGCCTTGTCGAAGCGCACGGCGGCGAAATGTTCATCGAGAGCACGCCAAACAAAGGCACTTCTGTTACCGTCAGTTTCCCAGCGGTGCGAACGATTAAGGAATAGATTTATGAAGCGGGCGGACTACGGCCATTTTTCAACCTTCCGGGCGCGCTATTCGGAAATCGACGCCCAGGGCGTGGTGTTCAACGCCCACTACCTGACCTTTTTCGATTCCACCTTGAACGACTATTTCCGCGAAATGGATTTTCCGTTCATCGAAGAAGCGCAAAAAACCGGGTTCGACTTTCATGTGGTCAAGACCCTGGTCGAATACAAAAAGCCCATCCGTTTCGATGAACAATTCGAGGTCGGCGTCCGCACCGCGCGCATCGGCACCTCAAGCCTGACCTTCGATCTGGCGATGTTCCTAAAAGGCGACGCCGCCCCCTTAGCGACCGGCGAGGTGGTCTGGGTCTACACCGACCAGTCCAACGCCAAACCCGCCCCCGTGCGCCCCGACCTGATCGAGAAAATCAAACAGATCGATCCTTAGGAGTACCTGATCAACCGGCGAGATGGGTACGGCGGCGTGCCCTAAAACGTCAGGCCCGTTGCGGCGGCCAGTTCTTCAAGGGCCGGGCCGGGGGTGACGACCTTGATGGTGGTCATGCCCAGCGCCTTGGCCGGTTTGAGGTTGATTCCCAGGTCGTCGAGATAGACCGCTTCTTCTGGGGCGACGCCAACGGTTTCGCAGGCCATTTGATAGATTTTCGGATCGGGCTTGCGCACACCGACCTTGCTCGACTCGATGACGTGTTCGAACAACGCAAGAATTTCGGCGACCCTTGCGGCCTGTTCGGGGTCGCGACTCATGCCCGCTCCGGCGCCCGCTTTAACGTTGTTGGTGATGCAGGCGACCTTGAAGGTTTCGCGGCATTTTTTCAGCGCGGCGACCATTTCGGGACGAATGTCGCCCGAGAGCAGAGCGATGATGTCGCGTCCCGGCACCGGATGACCGGCGGCCGAGGCTTCAGCATTGAAAGCCGTATCGAAGCCGTCGAGATCGATCTCGCTGCGCTCGAAACGCGCCCAGGCGTTGTCGTCGGGATTGGTCGCATTGATGGTGCGGATAAAGTTTTCAGGAAGGCCTTTTTCCCGTTCGTATCGGGCGAAGGCTTCAAACGGGCTCGACGTGATGACACCGCCGAAATCCCACAAAACAGCTTTGATCACGCGGTGGCCCTTTCCTTCTAAACACAGCGGCGAAGGGCCTCGTTCTACCGACGAAAGCCGCAGAAACAAAGATCAAACGTATGTAAGCCGTCATCCGACAGGCTATTCGACCGCTCGCGTTCCTCTGATCAGCCGGACCAGTTTATCGATCTCGGCATCGCTGACCTGATCGCTCATCGCCAAGGCCTTGACGATAGGATCGTCGAGAACTTCCTTGAGCGGCGGCTCGCCCCGCCGGTCATAGTGGCTCCAGAGCGCCCGGTCGGCTTCCTTGAACCAGGCCGGGGGTTTACTGCGCAGGCGTGTTTTATCCAGTTTTGGCATTGTCGTTTCCCATTTCAGCCGCCCTTTCAACAAAGGCGATCAAAGATTCGGCGCACATGCCGAACGAACCGGGCCGCCTCCCTTCGCGCCACTCGAGGCGCATTTTGTGATTGCTTGGCCCATTCAGATGGGAAGGCTTGAAAGGTATTTTGCGGTTTTAGCGGGGCCGAGGCAAATCAACTTTTTCCACCAATGGCTGTTGAAAACGCCACGGCCCTGCTAACCGTTTGAAGGTGTTGCAAAAAGAAAGGCCCGGCAGATGCCGGGCCGTTTCGTCTTTTTTTAGGGTGTGATACTTGGCTTAACAAGCATGTCCCCTAACTTCCGAGACGAAACGGCGAAGATCGGCCTGCGACATACCGTCGCTTTCAACCAACGCATGAACGATGGGATCGGTCAGTACGTCGTTGAGAGCGGGCTCGCCTGCGCCATCCCACACCGGTTGATTCCTACGCCCTTCCAAGGGCCTCGGGCTCAGCGGCTTGCCTGCCCGCTTGGGTCCGAAATTAAACATCGTTTGTTTCCTCATATCTTTGTTCAAACAAATTTCAGGTTCGGCTGACAAAATACACGGTGTAAACCGAACCCGTCTTGGGCAAGGCTGTGAAAAGTTTGTGACCTTTCCATTAAGCCCCAACCACTGTTAACAATTTGGAACCGTCCCAGGCTTTGTCAAGTTTGTGTGGAATTATTATTACTACAGTTTTGTTAAGTTATTGTTGATCGACGAGCGCCGCGCCATAGATCGGGCCGAGCACGGCGGACTGCAGAAGAACCGCATAACGGTCACCCAGTTTGGGCAAAACAGAGCGGTCGACCGAAATCTCCATGGCCTTGCCGTTCCAGTCGCCGACCCAGCGCAGGGCACGCACCACGTTGTAGTTATCGAGCAACCGACCGGCATTCTCGCCGCGCCGCACCTGGGTCTGGTGCTTGCGATCCAACATCACCAGATAGACCCCGACCTGACTCTCCAAGGGGCGTTCATAGGCTCCGATGCGGACGGTCAGGCTTTCCGGCGCCACATCGACCCGCACTTCGGCCTTGGGAAATGCGCGGGCCGCCTTCATGCGGTTGCGAACCTTACCGCGATGGGAGCCCACCTCGCCAAACCGCCCATCGATGATCATTTGAGGGGTATAGACATGACCCGAATGAAAAAACCGCGCATAGGCCCGTTGCCGCGCGCTGGCCTCGGGTGAGGAAAAAGGATCGTCCCAACCGATATAGTCCCAATAATCCACATGGAACGACAGGGCGAGAACGTCGCTCCGCTGCGCCAGTTCGCCCTGAAAGGCATCGGCCGGCGGGCAGGACGAACAGCCCTGAGAGGTAAAAAGCTCGACCACGGTCATCGGTTCTTCGGCTGTTGCGACGGGCGTCCAGGCGGCAAGCCCCAACAACAGGGCGGCAAGAAATTTCAATCGGCGTAAAGGCATGGCGTTCTCGCTCGGTTATTTCAAATCATCAAATAACGCAGCCCCCGACAAACAGCCAATCACAGGGGTTCACGGGATGGTGAGCACCCGAATTAAAAGCAATAAATTAATATTATCGGATTTTTTTCCTTGACTTTCTAGGCCAAGCTTGCTACAAATCCCTCATCAACACCCGAACTGCGCCCGGCCTCAATCGCCGGGCGTTTTGCTTTTTAGACGCCGCCTTTTCCCAAGGGAAAGGCGGCTTTTTTTATTCTCCCGCCATCAGAAAGGAACCCCCATGTCCGGTCTGTTCGGATCGCCAAAACCGCCTGCGCCACTGCCGCCCGCCCTCCCCGATAACAGCGAAGAAGAAGAACGCAAGAAACGTCTGGCGACCATGTTGCGCCGTCGCCGCGGCCGCGCCGCCACCATCGCCACCAGCGACCGCGGCCTTTTGACGCCGCTAAACGAAAACACCGGCCCAGCCGCCAAATCCCTGCTTGGAGAATGACCATGCCCGGCCTCAATCCCCAGCAGGTATTGGACGGCTACCGCCGCGCCAAGACCAAACGCCAGGCCTGGGAAGGTCATTGGACCGAGTGCTACGAATTCGCCCTCCCCCAGCGCGGCGGCGGTCTGCAAAACGCCGCACCGGGCGGCAAACGGACGGACAAGCTTTTCGACGCCACCGCCTCGGACGCCGTCGATCAACTGGCCGCCAGCCTGCTCGCCCGCCTCACCCCGCCCTGGGCCCGCTGGTTCGGCCTGATTGCCGGAGCGGAAGCGACCACGGAGGAAAAAGAACTGCTCGGGCCGGTGATCGACCGGACTTCGGAAATTCTCAAATCCCATTTCGACCGTTCCAATTTCGCCGTCGAGATTCATCAGTGCTATCTGGATCTGGTGACCGCCGGGACCGCCTGCCTGTTGATGGAGGAAACCGAACCGGGCGAAACGACGGCCTTGCGGTTTACCGCCGTACCGCTCAATCAGCTAGCGCTTGAAGAAGGGCCGACGGGACGGCTCGACACGACCTACCGGCGCAGCGCCATGACGCTGGATCGGCTAACCGCCCGCTTCCCCGGCGCAAGGCTTCCCAAGTCCATCATGCAAAAAGCCAAGACGGACCGCGACGCCACCTTTCCGGTGGTCGAGGCCGTGCTACCGCAGCAAGGGGACTACGCCTACATGGCGGTGCTCGAACCGGGGGCAAGCGACAAGACCGAGCCCATCATTCTCCGGCAAGGCGCGTTCCGTTCCTCGCCGTTCATCAATTTCCGCTGGCTCAAAGCGCCCGGCGAAACTTACGGACGCTCCCCGGTGATGAAGGTTCTGCCGGACATCAAAACGGCCAACAAGGTCGTCGAACTGACCCTCAAGAACGCCTCCATCGCCGTCACCGGCATCTGGCAGGCCGACGACGACGGCGTGCTCAATCCGGCAGCCATCAAGCTGGTTCCCGGCACGATCATTCCCAAGGCGGTGGGATCGAGCGGGCTGACCCCCTTAAGCTCGCCGACCCGCTTCGATATCTCCACGCTGGTGCTCGACGATCTCCGGGCCAGCATCCGCCGCGCCCTGCTGACCGACAGGCTGGGTCAGGTCGATAGCCCCAAGATGACCGCCACGGAAGTTTTGGAGCGCGCCGCCGAAATGGCGCGGGTCCTGGGGGCGACCTATGGGCGGCTGCAATCGGAACTGCTGACCCCGCTGGTCTTGCGCGCCCTCTCCATTCTCGCCCGGCGCGGCGAAATCGAAGGATTGGAAATCGACGGCCATCTGGTCGACCTGGAATACGTTTCGCCCTTGGCCCGTCAGCAGGCCCAACAGGAAGCCGCCGCGGCGATGAAGTGGATTCAGGCGCTGGCCGTGCTCGGGCCGGAAGCCGATGCGGTGGTCGACAAGGCCGCCGCCGCCCGCTGGCTGGCCCGCGGCCATGGGGTGCCGGGCGAACTGCTGAAACCGACACCCGATATCGGAGAGCCGATCCCATGAGCGACCAGATCCCCCTCGCCTTCGCCCGCTGCTTCGTCGGCCCCAACGGACAGGCCGTCCTCGACCACCTGAAATCGCTCACCCTGGAGCGCGCCTTGGGCCCGGAGGCCGACGACAGGCTGCTCCGCCACCTGGAAGGCCAGCGGCAACTGGTTGTTTACATCCAAGGCCTCATCGAACGGGGCCGTAACAATCCGAATATCCACGCAGAAAATTGATAAAGGAAACACCCCATGACCGACATGCCCACCCCCGACGACCGCCCCGACTATCTGCCGGAAAAGTTCTGGGACACAGAAACCGGCGCGCCGCGCCTTGAAGCTCTCGCCCAGTCCTATAACGAACTGGAGCAACGGTTCACCGGCCATGAACCGGGCGCATTGGTGCCCGAAACCGCTGAGCACTATCAAATCGAAGCGCCCAGCGATCTGCTCGGCAGCGCGCCCGAAATCAACGCCAAACTCCATCAGGCGGGCTTTACCCAGGAGCAGGCGCAACTGGTCTACAACATGGCCGATGAGTTTTTGGTCCCCCTGGTCACCGAGCTGGCCGCCGATTTCGAGGCCTACCGCCAGATCGACCGGCTGGCCGCGCATTTCGGCGGGGCCGACAAATGGCGCGACGCCTCCCAGCAGATCGAGGCCTGGGCGCGAAAGAACCTCGGCGAACAGGTCTTCGGCGGTTTAAGCAAAAGCTATGAAGGCGTTTTGGCCATGCAACGCATGATGATGGGCGAAGAGCCGAAAATCGGCGGTGGCGATCCGGCCAGCCAGGGGGCAACCGAAGCCGATCTCAAACGCCTGATGGCCGACCCCCGCTACTGGCGCGACAAAGACCCGGCCCTGGTCGAGAAAGTCCGCAACGGCTTCGACCGCCTCTATCCGGGTTAATCTCTTCCCCTCCCCTTTTAGGGGAGGCCGGGTGGGGCACCCCCTCCAACTCCCCCTAACAGGGGGAGGGAGAAGGAGAGCGCCATCAACCGGCCTTTTTGGCCCAGTCGAAGTAGAGGTCGTAGGCGCGTTTGAAGATGGGGCCGGGCTGGAGGGTTCGGCTCTCGATCTTGGTGCAGGGCTGGACCTTGGCGTAGTTGGCGGTGGCGAAAATCTCATCGGCTTCAAGCAATTCTTCGAAATCGATGGCCCGCTCGACCACCTCCTGCCCATCGTCGCGCAACAGCTTGATCACCCGCTGGCGGGTGATGCCGTTTAAGAAAGTGCCGTTGATCGCCGGGGTATCGACCACGCCGTCCTTGACCATGAAAAGATTGGTGTGGGCGAACTCGGCGACGTTGCCCGCCGGGTCCATGACCACCGCCGTATCGAAGCCGCGCTCCCCGGCTTCGCGGCCGATGCGCGCTATGTTGGGATAGAGACAGGAGGCTTTCGCTTCGGTCGGCGCCATGTCGCGGGCCGGGCGGCGGTAGCTTGATTTGCAGGCCGAAAACCCGTCAGGCGCGGGCACTGGCGTTTCGTAAAGACACAGCACGAACCGGGTGCTCTCCGGATCGGGCATGACGAAACCCTCTTCGGCGTAAAACATCGGGCAGATATAGAGGTGCCCCCCCTTGGGAAACCGGCGGATGCCCTCCCAGGCCAGTTCTTCGATCTCACCGGCGGTAATCTGAACCTCCATGCCCAAGAGGCGGGCCGAACTGACGGCGCGGGCGCAATGGCGATCGAGATCGGGAGCCAGACCGTCAAACGCGCGGGCCCCGTCGAACACCACCGAAGAAAGCCACATGGCATGATGGCGCGGCCCGACAATCGAAGGGTTGCCCTCGTGCCATACGCCATCCACATAGGTGATCGTTCGTCCCGTCGGAACTTTTCCCATGGCTTGCTCCCTGTCCGCATCGCGCTTTCTTGCGCTTGGACAGAGAGGATAGCGGTAAGCGGAAGGCGTGGGAAGAGACTTACTGGCTGGCCCAGACGATGCGGGCGATCCAGTCGACGTTTTCCATATCCAGGGCCCGGTCCTGATGATCGGGGTTGATGGATTCCAGCTCGACGGTCCGCGCCGTTTTGCGCTTCAACACTTTGGCCATGATTTCACCGTTGGTCGTCTTGACCACCACCCGATCGCCGCGGCGCACACTGGCGTCGGGCGAAATCACAATGGTGTCGCCGTCGCGGTAGGCCGGTTCCATGCTGTCGCCAGCGATCTCAAGCGCATAGGCATGAGGATCGCCGACGTCGGGGAAGGGAATTTCGTCCCACCCGGCGCCCGCCGGAAAACCGCCGTCGTCGAAAAAGCCATTGGCCCCGGCCTGGGCGAAACCGATCACCGGAATATTGCGATAAACCCCATTGCCGCCCGGCGCATTGCTGATATAGGCGACGAACTCACCCAGGCTGACCCCGGTCGCCGCCAGTATCTTGGAGACGCTCTCCGTGCTCGGCCAGCGCAGCTTGCCTTCCCGCGTCGTCCGCTTGCTTTTGTTGAAGGTGGTGGGGTCGAGGCCCGCCCGCCGGGCAAGGCCGGAAGGCGAAAAACCTTTTTCGCGCGCCAGGGTGTCGATGGCGTGCCATATGTCGGAGTGTTTGAGCATGGGAACATTGTCTTATAGGTTCTTTGCCTTTGCACTAGGAAAAAATACTTTGACAACCGCCAGCCGATGAATCTATCCCTTTACAGCAGTAAGTTCTTGTTTTGTTCTTGATTGAGGATTTTTCAAATGCAGCACAAAATCGCTCGAACCGCGCGACGGCGCGACACGCCATTCACCCCTTTCGTCAGCGCCGAGGAAACCTGGTTCTGGTATATCCGCTGCCAGGAAGCCAGGGACAACGGGGCCCGTTTCGTCGCCGGATTGGGCGCGGTGATCCGCCCCTGCGAGCCCGACGATATCTATCGTGTCGTCAAGCGCCTCTGGCAGTGCGGAGTGTTGAAGCTGCACCACCTGCAGGTCCTCTTCGAATACGGCCGCCGCGAAGCCGCTCCCGACCCTCGTTGCGAGGAAGAAAAATGGGCGGTTCGCTATTGGGAGGAAGCCCTGGACAGGATGATCAGCCCTTTGAAAACCAAAGGCATCCTCGATGAGACCGAAGAGCGATGAAAACCGCCGCTCACGCGCCAAGGCTCCCCAAGGAAACCCCGAGCCCCGCTCTGGTGGTGTTTTCCGGCGAGACGGAATTCTGGTGGCTCAAGGTCTTGCGCCCAGGGTTCCGCCACTGCTTCATGGTGCTCGAAATGGACGGACAATGGGTGGTCTACGATCCGCTTTCACACCAAACCAAAATCGCCCTGCTTCCCGCCAACCGGCAGATCGACCTCAAGGCTTGGTATGAAGACCGGGGCTGCACCGCCATCGCCTGCGCGACAAGCGCCGCGCCGCTTAAGATGGCGCCGTTTTTCCTGTTCACCTGCGTCGAGGCGGTCAAGCGGGTCCTCGGCCTCCACGACCGGGGTATTTTTACCCCCTGGCAACTCTACAAACGACTGATAAAGGATTTTTTTCCTTGACTTATCCAGATCGGTTTGCTACATAAAACCCATCAACACCCGATCTGCGCCCGGAGCCCAACGCCCGGGCTTTTTTCATTCTTTTTCCCTCCCCGCCGGATAACCCCCGCCGCTCTTTTTTTTCAATTGAGAACGGCGCAGGCCCGACGGTTTTTTCCCTGAACGCCCCGCCCGGCGGTCTGCGGCAAGCGCGCGCTCGCAGACCATAACCGCAAGCGGGGCGTTCGTCTTTTTCATCATCACTCAAGGAGAACGCCATCATGTCTACGGGAATCGTGGACGGGTTTACCAAACACTTCCAGGCGGAAGTGCATACCCAGTACCAGCAAATGGGCTCCAAGCTCCGCAAT
>Ga0070729_10007293_pt1 | contig 10646 bp, 10 predicted proteins | sample tdDd472_FD_66725 | JGI IMG/M metagenome (GOLD analysis project Ga0070729, IMG submission 66725) | Marine sediment microbial communities from the Atlantic coast under amendment with organic carbon and nitrate - tdDd47.2 | ecosystem: Environmental > Aquatic > Marine > Coastal > Sediment | place...
TTAAGGCTAAAATAGCCACCCTCAAAGCGGGAATAGCTCAGCGGTAGAGCACAACCTTGCCAAGGTTGGGGTCGGGAGTTCGATCCTCCTTTCCCGCTCCAAACACCGAAAGGGCTGATTTATTCAGCCCTTTTTGTTTTCAGCCCAAGCCATTCGTCAAAACACAAAACGAAACTTGCACTGACAACAAATAAAAGCGAGAATATCCTCGCAAAGAAGATTGATGACAATAAAAATTGTGGCTGGATGGCAGAGTGGTGATGCAGCGGATTGCAAATCCGTGTACCCCGGTTCGATTCCGGGTTCAGCCTCCACCTTCACCAAAAAAAGGACACAAAATTCCTTTACAGCTTCAAATTTTTAACTAAAATGAAGCACTTCGCCAAAACCGGCGAAACAAGCAAAATACGCTGACAAATCAGCAAACAGGATTTTTTTGCTAGGCTCTTTCAAAGTGAGTTTAGCAGAGTCAAGGAGATAACTTGCGAATGCACTCATGTGCTTGAGCAAGTTTCGACGCAGGATATGCTGAACTCGCGAAGAAAGAGCCAGCAAAAAAGCCCGGGTGGCGAAATTGGTAGACGCAGGGGACTTAAAATCCCCCGGTAGAAATACCGTGATGGTTCGATTCCATTCCCGGGCACCATTCTTTGGTTCCAAACTAAACACCCCTCGTTTACACATTCCCAGGCGTTAACGCCTACGATTATCGATTAAGGGTACTAACCCCTTTATTACATTTTTATATTTTTATATTATTGATAATCTCTTTTGTAAACATGACTTTATCTCCCTAATGATAAAAGCGTGATTACTAACAAAGCTAACACCTTACGATATATTGTCGGCTCACCTTTAGTAAGTCAGAGGTCATTATTCTATTGTGTTAAAATATTCCAACTTAAAATAGGGGAATTCTGACAGACCTGTCATTTTTTTACTACAAAAGTCGAAAATGACTACTGATTCATGAAATATTCAAACTAGTTATGATATTATTTGTCTAAGTTCTTGATATTGGCAATTTGAATCATCATAATGCCACTTCACAAGGTGACTAATCATGAAAGAATATATCAAAGTAAAAAATTATTATCGAAAAACTAATTCACTTGACCCAGTCAGGCTAGTTGACTGTTGGGTGACACTAAACCAAAGTTCTTTTATTGATCGAGTGCACAAGCTTCCTAGTAACATGAATCGAAGTTTAATAAATACACTTGAAAAGAGAAGCTTACTTGAAAGATAATCTAGGTGAAAATCCTGAAGAAGGGCAAGTTGTCGACCCAGCTGAAGTAAGTTCTGATAGTGATATAAAGCAACATATACTTGCTCAAATAAATCAATTTTCTGAGCGCCCAGATTTATTCCTTGAAACAATAGAGAAGCATTCTCCAGGTTTTATTAAGGCTTTAGTCGAAGACTTTAAAACTGTCGAAAAACGTGATAATGATGCAAGATATAAATTTGGTAAATTTCAAGCCTACATAGGTCTAATAATTCAAGGCTTATCTGGTCTGGTAGGATTATTTGGATTTATCGCTTTAATATTTACTAACCAATTTGGTTTTGGGTCTGCTGTTGGAGTGACTTTGTTTTTTGCTGTATCACAGGGCGGTGTTTCTGGATTTCAAAGAATTGCAGAAGCTTTCGCAAACATATTAAATAAGCAAAAGAAAGAAGACTAAAACTTCAATTCTTCAATTAACTAGATAAGAAATTATCATTCGCTGTAATCTATTACCATCTTAAGCTTATAGAACCCATAAAAAGGGTATTACTTTAATTTTTTGTTGGTAACAATTTAAACTAAATTATTTTTTCTATTAATGTCAATATCTTAGCAATCTGTTAGCATCCATTCCCGGGCACCATTCTTTGGTTCCAAACTAAACACCCCTCTTTTCAACATCCCAAGCTTTGACACCTATAATTATCCATAAAGGGCACTGGCCACATTATTTAATTTCAAATCTATTTGCGCTAAGATGTTGAGATAATACTATCTACAGAAATATGACATTTATTCAAACAATCCTTATCAGCGCTGGTACAAGCGTTGTCGTTTTCATTATCCTGAATTATTTGAACGAGACAAATATTAAGCTTCAAATGTTATTTAGATATATAAGAGATGATCATTACAGGTGTTATTACTATCTTAAAAACATTAAAGGCCTGATGAGGCGAATCGAGTGGAAATTTGATCACACTATTAAACAAAGTGACGATATAGACCCTGAAGTACACGTAATATTTTTAAAGTTAAGTTCTGAATACGCCAGTTTAAAAAACTATAGTCAACATTTGCCTAATCCTTATGGTTTAATCATTCTGTATTTTAAAATCTCGGATGAGATCAAAGAGGCAAAGTCTAAGACTAAATATAGCCCTGATAAGTCATTAATCGAATTAACTCAAGAGGAGCCTGACTCTTTTTGTATTCGAGACTATACATTGACGAAAAAAGATATTGAGAAACATATTGATGATTTATCAATTCAGAGTGACAAGCTTAATAAATTATTGAATAAATAGATTGGTGCCTTAATTTAGACTACAAAATTTATTTAATAATATTTCTTCTTTGCTTTAAATATGCGTTGGAAGAAGTTTCGATTTTGTTCTGAGACAATAAATGCTTCACTAAATGGCAAGACGCGAGTTGCTAAAGAATTTACGAAAGAGTAATTTATAAAACTATCTTTTTTAATCAAGGACAATAAAGCAATTTTTTTCATTAAACCAGCACATGCAATGGTGTTAATGGAAGAAAAATCTACTACATTTCCCTCATTGGATTTAGCTGCTGAATAAACTTCTTTTAGTGTAATAGATTTGTTTAGTTTTTTAAGGCCATTAAAGTCATCAGCAATTCCATTTCCAGTTAGTAACTTATATTAACCAATATGGATTGTAAAATAAATTATTATAGCAACACCCATTGGTGTAATTAGTTTACAGTTCTCTATTCCATCTACGTTTAATGTGGTTAGGGATGTTATATTTAAATCAAAAATTTCATCAGCAAAAGCGTCTGAATTAAATAATCCTTCTTCAAAAATACAATTTTCGCTATACTTTAAACGTAAACCAGAGAATATGTCTTCTGCTAGAAAGCAACATTGATCATCAATATCAATATAGACGTATTTTATTGGATATTGAGGAATATGAAATGTACCAGTGATTTTTTCCATACTTAATTATAACATTCTCAAACTATAATCTAAGCTGGAGAATCGATATTTAACCCAAATGAGCGGACTTCAGTCTAACCTCATTGTATTAGACTTTTTTGCTAATTTAATATTAAGTATACATATATACATGGATAAAACTAAAGCTATAAAGATTGAAAACGAACAGTTTTTCACTTTATTTGAAAAATCATTTAAAGAGTTATTAGTATTAGCGAAAAAGAAAAATGAACTACACTTTGCAATTGCCTTATCACCCGAATTTAGAGGAATGCAAGATGCTGGGTGGAATACAGCAGTTGAATCTTTGAGGGCATTCGAAGAATATATTGAATTTATCGAAACTATCAATAATTCGAAGATGAAAGTCCGCATTTCATTAGCATTTTACTGCCATATAGCCGAATCAAGCGGCCTGTATGAAATTATTAAAAAGATGTTGAATATTTGCAGCGGAAAATCAAATGGCATTGCTCCATTTGCTGATATTGTAAAAGAAAACTCTCAAGGATCAACAATAACTCCTAACACTAATAAAGTTATTAAAAATCTAATACTCCATTCAAACAAACTCGGATTTACTGACTTAGCTGAATGCTTGGAAAAAGCTTTTAATTCTAATATAAGAAATGGTTATTCACATGCGGGCTATATTGTTTGGAATAATGGCCTAAGACTACCAAACAGAAATGGTATTGGTGGTTCCACCATCCCTTGGGATATATATGAACTATTATTTAATCGCGGAATTAATTTTTTCCAGATTATTAATAAAATTGTGCACTCAGAAAAACTTAAGTATGAGAGTAAGAAAATAATTAAATGTTCATTACACGGCGAACCAGCAAGAAAACATCAAATATACTTTAATCCAGACAATTGCAAATTTACGATTGAATCTCTATAGAAGCACCTAATCGTGTGATGCAATAAACTTTTGCGCCTCGATCATTGAATTCTAACAACAAACAACCAGTATTTACCAAATCATTTAAGTCGTCATGAATAAATCTTTTTTCATTAATCTCTAAACTTCCCATTCTGCTGTTTCCATCCAGCGGCCTGTATCGCGTTCCTTGCAAATCTTTTATCTCCAATATTTTTGAAGCCTCGCGATCATTAATTTGTTTCAAAAATTCTTTAGCTTGTTCAGACAAGCCAAGAGTTGGTTCAATTGCATTGATAATCTTACCAGTGTGATAATCACTTGCATATAGCTTCGTCACTGCCTTATGTATTTCATCAAGTTTTTTCATTGCAACCTGATGGTTATCAACAATAAATGCTTTAATGGAAACACTTAACCTTTCATTACTTTCAAGCAAAATCTTAATATCATTGTGATGATTTGATAACAGCCATTCCATAAATTCAGACATTGTAGGTTGTTTAGATGCAGCTCTTTCTTTAATCCATTCAAGCATCAAAGGAAATATGGTAATAGCTGCTGTTGTTCCAGAAATCGGCTCCATAAAAAATCTTAGTAAAATAATTATTTTAGTGTATTATTGGAAATAAAGCCCTATAAAGTATTCAAAACTTAACATCACTTATCATTTATGTTGTTACAAATGATGTTACATTTAAATGATCAAGATAAATATTTAATATATTCAATAGTTTAACAAACAGTTAGCGTCCATTCCCGGCACCATTCTTTGGTTCCAACACTCCCAAAAAAAATCTCATTCAACTTCTTCTAAACAGTCTTCGTCTGACAATAGACCACATTGACTCATTAGCCAAGCAATATGAGAAGCAAATTGATGCTGTTTATCTTCTTCCAAAATAGCCAATACACCTTTTTGTGTATTATAAAAAATAGTTTTCACTTCTGAAAAATAAGGATAAATTTTTATAATTTTGTACTCTATATTTGTATTAAAAGGTAAGCGTTGTTTATTACTATAAATTTCATAATTTCCAAATGGGCTGGTATATTCACCACTTCGATTAATTATCCTTGGGGCAAAATATATTTCATTTCCAGTTTCAATGCACTTGAATTTAGTATTAGAGCAATCTTTATAAACTATGTTATCTAAAATAGCATTTCCCATACTAATTCGCCCATTTGAAATATCGAATACAAACCAGCTCATTTCTCCTGACCCATAATAGCCAGCATATTCATATTTCTCAGCTTGAGAAATAAATGGTGCTAATAAAATTAGAATACTTGTTATCCATTTAATCATCATCAATTACCTGAAATCATTCAAATCAATTATACTGAAGTTAACACAGTAAGCTAAGTTAGAATAAAATTAATGAACAAATACCAAGCCAAACTCGAAGCCATCAAAGCCAAAAGACTGAACTGGAAAGACAGACTTCAATCACTTGTTATATTTATCGCAATGGTGTTTTTTGGGCTCATTGTATTACCTGTATTCGGCTTTACTTGGACTTGGTCGCTTTATGAAATGCTACTGATTACTTTTCCATACGTTTGGTTCAGTTATGTGTCAGCGGGTGTTTGTATATTGTTAGGACTGTTTATAATTTTCTTAATTTTTTATAGTATATCCTTGGGCTTAAAACACTTTGTACGGTTTTTAAGTGGGATAAGATAATTTATAATTATTAAATTAAAAAAATAAACAATGACAATTCAAGAATCAATACGTGTCAAATTCAGAAAGTCAGATTATCTGGCTTACGGTTCTTGGTTATTAATGATTGTTTTGATATACGCTGATAACAGTTGGTTTAACTGGCTAAAACCTATCTGCTTATTGTTGTTCGTTGGTTCTGGTTTTTATACGGTGTTTTATATTCAATGTCCAAAATGTCATTTAAGCGTATTCTGGACAACCCTAAAAAACAAACCAATTAGCTTAAAAAGAGTTCCAGATAAATGCATGGCCTGTGGCTGCAATTATTTAGCAGAAGAGACCAACAACACTAAAATCCAATCAAAAAACAACAATCAATAGATTCAATCTATCACTAAACCAAATGTCTCGAACCCATTAAAAAAGAGCATCATTTTGCATTTATATGTTCTTACAAATAATGTTACATTTTATTTATCAAAATTAATATAACTTAGTTTCAATGACTTAAAAGCCTGTTAGCGTCCAATCTCGGCACCATTCTCGTGTAGTCACTCCCCAAAACATAACTTCCAGCACTCAAAAACCCCGCTCCCCTATGCTATTGTAAATAATAAGCAACCAACGGAGTGCATCATGTGGATCTACCTCAAATCCCTATTCATGGTCAAAGATCGTCAAATCGCCAGAGAAATGGTCAGCGAACTCAAGAAAGACACAAAACCCGTTGATTTCAAACTAGACAGGCTAATGCGCAGACGAAACCGCAGAGCCAAGTTTAAAGCCAATAACACAACAAAGCTTCGCTACAAAGTTAAATAAAGCACCGGCTTCAGGCTATTTAATCACAACCCTTCAAAACCATTCTCGAAGATAACGTCATTGGCCCATGAAGGTGGATAGTAGACGCCCATCGAGTTCAGTAGATTTGTGCCATTACTGCCACCGAAGATAATCATTTCCTGGCCGGTCCAGATGGCCGGGTGCAACCATCTGGATTCAGGGGCTCCGGTCATTTGAGTCGGCAACCAGGTGTTTGTGACCGGATCATAGACACCACCATTGTTCATCACGCTGCCGTTATTGCCACCCCAGATGATCATGGCATCTCCGGTCCAAACCGCTGTGTGCCAATTTCGGGCTTGGGGTGCCAACGGTTCGGTTTCGGTCCAGGTATCGGTCACCGGATTGTAGCGGCCGCCGGTTCTGAGAAAATTGGTACCGTTATAGCCACCCCAAATAATCATCTCCTCATCGGTCCATACAGCGGTGTGGACCTCTCTTTTTGAAGGCGCACCGATAGGATTAATCAGGGTCCACACATCCGATTCCGGGTCATAACGCGCGCCATCTGCGAAATCAGTCTGGGTGTTAGTGCCGCCCCAAATCAGCATCTCTTCACCAGTCCATATCGTGCTGTGTAAAAACCTGGGAGCCGGAGCAAGATTCATATCGGTAGACGACCATATACCCAATTCCGGATGGTATCGACCACCTGAATTAAATATAGATGATTCATCATAACCACCCCAAACAATCATCTCTTCTCCGCTCCAAACCGCTTGATGGCTGCGCCGGGCATCGGGTGAAAAACCCTGTATTGCTGTCCAGCTGTCGGTAATGGGATCATAGTGCCCCCCATCATTAAAATAAGTCCCACCATTGTCACCATCATAGCCACCCCACACCAGCATGTCGGTTCCCGTCCACACTGCAGTAAAGTCTTCCCTGGCAGCCGGTGCATTACTCATATTTGTAGGCGTCCAGGTATCTGTCATGAGGTTATACCGGCCACCTGTATCTATTACCATGCCATCACTGAAGCCACCCCAGACAATCATGTCGTTACCGGTCCATACCATTTTATGGCCAACGCGCTCATCAGGCATTGTTAAAGCGGTCGCTGCCCAGCTGTCTTGAATAGGATTATATCGCCCGCCTGTCTCATAATAAGAACCCCCTATTCGGCCACCCCACACAATCATTTCTGTGTCAGCCCAAATCTTGGTGCTGAAATCCCGAACGGTGGGCACCCCTGTAAGAGAGGTTAATGTCCAGCTGTTTGTCATTGGATCATATAAACCACCACTGGAAAGCCGATTGCTTCCATCTGAACCGCCCCAAACCAGCATTAAATCACCAGTCCAAAAAGCCACGTGCGTGGACCGGCTGTCATGATTTGGGTCGTTGGACATAGATCGCCAAGTATTTGATGTGGGGTTGAATATCCCTCCATTGTTTAACGTCAAGTTACCATCGTTACCACCCCAAACAATCATCTCTCCCAATGATGGGGCCCAAACAGCGCTATGACTATATCGCCCGCCTGGGCCCGATTGCGTAATTTGCCAACTGTCCGTATCCGGTGAATAAATACCGCCCCTGTTGAGGGCAACGAGACCATTGCTGAGATTAAACCCACCCCAAATAATCATTTGATCACCGGTCCAGACAGCTGTATGATTTCGACGCACATCCGGGGCATTGCTTAACGAAGTCGGCTGCCATGAATCGGTTGTCGGGTTATATCGACTGCCGTTATTAAGATAGCTAGAACTATTTTGACCTCCCCAAACAATTAACTCACTGCCACTCCATATTGCTGAGTAAAACGTTCTTTTTTCTGGTGCACCCACTTGATTCATCGTCTGCCAGCTATCACTGAGCGGGTTATAGCGTCCACCTGAAGTGAGTCCCACACTATTCGATCCTCCCCAAATAATCATTTCACTGCCGGTCCATATCGCTATGTGACCACCCCTTGCCTGTGGTGCCATGTCGATAGACATTGTTTGCCAACTGTCTGTTATGGGGTTATATCGACCGCCGGTATTTAATTCGTTTCCGTCGTTTAATCCACCCCAGACAATCATTTCACTGCCGGTCCAGACGGCTGAATGGCTGCTTCTAGGTCCTATGAGGCGTTCTTCGCGCCATGAATCAGACTGCATTTGTTTGACATCAAATTGACTTTTTTTGTCGACAGGCATTATCGGCATTATTATGTTTTCTTCACTCAAATCCGGTACAGATAGTGTTGTCTTTTGTTGATTGAGCCATGTGCTTAAACGTTGTTTCTTCCAATACAGATTTCTCACCTTTAGCTGATGATTAGATAGCTCTATAATCTCTTGATAGATAAATCCTGATGCTGTTTCTTGTAACTGCGGGCGCTTCGTTGCCTTTATTTTTGCCTGGAATTCTTTCTCATCAAGTGTCACTGAGAATTCTTTGGTTGGCTGATGCCGATATTCTGTCAGGTCCGTTTGTTGTTGATATACCATTTCATTCGAATTGATGTTGTTAAGCTCACCGTATTGTTTATAGTCATCGAGCTGCAACTCAGCCTGTGTTTTGGTTTTATGATGTATCGGCAGATACCAGGCATAACTGTATCTTATTTTTTGCGCCACCAGATAAGGACGAGAAATACATTCAGAGATTGTTCTGGGGTCATTGTTCAATAGAGAAAACATCTCTTTCAATCCGGTCATGTCCTGACTTTGAGTGACCATTCTTTTTAAGTCATGTTTAAGCATCTCATGTGAAATCTGAATGTTAAACTGACTGGATAAAACCGCTTCTTTTTTTACATTATCAAACACCTGATCCATCACCAATGCAGCATTTTTCACTTCTTTAAATCCCGGTTTAGGTGTCGCATTTTCTTTCGGCCACAGGCTTTTTGACCACTTATACTCTTGAATTTTAAGCTCACAAGCCAATCGATTTTCGAGGTATTCTTGCTTGCTGATATCGATCCAGTTTAATGAATCCAGTTTTTTAATATCAGTCATGTTGGATGGATCTGCAGCTGCTAACTGTGCCAGCATGACAATGAACATAAATATCACTATTTTGATTACGTTGACCATGATTTTCTCTGTTTGTTTATCCCTTATAATGCCGCTGCCCCACAAAACCACACGAAATAGTCTTCAGTCGAGACAATTTTTTTAGGATATTACTGACTGACCTATTTATTTCTGAACCAAATACGCCCTTTCTCCCCATTCATAATGAGAACAATGCCACAAATTTACTCATACCTGACTGTAGTTAACCCATTTGTCTTATCAATACGCTACAATCATCCCATTCAAAAAAAGAGCGTGATAATGAAAAAAATCTTAATGATTGGCTTATTGGCTGGTTCCCTGGTCTCCCTCAGCGGTTGCGATGCGCCTTGTTCGGAAGAAGTCTTAAAAGATAAGCTACAGGAAGTCAGCGAAAAAATGCAGGATATCGTCGAGTCCGGTGACATGGGTAAACTCATGTCCATTGCCGCTTATTCACAAAAGCTCAATAAATTACGAGATGTGGATGAAGACAATCTTGAGCCTGCGTGTGAAGCCGTCGATGAACTGCTGGCTGAATTAGACGACCTTTAAAAAATCAATAAACCGGTTTACGAGGAAACGCTCGCAGTAAATCTGCGAGTGTTTTATCGGTTTGGCGCTGTTCACTCGCCACCTTTAGTTTTTTATGTGCTTTCAGTATCGTGCCAAAAGACGACAGCTTAAAAGAGCGCTGATTACGGCAGCCAATGCAAAATCCATGGCAACTGTTACGGCCCGATAAAGGACTGCCGCCGGCACCAATCACATAGACTTGATCACAGCACAGCCCGCCATAAATCCAATCACCGTTTATATAATGCTGTAATAACATGCCAATGTTATATTTCGGCGTACCCAGATAAGCCACACTTAAATAAAAACCCTCAAAAGTGATATTGGCATAGTCCCGATGATGGATAATCATTTTTCGATGCAGCCATATGTGATCAAAGTGACTTATAAATAACTGCAAATCAGCAAATTGATGATTGAGATGCTGGCTTTCGAGTCGCTTGATGTCAGCACGTTCAAAACCAAGAATTTCACCG
>Ga0070729_10007298_pt1 | contig 10642 bp, 9 predicted proteins | sample tdDd472_FD_66725 | JGI IMG/M metagenome (GOLD analysis project Ga0070729, IMG submission 66725) | Marine sediment microbial communities from the Atlantic coast under amendment with organic carbon and nitrate - tdDd47.2 | ecosystem: Environmental > Aquatic > Marine > Coastal > Sediment | place...
TCCCGGAATGCCGCCATGCCAAGCGTTAACGCAATCGGCAGGCCGATGGCGGACCAGAGGGAATAACGACCACCTACCCAATCCCACATGGGAAAGGTGTTGGCGGGTTCGATGCCGAACCGGGCCGCTTCTTCGACGTTGGCCGTGACTGCCATGAAATGCTGGGAGACCGAGGCTGCGTTGCCACCATTATCGAGAAACCATTGCCGGGCGAGCAGGCTGTTCTCCAGGGTTTCCTGGGTACGGAAGGATTTTGACTGCACCAGAAACAGCGTGGTGTCCGGATTCAGGCATGCCAGGGTTTCGGTAATGTCGGTGCCATCGATGTTGGCGACAAAGTGACAGTTAATGGAGCCCTGCCAGTACGGGCGTAGCGCCTCGACGGCCAGCTTCGGCCCGAGAAACGAGCCTCCGATGCCAATACTGACAACGTCGGTAAAACGGGCGCCGGAGTGGCCGGTGCGTTCACCACTGTGAATGCTTTCAACCAGCGCTTCCATCTTCCCCAGTGTGCGATGGATTTCGGGAATGACGTTGTCGCCGTTCACCCGAACCTCGCCCTGTTCACCCTCACGAAGGGCGGTGTGCAGGGCGGGGCGTTGTTCCGTGAGGTTCACCAGACCGCCCCGGAACAAGGCCGTACGACGTTCCTCCAGACCACAGGCCCGGGCCAGGTTGAGCAGAGCCTCCAGCACTTCGTCCGTCAGCCGGTTGCGGGAGAAATCCAGCGACAGGCCTGCACCCTCTACCAGGTAACGCTGGGCACGGCCCGGATCCTGCTGAAACAGCTCCCGCATGGGTAGGTGTTCGAGCCGGGCTTTGGCGTCGTTGAGAGCTTGCCATTCTGCTCGGCTGGTGAGCGCAGGGTGTTTCTCAGGCATCAGGGGGTCCCTTCCGTTGTCTGGGGGTGAGGCTCCATAGTGAGGTTTCAGCGCGTGATCGAGAGGTTATCAATCAAACGGGTGGTACCCAGGAACGCTGCGACCAGTAGTGTGAGCTCGCGGTCATCCTTGCTGGCGGGCTTCAGGGTCAGGCTGTTGACGATGTTGAAGTAGTCCGGCCTGAGCCCTGCCTCAGACAGTGCATCGCGTGCCTCCTGCTCGAGGATGCTGTAGTCGGTGCGTCCCTGTGCCAACTGGTCAGCGGTATGACGGAGTGTTCGGAACACCACCGGAGCGATGCCCCGCTCCTGCTCGGACAGATAGCCGTTACGGGAGCTTTTCGCCAGGCCATCGTCTTCCCGCACCGTCGGCGCGCCAATCACTTCCACCGGAATCATCAGATCCCGGGCAAGTTTGCGTATCACCGCCAACTGCTGAAAATCCTTTTCGCCAAACACGGCAATGTCGGGCTGAACCATGTTGAACAACATGGTAACCACGGTGGCCACGCCTTCAAAGTGGCCCGGCCGGCTGGCGCCACAGTGGCCCTCGCTGACTTCGGGAACCACCACCTTGGTCTGATTGGCGAGCCCTTCCGGGTAGATCTCTTCAACGCCCGGGGCAAAGACCAGAGTATTGCCCGCTGCCGCCAGCTTTTCCTGGTCTTCAACCAGGGTTCGCGGGTAGGTGTCCAGGTCTTCATTGGCGCCGAACTGCATCGGGTTCACGAAAATACTGGTGACGACGATATCGGAGGCCTCGGCCGCCTTGCGCACCAGCGAGATATGGCCCTCGTGCAGGTTGCCCATGGTGGGTACCAGACCGATGGTCTTACCCTGCTGGCGATAGCCCCGCAGAATCGTGCGCAGTTCTTTGAGTGAGTGTACGGTTCTCATGCCTTGAACGTATGCTCCTCGGCTGGGAAAGTGCGTGCTTTGACGGCTTGGGCATAAGCCGCAATGGCTTCCGGGATGGAGTCGGTCTCGGCGAGGAAGTTCTTCACGAAACGGGGTTTGCGGCCGGTGGTGACGCCCAGCATGTCGTGCAGTACCAGTACCTGGCCATCGGTATCCGAGCCTGCTCCGATGCCGATGACCGGCGCCTTCACGGCCTGGGTGATACGAGCGGCGAGCGGGGCCGGTACACACTCCAGCAGGATGAGATCGGCACCGGCGGCTTCCAGTTCGCAAGCATGCTCAATCATGGCCTCGGCGGTCTTCTCATCACGTCCCTGTACCTTGTAGCCGCCGAACTTGTTGACGAACTGTGGCGTCAGGCCCAGGTGGGCACAAACAGGCACACCACGTTCACTCAGGGCTTCGATGGTGTCCTTCATCCAGTCGGTGCCTTCCAGCTTGACCATGTGGGCGCCGGCGCGCATCAGCTCCGCAGCATTGTCCAGTGCATCGGCAACGGTACCGTAAGACATGAACGGCATATCGGCCATGATCAGGGCGCCTTTGTTACCGCGGGCGACACAGCTGGTGTGATACACCATCTGATCCATGGTGACCGGGAGCGTACTGTCGTGGCCTTGCAGCACCATACCAAGAGAGTCGCCAATCAGGATGACATCAACGCCAGCCTCGCTGACAACCTGAGCAAAGGTTGCATCATAGGAGGTCAGTGCCGAGAAGGCTTCGCCTTTTTGCTTGTATTCCCGCAGGGTATTGATGGTAACTGCCATAGAATCCTTGCCTTTTGGGTGGATGGGCCAGTTTTGGACCGGGGTCGACCGGTGTTCAGAGCGTTAATGTAAATCCCGGGTATATCAGACACAAGAGTAGCATGGTCTTCCGCACCTGGATGCCATAAGGAACCTGGTCAGGGGTGCGCCTGGGCTGGCAGCCTGCGCAGCTGGTTGTCCGGGCAATGTCGGCGCAGTTCCGCAACGCTGGTGCCGTCCGGCAGTGCCAGTTCCGGGGCCAGGTCCAGCAGGGGTTGCAGGACGAAATCACGGTTGGCCAGTTCCGCGTGGGGAACGGTCAGGCGTGCGTCGTTGAGGGTTGTCTGACCAAACAGCAGCAGATCCAGATCCAGGGTGCGTGGTCCCCAGTGCCTCAGTCGCTCACGGCCGTGGGCCTGTTCAATGGCTTGCAGGCAATCCAGCAGTTCGTGGGCAGAAAGATCGGTACGCAGATGAACGGCACCGTTCACGAAATCTGGTTGATCCTGCGGGCCGACGGGGCGGCTGGCATAGAACGGAGATTGCGCTACCAGTGTGGATTTGGGTAAGCCCGCGAGTTCCGACACGGCTCTTGCCAGTTGGGCTGCAGGCTGTTCCAGATTGCTGCCCAGCCCAATATAGGCATCGACAGTCATGGCTGGGGCGGTTTTCTTGCAGGTTTGCGCTTGCGACGGCGCTTTTTCGGACCACCGGAGCCCAGCTCGGAAAGCATTTTTTCCTGCGCACGCTCATCCGCCTGCTGGAATTCCGTCCACCATTGCCCGAGGCCCGGCTCAATTTCGCCCGCGGCTTCCCGCACCAGCAGAAAATCGTAGGCCGCCCGGAAGCGCGGATGGGTCATGGTACCGAACGCTCGTTTGCCCTGGCGACGGGGTAGCCGCATCTGCAGTTCCCAGATTTCTTTCATGGGGCCCGAGAAACGTTTCGGTATCGCGGTTGCCTGCACCTGGCGGCCGATCACCTTGCCGATGGCGCCGTGCAGCGCCGGCTGAACCGGATCGCCATTGTCCTGGCGCCTGCGCCATTCCACCTGCAGAGCCGGCCAGAGCATGGCCGCAAACAGGAAATACGGGGTCACTGATTTGCCCTGGGCAATCCGGGCATCGGTGTTGCGAAGGGCTTGCAGTATCAGTTCATCGGGTTCGCCGGCATCCAGTGCCCGGGCGGTCTCCGGGAACAGTGGGGCCAGCAGACCATAGTTCTGAAGCAGGCGATAGGTTGCCTCGCCGTGGCCGGCGGAGAACAGTTTGAGGACTTCATCGAACAGCCGGGCCGGAGGGATGTGCGCCAACAGTGGGGCCAGCTCCCGAATGGGGGCCTCGGTTTCCGGCTCAATCTGGAAGTCCAGTTTGGCCGCAAAACGAATGGCGCGCAGCATTCTCACGGGATCTTCCCGATAGCGGGTTTCCGGGTCGCCAATCAGGCGGATCTGACGGTTTTTCAGATCCTGCACGCCGTTGGCAAAGTCGATAATGGAGAAATCCCGGATGCAGTAATACAACGCATTGATGGTGAAGTCGCGCCGCAGTGCGTCTTCTTCCTGATTGCCATAGACATTATCCCGCAGTAACAGACCATGTTCACTGGTCTTGTGCTCGTCGTCGGCCAGGTCGTCATCGGTATCCCGGGCATTACCGCGGAAGGTGGTTACTTCGATGATTTCCCGCCCGAACACCACGTGCACAATGCGAAAGCGGCGACCAATCAGGCGGGAGTTCCGGAACAGGTCGTGAACTTCTTCGGGTGTTGCGTTGGTGGCTATGTCGAAGTCTTTGGGTTGTCCGCCAAGTAGAATGTCGCGAACGCCACCGCCCACCAGATAGGCCTCGTAGCCGGACTTGTTCAGACGGTGCAGTACCTTCTTGGCCGGTTCACTGATCATGGAGCGGGAGACATTGTGCTGATCCCGCGGGATCTCCTGCCGCTGGTAGTGGCGGGCTTTCTTCTTCCCGTTGCCGGGAATGAAGGAGCGTAGTTTTTCAACAAGTCGTTTAGGCATGGAATTCCGTGTTTGCGAAGCGCAAAAACGGGGATTTTAACGGTTTGCGCAGGAATTGCACATGTTTGACGGAAATGCCAGTGAATAAAGTGGTCATGGAGGCCTGTTGAGGGAAGGCTGTTTTTGGCAGTCCGGAAAATCAAAAGGCGGATCCGTTTCCACGAATCCGCCCTGAAAGCGTTGACGATCTGCATTGTTTTTGTTGTTGCCGGGATTCTTTTTGATTCTTTTACCCCACTGTGTTGTCCCCAAGATAAGGACCTTAAGCAATGCAAACGGAAAGCTTTGAATACATAGAGCGGCCAGTAACACGGTGCGGGTTATGGGAGTATCTGCAGTGTCGCCTGGAAGACGATTCTTCTCTACATCTACAACTCGCACGTGTCGTGGGACCCCTAAAAAGCATAGTACCCAAAACACTCAGTTCGCTTGCACCCTGTTCTTGTTTTTGTTGCCGGGCGCTCGTGCAGCTATTTGTTTTTGTTTTGGCGCTGCGTTGTCACTTTTGTTTTTGTTGTTGTGCGCTTATTAGAGTGCAGTGGTCGTGCCAGTTTTCTAAAAGCCTTTTTAAACAGGGGGTTATGAAAAAGAGGTATGTAAGTGTTACCCCGTATCTCCTGAAAGTGTTACCTGGGTCTCATGATCTGGACAGGAAGTGTTACCGAGAGGAACAGGCGGTAACAACTGATTCTGGGTTCATTCTTTGGGTCAGGCTTTTTTGCGGGGAATGCCCAGGCGTTGCCGACGCTCCCAAAGTGACTTTCGGCTGATGCCCAGCTTCTGCGCCAACTCGGTCTCGCTCATCCGGTCCTGATTTTCAAGCACAAAGTGTTGGAAGTAATCCTCCAGCGACAGATCGTTGGACGAATCAACATCCCTTGCAGGGGTTTGTTCATTATTGCCTTCAACCAGGGTTTCCGGGATGTACTCGTCGGCGGAGTCGCTGTCCAGGTCCAGTACCGCCGGGGTAATGACATCGCCATCGGTCAGGATTGAGGCTCGTTCGATGGCGTTTTCCAGTTCCCGGACGTTGCCGGGCCAGCGATAGCGTTCCAGTGCCTGCATAGCCTCGGGGCTCAGAGACAGCTCCGGACGACCAAGCTTGCTGGCCTGGCGTTTCAGGAATCGGCGAGCCAGGCCCAGAATGTCGGCGCGACGTTCCCGCAGGGGCGGTATGCGGATCTGCATCACATTCAGTCGGTAGTAAAGGTCTTCCCGGAACTCGCCGGTTCTGGTCATGGCCTTCAGGTTTCGGTGGGTTGCGGCGATCATCCGCACATCCACGGTCCGGCTCTGGGTGGAGCCCACTTTGCGAATCTCGCTTTCCTGCAACACCCGCAGCAATCGGGCCTGGGCTTCGGCAGGTAGTTCGCCGATTTCATCCAGGAACAGACTGCCGCCGTCTGCCGCTTCAATCAGCCCGGTGCGGGCCGAGACGGCGCCGGTAAAGGCGCCTTTCTCGTGGCCAAACAGTTCCGATTCGATCAGGCTTTCGGGAATGGCCGCGCAGTTTACGGAGATGAGCGGTTTGCTGGCTCGCGGGCTGAGCAGGTGCAGAGCCCGTGCCGCCAGTTCTTTACCGGTACCGGATTCGCCCTGGATAAGCACTGTGGTCTCGGTGGGGGCGACTTTGCGAATCAGGGTGAACACCTTCTGCATGGGCTCACACTGGCCAAACATGATCTCGGATGGGTCCGAGTCGGGTCCGCTCGTGCGGGCGGCATCACCAGGGCCGGTTATTTCATCGGAAGCCGAAGACTTGCGTGCCAGAATATTCTCTACAGCCGCGAGCATTTCGTCATGGTCGAAGGGTTTGGCAATGTAATCCACGGCGCCCATCTTCATGGAGTCAACCGCGGACCGCAAACTGGCATAACTGGTCATGATCAGTACCGGCGTGTTGGGGGCGCGGTTGATCATTTCCGTACCGGCGGCGCCTGGCAGGCGCAGATCGGTGATGACCAGGTCGAAGCTGTCCGGGTCGAGGCCCTCGGCTTCTTCTACCGAGACAGCATCTGCCACCTCATAGCCGGCGTGCTGGAGAAGTTTGCGAACCGCCGAGCGGATAATGTCTTCGTCTTCAACAATCAGAATACGGGGCATAGGGTGTTCACGACCTTTCGTTCGGGCTGCTGTAACCGCTGTCGGTATCAGGCTCGTAGGCAGGCAGGCGGAGTCTTACGCAGGTGCCCAGGCCGGTTTCCGGATTGGCCGGGCTTTCCACCTGAATGTTGCCATAGTGCTCTTCAATGATGCTGTACACCAGTGACAGGCCAAGTCCGGTTCCTTTGTTGGGGGCCTTGGTGGTGTAAAACGGTTCGAAAATATGATCCAGCTGGTCTGCCGGTATGCCGGAGCCTTCGTCAATGACCTCGATGATAGCGGAGTAGCCGTCGGCCTTTCCAGCAACCCGGATGGTGCCGCCGTCCGGGGAAGCGTCCCGGGCATTGGCCAGCAGGTTGATGAATACCTGTACCAGCCGTTGTTCATCTCCCAGCACCTGCAGGCTGGCGGGGCACTCGTTCAGAAAACTGATGCCGAGCCCCTTTTCGCTGAGCGACAGCAGGTTGATGGATTCATCAATGCAGCGGTGCAGGCTGACCGGCTCATAACGGTTGGCATGGGCGTGGTTGCCGGTACGTGCGAAGTTCATCAGCGACTGCAGGATGGTGGAAATGCGTCGGGTCTGCTGCTGGATCTGGTCTGCAGTTTCCAGAATGGACGGATCATCGGTTTCCAGTTTCAGGTTCTGGGCCAGAGACGAGATGCCGGTGACGGGATTACCGATTTCGTGAGCGACGCCGGCCGCGAGGCGCCCCACGGAGGCCAGTCGTTCGCTGTGCATCAATTCATCTTCCAGCAAGCGGGTTTCGGTCTGGTCCTCCACCAGGATGATCGAGCCGCCTTCGGTGTGATCCGGGCCGCTCAGTGTCGCCTTGTGCAGGTTCAGCCAATGTGGCTTGCCGCGAAGATCCAGCCTGTGCTTGTAGCGGTGCAGGTCGTCGCCTCGATTGAAATCGTCCAGCAGGGCGTGCCAGTGCTCCGGCAGGGCCAGCAGCTTGGCCCCGACCACTTCCTCGGCGGAAATGTTGGTGAGGCTTTCCATGGCATGATTCCACATCAGAATCTCGCCGTCTTCACCCACTGAACAGGCGGGGATGGGCAGGTTCTGCAGGGTCTGCCGGTAGTGGCGGCGAAGGTTGTCCAGTTCGCCGGCCAGGCCGGTGAGCTGATTCTGGTAATCGCCCAGCGCTCGCTCCACATAGCGAATATCCTGCCCGGTACCTCCATGGGTGAGCGGTTTGAAGCCCAGGTGGCGCTTGACGATGTCCCGGGCGACCGAAGGCCCCAACAGGCCAGACAGGTTGATTTCCACTTGATCCCGCAACCGCCGCAACTGGTAAGGCCGGAACTCGACATTGGGGAGCTTGAGCTGGTTCAGGGCCCGCTCCACTTCCCGACGGGCGACCCGGATGCCCAGTGGCTCGGCCAGTTGCTGCACGAATTCGTTGGAGGATGCTGCCAGCAGTTCCCGCCGCTGCGGCCGGGACAGGGCGCCCAGCGAGCACGCCTGAGCGGCACTGGTTTCCTCCGGTGATGCCGGGCTGAGAATTGAGATCAGCGCGAACACACTGATGTTGGCGGTCAGGCTGACGAAGGTGAACAGGTGCCAGTTGTCGTAGCCGGGCGTAACCGGCAGCTCAAGCCAGGACAGGATGTCTGCCGCCACCGAGAACGGCAACACCAAGGTGATCAACCAGATGAACAGGCCAGTAAACAGGCCGGCAATCAGGCCACGGCGGTTGCCTTCCGGCCAGTAGATGACGCCAAGCGCGCCCGGCAGCAGTTGCAGTGTGCCGGAGAGCGAGATGGCGCCCAGAATGGACAGGTCCAGGTGCTGGCCAATGGTTTCATGGAACAGCAGGGCCAGAAACAGGATGACGGCAATCAGTAGGCGTTTGACCCACTGCAGCCAGCGATAGATGTCACCTTGATCCCGGGGCGTCTTGAGCGGCAGAACAACGTGGTTAAGCACCATGCCGGACAGGGCCAGGGTACTGACGATCATCAGTCCGCTGGCGGCGGAAAGCCCGGCAATGTACATGGCCATGGTCAGGACGGGGCTCTCCAGGGCCTGGGCTACGCCGATACTGAAAAAGGCCGGCGGAGCGTCAACCGACAGCGCCTGGCCACCCCAGACAATCAGCGGCACCGGCAGGCCGACCAGCAGCAGGTACAGTGGCAATCCCCAGCTGGCCTTCGCGAGGGCACGGGGGGACGGGTTCTCACTGAAAGTCATGTGGTACATGTGGGGGAGCACCAGGGCCGCGGCGAACGACATCAGCAGCAGTGCCCGCCAGCTTCCGTCATTAATTGCCATGGTCATGGTGGCTTCCGGATGTGAAGTTTCCGCCAACCAGGCCTCAAGCCCATTGGTACCACCGAAAACCGAGAACAGGATAACGCCGCCTAAAACCAGGAGGGCAACCACTTTCACCAGGGAGTCGAAGGCGATGGCCAGTACCAGCCCCTGATGGTTGCCGGAGGCCTGATGGCGACGGGCACCAAACAGCATGGTGAACAGCACCACGATCAGGCTAAACATGACGCTGATAACTTTCGGCGGCGCATCCGGGGCGAGCAGGCTGGCGGAAACCGAGACTGCCTGAATCTGCATGCTCAGCAAGGCCAGAATGGCCGCAGCCGAACACAGGGTGACCAGGGTGCCCGCCCACTGGCTGCGGTAACGATAGGCGAAAAGATCGGCCAGCGACGTCAGTTGGTAGGCGCGGCCTATGCGGAGAATCGGGTTGAGCAAAACCGGTGCCAGCAGGAAGGCGCCGCTGATGCCCAGGTAATAGGCCAGGAAGCCGTAGCCGGAGTCCGCCGCCATACCAATGGCGCCGTAGACGGCCCAGATGCCGGCATAAACCCCAAGGCTAAGGGTATAGATCAGTGGGTGGCGAACCCAGCGGCGCAATAACGTGCCCCGTTCGGTGCCCCAGGCAATGCCGAACAGAACGATCAGATAAAACAGGCTGGCCAGGAGCAGGCCGGTGGCGCTAAAACTCATTGGGATCCCGCCGCCATTCCAGCCAGAAACCGATAGCAATCAGCCCACCCCAGATCACGAAGGGGCTGTACCAGGCATTCTCCGGCGATGTCCACCAATCCAGGATATTGGGCGAAAAAATATAGATAGCCAGTACCAGCAGAAATACCAGGCGGTAGATATACATCGGGTTATCGGTCCGAAGGCGAAAGTGTCCCGCCGGTTATACCACGGGCCTGCCCGGATGTCAGGGGAATGGCGCTCCGTTGCCAGTGGGCCTCGGCCCAATTGAGAACTTCTTCAACCGTGGCACGAGCGAGTGTCGGCTCCGGTTGCTGCCCCATGGCCTGAAGTGCCAGAAAGAGATTGCGGGCAGGGTGATCGTCATCCAGGGCCGGAGCGTGGGTCTGCTTGCTGAGTTTCTGGCCTTGTTCGTTGACGATTACCGGAATGTGCAGCCAGTGGGGGGGCTCGGCACCCAGGGCCCGGAAGACCTGTTGTTGCTGCGCGGTCATGTCGAGCAGGTCAGAGCCGCGAACCACATGAGTGATGCCCTGGTCGATATCGTCGACAACGACTGCCAGCTGATAGGCGTAGAAACCTTCCTTGCGCAGAATGACCGGATCGTCCAGTTCGGCGTGCACCATCTGTACCCGGGGGCCAAGCAGATCGTCCTGCCAGTGACTTGCTTCCTCTTCGAGGGCAAAGCGAACGGCGTGTGGGCCATCCCCGGGGCTGGTGTCACCTCGCCGGCACCGATTGGGATGGTAGCCGTGGTTGTCTTTGAGTTGTTTGCGTGAGCACCGGCAGCGATAGGCTTTGCCCTGCGCAAGCAGATTGTCGATGGTGCGCTGGTAGGCGTCATGGCGCCGGGACTGAAAGCGGACGGGTTCGTCGGGGAAAAGGCCGTGGCATTCCAGTGAATGCAGTATCTGGCCGGTGGCTTCCGGGGGTTCCCTTAGTGGGTCAAGGTCTTCGATGCGAACCAGCCAGTCACCGCGGGCATGCTTTGCTTCCAGCCA
>Ga0070729_10007299_pt1 | contig 10641 bp, 5 predicted proteins | sample tdDd472_FD_66725 | JGI IMG/M metagenome (GOLD analysis project Ga0070729, IMG submission 66725) | Marine sediment microbial communities from the Atlantic coast under amendment with organic carbon and nitrate - tdDd47.2 | ecosystem: Environmental > Aquatic > Marine > Coastal > Sediment | place...
TATTTTGCTGGGGATGATTATCGAAAAAGTTACCGGACGAGAATATTACTCACTGATAGACGAATATTTTGTTAAACCGCTGGGTCTTGTAAATACCATTCCGGCTAAGCAGCGTAAAACCAAAGGTCTTGTTGCCGGGTATACAGAAGCTTCGCATATTTTTCTTACACCCCAAAAAGTAGTTGAAAACGGCATTCATTATTACAATCCCCAATTTGAATGGACAGGTGGCGGATTTATTAACACGACTACCGATCTTGCAAAATGGGAAAAGCTTTTGTACGAAGGTGCATTTCTTTCAAAGGAATCGGTGGAAAAAATGATACGCCCGACTTCTCAAAAGCCGGTTTCGGAAAATGAGGCTGGTTACGGTCTGGCTACTATGATTATGGAAATTCATGGACAAAAAATATACGGGCATTCAGGAACCTTCCCGGGATACCGTTCCATAGTGCATTATATTCCTGAACTTGGCATCAGTTTAGCCATGCAGTTTAATAAAGATACACCTGCCAAAGGACACAATATTTATAAGCTGATGGAACGGATGGATGAGGTTTTGATTGAATATTATGAAATTGGTGAACTTGAAGAAAGTGGTAAATGATAAATATGACTGAAGGATATAGAATCTTAACAAAATAAATAAATAAATAAATAAATAATCCGGTTCTACCTTTGAGGGGAGATGTCCGACAGGACAGTGGGATATTTAACATTTAAATAAGTCATATTTCTTATGGATCTTTGTTAGCTTTGGGACTCTAATTGGATTTTTAGTAAATTGGTATTGTAAATTTAATGAGCTTAACTTCCTTGTTTATGAATAAAAGCATTTATATACTATTTATTGCAGGTTTGTTTCTGACAAATATTTTTTCTGTAAATGCACAAAATGAAAATAGAAGGATTCAAGATCTTGATTCGATTCTTATTGCAGCTATAAAAAGTACGCATGCGTCAGATTATCAGGAAGCCTTAAAAGGATTACAACATCTAAATGAATTAGCTACAGAGAGAAATGCAATCAGGTATCAGATATTAGCAAATTTAAATTATGGGAATTTATATTATAGACTGAATGAATCGGAAAACTCCTTAAACTATACTCTCAAAGCCTTGGATTTATCACTTGAGAATAATGATGAAGAGTTTTTAAATTCCATTTACAATAACCTGGGTATTGTTTATTCTAGAAATATGGATAATGAAAAAGCCCTTTCGTATTATGAAAAAGCCTTGGAATTCAGTATAAAACAGGGGAAACGTAAACGTATTGGATATAATCTTTTAAACATCGGTAATGTATATAAAGAAATTGAAGATTATGAATCTTCTTTAGATTATTATTATCAGGCCTGTGAAATTTTTAAAGAGGTAAATGATGATAAGACTATAGCAATAGCCTATGGGAATATAGGATCTGTTTATGGGATTTTGAAAAATTATGATAAAGCCGTTATTAACCTGAGAAAATCCATTGGGGCCGGCATAAGTAAGGATAAGTTTTACTTGTCAGATGGTCAGTTTAATTTGGGTAAGATGTTTTACTATTCAGGAGAATATGATTCTTCTTTATTCTATCTTCATAAGAGTCTTGATAATGCATTAGAAATCGATAATAAGGAGATTGTAATTAATACCTATTACTATCTGGCTAAAACTTATCAGGAATATGGCTATGTAAACAAAGCCTTAATGTATTATAAAAAAAGCAGTGACTGGAAGGATTCTTTATTGACAACTCAAAGCAAGAAATGGATTTCTGAAATGCAGATGAAATATGAATTTGGTAAAAAGGAGCAGGAGGTTGAATTTCTTAAGCAAAGAAATAAATTAAACAGAATAATCCTAATCATAACCCTTTCTGCAATATTTTTATTCTTGATTTTGATTATATACGTTATGCGTAACCGTAGTGTACGTGAGAAACAACGAAATGAATTACTGTATAAGGAAAAAGAATTGGCTGAAACGCGAAATAAAAGTCTTCAGGAAGAATTAGAACATAAAAATAGGGAGCTAAGCTCTCAGGCTATGCACGTTATAAACAAAAATTCCATCTTAACTAAAATACGTGAATTAATTCAAAACATTAGCAGAAGTAATATTCAACTGCTGGAGAATAAACTTAATGAAGTGGATCAGCTAATTGAATCGAATGTAAGTCTGGATGATGATTGGGAAACATTTAAGATGCACTTTGAAAAGGTTCATACTGACTTTTTCACCTGGTTGTATAAGAATTATCCCGGATTAACTCAAAATGATATTCGCCTTTGTGCGTACCTGGTAATTAATCTGAATATTAACGAAATGGCAGATATCTTAGGGATATCCCCGGATTCAGTTCGTAAGCGTCGCCAACGTCTACGCACTAAACTCGATTTACCACAGGATACGGATATTCATGAATTTCTGAGTTGTTATAATATGGCAGAATAAAGAATGGGTATATCCTCAGGATTGATAAGTAAGCGAATTTGTTAAGGTTCAATAGCGCTGTAGGAACGATATATATTAGCTTGGGCGCTGTCTTTGAGTGTTCGAAACCTTATTATGGACATTTGGTATATAGCTATTTTGGCTTCAGAGAAATCACATTATTGTAGAAAAAAGTCAAATTTAAAGCCCGACCTCAGCGAGGTCGCATAATACAATGCAGCATGGAACATAATGCGACCTCGCTGAGGTCGTTGAGACATGATATAATATTATACTACAATAATATGATACCCTCCGGGCATCAGGTGTTGTTTTAAACACGCAAGGGTAGTGCTCTGGGCTATTACGATTAAAGACTTTCAGCCTTTTTTTGAAAGGAAATTTAATCCTTGATTAGAATAATTATTAAAATTTACCTTTTGTGTATAAAATGATGCTTTAGATGCGTTATAAAAATCAAAATCAATTTAAAATTTCACGTCTGAATTCAATTTTAATTTAAAAAACAGGCCTCTGGTTTTAAAATTTGAAACCTTTTAAAGAGCAGGGGGTAAGTCACATACAAGGGGTGTCCTGTTTTGTCCACCCCTATGTCGCGTCTTGTCGTGCCCATTTTCAATCTTTCAAAAACCATTGCCGTTTATTCGGGAAATGAAAATCAAAATTATCCGATTATGAGAAAGTTTTTACTATTAATGAGTTTAATGATTGCTTATTTAAGTATAAGCGCACAAGATTTAGTTATTACAAATCCCGAAACCGTACCCGATCCTGTGGAGTTTTGTTTGGGCGAGTCCGTTACCTTTGAAGTGCAGAATATGGGGGATTATGCAAGTGTTTCGGCCTGGAAAAGATGTGATGAAGAGCCTGATTTGGTAGGTTGGTCTAATTCCTCAAAGTGGGAAACACTTCCAAAACCTGCTTATCCTTCTACAGAGCTTACAACTGATGTGGATGGTTCCTATTATTATTGGGTGAATATCTATGAATTTGGAACAAAATATACCAATGTAATTTATGTTGGTACAAAAGGAACGGTTCCAACTCTGGTTTATACCGAAGCAGACACCACTTTTTGTGAAGGCAGTACTGTTGCTATTTCTGCCAATCCTGATAATTTAGGAGATGGCAATTACAAATGGTATAAAGATGGTGTCGAAATTACAGATGAAACAGTGGCTTCATTTACAATTAGTGAACCAGGTGTTTATCATGCTGCAGCCAAAGATGCCAACAGTGATTGTCCGGATAATTTTATTCCCGGAGCGGCAGTTGAGTTTAAGTATATCGAACCTGCAATTTACGGTGAATTGAAACTTGATTTAAACCGTATGAGTTTTTCAACGGATGATGTATATTCAAGTTATCAGTGGTATAGTGGTGCCGATGAGGCCAGCTTAACAGCTATTGATGGACAAACTTTTGCTACCTATAACGCAACTCTTACAGCAACCGATACTTACTATGCTGTAGAAGTAGAGAGTGCCGGTGGATGTTTTGCAAAGTCAGAAGCAATTATGGTAAATAATATTGCTTTTAGTACACCTGAAATTATTGAGCCTGCCTCAATATTTGCTTGTAACGAAGATACCATTGTATTAAAACTTACCAATAATGCTTATGCAAGTTACCAGTGGTATAAGAATGGTATTAAGGTTTGGGGAAAAACAGCCGACTCTTTATTGGTGACTAATAATTATAGTTTAAAAAGTGGTTCTTATTCTGTAAAAGTAACAACTGAATTTACCGGAACTGAACTTGAATCAGATGCCATGGATGTTGAAATTTCAGCTTTACCAGGGATTAAAGTTCTTGATAATGTTAAGTTTTGCCCTGGTGCGGATATTACTTTGTACGAAAACAATACGTTTGATTCTTATAAGTGGTATGTAAATGATGTAAACGATTTTTCATCGGCTGTTGAAATTGCCAATGCAACAGATTCATCAGTCGTTATTACAGTAAAAGAAGAACCACGCTATTACTGGTTGGAGACTACCAATAACGGTTGTACAGGAGTTTCTGTCCAAAAAGAAGTAAAAGAATTTTCACTTTATCCATCTAATATTTTTACTGCTGACTACAAAAAAGAAGGTAGAATCTGTATGGGCGATTCCATTGGATTAAAAGGTGGTGGTTACAATGTTACCTGGCAGTGGATGTTAAACGAAGAACCAGTAGAAGGTATGACTGAGAAAAATCCTTATGTAAAGGAGCTTGGTATCTACAAACTGGAAATTACTTCTACTGAATGTCCGGAAGTATCTACAATGATGAAAGATTCGGTTACCATTAAACCTCAAATAGAAGTTAATTTCCTGGCTGATCCATATGGCGAACAATATTTCTATAACGGCAATGAAAATCATTTAATCTATTGTGGTGGTGATACCATTACTTTAAGCGTTGAAGATGCTTTGAATTTTAATAGCTGGCAATGGGTTGGTAAATTATATAGTCCTACTTCGACTTCCGATGATTGGGAAGATATGGAAGGACTGACTGATTCGACATTTACATTTGAAAATGGTACCGTTGCTAAACTACACTATAAAGTTCGTGTAGACTCTTTAATGGAAGATGGTACCTACTGTGTAAACGAATCGGAATATAAAACGATTGATGGTTGGGCCTTTCAGGAACCGGCTATTGCATCTCATAATAATGCTGAACTTTGCGATGTAGATGATTCTACCTTGATTAATCTTGCTTTTGCAGGTACCTGGAATAAATTTGAATGGTCTGTTGACGGTGAAATAATTCCTGGTGAAGAGAACGATTCGATCTATGCAAAAGAAGAAGGATATTATCGTCTTACAGTTTATCCGGAACTTTGCCCAGATATTCCATTTAACACTGCAGGTGTAAGCGTTCAGTTTATGCCGGAAGCCGAAATATGGGTATTGGATGACGGAATCCAGGCCTTGCCAATGCAGGGACCTGGATATGCATATGCCTACCAGTGGTATTATAGCGATACAGATCCGGAAACAGGAAGCAGCGATTACTATATTGAAAATATGACTCCTGTTGATGGGGATACTCTTGTGAGCACAGCCTATATTCTTTATGATCAGATGGCACCGGGTTATTATGCAGTTGAGGTAAATAATCCTGCTAAGTGTTTGAGAGCTTCCGATGTATATGCGTACAAGATTACTGATCCAACAGGAGTTGAAAATATGCTTAATAAAAATGTAGCAATTTATCCAAATCCTGTAAATGATGTGTTAACAGTTGAAATTCAAAAGGTAAATGAAGTTAATTCAATTGCTGTATACAATGTAACCGGAATGTTGATTAATGAACATATGGTTACAGGTAAACGAAATAAAATTCAAATGCGCAACCTGGAAGACGGTGTTTATTTAGTGAAAGTCAATTATCATAATAATTCTTCTGAAACATTCAGGATTATTAAAAACTAACTAGTGGTTTAGGTTAATTGGAGCCTCTGTATGATATGTGAAATCTACTTTTATGCATGGGGCTCCTTCTTAAAATCAGAACAATGAATAAAAATACTAGGAGCATGAGGGGAAGAATCAAACAGTTTCAATTATTGGGTTTATTTTGGGTAATAAGTATCTCTTTATTTGCCCAGGAAAATTTAATGAGCGATGATTTTGAAACCTATACCGCAGGTCAAAAGCTAACAGAACAGGTAGCTGATTCTGTTTGGATGACCTGGTCGGCAAATCCGGATACTGAAGAAGATGCAATGGTTACCTCGGAATTGGCATATAGTGGAAGTAATTCACTTCAAGTTATTTATCTAAATAACCTGGTTTATCAACTTGGAGATAACATTAGTGGCAGATATCAATTAACATTTTATCTGAATGTAAAGTCGGAAAATATAGCTTATTTCAGCCTTTTACAGGAATTTACCAGCAGTAATATTAATAAAGGACTTGAAGTCTTTTTTAATGTGGATTCTACAGCAAATATTATGGCCAATGGAAAAATTACTATCGTTGAATATCCTGTTAATACCTGGTTGAAGATTAATGTAATTATTGATCTGGATGATGATTTTGCAACACTTTTTATTGACGGTAAAGAAATAACAAACTTTTTCTGGAGTAAAGGAAGTGATGGTCGTCAGGATATTCAGAAACTTAAAGCATTAAACTTTTATGGCAAAAAAGGAGATTATCCGGTTGTTTCACATTATTATGTAGATGATATTGAGTTTAAACAAATAGAAACGCCTGCATCACCGGAAAACCTGGTTGCTGAATTGTCGGATAACAATGTTTCATTAAGTTGGGATGCTCCGGCAGATAGTAATGCGGAAAGCTATCTGATTTTTAGAGATGGTGAGATTGTAGCTACCGGTATTGCTGAAACTACTTATGATGACAGTAATTTATATCCAACGACACACACTTTCGAAGTAAAAGCAAGCTATGGAGAATCAGGTTATTCGTTACCATCAAATGTTGTTACACAATTTATTGAAGGAGGTATTGAGCGTAAAAACACTTTATTCGAAATTGCTACTGCTACATGGTGTGGTTATTGTCCTGGTGCTGCACTTGGTGCAGATGATTTGTATGCTGAAGGCGATAATGCCGCAGTTATTGAATATCATAGATCAGATAATTTTAGTAATTATTCCTCAAATAACAGGATAGATTATTATGGAATAATGGCTTATCCCACTACGAAAGTTGACGGACTTCTTGGTTATGCGACAGGAAGTAAAGAAAGCATCTACCCATGGTATAAAGAGATGCACGATTCGAGAAAAGATCATCCTTCATTACATGATATTACTTTAAATGTAAGTAGAACCGATTCTCAGAATTATAAAGTTGAAGTTACTATTGATGAGGTTTTTGATTATTTCGAAGAGATGAGACTTTTCTTTGCTGTAACCGAATCGCATATTCAGGAAGAATGGCAAAACCTGTCAGAACTAAATTTTGTGTGCCGAAAAATGTACCCAACCTTAAATGGTATTGAGCTCAATTTTTCTACGACAAATACTTTAACCAAAACTTTTGATGTTAAGATAAAAGAAGAGTGGGTGACTGATAATTGTGAGTTTGTAATTTTTGTACAGGATATAGAAACAGGCGAAGTTTCGCAAACTGTTAAATACAAACCAGGAAATTATACTTCAATTGAAGATCAATCTGATATTGGGAAGGTTGAAGTTTTTCCTAATCCGGTTAATGATGTGTTAAATATTGAAATTCCGGATATAAATAAGGTGTATTCCGTTTCTGTATACAACCTTGTGGGTGTTTTGGTTGAGAATGTAATCTGTAAATCCGGCAGGGTTAAAATCTCAATGAACGATAAAGAAGAAGGTATATATGTCGTAAAAGTCAATTATAATAATGGCAATTCTGAAGCATATAAAATTATAAAAAGGTAGATACTAAGGAATGTATAGAATCCCCAATTAGCGTTTAATTTAAGCATGGACAAATAGAACTGTAAATACTAAATTGGTTGTTTAGATTAAAGCCCTGAATTTCGAGCAAGCTTTCTCCTGGATTTCGGGGCTCTTTTCAAACTTATATGATTAAATCTAAAAATAGTTTTCATAATAGTAATGAGTATTTGAATAATGTGTCACTCTTATTGCTAATGTCACAAAATGTCTCTCTGATGACACGATAATGTCACTCTAAAAATGAATCGTTTTCTAAAGCTAAGTCGTTTATTTGTGAAGATAATGGAATGTAAAGAATATGAAGAAGATTTTTTTAATAGGTAGTTTGATAATTGCTTTAGTGATTATCCTAAGTAAGGACAGGCTTATAGAATATGCCAGACAGGAGTTCGGTTCAGAGGACTTTACATTGGGAGATACAATTATTGCAGAAAAAAATAATACGAGTGATACGCTTTGTACTTCAGATGAAGAGAAAGCAAACATTATATTTCATCCCGGATCAAGGGATAAATTCGGGGAATATTATAATACAGGCAGTTCTTTTATTTATATCATAGAGGGAAGTCCGCTTGAAATTCCAATTGGATATAAAGAAGACGGAGTTTGTATAGTAGAAGTAAATTAGGCTTATCGCAATTCATTAGCATATAAAATAGAGAATAATTATCAGGGTTTAGGTTAATTAGCCCCAAATGTTAAAGTATGTTATCTCATAGCGATTTGGGGCTTTCTTTAGAATTTAATTCTGATTAAAATTCAGGTAGTATAAAATCGATTACAAATGAAAAAAATAGGATTAATAGTAATATTGGTGACTGTTTCAGCAGGGATATTTGCTCAGCGACCAGATATAAGGAAGTTGTATAAACTGAGCAGAACGGTTAAGGAACTAACTAAAAATACACGTGAGGGTAATGTTTTTTGGAGCGACGATTTTTCCGATAAAACCAAATGGATTATCAGTAATGACGAAGGAAATACTGAAAACTGGAGGATTACGACCTATTCAGCCATGGGGAATTATACAAATGGTCTAAAGTTGGAATCTCCTACAGTTTCCAATAAATATGCCCTGTTCGATTCCGACTTTATGGGTGATGGAGTTAATAAACACAGGGCTAAGCTAAGTGTTAAAAATGGAATTGACTGTTCTGCATACAATACGGTATTTGTAAAATTTTACAGCTTATATGCACGTCTGGAAAGCAAAGTGTTTTTCCGGGTTAGCAATAATAATGGAGCTAGCTGGACCGATTATGAAGTTCATTCAGATATGATTGATTGGACCTTGTCACAAAATCCCACCATTATAAATCTGGATATTTCTGAAGTAGCTGCAGGCCACGAAAATGTTTTGATTCAATTTTATTTCGATGGTCAGCAAACAAATAAGGGACTGGCCTGGATGGTGGATGATGTTTCGCTTTATGAACCTCAGGGTACAGAAGCAGAGATATTGTCAATAAATAATCATTGGATATTAGGAACAACCGATGTATTTAATTTCTCAGCTACCTTACGCAATATGGGAGCTGAAACCATTGAGACAATTACTTTTAAATACATGGTTAATGGAGATGAAAGTGTGGAAGAAACCATTAGTGATCTAAATATAAAACCCTTTGAAACTATTGAATTAAAGCATTCCGATGCATATCTCTTTACCAGCGAAGGTGCTTATGTTCCTTATTTGGAGCTTGTTTCCATAAACGGAAACGAGCACCCAATATTGGTACAGGGTGATAATATGGAGGTATATGACACGGAAAATAAAGAGGCTATTTTGGCTGAATTGTTTACCAGTTCAAGTTGTGGCCCTTGTGCAGGATTTGGTAGTTTTTACGATGAGATTGAGAATTTGGTTAGCCCAACTCTTTTTAATACCATAAAATATCAAATGAACTGGCCTTCTTCTGGTGACCCTTATTATACACAAGAGGGTAATGCACGTAAAAACTTTTATGGTGTTGCTTCTGCACCCTCCTTATATATGCATGGGGAATACATGGATATATATGAATTTGGATTAAATGCAATCAGAAACAGACTTAAGCAGGATGCGAAATTAAACCTGAAAGCTTCCGGTACAGTGAACGAAGAGACCAATATGGTAGATGTTACCGTTGACATTTCTCCTTTGACTGATGTTTCGGGTGCCTATTTATTTGTTTCCGTCAACGAAAAAGTTACCCACAATAATGCTACGACAAACGGTGAAACCGAGTTTACCCATGTAATGCTTAAAATGCTTACCGGTGCTGAAGGTGAAGCATTAGGTGATTTAGTTGCAGATGAAGCTTTGAGTTTCTCATACGAATACGATATGACCTCTACCTTTATGGAAGAAATAAACGACCTTGAAGTAGTTGTATTTGTTCAGGATAAAACAACCAAAGAGATGCTGCAATCCGAAACCATCGATCTTTCATGGGAAGTAGAAACTCCTACAGGTATTGATGCGCGTGAGCTAATGTCTGGTATTAAAGTGTACCCAAACCCAACGAACGGAACATTTACTGTTTCAAATGTAGAAAAGGGTGCTGTGTATGTTTACAATATTATTGGAAACCTGATTTACAGTGATCATAATTACGTTGCAGGTAAAGAAATTAATATTTACGCTTATACACGTGGTACCTATATTGTTCGTATTGCAACACAAAACAATTCAGAAATGCATAAAATAATCCTGAGTAAATAGGAAATTATTAAGAAAATCAGATGCTATGTTAACCTAAAGCCCCGGGATAAAAGCTCGCTCTCCCTGTTAGCTTTTAATTCAT
>Ga0070729_10007300_pt1 | contig 10641 bp, 7 predicted proteins | sample tdDd472_FD_66725 | JGI IMG/M metagenome (GOLD analysis project Ga0070729, IMG submission 66725) | Marine sediment microbial communities from the Atlantic coast under amendment with organic carbon and nitrate - tdDd47.2 | ecosystem: Environmental > Aquatic > Marine > Coastal > Sediment | place...
GAGAACAATTTTTTTGATGATTTGTTTAAGGATTACAAAATTAAACGGGTTTTAGCAAGGAGAAATATAAACTCAAAAGCATCCCGCAGAGGCAAAATTTCTGAACTTATGATTTCCAATCAGTGATGTATAACTTATTTCAAATTAAAATCAATATATGGATAGAACAGATCAAAATATAAATGTACAGATCATTATAGATAAATATTTCGCCGATAATCCCAAGACTATTGATGTAAAAAACGGTGAGATTTTTCTGGAACGAAATAAACCCAATGACAAACTTTATCTCGTACTCGATGGTGAATTGGTGGGGTATTCTTATGATGATACCCAGGGTGAACTAGAAATGTTCAGGGTTGGCAAGGGAATGTTTGCAGGTGTGTATAGCTTCTTTTCGGAATCATACACCAGCTCTGTGAGGCTTACGGCAGTGACTGATTGTAAAGTCGCATATATAACGCGCGAAGATATTGAAAAATATGCGGCGAAAGAAAATGAAGACTATTCCAAAGAATTTATCCCCATTATCGTGAACGAGTTAAAATTAAGGCATCATGCATTTGTTAATATTTCGGCTGAAAAGGAAGCAGCACTACAGCAGCTTGTTAAAACGGAAAAGTTGGCATCTCTTGGTCAAATGGCTGCAAGTATCGCGCATGAACTTAATAATACCGTGTCGATTCTTCACCACAATTCCCAGTGGCTGGCTCGTGAAATATTAAGACACCTTAAACTTGAAAATGAAAATTACGAGCATTTTTTCAGTAAGGGATTAACACTGGGAAGGGCTTCTTCTTCGCAGCAGGTACGCGAACGTCAAAAAGAGCTTAAAAAAATATTGATGCTTCCTGACAGACTGTTAAAAAAAATTGCGGCTATTAACCCTGATAATCCGGAAAAAGAGATATTCAGGAACACCGGTGAAATTACCGCCGAAAAACTAACTTACTATTGGGAAATGGGTGCAACCATCCATGATATGCTGGTTGCTTCAGACCATTCGAGGCATGTGGTGAGCTCTGTGAGAAAACTGGGCTCACCCCGGAATGATAGTATTGAAGAAGTTAATATCAACGAAACCATAGAAGAAGCATTACTTTTGCTTAATACAAAATTAACAAATATTAAAATTGAAACATCTCTTGCTGTTTTACCCGTTTTTCTTGGGGGTAAGGGGGAACTTATTCAGGTATGGGTTAATATAATCAAAAATGCTGCCGATAGTTTAAAGTTGGCAGAAGTTAAAAATCCGGTGATACGGGTTGAAACTAACTTTCGCGGCAGTTTGATTGTTGAAATAAGAGATAATGGACCCGGGATCCCGAAGGAATTACAAAATAAAATATTTCGCCCGAATTTCACCACGAAAGTAAGAGGACTGGATTTCGGGTTAGGGCTTGGTTTAACAATTGTTCAACGAATCATTGAAAGTTATAACGGTCATATTGAACTTGAAAGTGAACCGGGTAACACAAAATTTACTGTAGTTTTACCTATCGGAGTAGAAAATGAAGAAGCTTGATATTATTTGCGTTGATGATCACAGGGAAGTTCTCGCTGCATTGAGAAAAGACCTCGAGTTATTTGAAAATTGGTTTGATATTGATGAATGTGAATCGGCAGCCGAGGCATACGAACTTATGGAAGAACTTTACAAAGAGAATAAAATTCCTTCAATAATTATCTGCGATCATGTGATGCCGGGACAAAACGGTATTGATTTTCTTGTTCAGATAAATGGTGAAAAGAGATTTAACGGTGTCAAAAAAGTTGTCCTTACCGGGCTGGCAACACATCAGGATACTATCATCGCCATTAACAAGGCGGGAATTGACCGTTATGTTGAAAAACCTTGGTATAGTGATGAACTGCAGAATATGGTGAAAACTTTGGCGACGGAGTTTATCCTTGAAAAAGAAATTGAATACACCGATTTTCATGAAATATTAGATAAAGAAACGCTATTTGACGCTTTAAGTAAAAAATATTGATAGTTATGATTAAAATTCTCCTCTTGATTTTTTTAATTTCTACACCTTTTTTTGCCCAAACCGAACCGGCTTTCGAGATTGCCCGGCTGAAATACGGGGGCGGGGGAGATTGGTACAATGATCCTTCCGCAGAGGTAAATCTGCTAAATTTTGTAAATCAGAACACTACGATAAAAGTTTTGCCGGAATACAAGTTTGTTGATATCGCGAATGATGATCTTTTTTCATACCCCTTTTTATTTATCACTGGTCATGGCAACATTATTTTTAGCCGCTCAGAAACAGAGCGACTTAAAAAATACCTGGAAAACGGCGGGTTTATCTATATTGATGACGATTACGGTCTGGATAGGGCAGTTAGGCGGGAGATGAAAAAAATCTTCCCGGAAAAAGATTTTGTAGAACTTCCGTTTGCACATGGTATTTATCATAATGTTTACGATTTCACTTACGGACCACCTAAAACACATGAGCACGATAATAAACCGCCCCAAGGATTTGGTATTTTTATCGGCGAAAGGTTAGCCGTATATTACACTTACGAAAGTAACCCAAGTGATGGCTGGGCAGATGAAAGAGCGCATAACGATCCCCCCTCCGTGAGAGAAACAGCTCTTAAGTTCGGGACAAACATAATAGTATGGGCATTGACAAATTAGTTTATGGATAAAAATTATTACATAGAGATAGAGAATAAGCTTAAAAAAGTTCATTCTCTGGAAAATTATTATAAGTCGGTTGAAGCACTGGGCAAAACATTGCTATTTGCCTCGATTGTACTTTTGCCAATGTTATTGATTGGTGTTCTATCAACTCCGGAAAGTGATCTGCGCACATTTTTTTTCTTTTTTTATGTTACATCTGTTACACTTTATTTTTTCAGGTACGTTTTTACACCTTTTTATAATGGCGTAAGTAACCGTGGTTTTCAACTTAACAAATATGCTCTCCTTGCCGGAAATAATTTCACGGAGATTAAAGATGAACTTGCCAATGCGCTACAACTGGTAAAATCAGAAAAGAGTGATGTATCACCCGATCTAGTGAATGCAGCATTTAAAAGTGTATATGATAAATCCTGCAATCTGGATTTTACCTCTGTTATTACATCTGATAAAGAAAAAAAGAAATTTTTTACAGGAATAGTTACCGTAATACTTCTCGTATCCCTGATTTTGCTGGCACCCCCGTTTTACAAGGCAGCTTACCAGCTGGTTAATTACTCAACAGAATTTACACCTCCCCCTGCTTTTACAATTAAGGTAACACCCGGCAATAAATCGGTTACACGTGGTGAAAATTTGCAAATAGCTGCTAATGTAGATGGTAAAAAACTCGATCGTTTGAGCTATTTCATTAAATCCACGGAAGACTCGAGATTTCAGGAGAAAGAGATTTTGGCAGATAGTACAGGTCTGTTTTTAGTTAATGAAAATGCTGTTAAACTATCGTTCACTTATTATTTTGGCTCCGGTAATATAAATAGCGACGTCTTTGAGATCAATGTAATCAACCGTCCGGTCCTTAAAAATCTTACGCTTAAAATCACCCCGCCGGCATATTCCGCTCTTCCAGTAATCGAAAGTGATGAAAACGGCAACATCACAACCCTGAAAGGGAGTAATGCTGAATGGGTTGTTTCATCCACTAAAAATTTGTCTTCCGCGAGGATAGATTTTAATTATAGTGAAGATTATGCTCTTTCTGTAAATGAAACAAACGCCCGGGGTTCGTTAAAACTTTATAGTGATGATAAATATAAAATTGTACTCACCGATAGGGACACCATTACAAATGTTAATCCTATCGAATACAGCATCAGAATTTTAACGGATGAATTCCCGTTTATAGAAATTATCTCGCCAAATGCTGATGTAAAGCTCGGTGCAGATAACACTCTTCCTTTTATGTTAAAAATTGCCGATGATTTTGGTTTTAGTTCATTAAAACTTCATTATAGGCTTTCATCTTCTAAATTTACCCAGCCTGCGGAGGTTTATACCGGTATTAATATCCCACTTTCCAAGAACGGACTGGAACGTGATATCAATTACATCTGGGATATGACACCTTTGTTTCTGGCCGAAAATGATGTGGTAACCTACTATTTTGAAGTTTTCGACAATGATGTGGTAAGCGGACCTAAATCAACAAAAAGCCGCACTTTCACTGTACGCGTTCCGTCACTGGATGAACTTTTTGCCACGGCACAGGCAACGCAGGAAAACACATCAAAATCTCTGGAAGAAACGTTAAAAGAGGCTGCCGAGCTTAACAAAGAGCTTGAACAAATCAGCAACGAGATGAAAAGGGACGAAAAGGAAATTACCTGGGAAGAAAAAGAAAAAATTGAAAATGCTGTAGAAAAATTCCAGGAACTTGAGAAAAAAGTTGACGATATAAATAAACAACTTTCCGAGATGCGGAAAGAAATGCAGGAAAATAATCTCCTTTCTGAAGAAACCATGGAAAAATACATGGAACTTCAGAAACTAATGGATGAAATATCAGGTGAAGACCTTAAAAAAGCCTTTGAAAACATGCAGGAAATGTTGAAAAACATGGATCGCGACCAAAATCAAAGTGCTTTTGAGGATATGAAACAAAATGAAGAGTTTTTCAAGAAGAGTATTGAAAGAACTATCAATCTTCTTAAACGCCTCCAGATTGAACAAAAAGTTGATGAGTTGACTAAACGTACAGAAGACCTTCTTGAGCAACAGGAGCAGATTTCTCAGGAAACAAAGGAAAATAATTCTGAGCAAAAAAATCAGGAATTGGCGCAAAAGCAAAAAGAAGTGACAGAAAAACTGGATAAACTTCGCGAGGAGATGGAAAACCTCAACGAGAAGATGGCAGAATTCAAGGATATGCCAAAAGACCAGCTTGAAAAGATGATGGAAGAGTTTGACAAAATGCAGAACCAGCAGCTTTCTGAAATGGCTGAACAGCAGATGAGTCAAAATCAGCCGCAACAGGCTCAGCAAAGTCAGCAGCAGATTTCAGAGAATATGCAGCAAATGCAACAAATGATGCAATCGATGCAACAATCGATGCAGCAGCAGAACCAGATGCAGGTTTTTAAGGATATGATGCGTGCAATTGATAACCTTCTTACTACTTCAAAAGAACAGGAGAAATTAAAAGAGTTATCAAAAAACATGTCTCCTTCTTCTCCACAGTTTAACGAGAATGCACAGCAACAAAGCAAGCTGCAAAATGATTTGAGTAAAATCCTCGAACAACTGAACGAACTTTCACAAAAAACATTTGCTATAAGTCCGGAAATGGGGAAATCACTTGGTGATGCGCAGCGTGAAATGAGCATGGCACTTAACTCGCTTCAAAACAGGAATGGTTCGATGGCGAGCAGAAATCAGGGGCAGGCGATGAAAAGTCTTAATGAAGCCGCGACCCTTATGAGCAACGCAATGCAGAATATGATGCAGCAGCAGGGGCAAGGAAGCGGTATGATGTCCATGATGCAGCAACTACAGCAAATGTCGCAGCAGCAGCAAATGTTAAACCAAATGACCCAGCAACTACAGCAACAGGGGCAACTATCCCAGCAGCAAATGGCATCTTTGCAACGACTTGCAAAAGAACAGCAGTTACTTCAAAAATCTTTGCAAGAGTTGAACAAGGAAGCAAAAGAGAGCGGGCAATCGAAAAAAATTACATCCGATCTTGAAAAAATTGTCAGGGAAATGCAGGAAGTAATTTCCGGTATGAATACTCAAAAACTGGATGACGAACTTTTGCTTAAGCAGGATAAAATTTTATCAAAACTACTTGACGCACAAAGATCGATAAACGAGCGTGATTTCGAAAAACAACGTGAATCGGATTCGGGCAAAGAGTTCGTGCGCGATACCCCGCCAGATGTTTTGTTCTCGACTGAGGAAGGGCGTGATAAGTTACGTGATGCTCTGTTAAAAGCCTCAAGAGAAGGTTATTCTAAAGATTATGAGGATTTGATAAGAAAATATTTTGAAGCTTTACAAAAAGAAAAAGAAGAAAAAGGTAATTAACGAACCGGAGACAACAATTGTATTCAACCGGTTCGTCAAATTATCTTTCACTACCATTTTTCGTCGTATTTAGTCCACAGATGATCACCCAGTTCCCATGCTTTTTTTACCACTTCCGCCGCGTGATCTTTCGAGTATCCGGTAAGTTTTTTGATTGCCGCATTTTTATCGGTTTTCATCATTGTTAAAATTTCGTTTTCAAAATTTGCCTGATTATTAAATAGCTCCCGTTGATATTTATCCCACACCGAGGTAACATCATTCCGCATATCGCCCCAGCGTTGAGCGGTCAAGGTACTTAACCTGTTAAAAGCCCACCAGGCAGAATCGCGGGAAAATCCGGTTTTTCTCCCGCAAACCTTGTATGAATCGGGTACATCTGTAATACCGGCATAAAGTGGTACATAAACAGAAGTTGCGATATTATCCCAGGCAAACCAGACAACTCCACCAATTTCGTTGGGAAGCCAATCCCTCAACTGTATTATTGTACCGTATGTTGTGTACCACCTGGCGATTGTCCGCTCTCCTAACCTTCCCCAGCCACCGTTCACCTTGAATAGCGGTAGCATATCGTAAGGCATGAACGGATTCGCGAGAGGCGAGATTTCATATTTCCCTTCACTATTCTGCCAAGTAATATATTTCACCGGATTAAATTCCGTACCTTCATAATAATCCCTGAACATGGTAATCATTTTATCGAGGGTTACGGCTGTATCCGGTTTAACAGAGAAAGGATAAGTTTCATCATCCGGACCAAGATTAAGTGATGGTGCAACCATGCTTAAAACTCTCCACTCTCTTCTCCGCGAACTTAAACTTTTGCGCCCGTCGGGATCGTAGGCGTAACAAAACCGGAATGGCTCCTTATCGGGATTCCACCAGCCGCTGTCAATTGCGACCTGAAATATATTATCGGATGCCATAAAATAATCAGGATTATCAAGGTCGATTTCCATGATCCTGCTGGCATTGGCATTCACACCAACATGATCATCAGGGATTCGTTGTGCTGCCCAGATAGAGCCTTTATTTCCTTTCCCCGGACCTACAATTTCAAATTGCCAAACTTCTTTCGGGTCTGCAAACGTGTAACACTCACCCCCGTCTATCCAGCCATACTTTTCTGTGATCTCCCCTGCAATTTTAATTGCTTCACGTGCTGTAGCCGCTCTTTCCATGATGATCGCAGAAAACTCTTCATATTGTATCAACCCGTTATCCGATTGAAGTGATTCGCGTCCGCCAAAAGTGGATTCACCCATCGCGAATTGCTGGTCGTTTATACACCTGATAATCGAGTTAATGTACCCGTAAGTTTTGGAAACCTGTGGTATCTCACCTGCGGGTGTAAACTCCCACCTTTTCATAACTGCAGTAGTATCAAGAACTTTCTTATGAACTAAACGGGTAGCTCCTTCAGGATAAACCCTTGCCGGAACGATAGTTACATCTGTACGGTCTTTATGCCCGTCCATAGTATGCGAAGTCATGACAGACCCGTCATAGGATGCAAGTTTCCCCACTGTGATTGTTGTGCAGCCATCCGGGTGTTCCATGGCTTCTTTTATCGTCAAACTTTGGGAAAATATCAGGTTTGCCAGAAATAACATTAGAAAAAATATCTGAATAATTTTACCGGAATTTATATATACCATAAATCTCGCCTTTTCGTGGATGAAAGAAAATTTGTGCTAAGATATAAAAAAGAGTGTTATAAAGGAAATTTTTATTGGAATGGAGGGGTGAAAACAGACTTACGAACCTTTGCATGTCATTCCTGCCCTGAGCAGGAATCTCAGACACAACCCGGCAAAACAAAAAACGAGATGCCCGTTCAAGTCGGGCATGACAGGGCTTACATGATATCATTCCGTGAAGAACCCACCCCCAACCCCTCCCTTTGGTAAATGGAGGGGAAAAAGAAATAACAAAACTAGCATGTCATTCCTGCCTTGAGCAGGAATCCCCGACAAAACTAAAGGATTTTTCATCCCTCTTTGAAGAGGGTGGCCCGATTTTTCGGGTCAGGAGATGACCAAAAGTCGGGTAACCCGGTACAAATCTGTTCCGCCCCTACAGCGCGATATTATTGTCTTGTTACACGCTGTTACCGATATTCCGCCCCGATGGGGCGATGACTTTCTAAGCCTGTCGAAGATGGTGGGTGAGCACTCCGGCAAGCTCAGTACATCGCCCGTCGAACCCTCATTCACATAAGTGTATGCTACTCAAGAACGAAGTTAGTTAAATATGATGAATGCTAATTTATAATAAGTTACAAAACCCGGTCAATGGTGAGCAAATCATATTTTACAAAAAAAGATAATCTGGCACGAATTGTTTAACAGTTTATAAAAAAACAATTATTTTTCCAGAATGAAGATTATAGAAATAATGCGCGATAATAAAATTGCATTGCACGCGGGTTACTGGCTGACGACTGTTATATTTTTTGGGACTTTCTGGGGGAGTGATACAGGTGATTATGCTCGTTCGTTTTACACGGAGTTAGTATTACTCCCACCAAAGATTATTGCTACATACGCAATGTTATACTATGCTATTCCCCGGTATTTATTCTATAATAAGTATTTCCGCTTTGCTCTTTTTCTATTTTCGACTCTTTTAATCGGGAGCCTAATCTTGTACTTTACAAAAATTTATCTTATCTATCCGTATTATCCTCCTGATTATAGCTGGAGGCTGCTGCTAAATCCCTATAATTTATTACAAGAAATGGTAGACATAAATACTCTGATGGTGCTGCCGGTTATGGCAAAAATCTTCAAGTATTATTATAAAAACAAGCAGGCGGCTGAAATTTTAGCAAGAGAGAAACTGGAAGCCGAGTTAAAATTTTTGAAAAGTCAGATACACCCGCACTTTTTATTTAACACATTGAACAGTCTATTTTCACTCACGCTGAAAAAATCAGATTCAGCACCCGAGGTTGTTCTAAAACTATCAAACTTGATGCGGTATTTATTACATGAAACAAATGCGAAATATGTAAAACTTAGTAAAGAAGTAAATTATATTAAAGATTATATCGATCTAGAAAAACTTCGTTATCAAAACCGAGTTGATATTAGCTTTAATGTTTATGGAAATATTAAAGATGTTTACATTGCACCAATGCTAATATTACCTTTTGTTGAAAATTCTTTTAAGCATGGTGTTTGCCAGGATACGGAAGAAACTTGGATCACTATTGAACTTTCCGTTCAAGGGAATCAACTTACACTTAAGGTAGAAAATAGTCTGGCGCCTGATATTGAAAACATTATAAATAGCGATTATATAAAAGGAATTGGATTGCATAATGTAAAACGGAGATTGGAATTAATTTATAAAGATCGGTATGAACTAAAAAATGTAAAAGGTGAGTTTTCCTTTCAGGTTATACTAAAACTCAATTTGAATGAATATGAAACAGATTAATTGTTTGATAGTTGATGATGAACCATTGGCACGGGATATATTATCCGAGTACATAGCCAAACTTGAATTTCTGAATCTTGTCGCTTCATGCGGGAATGCAATTGAAGCATATAATTATATTCAAAAAGGTGATATAGATTTGCTTTTCCTTGATATTCGTATGCCGCGTTTATCGGGTATTGATCTAATCAAGAATCTTTCTTCACCACCGGATATAATTTTTACCACAGCATATTCAAGTTACGCGATTGAAGGATATGAGCTTGAGGCAGTAGATTATCTCTTAAAACCGGTTTCTTTTGAAAGATTTCTTAAAGCTGTCAACCGCTTTGGAAAAATTCATAGCCCGGAAAATTCATTTAATGAAATTGTTGAAGAATCAACAAATTACAATGAAGCTTTCATTTACCTTAAGTCCGAAAAGAAGATGGTAAAGGTTTTTCTGAAAGATATTTTATACATTGAAAGTTTGAGGAATAATTCAAAACTCGTTACAACCGTTCGAGAAATTATAAGTTCCACATCGATATCCGAATTAGAAGAAAAACTACCACAGTTTAAATTCTTGAGAATTCATCGATCTTTTATTATAGCTCTGGATAAAATTTCTGCCTTTAGTACATCGCATATAGAAATAGGGAAATACGAGCTTCCAATAGGAAGATTATATAAAAATGATGTTGCTGACAAGTTGCTAAAATCTTGATCGTGAATATGTGTTGAGAGATGATTTGTTTGAGTCGCGAGTTTTGGTTTTACAGGAGTTTATCCATCTTCGTCCAAATTGGTATTCATTTTTATTGTCTTGTTCGCGTGCTTGTGTGCCGCGGCGTAAGCGGGCATCTCGTTTTTTGTTTTGCCGGGGTTGTGTCGGGGATTCCTGCTCAAGGCAGGAATGACATGATAAGTTGTTTCGTTATGCTTTTCTTGGGTGACAGGTACTTCAGTGCATAGCTAAACAATATGCTGAGCCTGTCGAAATCTCACCTACCACAATTTTCCTCCTTCGATAGGGGGAAATTCCGGCTTGCCGGAATGGGGGATGACCAAAACTCTGAGATGCGTATGTTTAGGTCATCCTCCGTCATATTTGCAAAAAGCGCAAAAAGCCACCTCCTTCACAAGGCTTAAAAAGTCATCGCCCCATCGGGGCGAAATATCGGTAACAG
>Ga0070729_10007303_pt1 | contig 10637 bp, 7 predicted proteins | sample tdDd472_FD_66725 | JGI IMG/M metagenome (GOLD analysis project Ga0070729, IMG submission 66725) | Marine sediment microbial communities from the Atlantic coast under amendment with organic carbon and nitrate - tdDd47.2 | ecosystem: Environmental > Aquatic > Marine > Coastal > Sediment | place...
CCTGGCGGTGACCGGGGCTCGAAGCGCCCTGGTGGGGGCGATCCCGGCCCAGATCAAGGTCGCCACCATGGCAGGTATCGGTCTCTTTCTGGCCATGATCGGTCTGCAAAGCGCCGGAGTAGTCGTGGATCACGCCGATACCCTGGTGGGTCTGGGCGATCTCAGCGCCCCGTCCACCCTGCTCGCCCTGGCCGGCCTGGTGCTGATGGCAGCCCTGATGACGCGACGACTGCGTGGCGGAATCCTCTATGGGATCCTGATCGTGGCCGGCACCGCCTGGATCTCGGGAATCTCTCCAGCGCCGGAGTCGATCCTGACGATCCCCTCACTCCCGCGCGAGACGCTCTTCGCGCTCGATTTCCATGGGCTCCTCACGGGCAAGATGCTCAGCGTGATCCTCGCCTTCCTTTTCGTCGACTTCTTCGACACCGCGGGCACGCTGATCGGGGTCGGTCGCCTGGCCGGCTTCGTCGACGAACGGGGTCGGTTGACGCGAGCCAACCGGGCCTTCACGGCCGATGCCGTCGGCACCTCAGTAGGAGCCCTGCTCGGCACCAGCACCGTTACCAGCTATGTAGAGTCCGCGACGGGGGTCGAGGAGGGAGGGCGGACAGGCCTGACGGCGGTGTCTGTGGCGATTCTCTTTCTCCTGTCACTGTTCTTCACCCCATTGCTCGTGGCCGTCCCAGCTATCGCGACCGCCCCCGCCCTGATTCTGGTTGGCGCTCTCATGATGCGGGGCTCGAAGGACCTCGACTGGAAGGCTCCCGATCAGGCAGTCCCGGCCCTGCTCACGATCGCCGGTATGCCCTTCACCTATTCCATCGCCAACGGCATCACCTTGGGGCTGGTCTCGTTCGTGCTGATTCGGGTCCTTGCCGGACGCTATCGTGAGGTCCATCCGCTCATGTACCTGCTGAGCGGTCTGCTGATCGCCTTCTACGCCTTGCGCTGAAGAGCCAAAACTCCAATCGCCCGCCGAACCGCTGCAGACACGGCGCCGGCCGCTTCACTGCCCTAGCCGAAAGGGCTGGGGGCGCTACAATGTCGCCCGAGGCCCGAGCAGGGCCCAAGGAGACAGAGCATGGATCTCGAGAACCTCATCCAACATGCCCGGGGCGAAGCCCCAGCCGACCTCCTGATCGAGAATGCCCGGGTCGTCAACGTACTCAGTGGTGAAATCCAGGAGACCTCGGTGGCGCTGGCCCGATCGCGCATCGTCGGGCTGGGTGACTATCCGGCCCAGGACCGGCTGGATCTCGAGGGCGCCTATCTGGCGCCCGGCTTCATCGACGCTCACGTCCACATCGAGAGTAGCCTCGTGCCACCGTCCGAGTTTGCCCGCGCCGTGGTTCCAAGAGGCACGACCACTGTCATCACCGACCCCCACGAGATTGCCAACGTCCTGGGCACCGAGGGAATCCGATTCATGTTCGAGAGCGCCAAGGACGGGCCACTCAGCATGTTCGTCATGGCACCGTCCTGCGTGCCCGCCACCCATATGGAGACTGCGGGAGCCATGCTGCATAGCTATGATCTGGCGCCTTTCAAATCGGACCCGTGGGTGATCGGCCTTGCAGAGATGATGAATTTCCCCGGTGTGCTGGAGGCCGAGCCGGAAGTGTTGGCGAAGATCCAGGCCTTTGAAGGCCTGCCGGTTGACGGTCACTGCCCAGGCCTGGGTGGACGAGACCTGGCTGGCTACGTCGCGGCCGGCATCGGCTCGGATCACGAGTCGACCACTGCCGAGGAAGCGCGAGAGAAGCTCCGAATGGGGCTGACGATCTTCATTCGGGAGGCCAGCAACGCCCACAACCTGGAGGCGCTGCTGCCGTTGGTCAACGCGGACAATCAACATCGATTCTGCTTCTGCACCGATGATCGCCAACCCAGGGATCTGCTGGACCAGGGGCACATCGACTACATGATTCGAACCGCCATCGCGCGCGGTCTGGAGCCGATTCGCGCTATTCGCATGGCCACCTGGAACGCAGCCCGCTACTTTGGACTTTCGGACCGTGGCGCCATCACCCCCGGCCGGCGAGCCGACCTGGCAGCCTTCCACGACCTCGAAGCTCCCTCGCCTCACCTGGTCTTCCGGGGCGGACGACCCGTGGCTCGAGATGGCAGGATGCTCATGCCCCGCCTGGCCCATGACTCCTATCCCTTGCGTAGCACCATGAACATCGACTGGGATCAGGTCGATTTCTCCATTGATGCCCAGGGCCGTCAGGCGCGAGTCATCGGTGTTATTCCCGACCAACTCGTAACCGAGTCCCTCACTGCCACAATCGAGTCCGGCGAGAAGAAAGCTCTGGCCGACCCGGGTCGGGATCTGCTCAAAATTGCTGTCATAGAAAGGCACCGCGCCTCCGGGGCCATGGGGAAGGGCTTCGTCAAGGGCATGGGTCTCAAACGCGGGGCGCTCTCCTCGTCCATCGCCCACGACCACCACAATCTGGTGGTCGTCGGCGCCGACGACGCCTCCATGTGGACCGCAGCCCGGCGGGCCGCCGCCCTGGGCGGAGGTTTGGTGGTCGCCGAAGGTGATCAGGTCCTGGCTGAGCTGCCTCTTCCCATCGGCGGTCTGATGAACGACTCACCCGTCGAGGAGGTGCGTGACGGATTGGACAAGGCGATTGCGGCGGCTCGTGGGCTCGGTTCCAGCCTGCATGACCCCTTCATGGCCATGAGCTTCCTGGCCTTGGAGGTCATTCCAAGCCTGAAGGTGACGGATCAGGGACTGATCGACGTCGACGCCTTCGAGCGTGTTTCTCTCTGGGTGGATTGAGACCGGTTGAAGCCACTTCTCAACCAGCAACCCATCGATTCCCCGGCTCGGCGAGGATCTCTCGCCTCGGTTCTACCCCTAGTCCAGGAGCCTCGGACGCTGCCAGGCGGCCCTGGGTTCGTTGTGGCGCCCCTTCAGCGGTGCTCACCGTGACGTAGCTGTTGAAGTCGGTCGCAGTGAACAGCATCTCCGTGGGCGTGCTGTGGGCCAGATGGGCGATCGCGGCGGTGGTGATGTCACCACCCCAGCTGTCCTCGATGGTCATCGCTACCCCTAAGGAGACGCAAAGATCTCGCGCCTGACGAGCCCTCGTCAGGCCGCCGAATTTGCTGATCTTGATGTTGACCACATCCATCGCTCCGTCGGCGTGGCCTCGCAAGAGCGGCTCGATCCCGTCGATGACTTCATCCAGCACGAAGGGATGGTCGGTGCGTCGGCGAATGGTAAGACACTCCTCGTAACTGCGACAGGGCTGCTCGATGTAGACATCGATGTCTCTCACGGCGCGAACGACGCGCGCCGCCTCGTGCATCAACCAGCCGGTATTGGCGTCGGCGATCAACACGTCGCCTCTCTGAAGCACCGCCGCGACAGAGCGAATTCGCTCGATGTCGGTGTCGGGATCGCCGCCAACCTTCAGTTGAAACCTACGGTAACCCTCGGCGCGGTAGCCCTCGACCTTGGCCGCCATGGCTTCGGGGCTCTCCTGGGAGATGGCTCTGTAGAGCACGAAGTCCTCCTCGTAGCGACCCCCGAGCAGGGTGCACACCGGTAGGCCGGTCACCTGCCCGAGGATGTCCCAACAGGCGATGTCCAGAGCCGACTTGGCATAAGGGTGGCCCTTGAGGTGATGATCCATGAGCCGATTGAGTCGAACCAGTTGGGTCGGATCCTCCCCGAGGAGATGCGGTGCAAGCTCTGCTATTCCGGCCCTCGCACCGGGGCCGTAGGCCGGCAGATAGAAGGGACCCAACGGACAGACTTCCCCAGAGCCGGTGAGTCCTGTGTCCGTTTCGATCTGCACGATCGTGCTGTCGAAAACCTCAACCGACTTGCCACCAGACCAGTTGTAGCTGCCCTCGTGAAGCGGCAGATCGACCTGATACACGGTGATGCTTTGAATCTTCATTCCCCGAGCATATCTCTAGTAACCATTTCCATCGCCCGTGCCCCTGGGATTCTGTAGGATGAACTCGTCTCCAAAAGTTGCCGCCGACCGAGCAGGCACTGCAGAAGAACTCGTCAGAGATCACGACAGCCCCGAGAACATGCGCCGCATCCTCATGCTGAGCTACGAGTACCCCCCGTTGGGAGGGGGCATCGGTGTGTCCTGCCAGAACCTCCTTCATCAGTTCGCTTCCGACCCATCGATAGCAGTCGACTTGATAACCAGCGGAGCCGGAAGCGCCGCCGAAACGCTACAGGTCGGTGACCGAATTCGAGTCCTCAAGTTACCTGTTGGCAAGAAGAACATGCACTTTTGGACGGCGCCTGAAATCGCTCGGTGGACTTGGGGCGGGCTCCGCCTGAGCCGGCAGCTCGCAGAGCACCACGACTATGACCTGGCTCACTGCTGGGGAGGCTGGCCTTCTGGGCTCCTCGGGTACCGACTGCGAAACAAATTCCCCTACATCGTCGGTCTGCGGGGTTCCGATGTGCCCGGCTACAACATTCGCTTGCGGTTTCTGGACAGCCTGGTCTTCGCGAAACTCTCCAGACGTGTCTGGGGTGAGGCTAGTGCGGTCGTGGCCCTCAGCGAGAACCTCAAATCCCTGGCACAGAGAACGGCTAGGGAAGTTCCCATCGAGGTCATCCGCAACGGTGTCGATGTGGCCCGTTTCAAGCCTGGCGTTCTCAAGGAGCCGTTGACCTTTCTCTACGTGGGACGGCTCATCGAAAGAAAGGGCCTTTTCAATCTGCTCGAAGCCTTCGACGACTTGATCAAGACAGACCCGAATCTATATCTCACCCTGGTCGGTGACGGTCCCGACCGGGGCCGCATGGAAAGCTACTGCAAGAGCCGTGGGCTCGACGGGAAAGTGAAACTAGCAGGTCGACTCAGTCAAGAACAGCTGCTCCCACTTTATCGAGAGGCGTCCGTCTTCGTCATGCCGTCCCTGGAGGAAGCTCTTGGAAATGCGGTTCTCGAGGCCATGGCTGCTGGACTTCCGATCGTTACGACTCCCACGGGTGCCCGGGAGCTGCTGGACGGCAACGGCCTGGTGGTGGAACGCGGAGATTCTGAAGCCATGCTTGCGGCTCTCGAGCGGTATGCTCGGGAGCCAGATTTGCGCCTGGCTCATGGAGCTCGATCCCGAGAATTGGCCGAGTCCATGTCCTGGGAGGCGACGGCTCGAGCCTACCGGGAGACCTACGAGAGGGTCCTCGACCCCAAAACGATCCGAGAGGTCTGACCGACTCGATTAGTTCTTCCTGCCCATACCTCGAAGAGCGGCTGGGTAGAGAGGTGAGACCAAGACAAGATAGGCCAAGAGTGAGATTCCCGCAGAACGAAGGTCGAGTCCGCCCAACCAGCGGTCGAGACCGTGGACCATTGCGGCACACCATAAGAGCGGAGTGGAGATCCTGACTGCGAACCTGACCGCCCCCAGTTCGGCGCTTTGCGCATTCACCGCCAGGATACCAATCCCGAATGCGGTTCGACTGAGGAGAGTCCCGACCGCCACCCCGAGAATGCCGAATCCGAGCCTCAGGGCCAGATAGGAGACCAGCGCATTCATCATCAACAGGACCACCGACAGAACAGGCAAAACTCTCTGCTTGCCAGCCGCGACAACACCCAGAGAGCCCAGACTCACGAACCCAGCTGTGACGCCGGCAAAGATCACGACCCGAGACGCAGGTACCGCTTCGAGGTACTGGGGAAGTAGCAGCGAGACTGCCGGTCCGACTCCGATGGCCAATACCCCAACCAAAATGGGATAGAACCGAGAGTACGGCAGAATGGTTCCCGAGAAGTGCTGACGAAGGGCTCTTGAAGAGCCGTCGATCTCTGCACTCGCGTACAAATCCGGCAAGACAACCGTCCTCACCACCCAAGCGAAAGAGGCGGTGAGACCGGAGATCGAAACCGCAAACGCGTAGAAGCCCAACTGCGTCATCCCCGCGTAAGCGCCTACAACGAGTCGGTCTACACCTACGAGGGCAAATCCGAGCATGGAGGTCAAAGCGACCGGAAAGCCCACCTGAAGGAGGCGCCGTGCCTCGGCCATCGAGAATGCAGGACGGAATGGCACCTGCCACATGACCAGCGGCAGCACACAGAGCGTTGCCGACAAATACCCGAACAAAGCCCCCCCCAGACCCCACTTGAGAGCCAGCAGAACCGCCAAGCCGAGGTGCACCAGGCCGAAGACGAGCTCGGTGATCCCATAACGCCGCAGGTTCCCTCTGGCCCGCAGGTAGGTCATGCCGTAGACGATCAGACTCTCCAGCACCACCACCGCGGCGAAGATCCGCAGGCCCACGCCCAGAGTCTGATTGGAGACCAGAAACGAAACACTAAACGAGCCCACGCCGACTGCGCCGGAGATCATCAGCGTCAAACCCAGGGCTGTTCTGGAGGCCTCCACTGCCCGGAGTGGACCGAGATCCGAAGTCGACCGAGACTGCGCCACTCGGAGTTCGAGCCCACGAAAGACCCCTAAAGGCGCGAAGGAGCCATACAACATTGCAAGTCGAAACAGGGCCCACATACCGAACCGCTCGGGGCCCAGAAAGCTCGCCAGCAGAAGTCCACGAGCCGCAATCAGCCCCTGGAAAGCGGCCCTCGAGGAGCCGTAGAAGACCAGCCTCTTGAATGCGCTACCACTCGACCCTGACCCGCGCGGTCGGTCGGCTTCGAGCGGAGCTTGCCGGGGTGGCACTGGATTCATCTCGAGTCGACTTCCGGACTCAAGCCGTAAAGAGGCTACTGGCTCCCTGGTCGATCCATAGCAGGTCATCGATAGGAGGGTCGAAACTACCGGCTCCCTTGTAGAATGCCCAGAGCAGACGGCTTTGGGTTGAGGCCAGGGCGGCAGACCTCCGTATCGAGAGGGCCAGCCTAGCTGAAACCCCTCTCGATGGCTATGTCCCCTGTCCGACATCCGTGATCTCCGAATCCCTCCTGTCCGCCTGCCGATATCCCTGGTTACACCGGGCCCAGTGGAAATCCCGAGAGAGCCTGGACGCGCTCCAGTGGCGTCGATTCAAGGCGCTTCTCCAGTTCGCCTACGCCAATTCGCCGTTCTATCGTCGGAGATTCGACGATCAGGGAATCAGGCCCGAGCATATCGAGAACAGGAGTGACCTCGAACGGATTCCGATAACGACTCGGGAGGATCTTCGCCATCCAGAAAGGGTGATCTGCAGCGGGTACGACGTGGCAGATCTCCACTGCTCGCTCACCACCGGCTCCACGGGGCGCCGGACAAGGACATACTTCGACAATCGCTCCTGGATCCTCGCCAAGATCCTCTTGAAGATGCGCGCCAGGCTAACCACCGGGGTCTCTCCTACCGATCGCATCGCGCTTCTACAGGAGAGCGATTCGGCCAACAAGACCACACCCTGGCGCGAACGTTTCTTTCGACTGCGGCCGTTCTCGATCGACCAACCCATCTCGACGCTTCTGGAGCAACTACGAGAATTCGATCCCACAGTCCTCTATGGCTTCCCGAGCCACCTGCAGCGACTCGCAGAGGAATTGGACGGAGACTTCCGAATTTCTCGGGTCTACACTTCCGGAGAGCTACTCGTCACCGAAGCCCGGAGACGCATCGAAGCCGCCTTCGATGCTCCGGTGCTCGACATCTACGGCTGTACCGAGGTCAAGGAGATTGCCTGGCAGTGTCGGACGCGAGGTGGATATCACATCAACAGCGATTGGCTCCTCGTGGAGGTTCTGCAGGATGAATCCGGGACTGCCAACGAAGGTCCTATCTTGGTGACTTCATTGTTCAACAAGGCGATGCCCATCATCCGTTATCAAGTCGGCGACGCCGGCGCCCTGATTCACGAACGATGCGGATGCGGGCGCGGTCTTCCACTCATGCACCCGACCGCCGGCCGGAGCGTTAGTTATTTCGAGCTCCCAGACGGCTCGAGCGTGTCTCCCTACGCGATGACCCATGCTTTGGAGCAAGTTCGAGGACTGCGTCAGTTCCAGATCATTCAAATGGCGACAGATCGCGTGACGGTCAAGATCGTCGGGGATCCCGGCCACGAGCCTACGCTCTGCACAGAGATCAGGGCGCGCCTGTCGGAGGTGCTTCCGGGTGTGGAGATCGGGGCCCAGCAGGTTGAACGCATCGAATCAGACAGATCCGGGAAGTTTCGAGTCGTCTACTCACGGGTTGGCGAGGCCGAGTGACAACCGAGACACACAGTTCTCTCTCAGTGACAACGGTTGCCTCCATCACAGAGGTGCCGGCGAAAGACTGGGATCCCCTGGCCCCCCGAGACCCGATGGCCTCCCATGGATGGTTGAGACTGATCGAGGAAGAGGCAATCAGCGGAGTAGAAACTCGCTATGTCCTGGTGCACAAGGAAGAGGATCTCATCGCCGCTGCGCCCTGCTACATCTGTCATGAGGCGAGTCAGCTGCTGGATCCAGATGTTCTCATGTACGGTAGGTTCAGGAGCTTGCCCGCAGCGTTCCGACTGTCGTTTGTTCCATCCATGTTCGTCGGACCTTTTGGCAGCAACGGACCCATTCGCAGCAATAGCAGCAACCTGCTGGTCTCCGACGATCTCGATATCGCTGAGCGCCACACAGCCCTCAGCAGGTTGCTCACAGCAACGGTCGCAGTTGCGCGATCCAACGATTTGCCACTCCACTTCCCCAGGATTCGACAAGATGACGACGAAACCCGAAGACTCCTCAGGGAACGAAACTGCTACAAGACTCGGGACTTTCCTCTCTGCTATCTCGACGTCGAGTGGGACGACTTCGAAGGTTATCTGCGCCATCTAGGTAGCGTCAGCCGCAGGATGCAACGCAACGTTCGGCATGAAAAGAACCGATTTCGAAAATCGGGAGTCGTCATCGAGGTGATCGAGAATCCGGCGGCGCATGCTGCTCGACTGTGGGAATTGGCGAACGACCACTCCAGACGGCTGAATGGAGTGCCCCTTCCCTACTCGGCTCGCTTCCTGACGCGATTGAAGAAACAACTGGGCGATGACGCCGTCTTCTATGGGGCCTTCCAGGATCGGCAGCTGATCGGATTCGTAATTCTGCTCAAGAGAGGCGGTACCGCTTACCTGATCCTGACGGGAATCGACCGGCGGTGGACCGGCTATGAAGCGATCTACTTCAATCTCTGTTACTACCGGCCTATCCAGGACGCTATCTCGGAGGGGATGAAGCGACTGTACTTTGGAGGAACACTGTACCGGACCAAGGTGCGGCGAGGTTGCAGGATCATGGCCCTGGATCACTGCTACCTCGGAGCATCCCCTGCCTGGCATGCAGCCATGAAACCCTGGTTTGTATTTCACGCAGCCTGGATGGGCCATCGGTCTGCCGCGCTCGAAGATCTCGATCGCCTCCGTCGCCACCGGAGCGAGGGCTGAGGCTGAGATGCGACCACGCACGATTCTGGTGAGTGACGCGACCCGAAACCCGGGGCTTGCGCTGATCCGTGAGCTGGGGCGCGCTGGGTTCGACGTGCGGGGCGCGGATTCCCGGCGCCTGCCGTTAAGTCTGCACTCTCGATACAGTCCCGCGTATCTGACTTACGGGTCGCTTTTCGACCGCGAGGCACCGGAAGCACTGATCGACATCGTCGGCACCCTTCGTCCGGAGGCATTTCTCCCGGTCAGCACCACAACCACGCAGGCAGTTTCCAAGAACCGAGAGCTCTTTGAGTCCCTCACCAACGTCAATGTTCCGCAATACGAAGCTTTCCTCACCGCCCTGGACAATGAGAGGACCTTACGGACCTGCGCCAGGCTCGGGATTCCCAGCCCCAGGATCATGGACAGGAAGGAGGCCGCCGAGATCCTCTCGCGCCAAGGCAACTCGATGGCCGGTGAAAGGGTCGTAATCAAGCCGAGGATGGACCTCGGGGCGGCCCGCGGTGTGCACTATGCATCTACCAGGCAGGAGTTGGAAGACGGTATCGATGCCAATGCCCACCGATATGGTGACTCTGTGGTGCAGGAGTTCATCCCCGGTGATGACAGCACGATGCGGTTGGTGCTCTTGCTGTTCGATCGAGCCGGTAAGCTCCTCGCCTATCTCACCGCGCAGAAGATCCTTCAGTGGCCACCCGACGGAGGCCTGGCAACCGTGGCAGCGAGCACACACGAACCCGAGCTTGTGAGGCTCGTTCTCCCATTCTTCGAGCACCTGGGCTGGCAGGGACCCGCGGAGGTGGAGCTGAAGTGTGACCCGAGGGATGGTGCGCCCAAGGTGATCGAAGTCAATCCTCGCGTGCCCAGCTACATGGGCTTTCCCGAGCGCTGCGAAATTCCTTTCACCACCATGTTGGTCGATGCCGCCCGCAACGAGTGGTCCGGTCCGATCTGTCCCTCGTACCCAGCCGGCGTGCGATTCTTGAGGACCGGCGAGCTGCTCAAGAGCGTTCTGTACAGACGGCGCGATAGCCCGCACAAAGCAGAAACCGTCAGCCGAGCCTGGTCAGAGATCAGGGCAGGAGCCCGACCGGCCAGTCGGGATCTGACCGATCCTCTCCCGCGCATTGGGAAGCTCCTTCGCGAGATGACCGACCTCGTCTCGGCTTCCGCCTCCTCAACCGCCATGACCTCGCCTGATTGATCCATGACAGATCAGAGATCCCTCTCCTACTCAGTGCCTTCATCCGCTCCCGATTGGGGC
>Ga0070729_10007308_pt1 | contig 10629 bp, 10 predicted proteins | sample tdDd472_FD_66725 | JGI IMG/M metagenome (GOLD analysis project Ga0070729, IMG submission 66725) | Marine sediment microbial communities from the Atlantic coast under amendment with organic carbon and nitrate - tdDd47.2 | ecosystem: Environmental > Aquatic > Marine > Coastal > Sediment | place...
ATGGTGCGGCTAAAGTATACGCTATTGATGTCGGACAGGGACAGTTGGACTGGAAATTACGCCAGGATGAGCGGGTTGTGGTCATGGAAAAAACCAATGCCCGCTACCTGACCGATGAACAAATCCCCGAACCTGTGGATATGATCGTTTGCGATGCGAGTTTTATTGGCTTACGGACGGTTTTGCCTGCCGCTATGGCCCTTGCCGCGTCAGGCGCATGTTTGATTGCATTGATAAAGCCGCAGTTTGAAGTTGGGCGCAAACGAGTCGGTAAAAAGGGTGTGGTTCGTGACCCTGCGTTGCATGAGGAGGTCTGCCAAACCATCCGTGACTGGCTAGAGGGCCTTGAAGGCTGGGAAGTTTTCGGGATTTGCGAAAGTCCGATTACGGGGCCTGAGGGAAACAAGGAGTTCCTCATTGGCGCGAAATACGCGCAGGAATAGATTTGTTTATAAAACACTCGTTATTGGACGGGTTTTGCTTTGCAGATTTGTTGTTTAGTCATATGCTGCAACTGCGAAAACTTGAAGGGGGGGAGTGGGAGCATGTTAATGATGCCGAATGAAAAGGGTGCGCCTAAGTTGGGGAGAGTTCAGTCAGTCGAGGGGATGGCTGAAGACCGTGCGCTCCGCAACCTGACCCATGAGTTGCGGACGGCCCTCAGTGTTATCATCGGTTTTTCCGAGTCTATGCGGAGTGAACTTTACGGCCCGCTATCCAATGAACGCTACAAGGATTACGCCGAAGGCATTTTCCATTCCGGACGCCATCTTATCGATCTTATCGACGGCTATGCTGATTTCGTCGCCCTTAACGAAGGTTCGCTCGAGTTGCAGGATGAACCGGTTAATTTGGAATTCTCTATCGGCAAGGTCGTGCGGAATTTTTCGCCGAGAGCGGCTAAAAACCAAGTATCCGTTTCGACCAATAAGCTTGAAGACCTTCCCGTTCTAAACGTCGATAAGGCGCGCTTTAAACAGGTTCTTTCAGCTATTCTTTTTCATGCCATTCAGCGGGTGCCCAATGGCGGTGATATCGACGTGCGGGCCAAGGTTCAGGACGGCGATGTTATTATCAGGGTGCGTCATAGTGGTGCAGCTATGACGGAAGGTGAAATTGCAGAAGCCATGAGAGAACCTATTTCAACGGCTCCCAATTGGCTCTACCGGCGGGAAGAAAGCGCTGGGCTTGGTTTATTCATGGCTCATCGCATGACTGAAGCGTTAGGCGGTAGTTTCGCCATAGCCAGTAAGCCGGGGAAAGGCACCATGGTTAAACTGCGTTTTCCAAACGAGCGGGTTGTTGGCTGACCCTAAGGCTCGTCGTTTTCAGCTAAGGGAGTGAAAGCGTTGAGGATTAGATCGTTCAGCGCCTTGGGTTTGCCGGATTGAAGGTCGATATAGACCCAGTTCGTTTCGGCCCGAGCTAGCAGCGCGCCGTCGCTTTTGCGGAAAAATTTATACTTCCTGAGCGACGTAACTTTCTTGAGATTGGAAATCCAGGTCAGGGCTTCCACTTCCTCACCCTCAAAAGTCGGCGATAGATAATCGATATGGTGTGTCCGCGCCACCCAGGCGGCTCGATTATCTTCGTAGACCCCACGGCTTAGACCAACGGCGTTTGAGTGCAAGGTCGCCACATCCTGCATCCATTGAACGTAGACCACGTTGTTAACGTGACCATTAACGTCAATGGCGTCGGTTGGGACGGTGAAAACGTGCTTAAAAATGGGCGATTCTTTTGCTGACATTGAGCGGCCTATTCGTCGAAAAACGCCGGAGCCTACCAAACGGAAACTCGTAACGCGAGGGGGATGTATAACTGTTAGCGTAAACGTTGATTAAGTGATGCTATTCTTCTATAAGAACGGCAATAATTAAGAAATGTGATAATTTAAAACAAAATACTGCGGCTATGAAATCTTCCGGTGGGTCCGTTGCCTCTCTTTCGATGGGGCAATTCATTCTGATTTTGTCCTTTGTCGTCGCCCTGCTTTCGGCTGGCGTGGTGCTTTTTCTCTCCAAGTATGTAGAGGAAAAAGCAATCGGCGATATCGCGCTTAAAGAAGGGCGGCAAACATCGCAACTGGTGTTCCAGGGGCTTTATTCCGTCATGGAGCGGGGGTGGACCAAGGACGACATTCATAAAACGGTTGAGCGGCTCAATAGCAGCCTTCCAGGTCTCGATATTAAGGTGTTCCGAGGCGCGCCGGTTATTCGTGAGTTTGGCGATATTGCCGTTGAGAAGGCTCTGCGAGAGAACGACCCTGTGGTTCGGCAGGCATTGCGCGACGGAAAAGAAGCCATGCTGATGGCGTCGGGCGCTATTCGTTATATCTACCCCATGGTGGTCAAAAAGAAATGCCAGCGGTGTCACGAAGCTAAATTGGGTGAGGTCAACGGGGTAATCGACATCACCTATCCGGTGGAAGACCTAAAGGTTTCGGTCGGTTTCGTGATGAAGACTTTGGTCGGCACCTTCGCTGTCTTCCTGTTCGGAATTTTCGTTATCATTTACTTCAAGCTGCGTTTCTTTATCGCTTCGCCGGTAAAACAGCTTGTAACGGTGATGCGGGACATCATCTCGGACAGCAATCTCAGCCGGAGGGTTGAGGGGCAGAAAATTCGCATTCGAGAGCTTTCCAATCTGAGCGAATACTTCAACCGACTGCTTTCGACCATTCAGGATTATCAGGATCAGCTTGAAGAGCTGACGTCCCGCGACCCTTTGACCAAGCTCTATAACCGCCGCAGTTTCGAAAAATTTGTCGGGACCGAGATCAGCCGCTCCCAACGTCACAAACGGCAGTTTGCACTGCTCTATTTCGACGTAGACAGTTTCAAGCATGTCAACGATAGCTTCGGTCACCCCATTGGGGACGTTCTGCTCAAGCAGCTTGGGGTCCTGATGGAAGAAGAGTTGCGCAAGACCGACGTGCTGGCGCGGATTAGTGGCGATGAATTCGCCATTATGTTGCCGGAAACGGATTTAGCCGGAGCGGCCGATGTGGCTGAAAAAATCCGCAGGCAGATCTCTGAAACCAGTTTCCAGTTGCCCGAAGGCTCGACACGTGTGCAGGTGAGCGTCGGCGTGGCCGGATTTCCCGAGAATGGCGAATCGGTGGACAAGCTCTCTATCGCCATGGAAGTGGCGATGTATAAAGCCAAACGGTTGGGTAAAAACCGGGTTTCAACCATTGAAGAATCTGAAGAGCAGGCTCTTCATGAAACCATGAGCCAGGGTCGGGCGCTTCGCCTGGCGATTGACGAAGACCGTATCGAGCCGTTTTTCCAGCCAATCGTCGAAACCGCGACCGGTGAGATTTACGCCTATGAAGTTCTGGCGCGGATTCGGGAAGACGACGATCACGTCCCTGCCGGGAAATTTATTGAAGCGGCCGAAGAGTTGGGATTGTCCAATGAGATTGACGATCACATCTTTGCCAAAGGCTTAAAAGCCTTCGCCGCAATGAAAAACTCGAAGACCAAAATTTTCTTCAATCTATCGCCTAAGCGCATTGCCGATTTAGGGCGTATGCGTGGCATGGCCGAGCAGGTGCGCCGTCACGGTATTCCTCCAGAGAAAGTGGTTTTGGAAATTACCGAGCGCGAAGCTCTCCCCAACATCGGTCAGTTGATCGAGTTGGTCGATTGGATGCGTGAAGAAGGGTTCAGTTTCGCCATCGACGATTTCGGTAGCGGTTTCTCGTCGTTTATCTATCTCAAATATCTCACCGTCGACTACGTCAAGATTGAGGGCAGTTTCGTCCGGCATGCGGCCAATGATGAGAAAGATCACATCATGGTCCGGCATATCCACAACATGGCCAATGAGTTCGGCCTGAAAACCATCGGTGAATTCGTCGAAGATGAGGACGCATTGGAAGTGCTGCAGAAAATCGGTGTCGATTTCTGTCAGGGCTATCATATGGGACGGCCCGAGCGGCCGGTGGCGGCTGAGTAAGCTTAAAGTTCTAAGCCTGGGGGTTGAGTAGGGCCGAGGCGGGGCTGTCCATATGGTTGATAATGACCTGCTCGTCTTTCACCTTGGCGCGCCCTTCGGCCACCAGTTTCAATGCCAACGGATAAATTCGGTGTTCTTCGGCGAGCACCCGTTTGGCGAGGGTGTCCGGCGTATCGTCGCCATGCACCGGAACGGCGGCTTGGACGATAATTGGTCCGTCGTCCATGGCCGGGCGAACGAAATGCACCGTGCAGCCGGTAAACCTTGCGCCGAATTCAATCACCCGCTCGTGAATATGCAGCCCCTTAAAGGCGGGAAGCAGAGAGGGGTGAATATTGATCAGACGGTCGGTCCACTGGTTGACGAAGCCGTCGGTCAGGAGACGCATGAAACCAGCGAGACAAATGAATTCCGCGCCGGAATCTGTAATGGCCTGCTGCAGAGCCGCTTCGAAGGGCTCTCGGCCCTCATAGTCCTTGTGATTGATCACTCTCGTCGGAATGCCCATCTGCTCGGCTCGTGTTAGACCGAAAGCGCCGGGTACGTTGGAAATGACCTGAACGATTTCGGCTGGATAGGTCGGATCGGCTGCGGCGTCAATCAGGGCTTGGAGGTTGGAGCCGCTGCCTGAAACGAGAACGCTGACCTTTAGCCTCGCCATGTATCGAGCCCTTTCAGGACCACCTGAGCCTCATCGCCCGAACGGGCCTCGACCGCACCGATTCGAGATACTGTTTCGCCATGATCGGTAAGGGCTGCTTCTACGGCTTCAAGTTTATCCTGCTCGATGGCGATGACCATGCCAAGGCCGCAGTTGAAAGTGCGCGCCATTTCTTCGGCAGCCACGTTGCCTTGACTCATGAGCCATTGAAACACTGGTGGTAGATCCCAGGCGGAACAGTCGATTTCGACCTTCACTTCCTTGGGCAGCACCCGAGGAATGTTCTCGTAAAGCCCGCCGCCGGTAATGTGCGAAATCGCTTTAACACCGCCGGTCTTATGGGCGGCGAGGCAGCTCTTGACGTAGATTCTAGTCGGCGCCAGAAGGGCCTGACCGAGGGTTTTGCCATTTTCAAACGGGGCGTCGACACTGTAGGCCAATCCCGTTTTTTCGACGATTTTGCGGACCAGCGAATAGCCATTGGAATGAACGCCACTGGAGCTTAGGCCTAAAAGGACGTCGCCGGGTTGTGCGGCGTCTCCGGCCAGAAGCTTACTGCGTTCCACCGCGCCGACCGAAAAACCGGCCAGATCATAGTGGCCGTCGTCGTACATGCCGGGCATTTCCGCCGTTTCGCCGCCAATCAGTGCGCAGTTGGCTTGTTTGCAGCCTTCGGCAATACCTGAAACGATGGCGCGCCCGGCCTCCACGCTCAACTTACCCGTGGCGAAATAGTCGAGAAAGAATAAAGGCTCAGCGCCTTGAACGACAAGGTCGTTGACGCACATGGCGACAAGGTCGATGCCGATGGTGTCATGGGTGTCGGCCGCCATGGCGACCATGAGCTTGGTGCCCACGCCGTCGGTGCCGGAAACCAGAATGGGATCGTCATAGCCTGCCGCTTTGAGGTCGAAAAGCGCCCCGAACCCGCCGAGCCCTGAAACGACGCCGGATCGTGTCGTTGATTTAGCGAGCGGTTTAATGGCGTCGACCAAGTCGTTTCCGGCATCGATATCGACACCGGCATCCTTGTAACTGAGGCCGGGTTTGTTCATGGTTGCGTTAATCCCTTTTTCCATCGCGCCAACGTGCTAAGTTACGCGGGCTCATCGATAGCCCTTTTTTCGACACGCTTGTCTTTCAAGGTGCGATGGGGCAATCGAGGGTAAGTTATTTCGGCGCAGAGCATACTGTATCTTGAGCGGTTTTCAATGATCGAACCATCTTATAAGGCGCCTTTTCGGGCGGTTGTGTTTTTTGTCTTGCTGGCGGCTGTTTGGGGGCTGCCAAACGGCGCAAGCGCCAATGAGGTTTTTATGGTCCGTGGGGTTAAGGTCGATGTGACGGCCGAGACGGCTGCGAAGGCGCGGACGCAGGCATTGGCCGAAGGCGAACGGATGGCTTTCGCCAAACTCATCGAGCGTCTGACCATGCGAATCGACCGGGAGCTCCTGCCGAACCTTTCAAGCAAAGAAATCAGTTCCTACATTCGTGATTTCGAGGTCGCTGAAGAGAAGAATTCTCAAGTGCGCTACCTCGCCTCACTCAATTTTACCTTCAAAGGCGATGAAATTCGCGGTTTGCTGCAGGACAATCAGATACCTTTCGCCGAAACCATGAGTAAGCCGGTTTTGGTCGTTCCCATTTATCAGAAGGCTGGGGTGCATTTGTTATGGGATGAAGGCAACGGTTGGCGGGATGCCTGGGATTCCCTTCCGGTAAGTACAGGGTTGGTGCCAATGATCCTGCCGCTGGGCGACCTTGCCGATTTGGCGACTATTCAGGCCGAGCAAGCGATCAATGGCGATGAAGTACGCTTAAACACTCTGGCCAAGCGCTATGGGGCTGCGGATTATTTGATTGCCGAAGGGATATATGTCGTTAGCCCTGAAACCGGGTTGCCGCAATTGGAAGTGACCTTGACCCGGTATGGCTCAGCTCAGAGCGAACAGACCATGCTGCTTTCGTTCGCCGCCGAAGGAGAAGAAAACGAATCCGCCCTCCTGCGTCGAGCAGCCTTTGAAGTGGCCGCTCAGGTTGAAGATCACTGGAAACGCGACAATCTTATCCGATTTGGTGAAGGAGCGATCGCCTCGGTGGTTATTCCGGTGCGCGGATTGGGCGATTGGATAGAGGCCAGGAAGCGTTTGTCTTCCATTGCGGTGATTAAAGATGCCGAACTGGTGCTTCTTTCTCGCAATGAAGTGCAGGTTAACCTGCATTATCTCGGAACTCTGGCTCAATTGGCTCTGGCGCTGGAGCAGGCCGATTTGCGGCTTTGGGATAGCGGCGGGCTTCTGGTGCTCGATTTGAATAAAGGTCAGGCCTCTACACCGCAGGATAATGCGCCAAATCAAGCTGGAAGCGTCGGGCAATAGGTTAGCGGAGAGGCCCGGTGAGCAACCAGTTGATCCTTATTCTTCCCAATCTGATCACCCTGGCGCGGATCATCGCGGTTCCGGTCATCGTTTGGCTGATTTTAAAAGATGAAATGTTGATCGCTTTCTGGCTGTTTTTTATCGCTGGCGTCAGCGACGCTTTGGATGGCTTTATCGCCAAGCGGTTTAACTGTCAGACGATTATCGGCGCTTTTCTCGACCCCCTGGCCGATAAAGCCTTGCTGGTTTCGGCCTACCTGTCGTTGGGCTACAAAGACATTATCGCGACCTGGCTGGTCATTCTCGTGGTGTTTCGCGATCTGGTGATTATCGGTGGAGCTCTGGTTTTTCAGGCCGTAACCCAAACCCTTCATATGGAACCATTGATGATCAGCAAGGCCAATACGCTGGCGCAGATCGTTCTCATTGGCGTATTGCTTGGCGGGCTGGGGTTCGGTCTTGAGGCGCAAACCATGGCGGCCAACCAAATCCTCACCGTCGTCGTCGCTTTCACCACGGTCGCCTCCGGGGCGGCTTATGTGTATAAATGGGGTTGTAAAGCATCCGATATGGAAAGGGATGGAGAATGAGTACGCGCCAACGGATGATCTTCTGGTTGGCCGGTTTGGCGGCTTTCCTCTTCCTGCTTTTTGCGCTTTCCGGCGTTCTAATGCCCTTTGTCGTGGGGATGGTGCTGGCGTATTTTCTCGATCCCCTGGCCGACAAGCTGGAAGATATCGGCCTGTCGCGCACATTGGCGACTACGGTTTTAACCGGTACGTTTTTTCTATTCGTCGCTCTGCTCCTGATGCTGCTATTGCCCATCCTGCAAGGGCAAATCCTCGGTTTCATTGAGCGGGTGCCGACGTATGCCGACGGACTGCGTGAGTGGCTTGCTCCGTTGATTGAGGAAGTTCAACTGAAATTGGCCGATACCGACGCCGAAAAACTTCGTCAGACCGTGGCCGGTTATGCCGGTCGGGCTTTCGAGTGGCTGACCGATATGCTGGCGGGACTGTGGAGCGGCGGCATGGCTGTGGTCAATCTGGTGTCGCTTATTTTCATCACGCCGCTAGTGACCTTTTATCTGATCCGCGATTGGGATTTGATCGTCGCCAAAATTGATGGCTGGTTGCCTCGCGAAAATGCCGAAACAATCCGCCAGCAGATCGGCTTGATCGATCAAACGCTGTCTGGGTTCTTGCGCGGCCAAGCTACGGTTTGTCTGGTTCTGGCTACTTATTACGGGGCTGCACTCTCGATTATCGGGCTTGATTTTGGCCTCATCGTAGGGATTGGTGCGGGGTTAATCTCCTTCGTTCCCTATTTTGGCGCAATTGTCGGTGTCGGTGCGGGGCTTGGCATTGCGGTTTTCCAATTTGGCGATCCTATGCATCTTGGCTTGGTGGCCGCCGTTTTTGCCGTTGGTCAACTGGCTGAGGGGTATCTGCTGACACCTAAACTCGTTGGAGAAAGAGTTGGGCTGCATCCGGTCTGGGTGATTTTCGCCTTGATGGCGGGCGGGGCGCTTTTCGGATTTACCGGTGTCGTTTTGGCCGTTCCTGCGGCTGCCGTTATCGGAGTTTTGATCCGTTTTGCTCTTGAGCGTTATCTGGACAGCCCACTCTATCAAGGGGTTGGTGGTGAAGGGAAGGGCTCGTGACCTCTGCCGCCCAGATGCCGCTGACCTTTGAACACCGCCCCTCTATGAGCGGTGAAGATTTCCTGGTTGCCGCTTGCAATGAGGAAGCGGTGGCCTGGATTGACCGTTGGCCCGACTGGCCGGGGCCGGGCCTTGCGCTCTACGGCCCCGAAGGCTGCGGTAAAACGCACTTAGCCAATGTTTTTGCCGAAAAGACCGGGGCAGCTCTCGTTACGGGCGCCGATCTAACTGCGCTTGATCCTCATGAGGTGTTGAAAGGCGGAAGCCTTTTGGTCGTCGATGGAGCCGATGCGGTGCCAAATGGGCAGAGCCTGTTTCATTTGATCAATACGATCCGTGAAGAAAACGGCGGGCTATTGTTGACGGCGCGTGAAGCCCCGGCCCGTTGGCCGGTATCTTTGCCCGATCTGGCTTCCCGGCTCAATGCCTTCCCTGCAATTGAGATTGGACCGCCTGACGATTTTCTGATGGAAGCGGTTCTTATGAAGCTTTTTTCCGACCGTCAGTTGCAGGTTGACCTGGACGTCATTAAGTATCTTTTGGTTCGAATGGAGCGTTCCTTTGCTGCAGCGCGTGCCGTTGTGGAAGTGTTGGACGCAAAGTCTCTGGCGGACCGTCGGAACATCACTGTGCCTCTGGTGCGCGCCACCTTGGCTGAGATGGAAGGAGAGGGTTGGAGATGGACTTAGGGCTCAAAGGAAAAACCGCTATTGTTTGTGGGGCAAGCAAGGGTCTGGGCTTCGGCTGTGCGCGGTCGCTGGCCCGGGAGGGCGCTGCCATTGTGTTGGTCGCTCGAACCGAAGGGCCGCTAAACGAAGCCGCTGGGCGTCTTGCCGAAGAAGCCGGTGTCACCGTTACGCCGGTCGCTGTCGACATCACCACAGCGGAAGGCAGGGGGCAAGTGCTGGCGCAATGCCCTAACCCGGATATTCTGGTGACCAACGCGGGCGGCCCGCCGCCGGGCGATTTCAGGGATTGGGAGCGGGATGATTGGATTGCCGCCGTCGATGCCAACATGCTCACCCCCATAGAGCTGATCAAGGCGACGGTGGATGGGATGATGGAGCGCCGGTTTGGGCGTATTGTCAATATCACCTCAGCCGCGGTTAAAGCGCCCATCGATGTTTTGGGGCTTTCCAATGGTGCGCGTTCCGGATTGACCGGATTCATCGCTGGGTTGGCTCGCAAAACCGCTAGATCCAATGTCACCATCAACAACCTGTTGCCCGGCCCGTTTGAGACTGATCGACTGCAATCGATCCTTTCCGCGACGGCGCAGACCCAGGGTAAGACGGTTGAAGAGGTGCGCGAAGCCCGCATGAATGATAATCCGACCGGTCGTTTTGGCGACCCGCAGGAGTTTGGCGATGCCTGTGCTTTTCTATGTAGCGCCCAGGCGGGATATATCACCGGGCAAAACCTGCTGCTCGATGGCGGGGCTTATCCGGGCACATTTTAGCTTTTCTGAGGGGCGCGCTTTATCTTTTGGTTAGGTTGTCTTTATCGGAAAACAGAACGTAACGGTCTTTACCAGCTTCCTTAACTGCGTACATCGCTTCATCGGCGCAATGCATCAGAGCTTCAATTTCCTTGGCGTCGTCAGGATAGACGGCGATGCCGATGCTGCCGCTGATTGAAACCGATTTATTCTTATCGATAACAATGGGCTCTCGTAGCACCCGAAGTAGGTTTTCGGCGATGGCGTAGAGGTCGTTATGACTGTGCAGTTCTTCCAGTACCGCGACGAATTCATCGCCGCCGACCCGTGCGACCGTGTCGGTTTTTCGTAGGCATTTTGGAATGCGTTGGGCTGTGGCTTTTAGAACCTCATCGCCCGCTGCATGACCGTGGGTGTCGTTGACCGGCTTGAAGTCGTTGAGATCGATGTAGGCGAGGGCCAGCATATAGCCATGCCGCTGGGCGCGTTTGAGAGCTTCGTCCAGGCGGTCTTCCAATAATAAGCG
>Ga0070729_10007309_pt1 | contig 10629 bp, 8 predicted proteins | sample tdDd472_FD_66725 | JGI IMG/M metagenome (GOLD analysis project Ga0070729, IMG submission 66725) | Marine sediment microbial communities from the Atlantic coast under amendment with organic carbon and nitrate - tdDd47.2 | ecosystem: Environmental > Aquatic > Marine > Coastal > Sediment | place...
GAGGACGACGTCCCCGGCCTGGTGCTGATCCCGGCGACCGCCGACAAGGTGGATATTCCGCTGATCGCCTCGGGCGGGTTCGGCGACGGCCGTGGCCTCGCCGCCGCCCTGGCGCTGGGCGCCGAGGCGATCAACATGGGCACCCGCTTCCTGGCCACCAAGGAAGCGCCGGTCCATGACAAGGTGAAGAAGCAGCTGGTCGAGGCCGACGAACGCAACACCAATCTGATCTTCCGGACCCTGCGCAACACGGCGCGGGTGCATAAGAACGCGGCGTCCGACAAGGTGGTCGAGCTTGAATCCCAGGGCGCGACGATCGAGGACCTGGCCCCCTACGTCGCCGGCACCGAGGGCCGCAAGGTCTGGGAGACCGGCGCCCTGGACCACGCCACCTGGTCGACCGGGCTGGTCGTCGGCCTGATCCACGACGTCCCGACCGTCAAGGAACTGGTCGAGCGCATCGTCGAGGAAGCCAGCCGGATCATGGAGAAGCGCCTGGCCGGAATGCTGGCCTGAAACGGGGCGCGCGCGTCGGCGCTCAGCCGTCCGCGGCGTCCCCGTCCGGCCCGGTGACGACGCCCGACGCGATCAGGGCGTCGATCTCGGTTTCGCCGTAACCCGCATGGACGAGCACCGCGCGGCTGTCGGCGCCGAGCTGCGGCGGCAGGCGGCGGATCGCGCCGGGCGTTCGGCTCATCTTGATCGGGATGCCGACGCTGGCATAGCCGTCCTGCTCGACCACCATCTCGCGATGGCGGACATGGGGATGGGCCATGACGTCGGGCAGCTCCAGCACCGCCGAGGACGGCACCCCGGCGCGCATCAGCGTCTCGGACAGCGCCAGCCCGTCATGGTCGGCGAGCAGGACTTCCAGCTCGCCGGTCAGGGCGTCGACATTCACCACCCGATTGGGGTTCTCGGTGAAGCGGTCGTCCTCCAGCAAGTGCGGGGCGCCCAGAACCTCGCACAGCTTGCGGAACTGGCCGTCATTGGCGGCGGCGATATAGATCCGGCCGTTGCGGGTCTGGAAACTGTCGTAGGGCGCGATGTTGGGGTGGGCGTTGCCCAGCCGGCGCGGCGCCGCGCAGCTCATGAACCAGTTGAAGGCCTGGGGCACCAAAAGGGTGACGGCGGTATCGATCAGGGTCAGCTCCATGAACTGGCCGCGCCCGGAGCGCTGGCGCTCGATCACCCCCATCAGCAGCGCGTTGGTACAGTACAGGCCGGTCGCGAGATCGACGACCGGCACGCCGACGCGCAGCGGATCGCCGCCCTTCTCGCCGTTCAGGCTCATCACCCCGCCCAGCGCCTGGCCGAGACCGTCATAGCCCGGGAAGCCGCCATAGGGACCGTCATTGCCATAGCCGGTGATCTGGCAATGGATCAGCTTGGGAAAACGCTCCTTCAGGACCTTTTCATATCCGAGGCCCCATTTCTCCATCGTGCCCGACTTGAAATTCTCGACCAGCGCGTCGGCGTCCTCCAGCAGGCGCAGCAGCACGTCGCGCCCCTCCGGCCGTCCCAGATCCAGGCAGAGCGCTTCCTTGTTGCGGTTCACGCCGGTGAAATAGGCGCTGAGCCCATCGCGGAAAGGCGGCCCCCAGGACCGGGTATCGTCGCCCTGCGGCGGCTCGACCTTGATGACCTCGGCCCCGTGGTCGCCCAGAATCTGGGTGCAGAACGGCCCCGCCAGCACCCGCGACAGATCGATGATTTTCAGCCCCGAAAGCGCCGAGCCCGTGGTCGCGCCGGTCATATGCATGCCCCCCCTTTTCTTTTATTCCGGTTCTTGGATCGAGCGTAATCCATTCTCGGCGCCGGTGGAATCGGACTCGGCCCGCGAGGGGCCGGAAAAGATTGGCCGGAACCGTTGCTTTTGGCGTCGCGCCGCCGCAAATTGTGCTTTCCACGCATCGTTGCGTCAGGTATCCCGCAGTTTCATGTCTCAGATTGCACAGCGCACCCATGCCGACCCCGGCCAGGACGGCCGGGAGACGGTCGATTCAGTCGTCGTCCGCTTCGCCGGCGATTCCGGCGACGGCATCCAGCTGACCGGCAGCCTGTTCACCCTGGCCGCGGCGCTGGCGGGGAACGACCTGGCCACCTTCCCGGACTTTCCGGCGGAGATCCGCGCCCCCGTCGGCACCACCTTCGGCGTGTCGGCCTACCAGATCAATTTCGGCACCCGCCATATCCTGACCCATGGCGACCGGGCGGACGTGCTGGTCGCGATGAATCCGGCGGCGCTGAAGGTCAATTTGGACAATCTGCGCCCGGGCGGGCTGCTGATCCTCGATTCCGGCGCCTTCGTCGAGCGCAACCTGCGCAAGGCGAGCTACGACGCCGACCCCCGCACGGACGGCTCCCTGGACGGCTACCGGCTGGTCGAGATCGACGTGTCCAAGCAGACCCTGGCCTCGGTCGAGGAATTCGGCCTCGGCAAGAAGGCGGCCCTGCGCAGCAAGAACATGTGGCTGCTGGGGCTGGTCTATTGGATGTACGATCGCGATCGGGCGCCGATCGTCGAGCGGCTGAAACAGCGGTTCGCCGGGAAAGAGGACATCGCCGCCGCCAATATCGCGGCGCTGAACGCCGGCCATGCCTATGGCGAGACCATGGAGATCCAGGACGGCGGCGTCCATGGCTACCGGGTGCCGGCGGTCAAGAGCGCGCCGGGCCTGTACCGCAACGTCACCGGGGCCGAGGGGATCGCCTGGGGGCTGGTCGCCGGCGCCGACCTCGCCCGGCTGCCGCTGTTCTTCGGCTCCTATCCGATCACCCCGGCCTCGACGGTTCTGCATACGCTGGCGCCGCTGAAGCAGTTGGGCGTGACCACCTTCCAGGCCGAGGACGAGATCGCCGCCGCCTGCGCCGCCATCGGCGCCTCCTATGCCGGGTCCCTGGGGGCGACGGCGAGCTCGGGGCCGGGGCTGGCGCTGAAGACCGAGGCGATGGGACTGGCCATCGGGGTGGAGCTGCCGCTGGTGATCGTCGACGTCCAGCGCGCCGGACCGTCGACCGGATTGCCGACCAAGACGGAGCAGTCGGACCTACTGCAGGCGGTCTATGGCCGCAACGGCGACAGCCCGCTGGCCGTCCTGGCGGCACGGTCGCCGGCCGATTGCTTCGACACCGCGATCGAGGCCTGCCGGCTGGCGGTCAAATACATGACGCCGGTGATCCTGCTGTCCGACGGCTATATCGCCAACGCCGCCGAACCGGCCCAGATCCCGGAAATGAGCGACCACGTCCCCTTCCCGGTGCAATTCCATACCGAACCGGCGGGGTTCCACCCCTTCCTGCGCGACGAGAAGACGCTGGCGCGGGCCTGGGCGGTGCCGGGCACGCCGGGGCTTCAGCATCGGATCGGCAGCCTGGAGAAGGACTATAACAGCGGCCATATCTCCTACGACCCGGCCAACCACCAGCGCATGACCGACACCCGCAAGGCCAAGATCGCGCGGATCGCCGACGATATTCCGGCGCAAGAGGTCGCGGACGGCGCGGCGGGCGCCAAGCTCTGCGTCGTCGGCTGGGGCTCGACCTACGGGCCGATCGCGCGCGCGGTGTCCAATCTGCGCGCCGGCGGCGCCGACGTCGCCCATATCCATCTGCGCCATATCCATCCCTTCCCGGCCAATCTGGACGCGCTCCTGAAGAGCTTCGGCAAGGTCGTGGTCGCCGAGATGAACGCCGGCCAGCTGTCGACGGTCCTGCGCGCGGAATATCTGTTGCCGGCGATCCCGCTGACCAAGGTCTCGGGCCAGCCCTTCAAGATCGCCGAGATCGAAGCGGCCCTGACCGCCCATCTGGAGGCCTGACATGGATGCCCCCGCGGCCGCGGTCTTGACCGCCAAGGACTTCACCACCGACCAGGAAGTGCGCTGGTGCCCGGGCTGCGGCGACTATGCGATCCTGAAGGCGGTGCAGCGGGCGCTGGCCGACATCGGCACGCCGCCGGAAAAGGTCGTGTTCGTGTCCGGCATCGGCTGCTCGTCGCGCTTCCCCTACTACGTCAACACGTATGGCTTCCACACGATCCACGGCCGCGCGGCGGCCATCGCCACCGGGGTCAAGATAGCCAATCCGGAGCTGGATGTATGGATCGCGTCGGGCGACGGCGATTCGCTGTCCATCGGCGGCAACCATCTGCTGCATCTGCTGCGCCGCAATCTGGATGTGCAGTATCTGCTGTTCAACAACGAGATCTACGGGCTGACCAAGGGCCAGTATTCGCCGACCTCGCGCGTCGGGACCCGCTCGCCCTCGACACCGGCGGGGTCGGTGGACCGGCCGATCTCGGCCGCCGCCTTCGCGCTGGGCGCCGGCGGGCGCTTCGTCGCCCGCGCGGTCGATACCGACCAGAAGACCATGCCGGCGCTCCTGACCCGCGCCCACGCCCACAAGGGCACCTCCTTTGTCGAGATTCTGCAGAATTGCCCGGTCTATAACGACGATGTCTTCGCCGCCGTCACCGACAAGGCCGTCGCCGCCGACCATCAGATCGCGACCGTCCATGGTGAGCCGCTGATCTTCGGCAAGGACCGCGACCGGGGCCTGCGGATCACGGAGAACGGCCTCGGGCTGGAGGTCGTCCGGATCGGCGAGAACGGGATCACCGCCGACGACATCCTGGTCCATGACGAAACAAACCGCCCCCTCGCCGGGCTGCTGGCCGAGATGGCGCCGCCCCGCTTCCCGACCGCCGTCGGGGTGATCTATTGCGACCCGGCCGAGACCTACGAGGCCGGCGTCGCCGCCCAGATGCGCGCCGCCGCCGAGAAGAACCCGGACGCCGATCTGGTCACGCTGCTGCGCCGGGGCGCGACCTGGAAGGTCGAGGCCTGACCGCCAAGGCCGCGCCGCCGGCGACCGGCGATCCGGGACCAGCCATGAAACTCGTCAGCTGGAACGTCTTCAGCGGCAACGAGGACCCGGACGCGGTCCGCGCCTTCCTCAAATCCTGCGATGCCGATGTCGTCGCCCTTCAGGAGGCGACCGCGACCCATCTGTCGATCCTGGAGGACCTCGGCGGCTACCGTCTGTTCGTCGCCGAGGACTTCATCGAGGACGGCGTTCTGTACCATCTGGCGATCGCCAGCCGCCTGCCGGCCGACGACCATCGGGTCCTCGCCCATAATCCCGAGCGCGCCGTCAGCCCGTCGATCCAGGGCCGGCGGATGAAGTGGATCGAGGGGCTGGAATCCCAATCGGTCGCGCTGACGGTCGGCGACGCGCCGGTGCGCCTGGTCAATCTGCACCTGCCCTGCGGCGTCGCGCCGGCGCGGCGGCTGGCCGATCTGGACGCGGCGGCGGCGCATCTGGACGGCGCCGACCGGGCTGTCCTCTGCGGCGATTTCAACATGTTCGCCCGGCCGCTCCTCAACCTGCTGGGCGGCTGGCTGTTCGGCGTCGGGCTCGGCGAGATCGGCGCCGACGAGCGACGGCGCCTGGACCGCTTCGCCGCCGGCCACGGGCTGGATCGGCTGTTCGACCGGGCGGTGACTTTTCCCCGCTACCGCCTGCATCTGGACCATATCCTGCTGCGCGGCCTGACGGCGCGGCGGGCCCGGGTCGAGACCGCCACTTACGGCTCCGACCACTACCCCTTGATCGCGGAACTCGCGCCCTAGCCGCCCCCGCCACCGGCGCTCGGGTCCACCAGGGCGCGGCTGTTTTTCCACAGCCGGTAGAGCGCGAGGACCAGCGCGCCCAGGAACAAAAGCGCGCCCAGGCGGAACAGGAACAGGGCGACCGCGGCGAGGAAGATGGCGAGGACGAAATCGGTCACCGCCGGCCATTGCAGGGGCCAGACCTTGATCGCCGGCAAGGGCGCGCCCAGATGCTTTTCCAGCTCCGCCTTTCCGTGGCGCGCGACCAGGCGCAGGATGACGATGACGAAGCCGGTCGAGACCACCAGCAGCACCATGCCGGCCATGCCCGCCAGCGTCGCGTCGAACGACGCCACGACGGCGCCGCCGTCCCGATCCTCGGCGACGAAGCCGGCCGCCGCCAGCAGCGACGACCACAGCCCCTTCTCGTCGGCATCGGCGAAGAGACCGGCGGCGGTGGTCACCGCCTGGAAGAACAGATCGCCCCAGCCGGCATAGGTCGTGCGCAGATACAGGTTCTGGACGACCACCAGATAGCCTGAGAAATAGGTCACGAACATCGCGATCAGGATGAAGATGAAGGTCGATTCCAGCGCCTCGAACCCGCCGCGCGGATCGGTCGAGACGCGGCTGGGAACCAGCCGCGCGCCCGGCTGCTCGAACAGGGTCAACGACGCCGCCCCGGTCAGGATCAGCATCCAGGCCGCGATGGTGAAGATCGCCGCCGTCGACAGTCCCAGATAGACGACATAGACGAACAGCGAGAAGCGCCGGTTGGCGTCGGGATCGATCCCCTTGGCCTCGGCGCCGGCGCGGGCGTCGATCAGCGCCGCGAGGGACCAGTCGAATTCCTCCACCTCGGTCGGCGGATGGAGCCTGCGCCCGTCCACCGCCATAGCCGGCGCCAGCCCGACGATGGCGCCGGCCGCGAAATGGCGGCCGATATCGTCTTCATACTGGTCATGGGCGAACCAGACCGCGAGCGCCGTCACCAGGGCCGCGGCGACGGCGGCGCAGATCGCAAGGCGCCGCCAGATCCGGGCCAGCGCCGCGTCGGTCAGGGGCCGGAAGTCGTCGTCGACGACCATCCCCAGCCGGTGCATCGCGCGCAGGGCCTGCTGGCCACGTTGCAGGATAAAGATTGCCAGCGCCGCGAGGATCGGCATCAGCAACAGACCGAACAGCCAGTTGGGCGACCGGGCGAAGCCGACTTCCTTGCCCGGATACCAGAACGGCGCGGTCGCCGGGATGGCGTAGGCGCTGATGCCGATATTCTTGGCCCAGATCAGAACGATCGCCCCGAGAACGATCCCGGCGATCACGATCAGAAAGGGCGACAACCGCCACAGAATCCTCATCCGCACGCCCCCCATGCGATCCGATCAACGTTCGCCGCGCGATCCGGCAACCGGCCCAGGATACACCCGCCGAGACCGGCTCGCGACCCGGAAGCCCCGTCACCGGGAAGAGGACCGGCCTGTGCCGGGCGGCCCGCCCGCGAGCGACCGGCATCCCCTTGGCCTTCGCGACCGCGATGTCTTGATTTTCGTGTAAAGATTGGCGCACCCGACAGGATTCGAACCTGTGACCTCTGCCTTCGGAGGGCAGCGCTCTATCCAGCTGAGCTACGGGTGCTCATATCGTCGCGGCGCGGGGGTCCATGGGACCGCCTCGCCGGGGCGGCGGACTTTACGCCATCGCCCGCCGGGGCGCAAATGACTTGCGGGGCGCGGCGCCGCCGGGGACAATCGGGGCTCGCCCCCGGCGCGTCGTCGCGCGCCGCCGAACGCGCCCGCGCCAACGAACGCGGCGCCGCCACGCCCGAAGGAAGAGAAGGGAGAAACGCCCATGGACATCCTCGTCGAAAAAGAAGGCGCCGTCGCCAAGGTCATCCTGAACCGGCCCGACGCCCGCAACGCGCTCGCCAACACCATGCGCCAGGACCTGGTGCGCATCTATGACGAGCTGAACGACGACGACTCGGTCCGCGTCATCGTGCTGACCGGCGCCGGCAACGCCTTCTGCGCCGGCGGCGACGTCAAGGCGATGGAGAAGTTCACGCCCCAGGGCGGCGCCCGGACCATGAAGGTGTCGCAGAACATGGCCCTCCAGCTGCACAAGTCCGACAAGCCGACCATCGCCTCGGTGCGCGGCCCGGCGGTCGGCATCGGCTTCTGCCTGGCGCTCGGCTGCGACATGGTCGTCGCCTCGGACACCGCCCGCTTCGGCATGGTGTTCAAGCGCATCGGCCTAGCCCCCGACGGCGGCGGCGTGTTCCTGCTGACCCAATATCTGGGCGTCGGCAAGGCCAAGGAGTTGGTCTACACAGCCCGCATCCTGAGCGGCGCCGAAGCCCACGAGCTGGGCCTGGTCACCCGCCTGGTCCCCGACGACAAGCTGGAGGCCGAGACCATGGCGCTGGCGACCGAGCTGGCCGAGTCGCCGCCCCTGGCGATCCAGGAGGCGAAGAAGCTGTTCCATTCCATGTATGTCCCGACCATGGAGATGTTCATGGCCAACGAGAAGCTCGCCCAGATCGCCCTCCTGCAGACCGAGGACCACAAGGAAGGGCTGAACGCCTTCCTGGAGAAGCGCGCGCCCAAATTCCAGGGCCGCTGAGCGCCCCCCCCCACCGGGCAGACGCGCGCGCCCGTCCGGGACTTTTTACACCCGTTTCATGGGATATTAACGATTCGGCGCTACAAGGGAAGAACGCGAAGCTCTTGCATGCGGCCGGAACGGACGGGGTCCGTCCGGCGGCGGCGCCGAAACGGGGGAGCGCGCGACGCAGCATGAATTGAGCCGACAGCCGTCGAGGGCGGGTTGCGCCGGAAGGTCCGGGGGGCAACGCAACCACGGAGGCCGTCATGCGCGCCCTCGCTCTTCTTCCCGTTCTCGTCGGCACGCTCGCGACGGCGCCCGCCCAGGGCGCCACCCGCCACTGCGCGGCGGTTCCGGCCACCGTCCATTACGAGCGCGCGGCCGACGCCGATCTCGCCTGCGCCGGCGCCGAGATGGCAGTCCGCTTCTTCGCCGGGCTCGGTTTCCGGGCCGACACGCCGATCACCATCCATATCGTCGACGCGCCGACGGTCGAGGTCGCCGAGGGGTACAACGCCCCGGTCCATGGCCGCTTCAATGCCCGCACCAACCAGATCTATGTCGCCGCCTTCGCGAACGGGCGCCCGCCGGGCCGGCCGCGCCGGGCCTTCCGTCTGCCCTTCGACGGCGATATGCAGCGCAGCTTCGTCGTCCATGAGGTCGCCCACGCGATCGTCGAGCGCAATTTCGAAGGCGACGACAAGCCCCATCGCGTGGCCCATGAATATATCGCCTACGCGGCCCAGATCGCGACCTTGCCGCCGGCGTTGCGCGCCCGCCTGCTGGATCGCTACCGCGCCCAGGGCTTTCCCGACGAAGACGCCATCGCGCCGCTGGCTTACGCCCTGGACCCCAACCTGTTCGGCATCCGCGCCTATCTCCATTTCAGCGCCCCGGAGAACGGCGTCCGCTTCCTGCGCCATCTCCTGTCCGGCCGGTTCGCGCCCAACCCCTGGTACTAGGACGCCGGTCTAGCGGCGGGCGTCGGCGGGCGGGCCGTTCCCCGACGGCAAGGGCGCCGCCGGGTCGGCGATCCAGGCGGCGATGTCGGCGATCACCGTCGCTCCTTGCAGGTCGCGCAGCAGCATGTGGTACCCGGCATCGTAGAAGGCGATGCGCCGGCGCGCGGGCGGCGCGTCGGGCAGGGCGCGGATCAGCCGCAGGACCGGATGGCGGGGGATGATCTCGTCGCGCGCGCCATAGAGCAGCAGCACCGGCGCCGCCAGGTCCGGCGGGCCGAGGCGCGGCGCCAGGGCCAGGGCCGAATCCATCAGCCGCACCACCCCGTAGATCGCGTCGACCCGACTTTCTTTGATCACCAGCGGGTCGGCGGACAGCCGCCGCAGCATGGCGGCATTGTCGGACGGGCGGATGCCCAGCCCCCGCCCGCTGAGCCGCAGCCACGGCACCGTATGGGCGGCCAGCCACAAGGCGCCCGATTGCAGCGGGTTCATGCTCCGCGCGCCCCACACCGCCGGCGCCACCAGGATCAGGCCGGCCGGCGCCAGATCCCGGACATCGGCGGCGCGCGGCCCGGCGGCGGCGGTCACGATCACGGCGGCGCCCATGCTCTCGCCCAGAAGGAACAGCGGCACCGTCGGGTGGCGGGCGCGGACCAGCCGCGCGGCGGCGAGAAGATCGCCGGTCAGCATGGACGGACCGGGCCACAGGCCGCGTCCCGGCGCGCCGCCGAAGCCGCGCTGGTCGTACGCGTAGGTGGCGATCCCCGCCGCCGCCCAGCGCGGCGCCGGATCGGCGAAGGCGTGGCCGTAATCGTTGAAGCCGTGCAGCGCCAGGACGACGGCACGGGCCTCCCCCGCCACCGGCAGCCAGGCGCGGATCGGCAGAGCGCTGCCGTCGCCGGCGATATAGTCGCCATAGAGGTCCGGCGTCTCGGCGAGACCGACCGCCGGCAAGGGCGCCAGATCGATGCGCGCCGGCGCCGCCTGGGCGCCGGCCTCCTGCAGGCGCGGCGCACAGGCCGCCAACAAACCCGCCGCCAGCGCCGCCGCGAAGGCCCGCCGGAGTGGCGAGGGCCGCATCGGCCTCAACCGTCCGAACTGTCGGGGCGCGCCTTGGTCAGGCGCAGGAAGATGTCCTCCAGATCCGCTTCCTCGGTCGACAGGTCGCGGATCGTCACCCCCGCCCGTTGCAGGGCGGCCAGGATATCGGCCGCCGAATCGCGGCTCGGCCGATAGGGGATGCACAGCCGCTGGTCGGCGTCCAGGCTGGCCTCGAACCTCTCCAGTTCCGCCGGCACGGCGGCGATGGGCGATTCGGTATGGACGCAGAGGGTCTTGCGGTCGAACAGGCGCAGAAGGTTCTCGGTCCGGTCGCAGGCGATCACCTTGCCATGGTCGATGATGGCGATGCGGTCGCACAGCTCCTCGGCCTCCTCCAGATAATGGGTGGTCAG
>Ga0070729_10007311_pt1 | contig 10628 bp, 9 predicted proteins | sample tdDd472_FD_66725 | JGI IMG/M metagenome (GOLD analysis project Ga0070729, IMG submission 66725) | Marine sediment microbial communities from the Atlantic coast under amendment with organic carbon and nitrate - tdDd47.2 | ecosystem: Environmental > Aquatic > Marine > Coastal > Sediment | place...
AATTACCAGCTAATGGACAGCAAGGACACCGAAGCCTACATTATTCCCGCAGGCACAATCATTTCCGGGGGCGACTATCTGGTGTTTGAACGGGACAAAACCGGTGAAAACAGTTTTGCCTTTGGTTTGTCTTCTGAAGATGCGGTGCGTCTGATTGACGATGATGGCGAGGTGGTGGACAGCACCAACTGGGTGGACGGCGAGGCCCCGGAAGACAAGAGCTGGGGGAGATCACCGGATGGCACCGGCGGATTTAAAACATTGCTGGCCCCAAGCAAAGGCTCGGCAAACCAGGACAACTGCGGCGATGGTTACATTGATGCCGGAGAAGAATGCGATACAGACAACCTGAATGGCATATCCTGTGAATCAATGGGCTTTGATTCGGGTGTGCTGCGATGTGACGGCAACTGCGCTCTTGATTTCAGTCAATGCGTTTACTCCTCAAACGAGGTGACCATAAATGAGGTGGTTGTAAAATCGACTGATGAAGCAGGCGAGCGTCTTCCTGACTGGATTGAATTGTACAATCCCGGTGACACAACCAACATCTCCGGCTGGATTATCAAAGACAGTAACGACGGCAATGTGTACCAGATCGCGGAAAGCACATTCATCGAACCCGGCGGGTATCTGGTATTTGAATATGATGAATCAGGTGTGAATGGTTTTGATTTTGGCCTTGGTTCTGCCGATTCTGTGCGGCTGTATAACAGGCTGGAAGAGCTACTCAGTGAAACCAGCTGGGAGGAGAATCAGGTTCCTGATGGTGCAAGCTGGGGACGCATTCCTGACGGCACCGGAGATTTTAAAGTGCTTGAAAACATTACAAAAGCCAGTGCAAATATAGAATAAAACGCCTCGGTTTTATTTGCAACGTATCTCGTAGATGGCGGGATATTCATCTGACACCGCTTCGGAGGTATGCCAGATTGAACCGGTTGTGGCGTTGTAAGCTGCGGCCTCGCCCTGCTCTTCGGATCCCGCGCCAATGGTCCGATAAGACAAAGCGGCAAGGGACTCAATATCAGAGCCCTCAGTAAAGGTGTACTCATAGATATTGTCGTTGGTCCTCAGCAGCATATGTAGTCCATCAGGATGCATATCTGCAGCCGTAACTGATTCGTCTTCGTCGATGCCTATTCTTCCCATATAGGAAAGCGTTTGGGTGCTCTTTGTGTTAAAATTATCTGCTTTAAAATATGCGCTGTATCCCAACTGCTTGGAAAATAAATAAATTCCCATATTCTCGTCAACAGCCATGGCCTCAACATCATGAGGCTTATCCAGATAGGTCAAAGACATGCTTTCAACATCGGTTATCAGCATACTGTAAAACGGGGTGTCGAAATCAATTGACGGCTCGACAAAACAGAGAATGCTAATGTCGTCTCTTTCTTCCTTGTTGTCGCCGGTATCGGCAATAAAAATACAGTCATCATCGCCGCACTTTGCAACAGCAATATCCTCCCAGTCAACAGCGGTTACATCGTTGAAGACCAGGGAGCCAAGGATCTCGCGCTTTGTGTTTACCACATAAATGATGGCGCTGTGCCCTGCATCATTATGTACATAAAAGACACCATTGTTCTTTCTGCTGAAAGCCATGCCGGAAAGCTCGGTCAGACGGCCATCCTGCAGCTTGCCAATATACAGCGGTTCTCCATATTCTGAGCAGCTATAAAAGATGCCGGGGTCTGCCTGTTCTGATTCCCCACAGGATATGAAGCCAAACAATATCGTTAATAACACTAAAGTCGCTACGTTGGTTGTATGTGTATGCATGTGTTTGTGTTCCGAACGGTTGGAAACAGTGATATCGTATTGTGGAAACTACAGGTAACACGGGGCCGAAAAAGGCAGGGAGAAAATACTACCCAAAGTTAAAAATAGCCTTGAAAATCAATGCTGTCAAACAGTTCTCTATGAACATTTCCGTTTATTTTTCCTCTATTCATTCACCCGCTCTACAGGCTGCCCCTGTAACTTCTACAGGGTATGGTTAAATTTCTGGTCAGTGCCCTATCCCTGGCGATCTTAGCAGTTAAATTTCCTGATGTTGGGGTTGATCCTGTAGACACCCTACATCGCCATGTAAACGGCCCTGTACTCCATTCCTTCCCGAAAACTTGATCCAAGCTGATTTTACTTGCTTTTTTGTAATTGCCCCGCGAAGCTGATTTCCATGAAAGTCTTACTGGAAGTCGCGATATTGATATCCTTGAATCTGTTTCTTTTCGGCTATGTCCAGCGAAAAATGGCAATCCTGATCATTGCTCAACGGAACCAGCTCATCGTGTTGCAACGCTCGGTAAAAAAACCGAAGCTCAAAGAGCAGGATCGGCTCCTTTGGATGTTCCTCGCCAGGATATGGGCCGACTGGAAGGAGCATCTGATCATTGTCAAACCGGAAACAGTCATCAGGTGGCATCGTCGCACATTCAAGGATTACTGGCGCAAACTCTCGAAGCCGAAGAACAAAGTCGGAAGGCCGAGGATCATCAAGGAACATATCGAATTCATCCGCAGGATTTCCACTGATCACCCGAACTACAGCGGGAGGCATATCGCCGGAATGCTGAAAGAGCTTTTCGGTGTGGAGCACGCGCCGAGCACGGTGGATCGCTACCGGACAAAGCTGCCGAGACCGCCCCTGGGGAATCAGCAATGGAGCACATTTCTAAAGAACCATGCATCAGTCATCTGGTCCTTTGACTTCTGCGTTCAGCCTACCCTTTTCTTCTCCCAATTCTACATCCTCATTATCATGGAACTGGAAAGCCGAAGGATTGTTTACCTTGCCGTCACCATGCACCCGACTCTGGAGTGGTTGAAACAGCAGATCCGCAATGCCACCTGGGATGGACAACCACGATTCCTCATCCATGATAACGACGCCAAGTTCGGTCAACTGGGAAAACCGATAGCCGCCAAGCTGAAGGGCAAATCCGTCTCCTGTCGCTCATCGCTGGATGTTTGGTTGGTCAAAACGATGCAAATTCAAGGGCTATCAACTCCATACCATGCACCCAATGCCAATGCTTTTTGCGAACGATTGATCGGCACACTGAGGCGGGAATGCCTGGATCACATGCTCTTTCTAAATGAACGGCATCTGACCCGAGTGTTGCGGGAATACCAGGTTTTTTACAATCACGAGCGATATCACCAGGGCATCAAACGGATTCCTGTTCCTGCCAAGGATATTGAGAAAAGTCGAAATCTTGCAGGCAGGGGCAAGCTTGTTTCCAAACCGGTTCTGAACGGTCTGCACCACAGCTATCGGCTGGCTGCCTGAAGCGATTCGGGCTTCTGCGATGTCATTCAAAGGCCATTGCATTGAAGCCGATGGATTGGTCCTTCTAATTCTCGCCATCTTCACTTTTCAATGAGCGCTTCGATCAAAACGGGCTCTGACTTCATAATTCCACCAGGCCCAATCCATCTCTCTCACACTCCAAACGCTGTATTCTATCAAGCCATCAGTTCCATATCAGGCCCGGATGGAATTTTCGGTACCCACGCCTTATAAATCAGGCCTAAATGCAGATTACGGGCACACAAAAACCGGCGTCTCCAAAATATGGAGAGCCGGTTAGGTGTTGGCGAATTGGTGGAGGCGGGGGGAGTCGAACCCCCGTCCGAACAGGGTTTCAGGCAAGGCCCTACATGCTTAGTCGCTCTATTTAATCTCGCCGCATGAACCGCCGAACGGCAGGCTTTTCATGAAGCCAGTTCCATCAATCTTACTGGATACACCGGAACACAGTGCATACAGCCAGCCTGCTGTAAATTACGCCCGGCGACGACCCACAGGCTGGTCGCCGCAAGACGTTAGCGGACTTAAGCCGCTAAGGCGTATGCCTGATTGTTGGCAATTATGAAGTTTGCACATTTTTAACGAGGTCGTGCGCCCCGGCATGCTCCTTACGAGATCGGCTGCCCGTCGAAACCGTGTCGCCCCCACGCTGTCAAAGAACCTCTCGGGTTATGGCATTGTAACCATTGCCCGCCGCCTGTCAATCGCACAGGCGTCTTATCTTACCCTTCACCCATAGTATACAACGGTATTAAAGGTGTGGCAACCGCTGAACGGACATTCAAACACACCAGGCTCTATTTAATTTTCCTGTTGCCATCCAACATGTTCCGAATATCATAAGCCTGTTAACTGAAACGCAGGAGTGAACCATGGGGAATTCCATACATATTAACTGGCAAGAAGTTGAAGCTGTCTTTGAAATGCCCTTTGAAGGCCGCAACGCGCACCTTGATCTGCATACCGGGCAAGTTCGGTATCTCTATGTTGACACCGCAATGTATGACGAACATGGCGAGGATGACGATTTCAGTATCACCGAAGAAGAAATTGACGCCGAGCCGGGACGTTACCTGTACATCGAACCGCCGGAATCCCATGAAAAATATGGCTGGATGGAATACTTTGCAGACCAGCTGCCCCAGGAAGATATCCGGCGCAAACTGTTTCGGGCCCTTGACAAACGCCACCCCTTTCGCCGCTTCAGGGACGCCCTGTTTGAATTTCCCGAGGTTCGCCAGCAGTGGTTTGACTATGAAGCAAAGCGCCTGAAGGTATTCATGCGGGAGTGGGTGTACACCATCCCGGCGACAATTCTCAATCCTCCCGACTGGATTACCGGGGAAGTCAGCGCACTATCAGACGAGTAGATCCTTGGGGAAGTCAGTACCCGGGGCCGGTTTCGGCATGGCAGCAAAGCCCCAAACGCCCATTGACCCCACCGGGGCATGGGTATACAATTGCGTTGCCTGTGGTCGCCCGGCGGCTGCGTGATTCACCACAATCAGAAAGGTGCTGATTATGATACGCGGTAAAAATATCATATTGCGGCTCACCCGGCGGGATGATCTGCCAGAGATTCACCGGCTTATGGAGAATCTGGAAACCCGGGGGGAATTCTGGCCTCTGGGGATTAGATCACTGTCGAAATTATCCCAGGACTTTGACTCTGACGGCTTCTGGGCTCAGGACCACGGTTTTTTGCAAATCACAGATCTTGATGGTCGCCTGATTGGCAACATAGGATTTTTTCAGGGCACACCCGGCGGAGAATGGTTTGAAACCGGCTACCGGATATACCGGCCCGAAGACCGGGGCAAGGGTTACATGACCGAGGCGCTACGGATGTTTTCCGCCTATATCTTCACCCTCAAACATTTTCCCCGGCTGCAACTCTGCGCCCACCCGGACAACGCCGGGAGCTGCCGGGTTGCTGAAAAATGCGGATTTACCCGGGAAGGCATTCTGCGGAAATCGTTTTTCCTCCACGGAGAATGGCACGACACCGTGGTGTATTCCATGCTGGCAGAGGAAGCAGCGGCCTGGGCCGATGTCATTCCCGATGGGGAGGTGCAGTCATGATTCGCGGCAAAAGCATATATTTACGGCCCGTGGAACAGAATGATCTGCCCCGGCTGGTGGAATTGCAAAACGACATGTATCACAACGGCGAGTTTTGGCCACCCTTCCTTACCACTGAGCAGGACCTGAAAAAGCGCTTCGAGGAAAGCGCCCTGTGGGATAAAAAGGAAGGCATGCTGCTGATCTGCGATATGGCCGATGACCGCCCGGTGGGACACCTGGGATTTTTTCCCACAGTGTTTTACATGGATCACGCCGAGGTCGGCGGGTATATATACCGCCGTGAAGACCGCAGCCGTGGTTTTATGTCCGAGGCGCTGCGGCTGTTTTCCGCCTACCTCTTTGCCACCAAACCCATTGGTCGTTTGCAGGCCAGCATTATTGTGGGCAATACCCCCAGCCGCCGCATGGCTGAAAAATGCGGTTTCCGCCACGAAGGCGTTATGCGCAAGGTGGTGGTACACAACGGCAAACGGATGGATATGGACCTGCTTTCCCTGTTGCGGGAAGAATGTATGCCATTGAACGACCTGCTGGAGGAACTCCGGCAGCAACGGGAAGACTGACCATGCAGGAACCCATGAACCAGCCCGGTACCGCAACGGACTCCGGCCCCAAAAAGCCGCCTCCCCTGCCCGCCCTTATCTGGATGCTGGCCATCTTCGGAATACTGCTGGGGGGCTGCGGCATGATGCAGGTTGCGGGCTCCTGGATTTCCATGGGCATTGATGACGACATGATGAGCGCTGTGCTGCGTATGAGCGGTATGCCGGATATGGAAAAACAGCTTGAGCAGCTGGAGCAGGAAATGCAGGGCATGCAGCGCTACGGCGGCACCAACATGAACTCCATGATGGAGCAGGCCCAAAAGCTGTCGGACAAACTCAACGCGGAAATCGTGCCGTACCCTGCTGCGGTTAATCTCGGGGAGGCGCTGCTGTCCCTCATGGCGCTGGCGGCAGGCATCGGTCTGCTTATGCGCAAACGCTGGGCCTGGCTGATGGAGATATGGCTGCTGGTGCTGGCAACAGTGTTTACCATTGTGGTCACCGGGTTTGCCATTGAGGGCATGATGATGCTGTATGACGCCCTGATGGAAATGCTCTACAGCGGCCCGGCCATCAGTATGCCCTGGCTTGGTCCCACCCTGTATATTATGTGGGCTGCGCTCTCCGCCATACTAATACTGCTGCATGGCCTGATAATCTATTACCTGTACCGCCCGAACATACGCCGGATCTACGAGCCGCAGCGCTACGGGCAGGAGACTGTTTCATGAAGAATCTGCGACACGTTCGCCGGGCGCTGGTGCTGGCGGCTCATCCCGATGACTGCGAGTTTTTTGCCGGTGGACTGGTGGCCCTGTTGTGCCGCGCCGGAGTGGAAGTCACCGAGGTTATCGCCACCGACGGATGCCGGGGCACCTTTTTGCCCGAGGGGCTGTCGGACCTGGCTACCATTCGCCAGCAGGAAGCCCGCAACGCAGCATCCATCATGGGTAAAAAGGACGTTATCTTTCTTGGTCACGGCGACGGCTTTTTGGACGATGTGCCCAAAAACGAGCTGCGGGGCGTGTTCATGGAGCATATCCGCCGCCTGCAGCCGGACCTGCTATTGACCTTTGATCCCGGCGCCCGCTTTGAGTTTCACCCGGATCATCGCCGTGTGGCCCATGCGGCCCACGAGGCGGTAAGCTTTGCCGCCATGCCCCGTTATTACCCGGAGCAGATCAGCGCAGGCCTGCGGCCCCATATGACGCCTCTGCGGTATCTCTTTGGCCGCAACGAGGATATCGCCGCCACTGCCGTGGACATCAGCGAAAGCCTGGACACCAAAATCAAGGCCATTATGGCCCACAGCAGCCAGGTGCGCACCATGATGGAGGACTTTGCCGCCATCATTGACGCCACCGGCGAGGGCGCGGCCCTGAAACCCGTGATCGACCCGGATAACCCGGGACCGGGCATTGATCTGCTGATCCGCGCCTGGGCCGGGGCTACCGGAGCACAGCACAACTGTGCTGCCGCCGAGGTCTTCCGCCGGGAATCCGTGGGCGACATATTCAACGCCGGAGCTTGAGAGGCCCGGGCTGAGCGCCTCCCCTTCATTACACCATCCACCCCCGCCGGATTAAGACCGATTCCGGCGGTTTTGCATACCCTTGATGTTTTTGCTTTTTTCTTCCCCCTTGCACCGGAGTGCCAAGTTGGAGTAACATGAGCTGTTGAATTGGTGGATAGCGCATCCTTTGGAGCAAAAACATATGAGCGTATACATCACCCGAAGCCTGTTATGGAGCCTCATCAGACCCCTGAAGCCCGGCACCCCCTTTTTTGGGGGCTGGATGCTGCGTTCCCTGGTGGAGGAAGACAACCTGGCCCGCCTGCGTTTTGATCACAGCGACGGCGACAGCCTGCGGTTGCTGCTGTATCCCGCCGGTGAGGATGTCCCCCACTGGACCGCCACCGCCACCACGAAAATCGGTTTTGCCGGACATCCCCCTGCAGACCGGGGCATGCGTCTGGCACAGGCCGTGGTGCAGATCATCCGCCGCAACGAGGACACCGGCGTCCGGCGGGTGTGGCTTAAGCGGCCCCAGTTGCTCAGCAGCCCGGAGGACAATCTGGAAACCGATCTGTTGATTTCCACCGCCTGTCAGAACAACTGCATTTTTTGCACCGACCGCCCCAGCCGCCTGACCTATATCCCCACCGATGAAGTCAAGCGCCGCATGCAGCAGGTGTACGACGACGGCTTCCGGGACGTGGAGTTCACCTCTTTGGAGCCCACCCTGCGCAAGGATCTGCTGGAGCTTATCCGCGAGGCAAAACGCATCGGTTTTGACAAAGTGAAGATCGTCACCAACGGCGTGAAAACCGCAGACCGGTACTACGCCAAAGCCCTGTTCGACGCCGGTGTGGCCAAAATCACCCTGTCGGTGCACAGCCATACCGCAGAGCTTGAAAACGCCATTACCCAAAATCCCAAGGCCTGGGCGGAAAAAACCGCCAGCCTGCAAAATATCCGGGATATTATTCGGGAGCGCCGGGAAGACGGGCTGCCGGTGCCGGAGTTCCGCACCAACACGGTGATCCACACAAAAAATCTTGATGTGCTGCCCCAAACCGCCCGGTTTATGGCGGGCTTTGAACCCGATGAAATGGATTTTTACTTTGTGTATCCCCACGGGCTTGCGCTGAAAAACTTTGACGACGTGGTGCCCCGGCTGGACAGCCTTGGCCCCTATATCGAGGCGCTGGTGGATGCGGCCCACAGTATTCCGGTGCCCATTATGCTGCTGGATATTCCTCTGTGCGTAGTGCCGGGCATTGGCGGGCATTTCCGCCACTACCGGGTCACCCACTCAAGCATTGAAGCCAAGCCGGAGACCTTTAATAAAAACGAAAACAAGTGGGACGAGGAACGGGTCAAGGGCCCGCAGTGCGCCGACTGCGACCTTAACGAGGCCTGCGACGGCATCTGGTGGTATTACGCCCACAAACGGGGCACCGACGAACTCATACCCGTTAAGGCGGACGACGCCCCGCTGGATTGAGCCCGGGTTCCCTCAGCGCCTGAAGGTAACCGGTATATTTATTTCAATCCCCCGGCATCAGCTGCAATTGTTGACACACACGGTTTCAGAGCAGGTTTCATTCCGACAGTAGCAGGAAGCGTTGCCACCATTTTGTGTGCAGGGGTTATCCTCGTTGCAGCCGGTCTGGCTGTCCTCAGGCAATTGCTGGCCGACGACACAGCCCTTAATCCCGGTGCCGGTAATGTCAACGCAAATCTGTCCGGCGGGACACACCCCGCAATTACTGGTACATATTGTTTCATTGCAGGCCGTGTCCTGGCAATGACAGGTGGCGTTGCCGCCGTTTTGGGTGCAGGGATTCGACTCGTTGCAGCCGGTCTGGCTGTCGGCGGGAAGATTATTCCCCTCTAAACACCCCATAAGCCCGGTCTCAATTATTGCCTCGCAGGATTGCCCCCGGGGACAAAGCCCTTCCGGTGTATCCGCAACGCAATACCCTTGATTGCAGACATCCCCGTAAGCATGGCAATCCTCGTAATACGCCCAAGTATTAGCGGCGCATGCATACACCATATTCCCGACACACTTCTTTGTGCCGTCAATGCAGATGACCGTATCTTGTTCATCTCCCGGGCTATCTGGAATATCCATATCGCCGTCTTCATCAGGCGGCTCACAGGCATCGTCCTTGCAAACCATGCCGATATCAGGACAATAGATGCCTGCTTCCCAATCATTGTTCACACAGTTATACTGCATATGACCGGCACACATTGTATCTCCGGGGCGGCATCGCACAACCTCGTCCAGGTCTCCGTCAGCGTCAGCGCTAGCGCAAAAACCGATATCCCCGCAGTCTCCTTCAACCACGCAGGTCAGATAATCATCTCCCCCGGCAAAAACGCCCTGACCGCAGGCCTCCACGCAGTAAGGCCCTAAGTCAACACCGCAGAACATCATTTTCTCACAATAGGCCACACACAAAGCATCGGGCTGCGGCTGGTCTCCATCGGGCAATGGATTGTCGCCGTCGGGCGGCAGATCACCGTCTGAAGGATAATCAACAAACACGCAGTGCTGCTGGTAGCAGATCAAATCCCCCGGGCAGTCAGCATCGCTGCTGCATCCAATCCCCACCCCGGAAGGATCTGACGCTTTATCATTGTCACAGGCCACACACAGGCCCGCCGTCAAAATACACACGAATAATACTCTTGCAGCATACATACCATTGCGCCTTTCCCAAAAGCGTTCAGCTATTCGTCCCTGTGGATTCAAGATGCGCACACAGGCAAGTATAACATACTATGCTGATTTTTCAAGTATTGGCACAATACGAAGCATGCCCCATCATTAGGATCAGAGAAAACAGTTACAGATGACAAAAAGCCCGGCGCTGCTCCTGCACATCGCGGGAACAGGCCAGGCTTTTGTGTGCATCCATCCCTCAAAATTTATAAGGCCCTGTGATTACTCCGTGGTTTCGCTCTGTAGTGTCTCTAAGGCATTGGCCACGCCCTGACCATAGGCCGGGTCCGCCTTTGTGCAGTTGTTCACATGGCGTTTTTTCACGATGTCCGGCGCATCGCCCAGGGCGCGGGCCGTATTTTCAAAGAGCACCTGCTGCTGCTGTGGCGTCATCATACGGAAGAGATTGCCCGGCTGGGTGTAATAATCGCTGTCGTCTTC
>Ga0070729_10007313_pt1 | contig 10628 bp, 8 predicted proteins | sample tdDd472_FD_66725 | JGI IMG/M metagenome (GOLD analysis project Ga0070729, IMG submission 66725) | Marine sediment microbial communities from the Atlantic coast under amendment with organic carbon and nitrate - tdDd47.2 | ecosystem: Environmental > Aquatic > Marine > Coastal > Sediment | place...
AGGAACAGCTCTACGGCCCGCGCGACCGCAGTATCCCGCGTGGGGGCCAGGACTAGAGTTCAGGACGGGTCACTCATGGACGACGGCGCCGCTTCCTCAGGGGAGGCGGCGCCGTCGTTTCTCGGTGGGCTCAATCCCGCCATTCGGTGACGAACACGTTGGTGTCGCCGGGATTGCTGTTGTGGCGGTTGGAGCCGAACACGAGCCAGCGCCCGTCGGGGCTGAACATGGGGAAACCGTCGAAACCCTCGGCATGGGTCACCTGCTCCAGGCCGGTGCCGTCGACGTTGATCATCCAGAGGTTGAACTCGCGTCCCCGGGGATCGGGGTGGTTGCTGCTGAACAGGATCGACTCGCCCGACGGGTGGTAGAACGGCGCGAAGGTGCCGCAGCCCAGGCCGGTGATGCGCCGCTGGTCGGAGCCGTCGACGTTCATGACGTAGATCTCGAGACGCCCCGGGCGCACCAGACCCTGGGTCAAGAGCCCCTGATAATCGGCCAGCGCGTCACCTTCGGGGCGGCTGGCCCGGTAGACGATCTTGGAACCGTCGGGGCTGAAGAACGGCCCGCCGTCATAGCCCGGCCGGTCGGTGAGCTGCCGCACCTGGCCGCCGTCCAGATCCATGGTGTAGATCTCCAGATCGCCGCTGCGGGTGGAGGTGAAGACGATGGTCTTGCCGTCCGGGGAGAGGGTGGCCTCGGCGTCGTAGCCCGGCTCGGTGGTGAGCGCCACCAGTTCGTCGGTGTGGGTATCCAACCGGAAGACGTCGTAACCGGCGTAGATGGGCCACACGTAGCCCCGGCTCATGTCCGGGGGCGCCGGGCAATCAGGGTCGGCCAGGTGGGTGCTGGCATAGACGATGTAGCGATCATCCTCGCCGGCGAAATAGGCGCAGGTGGTGCGGCCCTGCCCTGTGGACACCAGCGTCATCTCGGCGGTGATGGGGTCGAGGGTGTAGATCTGATCGCAGCCGTAGGGCGGACGGTTGCTCTGCAGCACCAGGCGCCGGCTGTCGCGGCTCCAGTAGGCCTCGGCATTCTCGGCGCCGTCGGTGAGCATGCGCAGGGGGCCGAAGTGGGTCTCGAGGGGGTGGGGGGCATGGTCGCGGGGGAGGTCGGCGCCGGCCGCGGCCACGTTCAGAAGCGTGGCCGCGACCAGGATGCAGATGAGGGTCTTCAAGCAGGGCCTCCAGCTCTTCAGGCTGACGGTCCTGGATCGGGTTGAGTGGGATCACTGGTCCAGCGTTCCACCACCACGTCCCGGGCCACCAGCTCGTCCAGCATGCGCTGGGCGGGGATGACGGTCTCCTGAGGCCGGGCGCCGGGGGCTTTCACCGCCTGCGAGGCCAGCATGCGGGCGATGATGGCGGCGGGGAAACCCGTCATACGCATCATGGCCGAGAGACCGGTATTCGGATCGTTATGGTCGATGATACGAATACTCTGCCGGATCGGCTTCCCGTCCTGCATGCCCTCGGCCTCGGCCAGCAGCAGCACGACGTCGTCGCCCTCGGTGGGAAGCACCGCCTCGAACCGCCGGGCCAGGAGGTCGCGCGGGGCGATGAAGGCGCCGTCCACCTGCACGGGCTCGCTGCTCGTCAGGCCCAGATCGTGAAGCAGGCGGATCTGCTCGCAGTGGCCGCGATAGCGGATGGTCTTGTAGTCGAGCTGCTCGACCCGTCCCAGGAGCGACTGGGGCAAGCTCGAGGTGCCGCCACTGGTCTGGAAGGCTTCCAGTTCGCCGAACGGCTCCGGAAAGGTGATGCTCTCCAGCTCCGACAGTCCGGGCACGCTGCCGATCTGACCGCCGCGGATGACCACGCAGTCCTCGATATACTCGTTGATGAGGCCCTGCACCGAGAACACCACCTGGTAGTTCAACGGAGGTTGGGGGCGCTGGGGCAGGCCGCCAACGCGCAGGCGCACGGCGTCGCAGGGGTCGAGCCCGTCGGCCAGGTGCCAGCCGAGGATGCCGGCCAGGCCGGGCGCCAGGCCGGTGTCGGGCACCACGGTCACGCCGGCCTCGCGAGCCTCGGCGTCGCGGGCCAGCTGGCGGGCCACCACGTCGTTGTTGCCGCCCAGATCCAGGAAATGGGCGCCGTGGGCGATGGCCTGGGCCGTGAGGTCATCGTTGAACCAGTAGTTGACGGCGCTGATGGCACAGTCGGCCTCGTCGAACAGGGGGGCCAGCGCTGCCACGGCGCTGACATCGCCGCGGGTCAGGGTGAGGCGGGCGTCGTCACCGAGCCGTCGTCCCAGCCGGTCGAGGGCTTCCTGATTGCGGTCCACCACCACCAGCGAGGTGGTGTCGTCGACCTGGCGCAGCAGGTCCCAGGCGATGGCCGTGCCCTGGAGGCCGGCGCCGAGCAGCAGGTACTTCACATCGATATCCTTCGGTGTCTGACAACGATTCCGGGGTGGGTCCAGACTACCAGCGCGTGCCGGTGGAGGCAAGGTGCACCCGGACCTCGCGACAACGCGTTGACCACGGCCGTCGGCGGGGCTACCATCGGCGCCCAGGCACGCTGCCGTCCGGGACACCCGGGTGGTGCGACACCAGGCAAGGAGAAACCATGGACGCGAAGACCCTGGAGACCCAGCTGCTCGAGTTGATCCGGCGGACCTCGTCCCGGCTGCCCGGCGACGTGGTGCGCGCCGTGGAGAAGGGCTGGCGCAAGGAGGCCAGAGGCTCCATCGCCAAGGACGCCCTGCGTACGGTGCTGGACAACATCGAACTGGCCCGCGAGAAGAGCCAGCCCATGTGTCAGGACACCGGCACCATCATCTGTTATGCCGACCTGCCAGCCTGGTGTGACGAGACCACCTTCAAGAAGGCCTACGAACGGGCGGTGGTCCGGGCCACCAAGGTGGGGTACCTGCGTCAGAACTCGGTGGACTCCATCACGGGCAAGAACTCGGGCAACAACCTCGGGCCGGGCAACCCGGCGTTCCATCTCCACCAGACCCGGGCCAAGACCCTTTCGGTGCGCATGATGCTCAAGGGTGGCGGCTGCGAGAACGTGGGCATCCAGTACAGCCTGCCGGACACCGGTCTGGGCGCCGGCCGCGACCTCGCCGGCGTGCGCACTTGCCTGCTGGACGCCGTGATGAAGGCCCAGGGCAAGGGCTGCGGCCCCGGCATCCTGGGCGTCTGCATCGGCGGCGACCGCGGCACGGGCTACCTGGCGTCCAAGGAGGAATTCTTCCGCACCCTGGACGACACCAACGAGAACCGCGAGTTGGCCAAGCTGGAGCGCAAGATCCTCAAGGAAGCCAACAGCCTGGGCATCGGCCCCATGGGCTTCGGCGGCGCCACCACCCTTCTGGGCTGCAAGATCACCCACCGGAACCGGGTGCCGGCCTCGTTCTTCGTGTCCGTGTCCTACATGTGCTGGGCGTTCCGTCGTGACGGCTTCAAGCTGTCGGAGTCGGGCAAGATCAGCCGCTGGCTGTACGAATAGGAGGCCCTCGATGCTGCTGGAAGCTCCGTTCACCGAGGACAAGATCCGCGCCCTGAAGGTCGGCCAGCTGGTGGAGATCAGCGGCCTGGTCTACACCGGACGCGACGCCGTGCACAAGTATCTCCACGACGGCGGCAAGCCCCCCGTGGACCTGAAGAACTCCATCATCTACCACTGCGGGCCGGTGGTGGTGAAGGAGAAGGGACGCTGGGTGGTGAAGGCCGCCGGTCCCACCACCAGCATCCGCGAGGAACCCTACCAGGGACCCCTCATGGAGCAGTACGGCATCCGTGGCGTCATCGGCAAGGGCGGCATGGGCCCCAAGACCCTGGAGTACTGCCGCAAGGTGGGAGCGGTGTATCTGCACGCCATCGGCGGCGCGGCCCAGGTGCTGGCCGAGCGCATCACGGCCGTGGAGGGAGTGCACCTCATGGAATTCGGCTCCCCCGAGGCCATCTGGGAGCTGCGCGTGGACCGTTTCCCCGCCGTGGTGACCATGGACTCCCACGGCGAGAGCCTCCATGAGAAGGTGCTGGCGGCGTCGCAGGCGGCGCTGGGTAAGCTGACATAGACCGGAGGCGAACTGACGTCAATCGACCGGATCGCGAACGATGACGGACCATCGATCACCAACTGCCGCCCGAGGAGGCTGGGCTTGAATCAGCAAACCCCCAACCCGATGCCGGACATCTCGCTGGCCAGCATCCTGAACATTCTCTGGCGCCGACGCCTCATCGTGCTGGGGCTGCCCCTGCTGGGCTTGTTGCTGGGAGTGGCCTACGGCATCTTCGGCACGCGCCGCTGGTCGGCCACGGTCACCATCCGACCGGGCATCACGGCCTTCGACCCCTCGGGCGGAGCGCATCGTCAGTGGCAGCTCAAGGACATCACCCGCTGGTACGACCTGCTGCTCTATCGCCAGGGGCTGAACGAGCGCCTGGGACTGCCCCGCGACGCGCGACCGGTGATCCGGGCGGAGTTCGTGGCCCAGGGCCTGCAGAACCTCCAGGGCGGTGATGTCATCACTCTCTGGACCACGGGCACCAGCCCGGAGATGGCGTCCGCGATCCTCGACACCTCGCTGGTACTCTTCGCCGAGTACGCCGAGGCCGACACGGTTTCCAGCCAGATCAAGCTCACACGTGACGGCCTGCTGTTGCAGATCAATCAACTCCATTCGGATATGACGGCCGTGGACAAGGAAGCCGAATCGCTGCTGCTGCAGCTGGAGCAGGCCCGAGCGGAATCCTTGATGGTGGTGGCCGAGGACGAGACCTACGCCCTGAAACTGGGGGCGGAGCAGGCGCGGCAGAGCTTCTTCGAACGCCGTCTGGTGGACCTGCGCGAAGACGAACCGCGCCTCGTTCAGGACCTCACCCAGATCGACCACGTCCTGCGGCGGGTGGCGGCCGAGGGTGCCGTCGCGTTGGCGCCGGACGACCTGCCGTCCTCGGTGCGGCGCAACGCCGTCCTGGACGGCGGCGATGTGATGGAGTCGTTGACCGGGGCCAAGCTGGCAGTGCAGGACGCTCTGGTCACGAACCGCGCCGAGCAGGATTCCATGACCTTCGGCTCCGAACTGGCCCGCCTCGAGGGCATCCGCCTGGCCATCGAGCGGGAGACCACCATTCGAGCCCGACTCCGCGAAGCCAGCAGAAATATCGGCGACATCGTGCTGCAGCAGAAATACGATCTGCCCCAGAAGCGGCGTGGAGTCGAGACCAGCATCGCCGAACGGCAGGTCAAGCTGGACCTCATCTCCCCGCTACAACGGGTGGGGCTGACGGTGGTGTCGGATGAACCGGTGCGGCCGCGGAAGGCGCGCGCCGTGTTGATCCTGGTCTTCCTGGGTGTGGTGGGCGGCGTGGTGCTGGCCTTCATCTGGGATTACGTATGGGCCAATCGACAGGAGATCTTCCGGGCGTGATCGGAGCTCCTGGATCAAGCGAGCCGCCCCGGCGTGTGTGCGCCGGGGCGGCTTGCCATCAATCAAGATTTCCGCGGCAGAACCCTTGCCAAGCGTGCCAAAGCTTGCGAAAATGCCTGGTCCTTGCATTCCAACGAGACCCCGAATGATCCCGAAAGGTCCCGAATCCATGCGCTGTGCTCTGCTCATCTTGCTGTCTGCAGTGCTGCTCGCCGGTTGTGGCGGCGGCATCGAGAAAGACCTGGCCGAAAACCAGCTCCACGTCACGGAGGTCACCGTGGGTGAGGGGCGTGCAGCCGTGGCCGGCGACCATGTCCTGGTGAGGCTCGAGGCCGCCATCTTCACCGACGGTGACCGTGGCCGAGATCTGGAAAATTTCGGCGGCGAGTCGTGGCCCTTGCACCTGCGCGACGGGCAGGCCATGCCTGGACTGGTGGAGGCACTGGTGGGCATGCGGGAAGGCGGCGTGAAGCGCCTGGTGGTGGCCCCGGCGAAGATCGGCCGGAAGTTCCGCCCCGACCGCCTGCTCAGTGATGAGGCCCTTTGGTGCGAGGTGGAATTGCTGTCGGTGGTCGATGTCGCGGTGGAAGACCTGGAGGTCGGCGAGGGCCGTCCGGTGGCAGCGGGGCAATACGTGGAGATCGAATACACGGGCTGGCACGCCGGCGACGATGGCGCCAAGGCTGACCAGTTCATCTCCAGCGAAGAGTCCGGAGAGCCGGCTCGCCTGCTACTGGGTGCCGGCATGGTCAACGAGGGACTTGATCGAGGCCTGTTGGGCATGAGCGAGGGCGGTCTGCGCCGGGTGGTGGTGCCGGCGCTCCTGGGCTATGGCGCCAAGGGCAACGACGGCGTTCGCCCGGACGCGACCCTCATCTATGAGCTCCGCCTGCGCCGCATCTTCGAGGTGGCCACGGAGACTCTCCGGGAGGGCAGCGGCGAGCCCCTGATCACCGGGCAGAAGGTGAGCTTCCATCTCAAGGGCTGGTTGCGCCAGGATGACGGCACGAAGGGCGAAGAATTCCAGGACAGCCGCACCCTCACCGCCCCATATTCCACGATCCTGGGCTCGTTCAAGATCCAGCCGGGCATCGAGCTGGGCCTCAACGGCATGCTGCGTGGTGAGTTGCGGCGTATCCACGTCCCATCCGACCTGGCCTTTGGCAGTCGGGGCTGGCATCGAGGCCCGCGCACCCTGGTGCCGCCTGGTGCCGACGTCATCTACGAGATCGACGTCCTTGATTGAACGGCGATTCGGGCCCCCGCAAGGGGGCCCACGGTGGCAGAAGTCGCGAATTCTGCTAATCCTTGATCGTTCAATGGTTCGGTTCTAATTTGTTTCCCCTCGATTTCCTGGATCCCAGCCCGCGCTCCGGTGCGGGTCCGACAACGCCAAGGAGCACTGTTTGATGCTGTACCTCATCCCTCTCGCCGGCGTGCTGGCCCTCGTGTTCGCCGCCGTCAAGGCCTCATGGGTACGCCGTCAGGACGACGGCACCGATACCATGCGGACCATCGCCGCGCATATCCAGGACGGCGCCATGGCCTTTCTGGCCCGTGAGTACCGGGTGCTGGCCATCTTCGTGGTGGCCGTGGCCGTACTGCTGTCCTTCAGTAGCGGCCGGCAGGCCGAGTCCCACTGGCTGGTGGGCATCAGTTTCCTGGTGGGGGCGATCTGCTCCGGGCTGGCCGGCTACTTCGGCATGCGCATCGCCACGGTGGCCAACGTGCGCACCACCAGCGCCGCTCGTACCAGCCTGAACCGCGCCCTCGACGTGGCTTTCAGCGGTGGCGCGGTCATGGGCATGTGCGTGGTGGGCCTGGGCGTGCTGGGCCTGAGCGGGCTGTTCCTGGGGTACAACCATTTCTATGGCGACGAGTGGGGTGTGAGCCGTGTCCTGCAGGTCCTCAGCGGCTTCTCCCTGGGCGCCAGCAGCATCGCCCTGTTCGCTCGTGTGGGTGGCGGCATCTACACCAAGGCGGCCGACGTCGGCGCCGACCTGGTAGGCAAGGTGGAGGCCGGCATCCCTGAGGATGATCCGCGCAACCCCGCCGTCATCGCCGACAACGTGGGGGACAATGTGGGCGACGTGGCCGGCATGGGCGCCGATCTCTTCGAGAGCTACGTGGGTTCCATCGTGGGCACCATGATCCTGGCCACCACGTTCCTGCCCGGCAACTTCAATGCCGTGATCCTGCCGCTGTCGGTGGCGGCGGCCGGCATCGTGGTGTCCATCCTCGGCACCTTCTTCGTCCGGGTGAAGGAGGGGGGCAACCCCCAGACGGCCCTCAACATCGGCACCTTCGGCGCCGGCGGCATCATGGCCGTGGTCACCCTGTTCCTGGTGCGGGCCATGTTGCCCGAAGCCCAGGCCATGGGCGTGTTCTGGGCCACCGTGGCCGGTCTGGCCGGTGGTATCAGCATCGGCATGCTCACCGAGTACTACACCGCCGAGAACCGCGGCCCGGCGCATCAGATCGCCAAGGCCAGCGAGACCGGCGCGGCCACCAACATCATCTCCGGTCTGGCCACGGGCATGATGTCCACGGCCCTGCCGTCCATCGTGCTGGGTGCCGTGATCCTCATCGCCCACCACACGGCCGGCCTCTACGGCATCGGCATCGCGGCCCTGGGCATGCTGTCCACCACCGGTATCCAGCTGGCCGTGGATGCCTACGGGCCCATCGCCGACAACGCCGGCGGCATCAGCGAGATGTCCGCCCTGGGCCCCGACGTGCGGGCCCGCACCGACCGCCTCGACGCCGTGGGCAACACCACGGCCGCCATCGGCAAGGGCTTCGCCATCGGTTCGGCCGCCCTCACCGCCCTGGCCATGTTCTCGGCTTACCAGAACTCGGTGGGCCTGGAGCAGATCGACCTGCTCAACCCCAAGGTGCTGGTGGGCGTGCTCATGGGCGCCATGCTGCCCTTCCTGTTCTCGGCCCTGGCCATGAACGCGGTGGGCCGGGCGGCCTTCGCCATGATCGAGGAAGTCCGGCGCCAGTTCCGCGAGATCCCCGGCCTGCTCGAGGGCAAGGCCGAGGCCGACTACCGTACCTGTGTCGATATCTCCACGGCTGCGGCCATCAAGGAAATGATGTTGCCGGGGCTCATCGCCGTGGCGACCCCGGTGCTGGTCGGTTTCCTGGGCAAGGCCGAGATGCTGGGCGGCCTGCTGGCCGGCGTCACCGTGTCGGGCGTGTTGCTGGCGTTATTCCAGAGCAACGCCGGCGGTGTGTGGGACAATGCCAAGAAGTACATCGAGGGTGGTCACCACGGCGGCAAGGGGAGCGAGGCTCACAAGGCCGCGGTGGTGGGTGATACCGTGGGGGATCCGTTCAAGGATACCAGTGGACCGAGCCTGAATATCCTGATCAAGCTCATGTCCGTGATCTCGGTGGTGATCGCTCCAATGATCCCGCACCTGTAGATATTTTCACCAGTCGATAGCGGCAGGCCACCTCCTATTTCGGTAGGAGGTGGCCTTTTTCTATATCTAATGGGTGGTTGTGGCTCTATGTATGTCATCCCGTGTTTGTGATCTCGTAAGAAAAGCATCCTGTTATGTCATGCTCGTCGTATGTCAAGAAAAAGATATCTGTATTAATTTGCCCTAGATTCGTGAACTAGGTTGTGATATTGTCACAGAGGTCATAGGGGACCCGATTTGTCGCAGCCCGTCCTGCGTTGATTCGGAAGCCTAGACAACTTAAGAAATCGCATCAAACCCCAGATCCACCGATCCCGGCGTCCCTGCAAAGACGATTAACCGGGGCATCACTTCAGAGTCCTTCGCAAAGAAGGAACAGTGGAAGGGAAAGACACCATGCGGAAAATGCTAGTGTTCGCCATGATGCTGGCTCTCGTCGCCTCGGCTATGGCTTTCGATCTCGGTAACGAGAAGGCTGCCAAGCCCCAGGTGACCTACCCCCAGAACATCCCCAGCGCCCTGACTCAGGGCGGGGACACCATCCTCGACGCCGTCCTCGTCACCCTGCCCGTCGAGAACGGCGGCGGCACGACTGCCGGTTACATGGACGACTATGACGAGGAGTGCCCTTACACTCAGAGCACCTCCCCGGACGTCGTTTACACCGTCATTCCTGACGCTGATGTGGCCGTGGACATCGACCTCCTGGGGTCGACCTACGACACCAAGCTGTATGTCTATGACGAGAACCTGGCTCTCGTGGCCTGCAACGACGACTTCTATCCCGACTACGTGTCGAAGCTGGAGAACGTGGCCCTCATGGGCGGCGTGCAGTACTTCATCGTCGTGGACGGCTACGGTGGCTCCTTTGGTGACTACGTCATCAACATCATCCCGTTCCAGCCCTGCGTCGTGGACTGCCCGGGCGGTGCCGAGCTTGAGGGCGAGCCTCCCTTGGTCGACGGTTACGAAGACTTCCACAACGGTGGCTGCAACACTGATCCTGGCGCGCCTCCTTTCGGTGCCATCACCAGTGAGATCTTCTGTGGCACCAGTGGCTGGTACCTGTCGGCTGACGGCAGCCAGTTCCGTGACACTGACTGGTACGAGATCATCGTGCCCGAGGTCGGCTACATCGAGATCATCGGTGACGCTGAGTTCGCCACGTTCATGTTCGAGTTGGGTCCCCAGGACTGTAACGCGGTCGCCGTGATCCAGCAGGCCACCATTGGTCCCTGCGCCGAAGCTTCGATGACCATTCCTGGCGCCGCCGGCAGCATTGCCTGGTTCTGGGTTGGCCCCACGACCTTCGATGGCGCTGGTGAGTACGACTACGTCCTGCTGACCAACCTCGCCCCCGTGGCGACTGAGGCCCACAGCTGGACTGGCGTGAAGGCTCTGTTCAACTAGTCTGAACGAGTTTGAACTCGCCGACCGTCGGCGGGACGGTCAAAGGGCCGGGGATCACTCCCCGGCCCTCTTTTTACGCCAACGGACTCTGCCGACGAAGAAACGGCCGGAGCCTCGAGGGGCTCCGGCCGTTCCGCGGAATGCTCTTCTCCGTGGGCGTTGCGGCTAGGGCGTCTGCGGAGCCTTGGCCACCTTCCGCACCTCTTCGATGACCAGGTCGATCTGTTCATCCGTGAGGTCGCCGTGCATGGGCAGGCTGACGATCTGATCCTGGAACGCATGGGCCACCGGGAACTGCTCCGGCTGGCCGCCCAGATCCTCGTAGGCCGCCACGAAGGGCAGGGCTTTGAGATAATGCACGCCGGTGGGGACGCCGGCTTCCTGCAGATGCTTGCGCAG
>Ga0070729_10007315_pt1 | contig 10628 bp, 6 predicted proteins | sample tdDd472_FD_66725 | JGI IMG/M metagenome (GOLD analysis project Ga0070729, IMG submission 66725) | Marine sediment microbial communities from the Atlantic coast under amendment with organic carbon and nitrate - tdDd47.2 | ecosystem: Environmental > Aquatic > Marine > Coastal > Sediment | place...
TAATAAGGTGGAACTGGAAACGGTTCTGGCGGGGCAGGCGGTCAACGCCGATATCTGGATACACCCGGAGCTTGGGGTGCTGAAAGCTTTTGTGGATTACCCGGCTCCCGATGGCATTGCCCTGGATATGGTGGGCACTGCGGACTACGGCGATCCCGATGCGGAATGGAACGCCATCAGAAGCGTGCAGGTGCTGGACGGTGCTAACGGCCTTTATCGTCTGGATACCTATGACGCCACCGGCACTCTGGATGCGGACAAGGATACCCACGCCAAAATGCTGCTGGAGCTCCGCTGGGCCGATGCAGAGATTGCAAAAACCGACCGCGAGCCGGGATATCCCAGTGTCAATATCGAGTTCGGCACGGTCTGGGGCATGTATCCTCATACTCTTACCAAATCACCGGTGAGCCTGTTTCACCCCGAAGAAAACGGCGAGGGCTATACCTACTGGTATGCCTTTGTGGATCAGGCCGCCAAAAACGAGGCCTCCAACGGCATTGCCTATCATATCAGCGTGAGTGCCGATACGAGCATCAATCCTCCCCTGCGGGTGACGGGCCGCATTATTTACAAGCGCTATAAAGAGTAATACGCCAATATTATCCTGTTGAAATCACTCCGGAACGGGCCTGCGCCTGTTCCGGTTTTTTTGTGTCCTGTGTTTGGTTTGTTGCTTTGTAACATGAATTTACTTGCAATTTGTCGGGGTTTCGTCATAATAACACATGACGCCACACACCGCAGCAAGGAGAAACGCATTGCGCACCATGAGTGCCAGCGTATGCGTATGCCGTTGAAACAATCCCTTGAGCAAGGAGTTCAGGATGTTGAAACATGTCTTTATCTGTGTGCTGCCGGTGTTGCTGCTGCTGTTCGCTGCCTGCGATGACGGAAGCAGTCCATCTGTTGATGGTGATGTGGATTCACAAACAGATGCCGATGTTGAAGCACTGGAAGAATTCCCGGAAGCTGATGCGGAAGATGATCTGGCTGTCTGCGATGGCCTGCAGTTTCCCTCCTCCTTTGGCTCTTGTCTGGTTCCGGAAGGCGGCTGGGGAGATGATCTGAACGGCGGGTATGGTAATCCTCCCCGCATTCATGTCACCGGAGAAATCACGCAAAAGGATACCGCGCCGCTGCATGAAGATTGTGACTATGTCAGGGGCGTCAGCATTTCCATTGACAACAATACACCTGCGGAAGCGCCCCGCATTCGGGTTCAAGATGGTGATATGAAGCTGTGGGACTTTTTCTTTTCCAGCATTCCCTTTGATATCCCCCTTGAAATCGGCGATCAGGTGACCATTGATTGTCTGGTGAAAATCAAATGGACTAATGCATATGGGGCCTGCCGCATAGAGCGGGACGACGAGCTGATATTCTTTATTGTCAACGGTATGCTGGAGCCTGCCGAATGGGCGGAATTCCCCCTGGGTGATCTTTCCCTGACCACCGGTGAAGCTGTCTGTCATGTGCCGGATACGGGTATTGATCACCGTCAGCTTCCCATCCATGTCACCAGTGGAACGCAATGCCTGTCCATCAACCCCGGGGAAGTGGCTTTTTTCCCGGATTCCGGTCTTGCGGTCAGCGGGTTCTGGTATGAACTTCGGGTTGACCCCGGTACTCTCACGGATTATGGGGCTCCCTATGCGTACGATTACTTTATTGTGCGTAATGACGCCATAGATCCAGACCAAAGCATTTCCGGCTACAGTTTCAGCGCAACTGCCTGCGATTGATGGCAAGTGAGGAGTGTAATTGAGCGAGTAAGCCATGAAGCCGCATACCTGCATTGCTCTGTATCTCTTCTTGACTACAGCACTTTTTGCGGTATGGTAACAAGTGTGGGAAGCAATAATTACATGAAGGAGATACCCAAATGATGAAGCGTTTCGGTGTGGTGCTGTTTGTGACGGTGGCCCTGTGTGTGTCTGCGCCCTTTATGTCCTGTGACGATGATGGCGACAATCCCCAGGCGAATATGCTGAGTCAGGCCTGTGAAAAACTGGTAGGGTGCCAATTGTTTCCCAGCATTGATACCTGTAAAGATATGCTCAACAGCGGCGATGTGCCGGACTGTGGGTATCTGTGCATACTCACCGAGCCCTGCGCCACGGTGGGTGATTGCAGCAATCCGACATCTGCGGTTGCTCAGCGCTATTGCGGTGTCGTTGCCGACGGCGATCAGTATGACATGGATCAGTCATGGCCTGATGGCGATGTTACGGATACCACAGACGTTGATGTAAACGATTATTTTGGCGACTGCGATCCCATGCCCGAAGATTATTGCGCCCAGATGCGGTGCTCCCAGAAGACATCCTATGACAGTTGCCTGAATATGTACGACGAGACAACCTGTGCGGGTCTGCTGAGCTGTGTGTATACCCAGCAAAACTGCGCCTGTCCCGGTGGTGTCTACGATGCAAATGCCGGGGATCAGTGCAATAGCGATTTTACCGCTTGTGCCACTGCTTTTTGGGAGAGCGTGGATACCACGGATGGCGATACCGGTGACAGTGAAACCGTGGACACGGATCTGATATATTCCCGTTGCGATGACATTCAATACTTAGGCGGACAATGCTACATGGCGGTGTGCCCCATGGCATTGGATTACATCGATTGCGTGAGCGGAAGCTGTGAAGCCATTGGCGAATGTGTTCAGACCCTGTGGGATTGCGTCTGCCCCCAAGGCAATTATGCCGGGACACAGAACCAGTATAACTGCCAGCTTGTATACCGGGAATGCGTGGCTGCCTACGGCATCGAGTAAGCACTGCAATCACAAGCAATAAAGGGGGCTGAATAGTAGGCTGTGAGACGGGGTCCACCTGTAATCTGTACGTCCTTCGAGCCCTTCAGGGGGGCGTAAGATAAGAAATTGGTAGGTAAGAGCCCACAAGGGCATTCCCTGAGGAAGCCGCGTTAGCGGCTGTCTCGAAGGGTGGCCGCAGGCATCTTAACTTTCATCCTTGCCAAAATCCTGAACTGTGGCATTATAAGGGGATGGACGCACGCGCCTGAAAATGCGCTTACCAACGGATGAAACGGGTTGTATCTGATGTATGCAGGCGTGTATCCATACTGTTTTTATTATGATACAGCATGAAATCCATCCGCTGGCAGGCAGAAACGAGGTACAGTATGTCCGGTGTTATGATGAACAGAAAAATCGGTTTTATCGGCGGCGGTAATCTGGCGGAAGCCATTATCGGCGGCATTATCAAAAACCGGGTGGTGGAGCCGGAGCATATCATTGTCTCAGACGCCCGCAGCATGCGGGCTGCATACATTGCCAATAAATTCAAAATCGTCACCCGGGGCGATAACATCAGCGTGCTCGCGGATTGCGACATTGTATTTCTCACCGTCAAACCCCAGGTGCTGGCCCATGTGCTTGCGGAAATCAGCGATCACATCCGCGAAGGTCAGGTGTTTATTTCTCCCTGCGCGGGCATTACCACCCGCAGCATAGAAAAAGCCCTTGGCCGCGATGCCCCGGTGGTGCGGATCATGCCCAATATTGCCGCGCTGGTGGATGAATCCGCCACAGCCCTGACCACAGGCGCACATGTGGCCCCGGATCAGATGAACGAGGCTATTCGGGTATGTGAGAGCTTTGGCATGGTGGAACCCATGGACGAAGACCTTATGGATGCTGTCACCGGCCTGTCCGGCAGCGGGCCCGCCTATGTGTTTCTCATCATGGACGCCCTGGCCGACGCCGGGGTCAAGGTGGGACTGCGGCGGGATCAGGCCCGGCGGCTGGTTGCGCAAACCGTCAAGGGCGCGGCGCAACTGCTCATGGAAACCGGGGAACATCCCTCGGAACTTAAGGATATGGTCACCAGTCCCGGCGGCACCGCCATCACCGGCCTTGCGGCACTGGAGGAGGGGGGATTGCGCACCACCCTTATCAGCGCCGTTGAAAACGCCACCAAACGCGCCCAACAACTGGGCGATTTGCTGGAAGGCGAATAATTCCGACTGTGGGTTCTTTCCGGTTTCGCAGCGTTGACAAGGGGCTTATCGAAGGCAGCCTGAACCGTTCGGTGCTGCGGCTGTCATGGCCTCTTATCGCCGGAGCCCTGCTGCAGGATCTTTTCAGCATTGTGGACCTGTATTTTGTGGGGCAGCTTGGCTCCATTCCCCTGGCAGCCCTTGCCATGGCGGGGACTGTCACAAGCGTGCTGGTCATGGTCATCATGGGCATCACTATTGGCGCAACGGCTCTGGTGGCCCAGTTCACCGGCAGCAGCGATATGGACAAAGCCGACATGGTGCTGGGGCAGACCATTATATTGTGCCTGCTGGCCAGCGCCGGCATGGTGGCGGTGGGCCTATGGGGCACCGAACCCCTGCTGCGACTCTTTGGAGCCACCGGCGATGTCATGACCCAGGCGGCGGAATATATCCGCATCGTCTTTTGCTGGGCAGGCACTATTTTTGTGTTCTTCGGCGTCAGTCAGGCCCTGCGCGGTGCGGGTGACACCAAAACCCCGCTGTATGTGCTGGTGGGGGCAAACATCATCAACATCGCCCTGGACCCGGTGCTCATCATGGGCTACCTGGGAGCGCCCGCCATGGGCGTGGCAGGGTCGGCGGCGGCCACGGTTATCAGCCGTGCCGTAGGTATGGTGGTGCTTCTGGGCTATTTGTTTTTACCCCGTTCCATACTGCATTTGCGGCTGCGGAACTTTGTGCCCCATATGACCATCATCGGGCGGATTACCCGCATGGGCTTTTTTGCTTCCATGGAAGTGCTGATGCGGGAGGTAAGCTTTTTACTGCTGATGCGCCTGGTGTCCTCCTTTGGCCCCGCAGTTTTAGCGGCCTACGGCATTGGCTCGCGTTTGCGTATGGTGGTAATGATGCCTGGCTTTGGCTTTGGCAACGCTTCTTCGGTGCTTCTGGGGCAGCATCTTGGGGCCGGTAAAACTGATCGTGGTGTAGCTGCGGTATGGCGCGCCCTCAGCTTTTATCAGGTGCTGGTGATTCCTGTTGCCTTTATCTACATCCTTGCGGCCTTCAGGATTGTGGGAGTTTTTGCCGATGATCCGGCGGTGATTGAACACGCCGTAACCTTCCTGAGATATCTTTCCGCCACCCTGCCGTTTTTGGCGGTATGCATTATTATGGCCCGGGCCATTACCGGCTCCGGCGATACCCGCGCCCCCTTTATCATGAGCGGTATCGGCATGCTGGGCATCAGGATTCCTGCGGCCTATATTTTCGCGCATTTCTGGGGCCCGGTGGGCATCTGGCTGGGTATCAACGTGTCGGATATTCTGTACGCTCTTATGCTGGCGCTGTACTTTAAAAGCCGCCGCTGGGAAAAGGTCTTTTTGCGGCATCGCGAGGTGATGAACGGCCTGCAGATCGACAGTGGCGACATGGTTGATATGGCCTCGCCATCGGTGGAAAAACACCAATAAGATAAAATGCGATCGATAGAATCTCGGGACGCGATTTCGATTTCTCGGGGCATAAGTGCCGATTTTTTGCTATATATCGTTGTTATAGCGGTGATGACACGATGCATTATGCAGGCGCATGGTCTTGAGCCGGGACTCCCATTCTTTGGGTTTACATATATAAGCCAATAGGTTAGCATGTAAAAAACTGGAGCCGGAGGGTTGAGCCATGAAATCCCGAGTTTATACAGTCCTGATGAGTATTGCCATAGCCACACTGTGCCTGCTGCCAGTGGCCGGTGCCACACCGCCGGTTGAGGGAAGCGAAGCAGAGCTTTTCTACGATGATAACAGTGGTGAAGGCTATTTCTCACAGGTGAATCAGGGGGATATGGAAAGTTTGAGCTTTTTCGTTGAGCATCCCGCAACCCTGGTATCCCTGCGGTTTATGTTCAGCTCCAGCGGTGGCGGCGGCCCTGCGGTGCTCAAGCTGTGGAAGGACGGCGGCGGTCATTCCCCGGATATGGCCATAGAGGCAATCGCGCCAAAGTCAGTAACCGTAGAGCCCGGAGCGTGGTTCCAGTGGGATCTCAGCGGCGAGGACATCGAACTTGATCCCCTGCAGCCCATTCATGTGGGCATTGAGGTGGTGAACGGCGGGCCTACTTTGGCAGTGGACAACAGCAGCACCGATCAGCAGCACAGCCTGCTGTACATCAAGGACGAAGACGCCTGGTACGGGGTGTCTGACGGCAATTTTATGGTGCGGGCAACCCTGCGCTATCACGACGTGGTGACCGACCCCGCTTTTGTGGATGTCACCGACCATATCGGTGCCAAGTCCGCAGCCCGTCCGGCCTGGGGCGATTTTGATAACGACGGCTGGCCGGATTTGCTCATTAACGGACACACCCTGCTGCGCAACACCGGTAACGGTACATTTACCGATGTCACCGAAACCGCAGGCATTGGCGGGCGTTCGGTGGGCGGTGGTCTGTGGGCCGATGTGAACAACGACGGCTGGCTGGATATCTTTGCCGCAGGCGGGGAGGGCGATGGCCTGTGGATCAACAACGGTGACGGCAGCTTTACGGAAACGCCCCGGCAAAGCGGTGCGCCGGGGGACAGCTACCCAAGCGAAGGCGCCGCCTTTGCAGACTACGACAACGATGGCTGGGTGGACCTGTATATTGCCAACTATGAAAAGCCGGACCAGATGAGCGCCGGAACCCCGGACTTTTTCTGGCACAACCGGGGCGACGGCACCTTTGCGGATTTCACCGGCAAGCTGGCGAATCTCGGTACGGATCAGTGCGGGCGCGGCGTGGTGTGGTGCGACTTTGACAACGACGGCGACAGCGATCTCTTTGTGGCCAATTACCGGCTGGACCCGGACTTCTTTTTTATCAACGATCTTGGCAGCGGCTATCTGTACAACGATGCCAAGGGCTACGGCGTGGAAGGCGAGCCTGTCAGCTCCGGGTCATACGGCTTCAACTATGGCCACAGTATCGGCGCTTCCTTTGGCGATTACGACAACGATGGAGACTTTGATCTGGTGGTGGGAAATCTGGCGCATCCGCGCTTTATCGAGTTTTCCGACAAGACCATGCTGTATCAAAACAGCGGCGACACCGGCGATCCCCAGACCAGCTATCGCTTTACCGATGTGCGGCAGCCCGCTGGCATCGCCTATGCCGAAACCCACAGCGAGGCAAGTTTTGCCGACATAGACAACGACGGCTGGCAGGATCTTTTCCTTACCTCCATTTATGTGGGGCGGCAGTCCTTTTTCTACCGCAACAAAGGCGACGGCAGCTTTGAGGATGCGGGCTATCAAACCGGCCTGTGGGTGGAAAACGGCTGGGGCGCAGGCTTTTGCGACTTTGACCGGGACGGCGATCTTGATGTGGCCACCCGGCGCTTTATGCGCAACGACGGCAGCAGCGCCACGGAGAATCACTGGTTGCAGGTGCGGGCCTTTGGCGGTCTGAACACAAACCGCGCCGCCATTGGCGTGCGCATTATCGTGGATGCGGGCAACGGCCTGCGCATGATGCAGGAGGTGGGTGGCGGCAAGGGCACCACCAGCCAGGACGATCTGACCCGGCACTTTGGGCTGGGAGCCGCACCGGTGCTGCCCCTGACGGTTACGGTGCGCTGGACCGACAACAGTACATGGAGCTTTGAGGTGCAGGATATCGACCGCCTTATTGTGGTGGCCGAGGATCTGGATGCTCCCGGGGCCTATGGGACCGACTTTGACCGCTACGGCCCCGATGGCCGCATTGGCGATGATGTGGACGGCGACGAGGATATCCCGGCGGAAACCGAGACAGACCCGGAAGCCGACGGCCCGGACATCACCCCAACTGACAACGACGACAGCGGCTGCGCCACCGGCGTTGCGTCTTTATGGTTCCTGATAGCAGCCCTGCTGCTGCTAAGGCGACGGCGCGTATAACCCTCCCCACCGCCCCGTTATTATGGCTGCGTATGGTGGTAATAATACTGGCACGGCGGTGTAAAACGATCTTCAACTGCAAGAAATGCCTGTTAGTATTGCATGTCATGCTGCAGTGTGGCATAGTGTATTCCGGTTCGGCGATTGCAGATACGGCGGCGTTTCGCTCCCCTTTTTGGGTGGTGGTATATCTGCTTGATACATATCATTATTTTAGCGGTTGGAAGAGTTAATTTGTTTTTAGCAACACGAGGAGCAGGGACATGAAATTAAGGCTTTTGGCCACGTTGGCCATTGCGCTGCTGGGTATCGGTCTGATAACCGGCTGTTCTCCCGAGGAAAAATCACCGGCGCTCAAGATGAGCAAAATCTCCGTGGACCGCGAACACATGCGGGACGCCTACGGACGCTATGCCTACTTCAACGGCATCAACGTCAGCGGCACCACCAAGGTTCCCGTAACTTCCGAGCCGGACCCTATCAGCTATGTGGGCCGTCCCTTCCCCCTGGAAGACGCGGAAAAGTGGTTCAAGGACCTGCACGATCAGGGTTTCAACTCTGTGCGCCTGCTGGCTATCTGGGAAGCCATTGAGCACGAAGGCAGGGGCATATACGACGAAGAGTATCTTCAGTACTTTGAAGACCTGGTGCGTATTGCCGGTGAAAACGACATCTATGTGCTGATCAACTTCCACGAGAATATGTTCAGCCGCTATTTTCACGCCAACTTTACCGAAGATCCCCACGGCCGGTTTTTCCCGGACGAGGAAAAAAACACCGACGGTGGTCTGGATCTGAAAATGCTGCTGGCCTCCCTGTTCCCCTATAAAGAAGGTGTGGGCGAGCCGCTGAAATACGATGCCCGGGTTGCCGGCGATGGCGCTCCCCGCTGGGCCGTGGAAGCCTGCGCTCCGGAAAAGAATCTGGACAGCCCCTCCTGGGGTATCTTCCGTATGCTCGGACCGCTGGGGCACAACGAAAACCTGAACATGGTTATCGACGCCTTTGGCAAGCTGATGCCTCCCGGCGAAGACAACGATACCAGCCTCATCGATTTTCTTGGTGAGCGTCTGCTGCTGATGGGTATGGAAGATCCTCCCCTGATTCCCTTTAATCTCACCGAATCTTCCGACATGATGCCCTGGACCTTCTGGGGCGTGAACGTGGCGCTTTCCGCTGACGTGGAACGCTGCTACGCCGCCATGTACGCCGGTGACAAGGTGTACCCCAACTACAAAATCGACGGCATGGACCTGAAAACCTATCTGCAGGACGCCTATGCAGGTTCCTGGGTTGAGATTGCCAAGCGGGTCAAAAAGTACGACAACGTCATTGGCTACGACATGATGAACGAGCCTCCCGGCATCTTCATCGTGCTGTCGGCGTTGAGCGCCTACATCAGCGGCGGTCTGGACACCAGCGCAGTGCGTACTGCCCTGATCGAACTGGCGGGCGAAAACAACGGCACCGCCATTTACAATGTGCTGCTGGCCCTTGGCGCCATTCCCATGGTGCCTCCTTCTGTGGAAGCGGAAATCGAGGCGGCGCAGCAGGCGGCGGTGGATGCCCTTGATCCCGGCGCAAGCGATGAGGAAATCGCCGCAGCCCGTGCCGATGCCCGGGACGAGGTGGTAAGCGTCTACTGGGACCAGGTCAAGCACGAATGGGGCATGGACGACATCGACTTCTTTGCCACCCTTGACTTGAACATGTCCTTTGAGCGCACCTATCTGCAGGCTCTGTATCAGCGGGTGGGCAGCGCCATTCTGGAGGAAGACCCCGACGCCATTTTATGGCTGGAAGAGGGCGGCACCATCGGCAACCTGCTGGGAGATGCCACCGGCGGTAATATGACTTCATTCCTGTATCGTCCCGAGGAATTCCCCCAGGTGGTCTTTACACCGCACTGGTATCCGGACATTTATCCCTACATCGGTTTCAACATGTCGCCGCGTAAGTTCGTGGCCGAAGAATGGGCGGAGCGTGACTTCACCCCGCACATCGAAAAGAAGCTGGACAAGGGTCTGTCCACCCTGGGTTCGGTTCCCATCGTGTTCAGCGAATTCGGTACCTACTGGAACTACAACTGGGATGTGGATGATCCCACCACCATCGAAGCAGACATTGAGAAAACCAACTACCGCATCAGTTCCGAGATTCTGGACAACTACTACGAGTCCTTTGAAGAGACCTTCACAAGCCGCATGGTGTGGTGCTTCTCTGCGGACAACGACTACCAGCTGGGCGATCTGTGGAACCATGAGGACTTCAGCCTCATCGGTCCCGATGGCAAACCCCGTGGCGAAATGGCCTGGATGCGTCCGGTGCCCTATTACCTCGCCGGTGAACCCAAGGAAATGCATTTCTACTCGGATTTCCATTACTTTGATCCGGACAAGGGCAAACCCGAAACCTGGCGCAAGCGTGAGTTTTACTTAAGCTGGGAAAGCAAGGAAACCGATGCGCCCACGGAAATCTATGTGCCCCACGTTCAGTATCCCGACGGATTCTATGTGTGGCTCAGTGACGGATGGGCAACTTATGACAGCGATAAACAGCGCCTCTATGTGTTCTCCACCGCCGATGATCCCGACTGGATTCATGAGATCACCATTCGGCCGCCGGTGGCGGAACGTCCCATGGAGGACTGGAATTACTTCTTCTCCGACGGCCGTGTGCTTGTTGGAAACGGAAACTAGGAGGCTGTCATGAAACGCATATTTCTTTCTGCCTTTGGTATG
>Ga0070729_10007316_pt1 | contig 10627 bp, 8 predicted proteins | sample tdDd472_FD_66725 | JGI IMG/M metagenome (GOLD analysis project Ga0070729, IMG submission 66725) | Marine sediment microbial communities from the Atlantic coast under amendment with organic carbon and nitrate - tdDd47.2 | ecosystem: Environmental > Aquatic > Marine > Coastal > Sediment | place...
GTGCTGGTTCGGGTGTCGGTTGGGCTTTGGCAATCACGGCTTTGGCTGGTATTCGTGAGAAGTTGAAATACAGCGATGTACCTGAAGGCTTGCGTGGCCTGGGTATTACCTTTATCACTGTTGGTTTGATGTCGTTGGGCTTTATGTCCTTCGGCGGCATTGACCTGTAAGCGGAGAGACATCGAGAATGAATGAAGTAATTACCCTCGGCGTTGTCATGTTCACTGCAGTGGTGCTGGCCCTGGTGGCCGTCATCCTGATTGCCCGCTCAAAAATGGTGAGTACTGGTGACGTTAATATTGAAATTAATGGCGAGAAAACCATTTCTGTGCCTGCTGGCAGCAAGCTATTACAAACTTTATCGGAAGAGGGGCTCTTTTTGCCCTCAGCCTGTGGTGGTGGCGGCAGTTGCGCCCAGTGTCGCTGTGTTGTTAATGATGGCGGTGGCTCAATCCTGCCAACAGAGGAGTCTCACTTTACCCCTCGTGAAGCGAAGCATGGTTGGCGTTTATCTTGTCAGGTCCCTGTTAAGCAGGACATGAAAATTGAAGTACCAGAAGAAGTCTTTGGTGTTAAACAGTGGGAGTGTACGGTTGAGTCTAATCCGAATGTGGCCACGTTTATTAAGGAATTGACTCTACGTTTGCCAGAAGGTGAAAACGTTGACTTCCGGGCTGGAGGCTATGTTCAGTTGGAGGCACCGGCTCATACTGTTCACTACAAAGACTTTGATTTGGGTGACGAATACAAAGGGGACTGGGAGCGTTTTGGTATGCTTGACCTGGTTTCCAAGGTTGATGAGCCAATTATTCGTGCTTATTCCATGGCGAATTACCCAGAAGAAAAAGGTGTTGTGAAGTTCAATATTCGCTGTGCTACACCGCCTCCTAACAATTTGACCTTGCCGCCTGGGCAAATGTCATCTTGGGTCTTCAATCTTAAACCTGGTGATAAAGTTACCGTATACGGTCCGTTTGGTGAATTCTTTGCCAAAGACACGGATGCAGAAATGGTCTTTGTTGGTGGTGGTGCAGGTATGGCGCCGATGCGCTCGCATATCTTTGACCAGCTAAAACGATTGAGTTCAAAACGCAAGATTAGTTACTGGTACGGTGCTCGTTCCTTGCGTGAAGTTTTCTATGCTGAAGAGTTCGATAAACTGGCAGAGGAAAACCCGAACTTCGAATGGCATTTAGCGCTCAGTGATGCTGTGCCGGAAGATAATTGGGATGGTTTGACGGGCTTTATTCATAATGTGTTGTATGAAGAATACCTGAAAGATCATCCTGCACCTGAAGATTGTGAGTTCTACATGTGTGGGCCTCCCATGATGTCTGCCGCAGTTATCTCCATGTTGGAAGATCTTGGTGTTGAGCGCGAAAATATCCTATTGGACGATTTTGGTGGTTAATGCCTCCCTAAAGAGAGTAGCTAAGCTGCTCTCTTTGTTTTTCCTGCTCCCTTTTCTTGTTGCCTGTTCCCAGCCTCCACTTAGTCATAAACAATTAACCGGTTTTACTATGGGCACTAGTTACCATCTTACGGTAATTGGTAACGGGCTAGATTACGAGTACTTGCAAATAAGGGTTGATGCTCGCCTAGAGGAGATTAACCGGGTTTTCTCAACATATATTGATGATTCTGAATTATCGTTGCTCAATCAAACTAGTACTGATCGCTGGCTGACGTTAAACCCCGAGTTATATTTAGTTTTGGAGCAAAGCTTACAGCTAACTTCTATTACTGGCGGCGCTTTTGATGTGACGGTAGGTCCCCTGGTCAATGCCTGGGGTTTTGGCCCTGTTAAGCAGACGGCAACACCAACTGAGCAGCAACTTAACACTTTACTTACTCAGGTTGGCTCCCAGCATTTAGAGCTGTCAGAAGGGCGTCTTTATAAACATAAGAATGTTTATATTGATCTTTCTTCGGTTGCTAAAGGTTATGCCGTTGATCAGATAGCCTTATTGTTGCGAGAGCAGGGCGTTAAGAATTTTATGGTGGAAATAGGCGGTGAACTGTACGTCGAGGGACAAAGCCCAAGGAATACGCCCTGGAGAGTCGCCATTGAAAAGCCGGGTGAAAGCTATGGAGAAGTCCATAAAGCCATTAGTTTAAGTAATAAAGCCATTGCGACTTCCGGTGACTACCGTAATTATTATGAACTTGAGGGCAAGCGTTACAGTCATACAATTAACCCGGTCACAGGAAAGCCGGTTGTACATGGGCTCGCATCAGCAACTGTTGTGGCAGATGATTGTGCAACGGCAGATGCCCTGGCCACAGCATTAAATGTCTTAGGGCCAGAAAAAGGGTTAGCGTTGGCCAGAGAGTACCAATGGGCTATTTATTTGATTATTAAAACAGATGAGGGTTTTCAGACTCTTTACAGCGATGCATTTAAACCTTATCTGGATTAAAATGGTCATATTACGGAGCATGAGTGCGTCATGAGTATTATCATTATTTCTTTTTTTGTTATGCTTTTCATCGTATCAGCAATGGCTATCGGTGTGATATTGGCCAATAAACCAATTAAGGGTTCCTGTGGTGGTCTCAGTGCGCTGGGAATGAAGGAGTCTTGCATGGTTTGTGGCGGTGACGAGAGCCAATGGAAAAAGGAAGTTGAGATTATTGGTAAGGCGGATCTAGCTTATGACGCTTCACTGAAACAGGAAAAACGCACGACTCAGGGCTAAGACCAAAAAAATTTACAAGGCGCGTATTTGATGCGCCTTTTTTGTAGCTAAGACTTTGATTTTTTGACAGAATACGCATCCTTGCCAATAAGCCGTGGTTGTAATCAAAATCACGGTTTTGAGCTAAAGCATACGAAGTATGTGGAGATAACGCTTAAATAGTTGGTTATCAAAAAAGTTTATGCCCCGTTAGCTCAACTGGATAGAGCATCGCCCTTCTAAGGCGAGGGTTTCAGGTTCGAGTCCTGAACGGGGTGCCATATATAAAACAACTGGCCTGTTGCCAGATTGTTTACCCCATATCCGATATTTCACTTTACACTCAGCCTTTCTTTTGTTGTAGTTATTTAGGCTCCTCCACGACTTCATGCTAAGGAAAGATAATGCCCTCTATGATTTCTATCTTACGTCCGGTTTTTTTTGTTTCGTTATTACATAGTATTTTTGTTCAAGCGCACTCACATTCTGATGAAGTGAAATTCAAGCCGGTTCAGGTGACTGAAAGTATCACTATGTTGGCTGCCAAAGGTGGCGGTAATGTCGGTGTTTTTGTTGGTAATGATGGTACTTTTCTCATTGATGATCAATTTGCACCTTTAACGCCCAAGCTATTGGCCAGCATTAAATCTTTGGGTGGGACGGTACCCAAGTATCTGATTAATACCCATTACCATGGTGATCATAGTGGAGGGAATGAAAACCTGGGTAATGAGGGCGCGATCATAGTAGCACATGACAATGTCAGGGAAATCTTGAAAAAAGGGTCATATATCAAAACCTTTGATATGAAGCAGCCGCCATTAAAAAAAGAGGGTTTGCCTTCGATTACTTTTGCGGAGGAAATTAAATTTCACTTGAATGATGATACGGTGCAGGTTTTTCATACCCCTAATGCTCATACTAATGGTGACGGTATTGTGCATTTTACAAAAGCTAACGTGTTTCATGCCGGGGATGTGTTTTTTAATGGTTTTTATCCTTTTATCGATGTTGACCATGGTGGCTCTCTAAAAGGCATGATTGCTGCGGTTGATCAGTTGTTACTTAAGGTTAATGCAGATAGCAAGATTATTCCGGGCCACGGCCCCTTGGCTAGCCTAAATGACTTAAAAAACTATCGTGCTATGTTGGTAACGGTTAACGAACGTTTGGGTGAGTTAAAGAAGGCTGGTTTTAACTTGGAAGAGGCCTTATCTAAAAAGCCATTGGCTGAATTGGATGCCGCATGGGGTAAGGGTTTTTTTAGCACGGATGATTTTGTGAAGATGATTTATTTATCACTATAGTGACTTTCTGATTCGTTGAGGTGGGCTGGAATGGCAAAATTTAGACACGTTAAAAACAACTATTCAGTTTTATTTCTGGTAATGATATTGCTCTCGGCTTGTAGTGATCGTGCTGAAGAGAATAAGAGTTCTGTGGATCCAAAACCTGAGCCTTTAGTTGCTTCTACCGAGGTTTCGGCTGGAGGAAACATTGCTGCGGGTCAAGCAAGAGCTATGGTTTGTAGAGCATGCCATGGCCCGGCCGGAATCAGCTCAAATGACTTATGGCCAAATCTGGCAGGGCAGAAAAAAGACTACTTAGTTAAGCAACTTAAAGACTTTCGTGCAGGTATTCGAGAAGATGCGATGATGGCACCGATGGTCAGAGATTTAACTGACGAGCATATTGCAGATCTAGGGGCTTATTATAGTAGTCTTCCTGAGTAAGTTAGATAGGCTTTTTGGGAAGCATTTTCAGCTCAGGCTGTGTTGTTTCTTTCAGAGTTGCTGGTTCTGATTGAGAGCGGTCATAAAAATCTAAAATTGTGCAAGAGTGTAGTGGGAGGGATTAATAACTACAGTCATCGGACTGTAGTTACCCCTGCGGGGCTGCGTCGCCTTAGGCTCCTTGTCCAAATTGCTACACAATTTGTCGAACAAGGGTTCGAATCTAATCCTCCCGAACTACCATACAAAAAAGCCCGGTATAAACCGGGCTTTTTTGTATGGCGGTGAGGGAGGGATTCGAACCCTCGATACTTGCGTATACACACTTTCCAGGCGTGCTCCTTCGGCCACTCGGACACCTCACCGAAGAGGGGCGCTAATGTATAGGAGATCGGGTTTTAAGGCAACCTTGGGGGAGGTTTTGGTAGGTAAAAAAAGCTTATAATGGCGCTTTAAGATACCCATGAAGACATGATGATGAAGTGTACAGTTGTACCCGTAACAAACTATCAACAAAATTGCTCTGTGCTATTGTGTGAAGAAACCAAAAATGTGGCGGTAATTGACCCCGGCGGGGATGTTGAGCGGATTGAGCAGGCTATTGAAAAATCGGGAGGAAAGCTTGAAAAAATTTTCCTGACACATGGTCATATGGATCATTGTGCAGGTGCTGATATTCTGCGGCAAAAATATGGTGTGCCGATTGAAGGGCCGCATATTGAAGATCGCTTTTGGATTGACAAGTTACCAGAGTGGTGTCAAATGTCCGGGTTTCCTCATGCTGAACCTTTTGAACCGGATCGTTGGTTAGAGCAAGAAGATGAGATTGTTTTTGGTCGTCAGACCATGCAAGTGTTGCATTGTCCAGGTCATACGCCGGGTCATGTGGTGTTCTTTCATAAAGAATTAAAAATCGCATGGGTTGGTGATGTGCTGTTTCAGGGGTCGATAGGGCGTACAGATTTTCCTCGCGGAGACCATGAAACCTTGATTGCATCGATTCGAGATAATTTATGGCCATTGGGTGATAATGTCGTCTTTGTACCAGGCCATGGACCGACTTCTACAATTGGAACTGAACGCCAAACAAACCCTTTTGTGGCTGATTCAACATTTGGTTAAATAAAAATGTTTCATTGATGGAGTAAAACTAATTTTTGAGGCTCTAAGCTACAGCTTAAATCACCATAGAGAATAAAAGTTAGGAGTATTAAATGCGTTTGTTGCTATTTATTCGTCGAATTAGTGTATTTGCCTTGGCTTTCTGTGCGTTGACTGCTCAGGCGGCGCTACCATTAAGAGACAGCCAGGGTCAGCCGTTACCTACGTTAGCCCCGATGTTAAAGGTGGTGAACCCAGCAGTAGTTAATATTGCTACATACACGACTCGGACAGTCCAGCAGAACCCTCTACTGAACGATCCTTTTTTTAGGCATTTTTTCAATATGCCTAATAACAAGCGGCCACAGCAGCCACGTCAACGCAGAACGCAAAGTGCCGGTTCTGGGGTCATTATTCATGCAGGTAAAGGTACAGTAGTGACTAACCATCATGTTATTGATGGTGCTGATGAAATTGTGGTGTCATTGGAGGATGGCCGTTCTTACAAGGCGACACTACTAGGATCAGACCCGGAGGTGGACATTGCCGTATTGGAACTGCAAGAGTTTGAAAATCTAGTCGCTGTAGAACTGGCAGATTCGGATCACTTGCAAGTTGGTGATTTTGTTGTGGCGATTGGCAACCCATTTGGTTTGGGGCAAACAGTCACATCAGGCGTAGTAAGTGCGCTAGGTCGTACCGGTTTGGGCATAGAAGGTTATGAAAATTTTATTCAGACCGATGCCTCAATTAATCCAGGCAATTCGGGTGGGGCTTTGGTTAATTTGAAGGGGGAGTTGGTAGGTATTAATACGGCAATTCTTGCACCCTCTGGAGGTAATGTAGGGATTGGTTTTGCTATTCCGATGAATATGGCGCAGGTCAGTATCGAGCAAATCCTCAAGCATGGTGAGGTTAAGCGTGGACGCTTAGGTGTGATCATTCAGGATCTTACTCCGGAGCTTGCAGAAGCATTTGAATTGGATAAGCAACAGCGGGGGGTATTAATCGCTGAAGTACAAGAGACGTCAGCGGCGGAAAAAGCTGGTTTGCAAGCAGGTGATGTTGTTATTAGCCTTGATGGCAAGCCGGTTGAAAGTTCAGCAAAACTACGTAATGAAATTGGTCTACGTCGTATTGGTGACAAGTTAAAAATTACGGTATTACGTGATGGCCGAACGAAAGTTATCAAGGCTAAAGTAGGAGAGTCCGATCAGATTCTTGCTAGCAATGGTAGCGTACATCGTTTTCTAGAAGGTGCGACTTTGGCCGAAGAAGACAACGTTGAAGGTGTCTTAATTAAGCAGCTAGAGCCAGGTTCTGTTGCGGCGCGGTATGGTTTACGTGCTGGTGATGTGATTGTTGCAGCTAATCGAAAAACAACCCGTACGATCAAAGAGTTGAAGCAGGCTGCAAGCCGCTCGGATAAACAATTAGTACTGAGAATTCGCCGTGGAAACGCCGCTTTATATATTGTGCTGCGCTAAAAAGTATAGAAAGTAGTCAGGGCCGGGGAAGGCGGCGCAAAGGCTTGATAATTCGGCTTGCAAGCACAAGCAATTTTCAGCACAATACGCCGCCTTTACAGTAAGACTGTATGCAATGGTGGCCTTGCCGGTCCCCCCGCAACGATAGGTAGTGAATCCCGCCAGGCCCGGAAGGGAGCAACGGTAACTATTAATTCGTGTGCCGGGGTGTGGCTGGTTTGGCCGCCTCCATTTTTCTCCTCAAATCCCCCTCAAATTTAGTTTATTGCAGTTTATGTCGTTGCTTGCGTCGTGTATGCTGTGGCTCTTTTGGGATGGGTATCAAACGCATGAGTTATCAGGTTTTAGCCAGAAAATGGCGACCTAAGACCTTTCGTGAAATGGTTGGTCAAGAGCACGTCTTGAAGGCGTTGATCAATGCCCTTGATCACAATCGACTTCATCATGCTTATTTGTTCACGGGTACTCGTGGTGTCGGAAAAACAACCATTGCCAGAATCCTGGCAAAATGTCTGAATTGCGAGGCAGGGGTTAGCTCCGTACCCTGCGGGCAATGTACTAGCTGTATTGAAATTGATGAAGGACGTTTTGTCGATCTGATTGAGGTGGATGCGGCCTCTAGAACTAAAGTCGAAGACACCCGTGAGCTCCTTGAAAATGTGCAATATGCACCAACAAGAGGCCGTTATAAGGTCTACTTGATTGACGAAGTGCACATGCTTTCAACCCACAGTTTTAACGCACTATTGAAGACCCTTGAAGAGCCTCCAGAGCATGTAAAATTCCTCCTTGCGACAACCGATCCACAGAAACTACCGGCAACGATTCTGTCCCGTTGCTTACAGTTTAACCTCAAGAACATGAGCCCTGAACGAATTGTTAGCCATTTACAACATGTGCTCGAGAATGAGGTGGTTAACTACGAAGAGCCTGCTTTGTGGCACTTAGGCCGTAGTGCCGACGGCAGTATGCGCGATGCAATGAGCCTGACGGATCAAGCAATAGCCTTCGGCTCTGGGAAGCTTACTGAAACGGATGTACGGTCAATGCTGGGTAGTATTGATAGGCGGGCGGTAAATCAGCTGGTTAATGATTTGATCCATGGTGACGCTGCTGCTGTTTTAAAAACAATTGAACAATTATCAGAACAGTCTCCGGATTATGTCGGTGTATTGGACGAATTGTTAACGTTGTTACATCGTATTGCCGTTGCCCAAGCGTTGCCTGATGCGATAGATAATAGCCTGGGAGATAGGGGCGAAATAAAACAATTTGCAGAGCAGTTAACAGCTGAAGATGTACAATTATTTTATCAGATGGCACTGAATGGGCGACGTGATTTACCCCTCGCACCAGATGCCCGAAGTGGTTTTGAAATGGTAATGCTGCGATTGCTTGCCTTCAAACCAGCAGGTTTGCCTGAATTACCATCTAAGCAGAAAAAAACAGGTTCAGTGGAGGTGCCTGCCGAAGTAAAAAAGCCTGAAGAGGTTTTGAGGACTAATCCGACCGGTTTATCGCCGAAGCCTCAAGCGACTACTGTCACACAGAAAGAGGCTACTAGTCCTACACCTCAAAAACCTCAGGTGAATATTAAGAATAAGTTTGAGTCAATTGACCCTGATATAAAGAAAAAGAAACTGCCTGAAAATAATCAGGGTGATGCTGATAAGAGTATTCAGCGGCCTGCTGTAACAGCAAAAGCAACTCTAAGCCATTTATCCCCGGATCAATGGTTGTCACAGTTCGATTCTTTAGGGTTTGGTGGGGTTTTAGGCAATATTGTCTCTCATTGCCTTTTGGAAAAAATAGAGGGAAACCGTTTATCCTTCCTATTAGATGAGACTAATGCAACACTTTGGAACGGAAGCTATACGCAAAAAATTGAACAGCACCTCATTAAGGTCTTTAATGAGCGTGTGCATGTTGATATCGTGGTCTCAACCATTGGTAGTGAAACGCCAGCAATGCTTAAGCAGCGACTTCATCTTGAAAAGCTGGAACAGGCAAAGGAAAGTTTTCAAAGCGATATTCATGTAAAAACAATGATGGATGAATTTTCAGCTACACTAGAAGCTGATTCTATTCAGCCGCTTCATTAATTAAAAGTGGTACAGCATCAAAAATAATAATAGCGATGGTTCAGGGAACGTTCATGCTATGCGTATATTAATGATAATTATTGCCCTATTGGGCTATGGGTTATGTATTGTCAGCGGTTACTGGTTATACCAATCAGATGAAGCCAGGATTGTTGAGAGCTTTCGGCACAGAGTCTCTGAAGGCGTTCGCCTGTTAGAAAAAGATATTGATGCCAGTTTATCAAACCTACTAAGTACGGCGGATTTTTTCTCACACTCTTATAATGTCACCGAAGAAGAATTCAATGACTATGCTGAGTCTGTGATGGGGCGATCACAGGCAATGTATGGCATTGTTTGGCAGCCTTATGTTGAGCATAAAGATATCGCTGATTTTGAGCAGCAACGAAGTATTCACCACCCTAATTTTAAAGTAAGAGGGATTGACCCCATTATTAGGAAGCCTGTTGATGATATTAAGCAGGATGTTTACTTTCCAATCACTTACGCTCGTCTAGCTAAAGATGGTGAGGGTTTTCAAAATATCTATGGTATTGATAACTCAATGGTGCCTAATCGAAAGCGAACATTTGAAATGGCACTTGAGCATGATGCATTAATGATTACTCCCAAAATACTATTAGGGGCGTCTAAAGAAGCCGGTACGGGTTTTCTTGCTGTCAAACCGGTGCGTTACAAGGGAATAGATGAGAGCCAGCCTTATTCTGGTATTGTCTCCATAGCGTTTTCAACCGTAAATCTGATTAATCACTCAGCGGTTATTGAACTCGGGACGGACATTGATATCGTATTAAAGGATATTACCGATGAAATGACGGCCTATATGTTCATACAGAGCCTGGATAAAGGTGCTGTGCTGGAAAAACATCGGTTTCAGGTTGAGTTGAGAGAGCGTGGTGGCAGGCATTGGGTTTTGGAGGCTGCACCGAGTAGAAGTTTTATAGATAGCCAGCGAAGCTTGGTACCTGTGCAACTATCCATTTTACTGTTTGTACTGGTGACTTTTGCTTTAACGAATGCGGCACTACTGACCCGCAGGGAAAGGCAGGTTCGTATCCTGGTTAAGGATCGTACAGAGGCGCTACATAAAGCCAATTATAAATTATCACAATTGGCTTCTACTGATGCTCTAACAGGTATTGCCAATCGGCGCGCTTTTGATGAGCATTTAAACAAAGAATTTCGTAGGGCAAAACGTAACCACCAGCCATTAACAGTCATGTTGATTGATATTGATTATTTTAAAAAATTCAATGATTTTTATGGACATAAGACGGGTGATGAATGCTTACAAGAGGTTGCGGCAACGTTGACGAATACATTTCAACGCGCTGGAGACCACGTTTCCCGTTTTGGCGGGGAAGAATTTGCTGTAGTGCTTTCTGGCGAGACTGAGACCGTAGAGCTGGCTGAACATGCCGTCGAGGAAATTTTTAAGATGCATGTACCTCATGCTGCATCAGAAGTTGCAAAGTATGTGACGGCATCGGTCGGCTTCGTTACCCTTTACCCCTCTGACAAAGTCA
>Ga0070729_10007317_pt1 | contig 10626 bp, 6 predicted proteins | sample tdDd472_FD_66725 | JGI IMG/M metagenome (GOLD analysis project Ga0070729, IMG submission 66725) | Marine sediment microbial communities from the Atlantic coast under amendment with organic carbon and nitrate - tdDd47.2 | ecosystem: Environmental > Aquatic > Marine > Coastal > Sediment | place...
CCATACTCGTACTGGTTCCGACTCTGTTGACCGGCCAGGCCGAAGCCCAGGACCGCAGTCGCCTGACCGGCTCTTTCGATCCCGAAGAAGTCGTGACCGAACTGGTGGCCGCCTGGAAGCGCGACGACGTGCGGCGGTACATGGATTGTCTTGCCGACAGCTTTCTGTTCGTTCCCGATCTGTCGGCCCGCATCGCCTACCCCGAGGTAGACTGGCCGCGCTACGGGCTGGGCAGGGAGCGGGCGTTCTTCGACGCGACCCGGGGCAGCTTGGAGCTCGTCGAGATCCTGGAAAAGGGCCTCGAGGTTCGAAACCAGGCCGCCTGGGAAGTGATCTACCGATTGAGAACCAGTGAAGGGTCCTCCGTCGGAAGGGCGACCTTCATCTTTGCCGAGATCGAACAGCGCTGGTACCTGTTGCAGTGGATCGACACCGCTGCCGAGCAGGATCCCGATACGAAACAACAGCTCCCGACCTCAGGCCATCTGCGGGGACGACCCTGGGTTCAATCACTGAGGGAAAGGTAGTTCCATGGCAGAGATCCTGGTCATCGACGACGATGTCAGTTTGCGGGAAGTAGTCCGATTCATTCTTGCCGATGCCGGCCATGACGTGGCCACGGCGGAGAACGGGGAACAAGGTCTGGAAAGGATCGCCGAGCAGATGCCGGACCTGGTCTTGACAGACATTCAGATGCCCGGAATCGATGGCATGGAGGTGCTCCGAAGGCTACGCGAAGATCTGGGCGCGGCGCTCCCGGTGATCGTTCTGACCGCCCACGGAACCGTCGAACAGGCCGTTGCAGCCATGAAACTGGGTGCGACCACCTATCTGCTGAAACCATTCGCCCGGGACGAGCTCCGGCTCACGGTGGAACAGGCCCTGCACACCCAGGAGTTGGAGCACGATAATGTGCGCTTGCGCCGAATCCTGAAGAACACGGCGCCCTCGAGCGGACTGGTCTTTCGTTCGGCGGCAATGAGCGAGCTGATGGAGGGAGTGCAGCAGGCAGCCCCCAGCGATGCGACCGTTCTGATCACCGGCGAGAGTGGCACAGGCAAGGAACTGGTGGCCCGGGCCTGCCACGACCTATCCCCGCGGTGGGATCGACCGTTCGTGGCGGTCAATTGCGGCGCCATCCCCGGCGAGTTGATGGAGTCGGAACTCTTCGGCCACGCCAGGGGAGCCTTCACAGGCGCGAACCGGGCGGCCACCGGCAGGATCCGGGCCGCCGACGGCGGCACCCTTTTCCTGGACGAGATCGCCGAGCTGCCCCTGGCCCTGCAACCCAAGCTGCTACGCATCCTGGAGACGCGGTCCGTCGATCCGGTCGGAGACGCCCAGCCCGTGGAAGTGGATTTCCGGCTGGTGTGTGCCACCCATCGGGATCTGGAGGTCGAAGTCGCCGAGGGTCGCTTCCGGGAGGATCTGCTCTACCGGATCAACGTCATCCAGCTATCCATCGCTCCGCTGCGACAAAGGCCCGAAGACGTGGAGATCCTCTGGGAGCACTTCACCCGCCTGCACGGCGGCAACGGAATCACCTCGGAACCGGATCTGCTGGCGGCGTTGCGCGGATTGACCTGGCGCGGAAATGTGCGGGAGTTGAAGAACCTGAATCAACGTTTGGTGCTCATGGGACGCTCGGACACCCTGCAACTGGCGGACCTCGACCGCCTGGCGCCCCGCTCACGGACATCGGAATCGATTCCGCCACCGGTCACAGCAAGTTCGGCAGAGGGTGATCCGACGGGTTTGCCCCTGGCATCGTTACCTGCCGAGGGATTCTCGCTGCCGGATCTGGAGAAGGAAGTGATCCGTCGGGCCCTGGAACGGTGCGGCGGCAACCGGAGCCGTACCGCGGTATATCTGGGCATCCCCCGTCACGTGCTGGTCTATCGGCTCAGCAAGTACGATATCTGAAGCCAGGCCAACGGACATGAAAACGGGGCGGTAATGCACCGCCCCGTTTCGATTTTGCTTGTGCGGAACCCGACCGGAATCAATCCAGGCCGATGCCGATCCGGAACTCGAACCAGCCTTGACTCTCCACGTCGCCGGCTGCCAGCAGCACGTTGTAGCGAACGCTGATGTAACCGATGAAGGAGGACCAGGGCATGTTGACCCCGAATTCGGGAGCGAAGGCGAAGTGCCAGTTCTTGTCGGTGTCCTCGAAGAGACCGAGGGTCGTCTTGCGCTCCAGCCACGCCGTCCCGACGTTGGCGCCGGCAAAGTACCGGGTGTCCCGTTTGGCTCCCCAGTACTTGTAGGCGCTGGCGTAGATGGGCACGGTGTTGACATAGTGCCAGCGCAGGCCCGTCACCGCGTAGTTATCCGCGTAGAGGGTATTGTCCTGTTGCTTGTTGAAGGCGTTCCAGCCGATGTTCAGGCCCCAGGCCACGTCCCGCTGGATGAAGTTGCGGAACTCCAGATTCATGCCTCGCAAGCTGATGCCCGGCACGTAGTCGTTGGTGTTTCCCGTCGGAATAGCAATGCTCCAGGCCACGCCAAAAGCGTTGTCGTTCGCCTGCGCCGGCGCTGCGAACAGCCCCACCAGCAGCAGCAGCGGAATGATCTTCTTCATGCAGATACCTCCCTGCAGGTGGGTCACTTGGTCTCCGTGACGGCCTGGATGTATGGGGACTGGGCGAATGCCTGCCGAATCCCGTTGGGAATATCGACGGTGGGCGACGTACCGCCGCCGGTCAATGCGCCGTTGAGGCCGGCGTACCAGAGACCTACCGGATCCACTTCCTCGCTGGCCTCGCGAAGATCGACCATGGTCCACAGGACCGAGCCCTGCTTGTAGACGATGGCACCGACACCCGGGTATCCGTAGCCGGGATAACCCCACCCGGGGCCCCAGTAACCGGGGTAGTAGGGCCAATAGGAATAAGCGATGTAGGCGTCGCTCTGCACGGCGCCGACCAGAACGTGCACGTCCGGCGTATTGTTTTCGGGATTCGCCTCGAGAGTGAATCCGCGCGCCACCATCTGGCTGTGGAGCTCGCTGAGGATCAGGGCCTCCAGTTCAGGATCCAGCGGCTCGGACGATGGATCGTCGGGATTCACGAGCGGACGAACGGTGTCATCCATGGCGTAGGTACGCAACCCGGCGAAGTTGCCGTCCGGATTCTGCAGGGTCACGACCATCCCGATCTCGCCCAGATTTTCCGGACCACCGGGATAGCATCCCCCCAATCCCAGGAACAGGGCTGCCGACAGCCCTAATGCCCCCAGGACGCAGAATTTGCGCCAGAAATTCGTCGAAACAGGTCTGCGTAGCATCACGGTCTCCGTTCCTTCAGTTGGAAGCCTTCAGCAATGTACCGCAGCATGATACCAATTGCCCCCTGAAGATGCAACTGCATGCCCCCCGAATTCGCTCCCTCAGCCCTTGATGATCCAGCGGATCAGGTTGGCCGGCTTGGGAGGCGTGCCCTGCATGAGGATCGCCACCCGGAACAGGCGTCCGCCGGCCCAGATCGCCAGTACGGCGGACAAGGCCACCAGCCCCAGCCCCACCCAGGGTTGCCAGGCGGGAATGGAAACCGGCACCGCCATGCGCAGAGTCATCAGCATGGGTGTGCAGGGTGGGAACAAGGAGAGCCAGGTCGCGAATCCGGTGTCCGGATTTTCTAGGATGGGCATCATGACGAACATGGGGATCATCACCGGCAACATGGCAGGGAAGGTCAGCGATTGGGCCTCCTTGGCATCATTGCAGGCCGCACCCAGGGCGGCGTAGGTGGCACCCAGCATGAAGATCGCCAGGATCAGAAAGGCAAAGAACCAGGGCAGGATATCGTAGGGCACATAGTCCTCGGCACCCAGACGATTGACCGTGATCAGGCCGCCAACCACGTACAGAGATACGCCGGTCAACGAGATTCCCACGCCGCCAAGGACCTTGCCCATCATGAACTGGAAGGGCCGCACCGAGCCGAGCATGACCTCGGCGATGCGCTGGTTCTTCTCCTCCTGGACCGAACCCAGCAGGGGCAGGGCGCTCATCAGGACCATCATGAACATGAGCATGACCAGCACCAGGGGGATCAGAATGGCCTGGGCCTCGTTGGTGGTCCGGGCGTCGTCCACCTGGCCGGTGTCTTCGTCCACAGTCAGCAGGGACAGACCGTCGACCCGGATCCAGCCGAAGAGCTGCTCCAGCTCCTCATCCTGAACGCCGGCGGCTTCAGCCCGAGATCGGCGCAGGAAATTGTTGATGGGATTGCCGACCCAGCGGCGGAGCTCGTCCAGGGCCGGGTTCTCCGCGTGATACGACAGGCGAGTCTGCTGGGGATCATCTCCCGGTTGCAGGACATCGCGGCCCACGACCAGGAACGCATGTAGCTCGCCGCTGCGCACCCGTTGCGACAGCGCCAGCAGTTGCCCCCGGGGATCGGCCGGATCCGGTTCGACCGCCTCGAACAGGTAGGCCGGCTTGACCTTCTTGCCCGACTCGGGATCGAAGATGGACTCGGCGTTGCGGCGATTGGCGGCTGCCTCCAGCACCGGCATCACGAGGTCGGAATGATCGATCACCGCCACGGCGAGGTCGTCGGTGTTCACCCGGTCCTTGAGCAGGGCCATGCCCAGGCCCGAGCCGCTCATCATGATCGGCACGACGATCAGCGTGATGATGAAGCCCTTGGTCTTGACCGCGGCCAGGTATTCGCGTTTGGCCAGCATGAGGATCTTACGCATGGGTCGCCTCCTTGGCCCGGGGCCCCGCAATGCGGACGAAGATGTCCTGCAGGGAGGGTTTGACGACCTCGAAGGCGTGCACGGTCGTGCGCGCGATGAGCCTGGACAGGACAGCCTGGGCATCGCCGCCGTCGCTGAGGCGGAACTCCTGTTGGCGGCCGAAGTCGTTGACCCGGCCCACGCCGGGAAGGTCCTGCAGCGCAGCGGCGCCCTGTTCGGTGCGCACCCGCACGGTGTCACTGCCGTACTCGTCCTGGATGGTGGTCAGGGTGCCATCCAGGACCTTGCGGCCCTCGAAGATCATGAAGATGAAGTCGCACATCTTCTCGGCGACGTTCATGTCATGGGTGCTGAAGATGACCGTGGCGCCGCGCTGGCGCAGCTCGAGCACGGCGTCCTTCAACACCTCGGCGTTGACGGGATCCAATCCGCTGAAGGGTTCGTCCAGGATCACCACGTCCGGCCGCGAAATGATCGCGGCCAGGAACTGGACCTTCTGGCTCATGCCCTTGCTCAGGTCCTTGACCTGCTTGTTGCCCCAGTCCTCCATATCCAGGCGGGCGAACCAGTCGGTGATCTCCCGATCCAGGTCCCGCCCTCCCTTGAGACCGCCGTAGAACTTCAGGATCTCTCTCACCCTCATGTTGCGATAGAGACCGCGCTCCTCGGGCAGATAGCCGATGCGATCGGTGGCCGCGTCGCCCGGCGGACCGTCCAGCACCCTCAGCGTGCCGCTGTCTGCGATCAGGATGTTCATGATCATGCGCAGGGTCGTGGTCTTGCCTGAGCCGTTGGGACCGATGAAACCGTAGATGCTGCCCGAGGGTACCTTCAGGCTCAGATCATCGACGGCCACCTTGGCCCCGAAGGTCTTGGTGACGTGTTCCAGTTCGATGGTATTCATACCGCTGCTACTTTCGTCTCTGGGGTCCGGTGGGCGATGGACGGCACGGCGATATACCCCATCGGAGAGGCCGATATTTACGAGAATCTGCCGGACTGAAGCTTCGCCCCCCGTCGCGGGGAAGAAAAGCTCTATCTTCCCTGCCGGGCAAGAAAAAGGCCCCGGACTTTCGTCCGGGGCCTCGACGTTCACGGGACCGGATAGCCCCATCTCATACTACTTCAACATCACCATGCGACGGGTCACCGAATCGGTGCCCACCTCGAGGCGATAGAAGTACACCCCGCTGCCGACGACGGCGCCCCGGTCGGAGCGGCCGTTCCAGACGACGGCGTCGGGACCTTCGTTGAACTGACCGGACTTCAGGGTCCGCACCAGCTCGCCACGCAGGTTGTAGACCCGCAAGGAGCCCGCTCCCGCCCGGGGCACGTCGAAGCGGATCGTCGTGCTCGGATTGAAGGGGTTCGGCAGGTTCTGCGACAGCTGCAACCGGACGGAGAACCCGGCCGGAACCGGCGACACGCCACAATTCCCGAAGACGTCCGATTCCAGGACCTGGGGATTGCCTGCGTCGTCGTAGTTGTCCGGATCCAGGGCCACGTGACGGTTGCCCTGATCGGTGCACTCGTATTCGTCGTTGAGCAGGTACTTGTACTCGATGTTCTGGGTGCTGGTGTCGGGGAAGACCACCGCCACGGCATAGACCTTGTCCCCGGCCACGGCGTCGGGCCACACACCGTCATCGTTCATGACGTTCAACGAGGGGATGGTCCAGTCGAAGGTCGGTGGCTCGGCGTTGTTGGGCGTGCCGTTGACCGCCACGACATCTTCGGGACCGATGTCTTCCCAGGCCGTGCCGTTGAAGTCGACGCTGAAGACGACCTCGACCGCCCGCCAGATGGAGTTGCAGAAATCGTAACGGACCACCGGCAGGGTCAACGGGCCCAGCTCGCCGCCCACCACATCGTACATCTCGTCGTTCAGGAAGACCGAGCGGTCGCCCTGGCCGTCGCACTCGTAGTCGTCGTTGAGCAGGAACTTGTAGTCGACATTCTTGAGCGACTCTTCCGGGAAAGTGACCAACGCCGAGAAGATACCGTCACCCGCAACCGCATCGTTGCCGGTGCCGTCGTCCACCAATACAGTCAGCGACGGCACATCGTGAGTCAGCGGCAACACGTTGCCGTTGAGACCGACCACGTCGCCCGCCATCCAGCCCGATTCGTTCATGTCCACGAAGAACTCGACGTCGATGTCATGGGCCGTGAAGGCCGTAGGATCCTGGTCGTTCCACCAGGCTTCGACGATGTCACTGGCGCCATTGGCCAGATCCAGGGTGTGGACGCGGTTGGGCAGGTTCTCATAGTCTGTGCAGTTGAAGACGAACTTCCACTCGAAGGACTCGCTCGCCGTACCGCCTACGCAGTCACCGGTAACGCAGAAGGTCGTGGCGTATTCCCAGATGTCGTCGACGCCGGTGTCGACCATCATGCCCGTGTCGCACAGGTTCCAGGTCAGGGGCACCAGGCCGCCTTCGACCGAGAATTCGAAGGGCGGCGTCTGGCCGGCCAGGAATGGTCCGAAGAGGCCGCGGAACAGCACGTCCTTGAGCATGAAGCACGACACGTTGCCCACGCCGTCATCGACGATGGCATTGCCCGCCAGATCCTCCACGCCGGTAACGGTGAGGGTGTAGAGGGTCGCCGCGGCGGTCAGCGGCGTATCGAAGGTCAGGTGCACGATGCTCGGGGTCGAGGCGTCGCGCTCGGCGGCGATCACGTTGGCGGCCACCGCGCCGCCGGTCAGCACGTAGTTGCCGGCCATCTCGGCCGTCGCCTCGTCCACCGGCTCGTCGAAGTACACATCGAAGAAGGAGTCGACGGGATAGGCGGTGGGTTTGACGTCGTTGACCAGCGGCGGGTCCGGGTCGGCTGCGGCCAACACGGTGTGAGTCAGCATCATGGTCAGCGGAATCGGCGCCGGGGTCTCCCACATGGTGAAATCCGGGGTGCTGAGCTGGGTGAAGTCGTCGGCCAGCAGATCCAGCGGACCCTTGTTGCCGCCGTCCTGGGTGACCCACATCTCGTAGTTCACGGGATCGCCCACGCCCACGCCCAGACTGCCAAGCATGAGGCCCAGCTCGCGGAAGCCCGTGCTGGTGTCCCAGCCGAGACTGGCGGTGCCTTCGGTGATGGTGACCCAGGCCTCGCCATCCCACAGGTAGCCGGCCTGCCAGTTGTTGTCCAGGTTCACGTAGTAGATGAAATCGGGCTTGTTCGGAGCGAGGCTCCATTCGATGGCCCGGCCCCAGGGATCGGTGATGCCGCCGTCGGCAGTGCCGACGTCGATGGCGATGCCCAGCTGCACCGTGGTCCAGCCATCTTCATCGTGCTCCATGCCGAAGTACAGGTTGACCGCGTCATTCGTGACGTAGACCTCGCCCAGATCGATGTTCGGGTGCTCGGTGTCGTCACCGTCGTCTTCCACCAAGTTACCCGGCAGGAAGTCGTTCACACCGTCGATGACGATGGTCTGGGGCGTCTGGGCCCAGGCCGCTCCGCTACCCAGAGCCAGCGCGACGAGCACGACCAGCAGAACCCGGGTGGACATTAGGATGGGGCGCATTGGAATCCTCCTCACTTGACCAACGACAGCGGACGGGTCACGACCTGTCCGCCACATTGGAATCGACAAAAATAGGTGCCGGCTGCCACGGGTAGGCCCGCGTCGCTGCGGCCGGTCCACAGGACTTCATGACGACCCGGCGCAAACACGCCCCGGGCCAGGTCGGTGATGCGGCGACCCCGCAGGTCGTAGATCGCCAGCGACGCTTCGGAGGCGACCGGGCCGGGCACCTCGAAGCGGATCATCGTGCTGGGATTGAAGGGATTGGGCACGTTGGGCAGCAGGCGGGCCACCGTCAGGGGCACTTCAGGCGTGGCGGCCACCGGTGAACCGTCGGGCACGCCGTCGCCGTTGGCGTCGACGATGACAGTCCACACGTTGTCGATGACCGGCAGCACCGCGGCGGTGTTGCTGGGCACCGAGTCGCCACCCAACTCGCCGTCGGGCTCGGGATCCCAGCAGATAGAGGCCACCAGTGAGACTTCGGCACCGGGCGGGACCGCGCCGGCACCCAGACCGTACAGGGTGTTCCAGGGAATGGCCAGCTCACTGCCCCCGGCGTCGCCGAAGGCGTGGAACGAGTCGAAGGCCGAGCTGATCTCGCCGCTGCGATCGGTGGTGGTCGTGGCCGAGGTGAGCTGCCAGAAGCCGTCGCCGTCCCAGGGGGACTGGTGCTGATAGCAGCCATACTGGAAATCGGCGTCGAAGCCAGCCGCGGTGAACGAAGCCCCCCGCTCCCAGGCATCGATGCCCGTCAGGTCGGTCTCGCCGTTGCCGCTGCCCGGATCCACATCCAGGTAGAGCAACCAGCTGTTGCCCTCGACCCGGCCGTCGATGGCCACATAGAGGTAGGTCTCGTCCCAGCTCACGTGCAGGGCGTCGATCTCGTTGCTGCTCGTCCACTGGGAATCGCCGGGGTCGAGCAGACTCAAGTCGTCCCATTCGCCGGGTTCCAGGTGGCCGTCGATCGTCACGGCGGTCAGGATCATTTCCAGCACCAGATCGTCGCCGATGGTGACCGCTTCGTTGCCGTTGCCCGCCTCGTCGGTGGCTGCGCCGTAAGCGACGATCATGAACTGGAACTCACTCGACATCGCTTCGATGGCCTGGGCCGTGTCCGCGTCCAGCTCGAAGGTCAGCGACAGGGCAGGGCCGGTCTCGACCACCGGCGTGCCGGCGGGCAGGGTCACCGTCACCACGCCGTCGGGCCCGTCGACGACCGTGAAACCGGAGGCGTCGAAACCATGGATCGCCTGGTCAAAGGTCACCCGCAGCCGGTCGCTGGCCGGGTAGTACTGGGCCGAGACCACCTGGGGCCCCAGGGTGTCGGTCACGTTGTCGGCCAGAGCCCGCAATTCGGCGATATCCCCCGAACCGTCCGGAGCGCTGGTGGGTCCGGCGTAGAGCAGGCACTGGAAAACGCCCGCGCCCTTGATCTCGTCGCCCTTCATGAGGGTGCCCGAGAAGTCTCGCTGGTGGCTGGCGCCGCCCTCGCCGAGGATCCAGGCCGCGGCGACGCCGGTGTTGGGGTTGCGCTGGCCCATGTAGGACTGGTCTGCTGGCCAGATCCGTTCGAGCTCACAATTCCACACCAAGTCGACCAGCGACGGCGAGAAACCCGACTGGATCCAGTGTGTGGATGAACCCACCCGATAGACCACCTCGAAGTGATGGTCGCCCTCGGCGAGGGTGATCTCCTTGGTGACCTCGTTGTGCTGCATCGTGAGGGTGACGACGCCGGGGTCGCTGCTCAGAACGCCCAGGTAGCCGCTGTGCTGGTAGTTGGGCGACACCTCGCTGAAGGCGCCCACGTGGTTGACGTCGTTGTAGTCGCCGTCGGTGTCGGCCCAGTAGGCGTTGTCGACGCCGATGACGGTGTCCTCGTAGCCGTCCCCCTTGGTGAACAGATGGGTCAATCGGCCGCCGGTGCCCTCGAAGACGCCGAACAGGTGGTCATTGTGCATCACCGTCTCGAAGTGGCCGTCGTTGTCGATGTCCTGGACGTAGAGGTTCGTGGTTTCCGTGTACTCACCATTGGCCCAGTGAGAGGCCTCGGCGTAGATCATGGCGTTCTTCATGTGGGCCGAATACTTGTGCTGCCAGCCGGAGATGTCGCCACCCATGCCGTCGTGCCAGGCGGTCTCGTGCAGGTTGGTCATCAACACGTACCAGCCGGCCTGGGAGATGTTGTTGTCCGGAGCGGACATCAAGGCATTGTAGGCGTCGTTCCAGAGGGTGCCGTAGTCCTTGCAGTTCCCGCCGGCTCCCGCGCAGCCGCCACTGCCGTTGCCGCCGGTCACTCCGGGAATCCAGCCCGCCCAGTGGGTGTACCAGCCGTTGTTCCCGCCGCCGTAGCCGTCGAAGCCGCCGATCTCGTGGTAGGTGCCCGG
>Ga0070729_10007318_pt1 | contig 10626 bp, 5 predicted proteins | sample tdDd472_FD_66725 | JGI IMG/M metagenome (GOLD analysis project Ga0070729, IMG submission 66725) | Marine sediment microbial communities from the Atlantic coast under amendment with organic carbon and nitrate - tdDd47.2 | ecosystem: Environmental > Aquatic > Marine > Coastal > Sediment | place...
AAACCAGACGTGATCACTGGCATCCTGAAGAATATTCTCGATTCGCCCCATCGTTTGGGTCGGCGTGAAACGCAATAACGCACGATTATCCTGCAGCTCCCAGATACCGCTGCGTGATCCTGCCCAGGTGCGGTTCTGGTGATCGACGTGAAGGCGGCTGACGTTGAATCCGCTCGTCTCTGGAAAAAGTTTAAACGTACCGTCTTCAAAAACCTTGAATAATCCCATGCGCGTTCCGACCAACAAGGTGTGGTCTGGTAACGCGAGTAGGGATTGGACTTCCTGTTCCATGCCTGGTCGGAAGGGATGCGTTCTGAAGGTGTCGTCCTCCAGGATCCAAAGCCTGGTAGTAGAGGAAAATACGATGGTGCCATCTTCCCAAATCTGGTAGTGCCAAAACGCTTTGCGTTCATCTTCCTGTGGGGTGATGTCGACCAGCTGACCATCTTTATACACAGCCAATCCCCTAGTTCCTCCGAAAAACATGCGTCCCCTGGGACCCTCAAACATCCAGCGATAGGCGCCCTTTCTGGCGTTGGAGGGGAAGGAAACTAGGGTGGATTCGCTATCTCTAAGGAGAATCAACCGTTCAGGTTGAATGGTCCAAACCTGATCCTTAGAATCGACATACAAGCTATAGGTTGGCCAACGGCGAATATCCTCAAGGACAACTTCGGGTTCGTTATGGCCATCCTCCAGTTTCATCAGGCCGAATTCGGAGCACGTGAACCATTTTGTGTTTTTTGAATCAACGTTCAGCCGAGTAATGGACTGCTGGCCTTTTACGGGGAATAACTTGAATCGACGATCAGACCACTTGACCACGCCACCGTTGAAAAATGAAATCCAAATATTTTTTTCGGAATCAACGAGCAAATCGGTGACAAAAGGGGAGGGCAAACCGTTGGGTAGCCCATAAACGGAGATTTCAGGTAGTGAGTCGGTGGGCACATAGTGAACCAGGCCGTGTCCCCATGTGCCAATCCAGAGTCCTCCTTCGTCATCGGCCAGAAGTTTTGAAACACCTACCCGGTCCCCAGCAATCAATTCGATGAATTCGGGGGGGCGTCCCTCCTCAACTTTAAATAGGCCGTTGTTGCATCCTGCATATAGTTGATCTCCAAGCATTTCTATGCCCCGGACGGTTCGTTGGAGATTGCAAATGAACTTTAAGGGCGCCTCGTTCTCGGTGACTCCGAATTGCCATTCAAACACGTTGCCCATATAGGTGCCGATGAATAAGCGATCACCCAGAAAACGGATACATCGAATGTCTTCATCCTGGAGGTAATGTTTGAAGGTTGAATCGCGGCCCATAAAGAGGCCTGTGCCTGTACCTACCCAAAGGATTTCATCTTTGGATTCGATGGCCCGAACCTGGGTGATAGGTAATCCTTGGACCGTTTCAGCTTTTACCGACTGAAAACGAGCCAGTCCGTTGGGGGTGCCAAAGTAGAGGTCCGAGCCCATTTGGTGGATGGCCAGAACAGGCGCCCCAGGTAGGCCGTGGCGTTCTTGAAAAAGATCGTATTGGACGCCGTCATATCTCAACGCACCTTCCACATCGCCAAACCATATGCGTCCATCCGCCTCTTGGTAAATAGACCATACGCGTCGCGACGGGAAACCCGTCGTGGCATCATAATACTGGAAATTGAGGACCTGAGCCTGCAGCGGTAGTGAAAGAAATAGGAATAGCAAGCTCTGGAGTCGAATGTTCAATGTGATACCTCAACGATGCCGTGGGCTGACTTAAAGCCACCCCTGCCTTTTACATCGGTCTCTGGAAAACATTCTTTAACCTAAATCGTTATATTTCTTTGTGAATTAAATTACGGGCCATTTGAGCTGGCCCGCCCAGCAAATGCTTGATGCAGGCGCAGATCACGCCTACAATGTCGGTTCTGATTCGGAGGTCGTTTTTATGGTTCTTTTATGCTTGGTTTCCCTTTTTATCAGTGAAACCAAGGTCTATGAAATTCAATTAAACGGTGACCATAAGAACTTCAGTGATTTTCGTCTGGTGTTTGAGGGCGAAAAGCCTTTTTCCCAAGCAGGAACAGCACAGGTTCACGTCGACGACCCATCGGGAAGTTTTGAAGTCGTTGGACCCAACGGGCATATCTATTTTTTTGGTGTTTGGAATCAATTTGAGAAGGATTCTCCCATCCAAATCGAACTTTCCCAGCCAAGCGTCGCTTTTTTCGAGTTGGTAACCGCCAATCGCATGAAGCAGGTGCTTCTCGAGAGTCCAGCAGAAATGGCGGTTGTCAAATTGGACGACCCAACGGTCAAACAAATTTCCCTGACCACAGACCACTTGAAGTCCAAAAGTAATGTCCATCTCCAGAAAACTAACCTGGGTGGGGGTTCGCCTATCTTACGGGGAATGTCGGGAAATCGGGTGCTTTACCTGCTGAACGGTTTTCGAATCAATAACGGGACCTATCGCCTAGGTTTAAATCAGTACTTGAATTCGGTGCCGTCCGACTCGCTTCAACAAATCGAGGTGATGTGTGGACCGGCTGGTGTCCAGTTTGGCAGCGATGGTCTTGGTGGTGCTGTTCATCTTATCTCCAAATCCCCAATCTCTGAATTCCGTGAGGGCTGGGAATACAATCAATTTGTGTCAACCGCCGATGGGACCCATTCCGAGAGCCTCCATTTTGGATTTCATCCTGGCCCATTTGGGGTTAGAGGGCATATCAAATCAAGCTCATTAAATGACTTACCTGCCCCCGAGCCTGTCGGGAAACAGGTCCCAACTGGGTTCGATCAAATTGATGCGGCCATCGATCTGGGTTGGAGCATAGGCGATGGTCTGAATTTGATCATGAATAATATGGCCTCTTCTTCAAAGGATGTCCCTCGTACCGATCGGATTTGGTCGGGCAAGGACTTGCTTTGGACCTACGATCCCCAGCGCTTCCAGTTTCACGGGCTGCGACTTGAACATACCCGGCCCCGCAGGCTTTGGGATCGACTGGAAACCGGTCTCGCATTCAGTCGGCAGGAAGAGGGGCGTAACCGCATTTCGACAAGTAGGCCAAATCGCCTCGAAAATGCATTCGACCGTGTCGACTCTTGGCAGGGCTTTCTTACAATGACGCGGCTCATTGGCCCCCATCAATTGGTGTATGGTGCTGATTTCCAATCGGATTCGGTTTCAGGTTATTCGCGTATTTCGGATCTGGATTCCAATAGCGTGGAATTTGTGGACCCTAAATTCCCAAATGATGCCACCTATCGGCAGGGGGGGGCTTTTGCCATTTCGGTTATCGAGCTTCTAAAAGGCCTAAACATTCGAATGGGGTTACGCTATGCCATGGCCGAATTGCAGGGAACCCTGCCCCAACCGTTGAATTTTCAAAAGCTTGAAAATAACCAGTTATCTCCGGTTCTCAGCATGTCACTCAGACAACAACACCATTTCTTGAATGTCGGGGCAAGTAGTGGTTTCCGTTCCCCAAATCTGGAAGATGCCTTGTCCATCGGTTTCAGCAACAAAGGTTTTGATGCTCCGAATCCCGGGCTTGAACCAGAAACGGTATGGAATTACGAGGTAACCTATCGCCACCAACACCCAAGTGCACTGTTCCAGGCAACTGCCTTTTTGGCCCGCTATAAAGATTTGATTGAACGCGTTCCCGGAACCTATCAGGGCCAAGCGACCTATGACGGCGAATCGGTGTTTGTTTTGGACAATGTTGGCAAAGCCGAGGTTGAAGGTCTTTCGCTCAGCTATCGAAAACAGTTTCAGGTTGGTTGGGCTCTTTCTACCTCAGGGTCGTGGCTGAAGGGGACTCAAACCGAAACAGGGCAACCGATGACACGTATTCCTCCACTCAAATTGAACCTGAATCTCAGTCGGTCCTTTGATGGGGTCAGCGTAGGCTTTCAATTGGATTATGCAAGTCGACAAGATCGACTGTCACCCGATGATCTCAATGATTCAAGAATCCCCGAGGGCGGAACACCGTCCTATCTAGTTGCACATGTGCGCAGTTCCTGGAATCTTTCCAAAAAGGCAGAACTTTCCCTCGCAATGGAGAATTTAGGTGATGTACTCTACAAGCAACATGGATCTGGCATTTATGAGGCTGGACGGCGGGTTGTGCTGCGATTGAAAGTTAAGCCATGAAGTCTTGAAGGTTTGGGCGCTTTCCGGCTCCATAAAGAAAAGTGTCTAAAAATATGTGAATAGGTTCTTTTTAGGGGTGCACCTTGAATCATGAGCTTTTCCTTTATGTAATCACCCTTGTCATGCTTGGTGGTCTCGTGCTCACGCTTGTCGGTGAAATTCGGGATTACCTTTTCTTGAAGATGGTCTTTAAGCCGATTGCATCCCTGGGTTTTCTTTTAATCCCCTTCTTGTATTACCGCATGGAATCGCTTCCCCAAGTGGCTATGACCGTTGCGCTCATCTTTTCATTCTTTGGCGATGTGCTGCTTATCTTTAAAAAAAGAAGGTGGTTCTTAGCTGGTCTGTTCGCATTCCTTATGGCCCATGTGAGCTACGGTGTCACCTTTGCCGCTATAGCATTTAATGTGGCCTATTTTTTTATCGGTGCAATGCTGTGCGCTTCGTTTGGCTGGTTCGTGTGGCGATGGCTTCATCCGCATGTCAATTCGGTAATGCGGGTTCCGGTTTTAGCCTACATTAGCGCCATCATGTTAATGCTCAGTCTTTCGATAGCACCTGCCAAGCTGGTTCCGAGCGTTTTTGCAGGTGCCGTCCTCTTCATGGTGTCGGATCTGTTTGTTGCGCGTCAACGTTTTGTGGTGACAACTTCGTTGAATAGAATTATTGGCTTACCAATTTACTATCTTGCCCAGTTTCTGCTCGCTACAAGTTTGATCTAGCGGATCCATTGCATGCAGAAGCCGTATGGGGCTTGGTTTGTTTCGGGCCATACAGCGATGGTTTGTTATTGTGGCTGCTAGCATTTAGGAAGTATTCGTCGTCCTCAAAATACCAAGTTCAGGACGACTCACTTGCCTGTTCGAATTAAAACTTGTATAATTGCGCATATATACAAGTATAACGGAGAAGGTCTATGGCTGAGCGGGTTGAGCAGGTTCTTAGAGTGGATGTTTTTCGCGCGTTGAGCGAGCCGAACCGTCTGAAAGCTCTCTCCGTTCTCTTGTCCGAATCCAAGCCCTGTACGGTTGGAGAGGTTGCGGGGCATTGCCCAACCGATTTTTCGGTAACTTCCCGTCACTTGAACACCCTGAAACAGGCTGGGATTGTCGATGCTTCAAAGCGGGGAAAACGCGTGTTCTATAGTGTGAATGAAGGTTTTCTCATTGATTTTTTTGATTCATGCCGACGAATCATGCAATCCTATCTTCCTGAAGTTGCGGTGACGCCTGTCACGTCTCCCGCCCAAAAAGTGCCCAAAAGAAAAGGTAATCCACCCAAGGGTGTTCCTGGAATCTATGGATGACCTTGACATTCCTTTAGCCAGTTAGGTCTGAGCAGCAAAACCAACCCAATTCCAGGCGTTATGCATAAAAAAGAATGCTAGAATCAATGCGCCGGGATCTTGTTGTCTCGGTTTGGGTTGGCCAACATGATTCCTATTTCCGGGCTGGAGGCTTGTATGATAGTTGCCTATTTTTTATTGGCGTGGGGGACAACAATGAACACCATTAACAGTGATGCCAAGTTCAAGACGATATTTGAAGAACAGCCAGGTTGGTTTCACGAGGTTTTACAACAAAGCGAACGTTATCAGGTACAAATTCGCTATACGCAAATTGATCGGGATGTAGAACAAAAGCCGCACTTTACCACCTTCACCCTAGGTGACGCTTCACGTTACTTTTATCCTGCTAGTAGCATTAAGCTTTTCGCTGCTATTGCAGCACTTGAAAAACTTAACACCCCCGAGTTTGAGCATGTCGATCGGGGAACGGTCCTCAAAATCCAGGCCATTCGCCCGAGCCAAACTAGCGTAGATCTTGACGAGGGAAGACCGGCAACCATTGAGCAATACATTCGCAAGCTTTTTGTGGTCAGCGATAACGACGCATTCAACAGGCTCTATGAATTCTGCGGGCAAGCCCATTTGAACCAACGATTGTCTGCGGTAGGATTAAAGGACACCTTGATTCTGCACCGCCTATCCGTATTTTTAAGTCCAGAAGAAAATCGCCACACGAATCCCTTTACATTTTTTCGCGGAGAAGTGCCTATTTTGCACCAGGACGCTCAGTTCAATTCAATTGACCTGATCAAAGATCGCAAACCCATTCCCTTGGGCAAGGGATACATGTCTGATGAAAAGCTCGTTCAGGAACCCATGGATTTCGGTTTGAAAAACATAACTACGTTAGAAGATCTGCAGGGTACCCTGCAGCGATTGATCTTCCCTGAAGCGTTTCCGGTATCTGAACGGTTTCATCTCAATGAAGGTGACTATCAGTTCCTGTACCGCATGATGGCCATGCTGCCGCGCGAATGTGAATGGCCGCTCTATCGAGACCCGGAACATGTGGACGGCTACGGAAAGTTTTTTCTATTTGGTACCTCTCAAGAGCGTATGCCAGAGTCCATCCGTATTTTGAACAAAACTGGAGAGGCTTTTGGCTTTCAGACGGATAACGCCTATATTGTGGACCGAGAGAAGGGGGTTGAGTTCTTCTTGTCCGCCGTGATTTTTGTCAATGATAATGCAATTTTTAATGACGACACCTATGAATATGACACGACCGGATTGCCCTTTCTGACGGAGTTGGGTCGCGCCGTGTATCAATATGAAGTAGGTCGGAAAAGAGAGGTAAAGCCAGACTTATCGTGCCTGGAGGTGGCGTTTTAAGCTCTGGAACTGAGCAAGTGGACAAGATCAACCGTTCTGTTCCCTAACATGGAACCGCCATTAAATCGTGTTTCAATTTGGCTCCTATCTGGGTACAATTTGGGCTTTGGTGGCGGGATAGAGTTTTTTTCCTCGGCGCCCCATTTTTACTGAAAGAAGAATAATGTTTGAAAAATTAGTGGATTTGATTCAATTCCAAAGTCTCCTGGCTAAATTTACAGCAATCTCAGGCCTTGAGGTCGGACTTAGGAAGCAGCCTGGAAATCAGTGGTTATACGGTTCAAAAATGGAGGGTGGATGCCCGATTTCCGACGATAAGCCTGAACCTACATCCGAAGATTGCCTCAGTTGTCGTGAGTTTGTGGACCTCCCAGAGTCACTCAAAGATCATATCGATGTCTTTGAATGTGAGCTTGGTTTAATCTATGCCAAATTTCGAATTGAAATTGAAGACTGTTACCTGGCGGATCTCTATACGGGACAAGTCTTATTCGAGGCTGTCAAAGAGCAGGAGATTAGGCGCTATTCAACTTTGAACCATATCGACTATGTTGGCGCGAAACGGGTACTTGACTCGATTCCGGTTGTTTCCGAATCGCGTTTTTTCGAGTGGATGGATTTCTTATGGTCGATCATCATTCAGGTCACTCAGCAGGGTTTTCTTAGGCTTCAGGCCCAGAAGCAAAACAGTATTCTTATCGATCAGAAGAGCCTGATTTCGTCGCTCATGGACTCGATACCCGATCTAATTTTTTACAAAGACTTAGAAGGAAACTATTTGGGGTGCAACAAGGCCTTCTCTGAGTTTGTCGCCAAAAAAGAAGAAGATCTCATCGGCTTGAGTGATTATGATCTTTTTCCGCATGGCACCGCGTCCTTTTTCAGGGGGAATGATCGCCGGGTCCATGAATCAGGATCGTCGCGTCGCAATGAAGAATGGATCGTTTATCCTGACGGGCGTCGCACGTTGCAGGAAACCTTGAAAACTCCGTACAAGCTGCCCAATGGAGAACGCATCGGAATCATCGGTATTAGTCGAGATATCACGCACCTCCATAATTTAGAGAGTGAAATTCGACAAAACGAAAAATTACTGCGTTCGTTGATCAACTCGACACCGGATATCATTTGCTTCAAAGATGGCAAAGGCCGTTGGATAGAAGCCAACCAGGCGGATTTGGAGTTATTCCAGTTGACTGAGGTGGACTATCACGGCAAAACCGATTTGGAATTGGCAGAATTTAATCCCTATTATCGTGACGCGTTCAGAGCGTGCGTTGAATCCGATGAGTTGGCTTGGCAGAAGGGTGAACTCTCGCGGGGCATCGAAATAATCCCTCGCGAGAATCGCACACCCAAGGTTTATGATGTCATCAAAGTCCCAATGTTCAGTGAGTCCGGAGAACGAAAAGGCCTGGTGGTGCTCGGGCGAGATCTTACGGACCACTATCAAACGCAGGAGTCGCTGCGAAAGTCCGAGAAAAAGTACCGTAGGATTTTCGAACAAAGTGTCGACGTGTTTTTTGAGAGTACGGCCGATGGGTATTTTAAGGTTATTAATCCCGCAGGATTGAAGCTCTTTGGCTATGATTCACTGGAGGAGATCCAAAAGGTCCATATTCCCACCGAACTGTATGTCGACCCCAAAGATCGAATTGGCTACCTTGAGATTCTAAAAACCAACAAAGCCATACAAGATCATGAAATGCGATTTCGGCGCAAGGATGGCTCCGTTGTAACGGTTCTGGTTACCAGTCATGCAGAACAAGATGAGAACGGCGAATTCAGAATGTTTTGGGGAAACCTAAAGGACGTTACCGAGCGAAAACTGCTTGAAGAACAGCTTGTTCATGCCCAGAAGATGGAGTCTATTGGCACGCTTGCCGGTGGGATCGCCCACGATTTCAACAACCTTCTCACTGTGATTAATGGCTATACCCAAATATTACTGCTGAAAGAGGAGCAGGGAAAAGGCCTTGGCAGATCCGAATTAGAACAGATTCTATCTGCAGGTAAGAGTGCTGAAAACCTGATCCGGCAACTTTTGGCCTTTAGCCGCAAGCAGATGCACCAGCCTCAGGTCCTTGATTTGAATGAGATCCTTTCGGACTTGCAGCCCATGTTACGGCGCTGGATTCTTGAAGATATCGAAATCCAGATGGATCTCATGCCCAATCTACCCCATATCAAGGCGGATCAGGCTCAACTTGAACAAGTGTTCATCAATCTGGTGGTTAATGCAAGAGATGCAATTCGAGAGGGCCTGAAACAGCAGCCGACTACAACTGACGGTTTAAAAGCTGAAAAGATCAAGAAGAAGCAGATATCTATAAAAACATTGGTCGACCTGCCTCTGGATCCAGAAGGAAACAGTATCCCAGGTCTGCGGCCAGATTCCAGCATCTGCTTCGTGGTGAAAGACAATGGTATTGGTTTGGATCCTCAAATTCGCACCAAGATTTTTGAACCATTTTTTACGACCAAAGCAAAAGGGAAGGGTACAGGGCTCGGTCTTTCGATGGTTTATGGCATTGTCCAGCAGAATGGGGGCACCATTCATGCCTTCTCAGAACCGGGACAGGGTACGGAGATTCGAGTCTATTGGCCTCGAACCGCCGATTTGGTTCGCCAAAAAGAAGTTGAGGCGGCACCAACTCTTCTCAGTGGAGGGGCCGAAACGATTCTGCTCGTAGAGGACAACGATACCGTTCGTCAATTTACAGGTGACACGCTGCGTTCCCTGGGTTACGAAGTGGTCGAAGCTGAAAATGGGGCCATTGCCTTTAACCTTTTTATGGCGCAACCTGAACGGTTTCATCTCATCGTAACCGATTTGGTGATGCCTGAAATGAATGGTAAAGAACTTTTGCAGCAAATCCATGCTACACACCCTGAGACCAGAGCGGTTTTTATGTCCGGCTATGCCGATAATTCGATCTACCGTCACGGTCAAGTCGATCAGAACGTGACCTTTCTGCAGAAACCTTTTACGCTAGATGCACTGTCGCGCGTGGTTCGCGAGGTTCTGGGTTCCTAGCACCTACTCCAATTTGCTATTGAATTACGAAGGTACGGAGAGGGAGCCCAGTCCTGCCGGATTGCCGACCCTAAATGGTCCAAATTGAAGCGTTCACCATGGTTCTTTTAACGAAGGAATCTCGATTCCATAAAAAAAGGGGAGATCAAGTCTCCCCTTTTTGGTTTGAGATAGGTACCTTTTAAACGCGTTCGAGATAGGATTTAATACCTTCGAATTGGGCTTTGCCGTTCAAACCGGCCTCTTCGATGACGAAGTGACCCTGTCCGCTGCCCAGGAAGTGACCTTTCTGGAAGGGGTGCATGGTGCATTCGCGTCCGAGAGGAGAGGTGATCCAACGGAGCATGGTTGGGCGAGTAAACCCAGTGATACCCATGGCCTGAGCAGCGCTTGCATCGGAGAAGATGCTCTTCTGTTGATCCAAGGGCAGGTTCTCGAAGAGTTCGGCGGAGCTGACGTAGAACACATCCAAATTCATGCCGGCTTTCTTGATTAAAGGTAGTGCCTCTTCGACGAAGGCGTAGGTGATTCCGCTGCCCTGTAGAACAATCGTTCCTTCGGCTTTGCCGTTGGCTTTCATCAAGCGGTATACACCTGTTTGTGTATCGCCAACAGGGCAAAGACCCAATGCCTTGCGATCGTAGATGGTCTCGCCAGGACGCGTGACGTAAGGCGCGATCAGTGCGGGCCTCATGCTCAACGACTTGGCCATCAAGGGCCAGACTTCCTGCGGATCCCATGGCGTTAATGTAATGGCGGTTCCTTTGG
>Ga0070729_10007320_pt1 | contig 10622 bp, 9 predicted proteins | sample tdDd472_FD_66725 | JGI IMG/M metagenome (GOLD analysis project Ga0070729, IMG submission 66725) | Marine sediment microbial communities from the Atlantic coast under amendment with organic carbon and nitrate - tdDd47.2 | ecosystem: Environmental > Aquatic > Marine > Coastal > Sediment | place...
ATCGAATCTTGTTGTACTGTCCGAATATCTTGACCATCAATGCAAATTGATCCGGTTGTGACATCATAAAAACGACTCAAGAGGCTGATAATGGTTGTTTTACCCGCACCTGTCGGACCAACTAATGCAATCGTTTGACCGGGGGATACATCAAGATTGATGTCCAATAAGACAGGTTTACCTTGCTCATATTCAAAACTGACGTTGTCAAAGCTAACACGCCCTTCGATATTGGATAATGCCAGTGCATTCGGTTCATCGCTGACAGTTGGTTCAGCATCCAAAACAGCGAAGATTCGTTCTGCACCAGCAATCGCGGCTTGAAGTTGGTTATAGACCATTGCAATACCACGCATGGGACGGAAGAAATTCATAATATAGATGACAAACGTCGCAAGAACACCCACCGAAACAAGGTCTTGGAGAGCTAGCCACCCACCTAATAACGACGTTGCGGCAATCGTCAAAATGCTCATTGTCGTAAACATCGGTCCGAGTGCGGCTGTAATCAAGTCTGCTTTTACACCAACTTTACGATACTCAATACTGGCTTCTTGAAATTGTTCGACAGCCCCAGCTTCACGGGCGTATGCTTGCACGGAACGAATACCTGTAATGTTCTCTTCCATAATGGCATTGAGCCTACCAAGATTTTTTTGCATCCCGCGAAAGGCTTCACGAGTCCGTTGTGTGATCTGGCTCGTGATAAAGAGCATCACAGGCAAGATCGTGAGTGTACCAATCGCTAAGGGTACGTTGATTAAAAGCATGGCAATCATAATGCCACCAAGCGACAAAATATTAGTTGTAAACTCGATGAGCCCATTTGATAGCACTTGATTAATAGATTCACTATCGTTGGATACACGGCTCATCAAATCACCTACACGATGACTATCATGATAATCCATCGACAAGTCTTGAAAATGAGAAAAGAGCGATGCTCGGATGTCGGCAACAAAATGCTGACCAACGCTAATCATGATAATGCCGTGAATGGCGGTAATGACACCGAGTAAAAGATATGCCCCTAACATCACTAATACTAGCCGAATCAATCCATCAACATCATCAGAAACAATATACTTATCAATTGCCTGCCCCAATAGCACAGGCGCGACAAGGCTTAATAAAGTACCGATGATGACCAATATCGTGACGGTTATCAGTTGTTTACGATAGGGTTTAAGATAATCACCTAAACGCCGTAATGTTTTTCTTCGATCTTGCGCGATTTCGCCTGTTGGGCGACCACCCGTTCCCCCAACAAAGCGAGGGGTATTATTTGACTGCGAGCTTTGATTCGTCATGACAGTTGTTATCCTTTCAAATCAGCCTGCGTCAGATCACCCAACTGCGACTGGTAAATTTCTTGATAAATAGGGCTTGTCTGTAGTAATTCTGAATGCGTACCATTGGCGACAATCCGACCACGGTCAAGCAAAAGAATCTGGTCAGCATTAAGTACACTGGAGATACGTTGAGCAATAATAAAGGTAGTACGGTTTGCTTGAAGTTGATCCAGTGCTTCTTGGATTTTGAATTCTGTTTCCATGTCAACCGCGCTGGTGCTATCGTCAAAAATAAGAATTCCCGGTGAGATCAGTAAGGCTCTGGCGATGGCGATGCGTTGTTTTTGACCACCGGACAGATTAGAACCGCCTGCCTCAACGACACTATCATAGCCATTTGGCATTGCCAAAATGAAATCATGAGCTTGGGCAATTTCTGCCGCTTGGATGACCTCTTCACGGGTTGCGTCTGGATTCCCATACGCGATATTATCTTGCACTGTACCACTAAATAAAGTTGATTCTTGTAGCACCATGCCAATTTGTGACCGCAATGAATTCGGTAACCACTCACGAACATTTACACCATCAATACAAATATCACCACTGGTTGCATCATAAAAGCGCGGGATGAGATTAACGAGTGTACTTTTCCCTGACCCTGTTGCCCCCAATAACGCGACCTGTTGTCCAGCCTTTACTTCGAAGCTAATATTATGGAGCACTTCTTCCCTATCCATGTCTTTTTGATTGCGTGCATTGTGATAGTGAAAAGATACGTTATCGAATTTCACATCACCTTTGATGATGTCCGCCTGATGAGGTGATGAGGCGATAGCAAGCGCGGGTACAGTATCAAATACTTCAAGTATGCGTGCTGCCGAAGCATCCGCACGCGCCGCCATCATCAGTAAATTACCCAAAAACAAAAGCGGCCCCATCCCGATCATCAGATAATTATTGAACGCAATCAACTCGCCTACTGACAGCCGATCTCCAATGACTGACATCCCACCAAACCAAATGATGGCAACGACACCAACATTGGTTAAGATTTGTAGAATCGGCATAGCAACTGCCATTAAATGCCCGACTTCTATATTCTTCTCTCGATAGTCCGCATTCCGTACAGCAAATTGATCGATTTCAAAACGGGTTCGTACAAAAGCTTTGACCACCTGAACACCTGCGAGATTTTCTTGGACGAGCGTATTCAACATGCCGAGTTTGGCTTGCACAGCACCAAACAACGCGGTGGCTTTTAGCATCAGGAAACGAATAAACACGGATGACACAATTACTACTGTTATCATGATCACCGCAAGCTGCCAATCGATACTAATAATCATAATCATGCTACCGATAATCATCAGTAGAACACGTAACAGCAGAGCAATTCCAGCACTCGAAAACATACGTACAACATCAACATCACTAGAGACTCGCGTCATCAATTGACCAGTTTTCATCTCGTCTAAATTGGTAAATGACAGTGATTGAATATAGGTAAAGAGCGCGCGTCGTATGTCAAATGCTAATCCTTGTGATACTACGGCACGACAATAACCCTGACTTAAGGTACTCAGTGCACCCACCATAGCCGCCAAAAACATCAAAAACGAGCCATGTATAATCATGTCCATATTACGGGGTCTAATGCCCTCATCAACGATAAATTGGAGCAATCGCGGAACACTTAATTCCATCGCTACGGGTAATACCGTTGACCAAAATCCGAAAAAGAGATACCAGCGATAGGGTCTCATGTAACTAAAGATACGTCTAAGTGATTTCATGTGATGTGCTTTATCCTTAGTGATTAAATCAACAAGCAACTTGCGGAGATCGATTCATATTGATTGTCTAATGTCTTATTTCATTTAATTTCATACGCTTTTTAGCGGGGATTCAATTATATATCGTTCATTGCGAAGTTGCTAATTTTGAATGATTGGATAAGATAGGCATCCTTCATTCCGTTAGATAGGTATTGTCGAACTGTTCTAATCTCAAAGTATTAAATTATGAGCCACGTAGAAGAGATTAAATATCAAAATTTGAGATTGAAATATGGCTGTGATAACTCTACTTCTTTAACTATGCCATGTTATTTTCGGTGTGTGATATTCATAGCAAAAGTTCTTGCTAAATGCTTTGACACACACCAAAACAACTGATCATAGACTAACAAATACGATTGTATATCACTTTACCTATATGATTCACAATCACCAATCAATTCGCCACGTATCGCTATTACCCAGCCTGAAAAATCACCAAAGTCAAGGTGATAGAATAATCTATTATCGGTATTATCCGTCTGATAATCCGCCCCTAATACAGAATAGGTTGTTCCCATTTGAATGGAATGAATAGGATCAAGATTGAGATTTGGGCTACTATAAACTTCAATATCACCACCGATACCAAACGGATTAAATTCGCACGGCACAACGTTATAATCAGGTGTTTTAATTTGAATATCTGGCAGTATATTCGTTGGGGTTTCAGTGGGAATTGACTTAGTTTGATCTAAATTGCACGCTGACATTAAGAATGAAAGACCAACAATGAGCATAATTGACTTGAACATGAATACCCTTTCTTAGATCTGATAGTTGTAATGAATAGACATCCGTTTCCTTTAAATCGTTCCCAACTAGCGAATATCTCTCATGATGGCTTTAGTATTAATTTTCGAAGTGATGGAACTTAAATCATAAAATCCGTGTCATATTAACAAGATCAACTCAATAGGAGATATGGTGTGATGCAAAAAATGGTGTTTATATTTTGCTTCTTGTTTAGTGTTATCACGATTTCTTCACAATCAAATCTGCCGCAGATTATACGCTTTGAGGCGGATTATATGCAGATTAATCGAGCAGATTTAGTAACAGGAACGGTGCGTGTACCTGTCCGATGGGAAGTGGTGAATCGGTATCCCATAATGAATCTAGTGTTTGAGCAAATCTTGCCAGATGGACGTGTCGTAAATGTGGAGTTACCGCGTAGCAATCCATGGGTTAATTCCAATGAGGTTGGTATAGTTGTGCCGTTAAATCCTGAAAACACTATGGCAGAAATTCAGCTACAACTACGACTTTATTACTTTCTCACTGGAGAAACTATCGATACCGCTACGCTCATGATTCCCATTACGGACGACGTACCTGCTACAACAGACATCCACATCAATAGTTTCAGTGTCACACCAACGAACGCAATAGGTGGTGATTTACTGACCATTAGTTGGGATGTGAGCGGCGTTCCATTTATTGATTTATCCACCGTGCATATGGGTAATCGACGGACAGAGCACGCAACACAATATGCTAATGTTGGCACGGTATCATTTAGTGCACCTCAAGGTGTGAAAGCAGTAGAAGTTTTGCTAAAAGCAAGCGAGAATGTAGAGCAAGTAATTACAGTGGGACTTAGCTGTAGTATTGCATGGTTTAGCGCGAACATCTTTGAAGATAGTTGTCCCAGTGAAACCGTGCAGAACATTAACGCAACGTATCAAGCTTTTGAACATGGCTATATGCTCCAACATGCAAATACAGATAACCTTTGGTTTTATGTTTACACCACAGATACATTCTATGTGCGCCCTAGCAACATGATCCGTGACGCTAATTTGTTTTCTGGGACAGTGCCGACGGGCTTATACCTTCCAGCGGACAATTTTAGAGATTTATGGACAGGTAGTGTATTTGTTCGTGATGAATTAGGGTGGGCTACGTCACCTGCACAGACTTACACGATGCAGTATCAGGAATCAATTTGGGGTTTAGGTACAAAACTTAATAGAGATCGCCAGTTCACATTACCTGATGGTACAGTCATCAGCGCATCCATCAGCGAATTTTAGCAGCTACCGATAAGTTTGCAGACAGGATACCAAGCGCATCCTGTCTGCCTCAACATAGTCGTTAAATTCGTATAGATGACATGGATTAAACAGTGTCTATCGCAATTTTTGGAGCAGAGCAGTTGTTACATCACTGGTTGATGCTGTGCCTTTTAGATCGCCAGTTTTGATGCCATCGCGTAAAACATCATTGACGGCTTCTTTCAGGATATTGGCGGTATAGGTTTCTCCTAAATCTTCGAGCATCATTGCGCCTGCTAAAATCATAGCAAGCGGATTGGCAATGCCTTTACCTGCAATATCAGGGGCTGACCCATGAACAGGCTCATACATGGAGGGGAAGTCTTTTTCTGGATTGATATTCCCACTTGCCATCAAGCCGATACTACCGATAATCGCCCCACCTAAGTCACTGAGCAAATCCCCAAACAGATTGGTTGTAACAACCACATCAAAAAACGATGGATTCTGGACAAAACGCATGGTGGCGGCATCAGCATAAATCCAATCAAACGTCACATCGGGGTATTCTTGTGCGACTTCTTCGACCACCTTATCCCAGAAGACCTGCGTATATTGCAAGGCATTTGATTTAGTAACACTAGTGACATGTTTACGGCGTTTACGTGCTAACTCAAAGGCATAACGGGCAATCCGTTCCACACCTTCACGGGTCATGACTGTGGTTTGGACAGCTAATTCATTAGAAAAATTGATATGTGCAAAGCCACCTGCACCCACATATTCACCTTCGCTATTCTCACGGATGATCACCATATCGATTGGGGCTTTGTTGGTGATGAGGGTATCAATGCCGTCATAAGACCGTATCGGACGCAAACAGACATACTCTTTAAATTGCTTCCGCATCTGATAAATGAATTCCCAACCACTTAGGGTATCATCGACATCAGGATGCCCTGCCGCGACAAACCAGATGGCATCATATTGGCTCAAGATTTCGATACCATTTTTGGGCATGACTTCGCCTGTTTCCAGATAATGTTCACATCCCCACGGATATTGGTCGATCTCTAATGTAAAATCACCGACTTGTTCGACCAGCGTATTCATCACCTCTAAGGCTAGGGGCATAATCTCTTTGCCAATTCCATCACCGGGTAACGCGACAATCTTATAATTTTTCATGGTTTCTCGACCTATCTAATTCTCATCAATAATCGCAATAGCACGGACAGGAGACCCATCACAGTTTTCAAGTTTGAGAGGCAATGCCACAAATTCGACGGTATCTGGTAATAATCGCAGATTGGTCAACCCCTCCACAATAATCACATCACCTGCCAGTAATATACGGTGAACATCTGTCAATTCATCTAAATTTTCTGGTAAAAGAGAGGCAACAGAAGGTGATTCTAAACCCAGCAAACATACGCCCTTATCGACCATCCATTGTGCCAACTCCGCAGATACACGTGGGAAATGGGTGCGATAATCATCTGCGTCGGCATGGTCGTCCCAATCGGTTCGCAATAGCAGTCGGGTAGATGGTCGAATGCTATCCGCAATATGTGCGAGGTCGTCCACAGTGATAAAGCTATTGGGTGCTTTATGAGATAAATCAACAACTATCGCTTCACCGACACATTGATCTAAATTATTCTGTTCAACGCCCACACCATCTAGCAAAAAATGTTTTGTCGCATCCATATGGGTCAACGCATGGCTATAAATATGTAATGTCGTGGTATTGAATCCATCGGACTGAATGGTTTTATTTGTTTCAAATGCAACGCCTTGTTTTCCATGAGCAAACGTCAGCGTAAGGTCAATGATTTTACGTGCCAAGATGTTTTCCCAACTTACCATAATCAATATCACAGGCAGACCAGCCGCCATCAACATATACAATCTGCCCGTTCATGTACGGGAAGTCACCCGACACCAATGCAACCGCCGATTTACCAATTTCTTCGGGTTCAGCTACACGGTTTACAGGAACGCGGAATTGCAACGAATTCAATACTTGTGGCGTAAAGAAATTCGCATTGATTTCGGTATTTGTAAAACCGGGTGCAATCCCATTGACTTGAATCCCATATTGTCCTAACTCTGTTGCACAACAACGGGTGTATGCCATAATCGCGCCTTTGGTGGCGGCATATGCACTGCGATTATAGAGACCGATCACACCATTGGGTGACGCTAGATTGAGGATATGCCCACCCTCACCCCGTTCCACCATATGCTTTCCTGCGGCGACTGTCCCATGATATGTGCCATTGACGTTCACACTAAAGACTTTTGCCCAATCTTCGGACGAGACTTCAAGAACGCTATCTCTGTTAATAATGCCAGCATTGTTCACCATAATATCGAGCTTACCAAATTCGCTGATAGCTTGTTCTACAACAGACTCAACCTGTACCTTATCCGATACATCTGTCCGTACAAAAATTGCTTTTCCACTAGTGGATGTGATATCTGCCGTTGTTTTTGCACCCAACTTATCATCAATATCTGCTAGCACAACACATGCGCCTTCAAGTGCCATCTGTACTGCAATCGCCTTGCCGATACCTTGTGCCGCACCTGTGACAATGGCGACTTTATTTTCTAATCGCATAATCTAACTTGCCTTTCCAACGGATTCCAACAGGGTCATTTTTTCAATAATTACCGCTTTCATCGCAGTCTGTGCTCGGGTCATCAACGGCACTAAATCAATATTTGGATCATCTTGTAGTGCCGTGTGTAGCGTTTGGAGATATGCCAGACGGACTTCCGTATTGATGTTAAACTTACGGATACCGAGTTCAATCGAGCGTTTGATGAGATCTTCACTGAGTCCTGATGCACCATGTAAGACTAATGGCACATCAACTGTATCTCGAATTGTGCGTAAACGGTCAAAATCAAGTTTTGGTGGGAATGGATATTTGCCGTGAATATTACCAATGCACACCGCTAATAATCCGATACCTGTTTGTGCAACAAATTCTTGAGCTTGGAAGAGATCCGTCATACGTGCATCAATTGATTCGACGGTTAAGCCATCCTCGCTCCCACTAATTCGCCCTAACTCACCTTCAACGATTGCGCCTACTGCCTCAGCTTTTGTAACTGCGTCACGGACAAATGCAACATTCTCGTCGTAAGGCAAATGAGAACCATCCGCCATAATCGAGGGGATACCTACCTCTAACGCCAACTGAATATCATGATGCTCAGTACTATGATCGAGGTGAACGCCAATGGGAACTGATGAAGATTTTGCTGCTTGGATACAGAGCGCAATCAATCCCGTTCCACCGTGATGGAGTGCCGCAGGATGGATTTGTAATAGGGCAGGGCTTCCAACTTCTTCCGCCGCTTGGATAACCGCATTCACACCTTCAAGGTTATAGATATTAAAACCACCGATGGCATATTGTCCTGCTTCTGCCGATTGGAGTAGAGAAGTCGTTGTTGTCAGCATCAGTCACCTGCGAACTTTCTAACAGCAGTTGTAATGCCATCTTCAGCCCCAACATTACCCGGAAACACGACATAAATCAGATTAGGTTCTTCGCAATTATCATCTAATTTCCAAACTGGAATCCCCGGTAAAATCTGCCCGATCACCAGCGCACGTTTCACCTTAAGCGATTTCGTGGCTAAATCACTGGAGGTTATGCCACCTTTAGCAATGATATAGCGCGCGTGAGATTGTAAGGCTGACGTGATTCGCACCAGACTATCCGATACGCGATTACCAATAGTGAGGCTACTTTCAGCAGAATCACCTGTGACAAGTTTACGACTGGTATAGATCACGACATTTTGATTTGCTTGAATTTGTAGAATCGCCTCGTTGATGGCGCGATCAATTTCTGCATCTTGGTTCGCATCATCAAGCAATTGGCTGACATCAACTTCAACCGCGTTGACTTCACCTGATGCCAGTAGATGCTCTAACTGTACGGATGTCTTCGGCACATATGAGCCAACTACAATTAATCCGCCACCTTCACGACTTGTCCGTAATTCGTCAGTGGTAAGCAATGTTCGTAAGGTTATCCCTGCACGAATCGACGCAAATGAAGCCGCTGTGCGATACATAAACCGCTTGCCTGCACGCTCTGCCTGTAAAATCCCCGCCACAATGACCTCAAGATCACGCTCGGTCACGGCATCAATCGCGCAATAGACATTATCCTGCAACTCCATTAATGCCTGAGCCACGCCATCAACACCACCATTACGAATTGTGTCTAAGGTCAGGATATGCACATCGTCCACCGTAACCCGTTGATTCGTCTTTTCAACAACCCATTCCCGTAAATCCGACGATGAATACCCAAAAGCAGCATCTTGTGCGAAGGGTGTTTCTGATGCTGGTATTAATTCATCACCTTCAGCAACATAATGCACGCCATTGATCGTAAAACGTCCGCCAGCCATAAATGCAGGGATAATCAACACTGCATCAAGTGATTGTCCTAAGCTCTCGGTTAGGCTATCAATTTCGGCAGGGAAATGTCCACGTAAAGTGGAGTCACTGCGACTGACGATTACAAAATTTCGTCCCGTACTTGTAGCGGCTTCTCGTAAGTTACTGGCAATCTCTTGGTTTAAAGCCTTAGCTTGTGCTGTTGGCATACTGCGCGTATTGGTCAGGACAAACATAGCAGGAGAGGGGTTATTGAGTTCTTGTATGAGCACATCGACTGACCAACCCGTTAAGACTGATACATCATGGACAGTTTGTGTACCAGTAGGGTCATCATCCAAAACGACGACTTTATCACCACTGTCAGCAATAATATGCTGGATTTCTGGCATCAATTCGGTTGACCACTCGGCAGGCAACGATGCGAGGGTTGCAGTTCGATTCAATCGTTGGACAGTCATTTGCTTTTCTCCGATGATTCTGATGTTAATTCAATGAGAACACCGCGTGTATCATCTGTGTTGATGAATGCGGCTTGCCGTCCATTTGGTCCACTACGAGGTGTAGCATCCGCTGAGTGTAAATTGTGATCGGGTAGAGTTTTTATCATTTCTTGAACACTATCAACCGTAAAGCAAAAATGATGCAATCCTTCACCATGTTCATCTAGCCATGTTTGCAGGGGATGGTCATCCGTGAGCGGTTCAACCAATTGTAAGTGCGTATTCCCCATATCCAGATGCGTCAATTTAACTGGTGCATCGGGTAAATCCTGACTAAATAACACAGGTAATCCCAGTACATCCCGATAAAATTTGAGTGATTCTTCTGTGTTACGAACAACAATTGCTAGGTGATCGAGTTGCTTAAACATAATATGCCTTACATCTGTTAATTGATTCAAGTGACGTTAACCCTGTGTCATGTCTTTTGCTAAACTAAAAAATCCCTTTTTACGATCCGAGCTTATTCCCCATGTAACGGGAACACTTTGATACCCTTCAGTATGATCGGTTTCGCCTTTTAGTCGATAATCAAAGTAACCCCATGACGCATATTCATC
>Ga0070729_10007322_pt1 | contig 10621 bp, 9 predicted proteins | sample tdDd472_FD_66725 | JGI IMG/M metagenome (GOLD analysis project Ga0070729, IMG submission 66725) | Marine sediment microbial communities from the Atlantic coast under amendment with organic carbon and nitrate - tdDd47.2 | ecosystem: Environmental > Aquatic > Marine > Coastal > Sediment | place...
GACTGCGAGGATGGCAAATGTGTCGGGTTGTGTGACGCCAGCAAGTGTCAAACTTGTCAGGACGGTAAGTGTCAGTCGACATGTGACCCGACCAAGTGTCAGATCTGTCAGGATGGCAAGTGTGTGAGCAGTTGCGACGCCGGAAAGTGTGAGACCTGCCAGGATGGCAAGTGCCAGTCAACTTGTGACCCAACCAAGTGCCAGACCTGCCAGGATGGGAAATGCGTCACCAGTTGCGACGCCGGAACCTGCCAGACCTGTCACGACGGTCAATGCGTAGGGTGCGCGACCGGGCAATGTCTGACCTGCCAGGGAGGAAAGTGCCAATCTTCTTGTGACTCGACCAAGTGCCAAACTTGTCAGGGTGGCCATTGTGTCGGCTGCGACGCCAGCAAATGCCTGACGTGTCAGGAAGTCGAAGTCTCAGAAGCATACCCAGAAGGCGGCACCCAATGTACGTCTACCTGCAACGCCTGTGAGACTTGCCACAACGGCACCTGTGTGTCCAACTGCACAGCCTGCGAGGTCTGCGACCCGACTCAAGGTTGTCTGCCCAAATGTTCTTCGGCCAAAACCACGACCTGCCCTGACGGCTCGGCCTGTCCCTGGAGCAGTGGCGGTGGAAACACCAACTGTCCAGACACCTACTGCGTCGCCGACGGAATCGTCTGCCCCAAAGACGGCAAGTGTCCCAACGGCGACAAGTGCGAACCGGCCACCTGTTTCCAGGCGGACTGCGGCTATTGCGACGAGGCAACCGGAACCTGTCACAAGTACAGTGACCTGTGTCTCAACGACGGGTTCTGCGAGTGTCCGGCGGGCCAGGAGTACCCGTCTCGAGAATGTAGCCGCATCACAACCGCATGCCCTACCGGCCAAATCCACGTCAACAACCCAGAGTTTTATGTGTGTCCTTCAGGTGGCCAGGACGACTACTACTGCGACCCTCCCAACCTACCCTGCAAGTGTCCCGACGGCAGCCAGGCGGTCATCTGCAGCGACCCGTCTTTAGGCCCCGGCGCTGTCGGGTGCTGTGGATGTTGCAAGTTGTCTGTGTGTACGTGACACGATACCAGACAACTTTAGGCGACGCAATAAATTAGCAAACATTGGTTTGTGTATTTCATTGGTTGACCACCCAGTGTTCTCGGCTTGCCGTGAATACGCCAATCCAATCCAGGGCCGACATGACGGCAGACATCGGCGGGTGTTTGCACAGGGTGTGGCCTCCTTCGACTGCGATCCGCTGGACGTTGGGCTGTTCGGCCCACGGTGCGTGCACTTCCCCTGGCGCCCGGTCATCCTCGGTCCCGTAGACGATGGCGGTCGGACTAACCGGTGGCTGAACCTCCTCCTCAACTTGTCGCATGACCTCCAGGCTGTGGAAAAAGCGCAGTTGAAGGGCCTGTTGCCGATGACGCAGTTGGGTGTGACGAGCGGCTGGGGCCAGCACTGGACACAACAACAGCGAAGGCAAGCGACACTGTTGGGCAATCTGGTAAGCCAGAAACCCGCCCGAAGACACCCCGCCGATGACCAACTGGGCCGGGTTTGTCGCCTGAGCATTCTTCACGGCCGCCAGCAAAGTTTGCTGAGCGCTCTTAAAGTCGTCAGTCGGAAAGTCCACAGCGTCTACGGTCCACCCTGCGGCCGCAATGCGGTGCCGCAAATCTCGGTCATAGAGTGCCGTCCCGCCCCCGAAGCAGCCCCCGTGACACCAGAGCAAAATCTTGGCCATGTCGTGTATTTTGAATAAGTGGTTTGGCGTGTTCTTGGGGTTTGCTGATTCAATTACGGCCACCCAAGAACCCTCTGGGTCGGGTTGGCGCTCAACGATAGCGGTGGGGTGCCCGCCGATCCATAAAACTTTCAAACTGGTACTTGGCCCAGGGGCGAGTCTTGGTGCTGTAGTACAGTCGTAACACGCTGGCCAGTCGAGGTTGGAAATCCCCAGAAAGCAACCACTCACTTTCGATCAGGTTGGCTAGTTTTTCCAGTTTCTTTCTGTCACAGTGGTGTCGGTGACCAAAACTTTTGGCAGCGTTTAGCCACAGGTCGGGCGTCAGTATGTCCAGACGGACGAGAACCCTAAAGGCTGTCCAACTTTCCAAGCCCCAGGCCAGGACCTGGTCTTCGCATCCTGTGGCTTCAATCATGAACCTCAAGGCTTTGAAACGCTTGGGCTTCAGGCTGGCAAACGGGGGTTCACAGGTGCCGTGCCGTGCCGTCAGTATGTCGGCGCGTCTGGTGGGGTTTGCAGCAGACAGTGTTTGTGGCTCGCCGCAAATACGCCAACCCAGCCTCTCGAGAACAACGTTCAACACTTTGAGGACAGCCTTAGGGCCTTGTTGCGTGATCAGGTCCGGACGTTTTTGGACCAACTCTTGCAGCAATGGGACATACTGGTCCTGCAGCAAATCGTGCATCCGGTGCTCAAAGAAGCGCTTGGTGTCTACCGTCAGCGTCGGATACATTTGGTGCAGTTCCCAAGCCCAAGGCGCCGCATTGTCCGCCAGGTCCCACCACCCCGAGGCCAAGGCCAGGGCCATTTGGTTTGACTGCACGGTGGTCATAGGTTGTTGTTTTATTGTTTCCCACTTCCGCAGTTGGGCACGGCCCCGGCTTTGAGGTGCGGCGCCGGTTGGTTGAACCAATGTTCGGTCGGGGTCAACAGGATCTGTTCGGCTATCTTTTGAGCCATCCCGGCATCTTTTGGAAGTGCGTCTGGCAGGGCGGCGTTGGTGCCAGTTTGAGACGACCCGCCATAGCGTTCGGTGCCTTGAGATCGGTACACAGCCAGAGACCCTGCCACCGGTCGGTAGGCCTGTGGACACCCGGTGTTGCTGGCGCCTAAACACGGACTGGCCGGCCAGGACGTCGGTCGAGTTAGGTTGTTGGCGATAAACGGTTGGCCTCCACAAGTGGCGTCGTTGGCAAAGTCTGAACCCCCCAGGTCCAAGACCTCCTGCGGTTTCTTGTTGCCGGCTACGGGGTACACGTAACCTGTCCGAGCAGGTGGCGGCCACCTGGGGTACGGCTTGCAGGGAGCCGGCAAACACCCATTCTGTTTCGCGTCCTCCCACGCTCGTTGCGAAAACGAAGCGTTGAGTCTGCTGTTCGTCGTCAACTGGTCCTTCAGGGTAATCCCCCAGGGCCCACACTCGGGGTAGTTGTAGGTAGCGGTCCACGTGCCCTGCTCCATGATCTGTGCAAAACCCAGTAACCACCCAGTGTTTACCTTCCAAGTTTGCGGATTTATCGGCCGGGTCGCAAAATCAGGCTCATTGGTTGGTCGATGGTTGACCCCGCTGTGGCCCTGTCTCTGACGTGGTGGGCTGACCTGGACTTAATATGCGCCCAAGAAATAGTCCTCCACTGTCTCGAGCAGTTTCCGTCGTTGTACACCCGGGAGTTTCTGGAGCGGCTAAGCACACTCCCTGACTGGTTGGCCGATGACCGGTGGGGGTGGCGCTTTTTCCAGGTCGGTGTGCCCGCCACCTATGAATTTCTCGTGCAATTGGCCCAGCAAGAACACTGGACAGAGTTTGACCAGGTCTATGCGCCACACCAGGGCCAAGGTTTGGTCAATGATGAGGTGGTTACGGCCGTGGCCGCGAGCGGCAACCTAGGTCTGTTGCAACGCCTAGTAACCGCCGGGGGCATCCTTACCCAACACGCCTTGGGCCTTGCGGCTCGTCACGGTCACTTGGCCGTTTTGGAATGGGCAGCCTCCAGAGACCCTACGCTGTTGGACACCTCTCTGTTCCAAGAAGCCGCGAAAGCCGAAACCCCGGCGGTCTTTGAATGGCTGAAGCGCCAAGGAGTGCCGCTGCCTCGGAGGTTGCGCGATTTGGCCTTAGTGGCCTTGAGCGCCGGCCGGGCCCAGACGTTTCGACACATTGCGTCTTTGTACCTGCGACAAATTCACCTGGCCGAGACAGAGTTGGCCTTGGCGGGCAACCCCTTACCATTGTTGATGTTTGCTGCGCGCCACGGTCTTTTGGACATCGTGGAGGAACTGCTAGGTTGCCTGGAGACCAACTGTTTGTACACCGTGGTCAAGGGTGCCAGCCTGAAAGGCCAGTTGCACATTTTGCAGTGGGTTTGGCACACTTACAAGGACCATTCGGCGCTCAAGCAGGTCTGGGACACAGTGTGGACTGAACAGCCGTTGCATATCACGCAGTGGGCCTTGGACCTAACCTGGGCACAAGTGGCAAGCCGGCACCCACGTGACTTTTTCCAGCGTTGGCAGGCTGGCGCCTGGACGTTTGTTGTGCGCACGAGTAGTCTGTATTGGCTGGAAAGGGTCCAGCAACATGCTCCTGATGTGCTTACCTACCAGGCCAAGTTTCTGTCGGGCCTGGCCGGCAAGTACCTAAACTGGGACGTTGTCGACTGGTTGCAAACCCATCAGTTGTTTTGCCCCACTTCGGCTGGGGCCGGAGCCGTGGCGGCCGGGCACGATGTGCCGGCCTGGCCCGTAGCAGGTCTGGAAGGCGCTATCAAAAACAACCATGTCAAGTTGCTGGTGCGACCTCGAATCACCCAAGCCTTTCACCAGGCCGTAAAAACTGGTACATTGTCGTTTGGCACAGCGCTCAAAACCGCGCTGGCGGCGAACCATCCCGAGGTCGTCCGGTGGTTGCGCAGCGAAATGCCCGAAAATGCCCTGGTGGCTCAAGGGACCCGTGCCCGCCTAGTCCAGATTCCCCACTACGGCAAGTACAAGAACGACCTGTCAGACGCCTGGCGAGAACTGTTGGACGTCGTGAAGCCTTATTGGCTTCAACAGGAGGCTGTCCGACAAGGCCGTTTCAACCTGTTGAAATGGACCCATCGAATCAGTCCAGATTTGCTTCTACCCGATATGATTAACGGTGTCGCCAAGTACAATCCGTTTCCACTGCTGCCATGGATCTGGCAAGAGGCGCCTGAAAGTTTTGCTGGCGTTTACCCTCGGGTTGTTGATGTCCCACCCCGCGCCCGGGACTGGTATCGTCGAGTCGTCCTAAAATCTGGGTGATGGCTCTGGTAATTGCAAGTCCACACGGGGTTTGTGGCTGCCTATCTCATATTGTCAACGTGGTTGTTGTTTCTGACAACCTTGACTCATAAACGCCAAGCCAAACTAGGACTGGGTTGGCGTATTCACGGCAAGCCGTAAACACTAGATGTGTTGTTGTGTCCAGTCGATGACGAACCGATTGTGTTTGGCGTTGGTGGCTTGGTTGGCCGTCGCCGGATTGGGGTGGGGCGTCGGCTATGGGCCCTACCTGGAGATTACCGAACACACGTGTGAAGTTGATTCCTATCTGGTCACCGAAGTGCCGGTAACAGAAGCGGAGCACGGTGTGTGCGACTATGACTCTTCGTCGGCGACGGTGTGCAGCAAGTGCAACGCGTGGCCCCTCCAATGCTGCAACTGGCAGGCCACTAACCCGACCACCTGTTTTCGAATGAAGATGTGGTACAGTGGTCCAGACTCACACAATGTCTACCAGATCGACTGCCAAACCGACTTGGACTGCCAATCCTCTGCTCGTCAACTGGTTACTGTCAGCAGTGGCAGCGGCGGTAGCGGCGACCTGGACCTTCTATGCTACACGTCGGGCTATCGTCCCGGGGACAGCCTGGACAAACCCCCGGCGTATTCGCCCGGAAGCATTGCGTATTTGGTGGGCGTGGCGGTCGTCGCCGTCCTGCTGTTGGGAACGATTATTTACCGTCGCCTCCACGCCCAACACGTCGTCACTCGCTCCAGGTTGTTGGGCCCTGTCAGACCTCGCTCGACCTACTCGACCTACGCGAAGTCTGCAAACCCTACAAGTTACCAGACTTACTCAAACGCTGGTTTGGGGTATGCGCGACGTATGCATGAGTCGCGACAGCACGCCGAGAACCCAGATCTGGAGGAAGGCCAGACAGGCCAAACAAACCCTGGAGAACCTTCGGCCCCTGTTTGGCCAGACACCAGACAACCGTTACCGTATGTAGTTGTATTTTCGACGTCGCCAATAAATACATAACACACAAGAACACTAGTTTGGCGTTGTTTTACACTGTGCAGGACACGGCGGGACTCTCGGCGACGTTGACACAGTCGGCGCCGTCGTTGCAGCAGGCGCACAAGTAGGGCGTCTTGGTCGGGTCGGTAAAGGTCTGCTTGTAACGTTGACCAGCCTTGGCGCTGTCCCAGGTGTAGTTCTTGTGGCCTTGTTCGGCGTACAACTGGCAGCGGCCGGCCAGGACCGGCGAGACACACGGGCACCGGCCCAACGAACGGCATAGGAACTTGTCCCACCCGCTGCCGGTTACGGCCGGGTAAAAGGCCTGGCCCCGACTGGTACACTCGGTGCAGGTCGGCTTGCTGGAACAGGGACCTTCGGCCACACACCAGGCCAGAAGCAACAGCACCAACCCCAGCACGCCGATGACGGTGACGACCGTAAAGGTGCGGCGACGGGCGCTGCGGAGTTGGAGGTGGGCCTTAAAGGCCTGAACGCCTCCAGTGGCACTGGCCAGATTGACTCGCTGGGTGGCCGTTAGGGCCTTGGGAGTTTTGGCGTAGACCAAACCGATCAGCAACAACCCGGCCACGGCCCAGCCGATGATGACCCCGAGAAACGGAAACTTGGAGCAGGATTGTCGGGCGGGGGGTGGCCCGGGACTCGGCCCGACAGGCTGCACGATGAGTTGACTGGTCGGGTTCAAGGCCTCAAAGTCGGTCACGTAGACATGCCCTGTCTTGACCCCGACCGCCGCCCACGCCGACCCAGCGGGGACCTGGAAAGTGGCGTGGGTTTGGGCAGCAATCGTGGCGCAACCTACCTTGGGCAGCGGTTGCCCAGGTCCAGCCGCTTGCTGACCATGTAACCGCACAGATTCCTTGGTCAGGTTCTGCACCTCCAGACAATGCACCTTGGTCGTCGGTTTGCAAACCTGAACCGGCTGCAAGTCTGGCACTCGGCACGGGTTTTGGGACATCGTAGCGAACTTGGGTTGCCGGTCCGGTTTACTTTACCGGTTCGTCTTCCACGATTTCCACGATGAAGACTTCGGTCAGGTCGGGGCCCAGGTAGTGGTCCAGACTGATCGGTTTGCCGGGATGGGTCTCCACGCTGACCGGGTGGTGTAACCCCCGCCAAAACTTTTGCTTCCAGACCTCGACCGCGTCTCGGACCGTCATGCCGGGTCTCGCTGGGACGAACAAGGTTACCTGGTCGTAGGTCCGCAGGGTCACACCACACATTGCCGTGAATACAACCAATTCCTAAACAGCAATTTATTGGGGCACAGAGGGCAAGGCCACTCGGTCTTCGGCGTTGAAAATCTGGGTGTCTCCGGCTTGGTCGGCCAACACAGGCAGACCCCGGTCCGACAACGGTAACTCCTGCCAGGCCACGTCTTTGCTGGCCGCGCTGTTGACGTCGATTTGTTGGTCGCGGCCGCTGATCTTAACCTCAGCCGCCCCGGTTTGGCGCCCAAAGGTCGGGGCGTCCCGCGCCTGGTCCGGTAGCAACACGTCCGACTGAGCCGCGCCGTCGACTTCCACCACGGTTTCCGGGACTGGGCGGTCGTTCTGCCGACACCAGTCCTCCATCTTGGCGACTTTGCGGGCTTCCGCCTTCTTCTGTTGCATCACGTTGTCCTGTTCGGCGTTGCGGAACTTCTCCTCGACCGCCTCAAAGTCGACGTCCTCGACAAACAACCACTCGTAGCCGTCCACGACGTACAGGTTGTAGTCGGCGATGAAGGACGAGGCGTGCTGGGTCCAGGCGGTCGCCTCGTCCCGGTTGCCAAAGGCGCGCCAGACGATCATGGCCGGTTCGGGGTCGTCTTGTTTCTGGCGCACGGCCCGGGTCGTGTCGCGCATAAACGAGATCACGACAAACTCCTGGCGACGGCGGACGAGTTGGTTCGGGACCTCCTCGGCCTCGCGGTGTTTTTGCTCTTGTTGGTCGACCGGGACAGGGCCCGCGTCAAACACACCTTGTTGGGTGGCCTGGAGTTTGCGTTTGCGGGCTAGGGCGGAGGCCCGGCTGCTGACCCGCTTAGGGCCTTGCGGGCCGTGGCGCAACCGCTGGCGGATGCGCTCCATAGACGTGCCTTGCTCCCCTTGTTGCTTGTTGGTCCGGTTGGTTTCGAACTCCCGGTTGCGGCGCTGTTTGTCCTGCTCGTGTTGCCGCTTCAACAGGTTGATCTTAGCCAACGAGTAGCGGCTGTCGGTTTGCCGGGTCTGGGTTTTGCAGCCCAGAAACCACTTGCCCCTTTCGGCCAACCAGAAGTTGCACCCGGGCAACAGCGGGGCGGCTTTGCGGATGTAGGCCACGGCGCTGGCCTTGTCGGCAAACAACCCCATCAGCCGCAAGGCCGGTTTGGTCGACTTGGGCCGCTGTTGCTGGTGGGAGACGTTAAACACCACAACCTTTTGGTCAGGGTCAAACTGGTCGCGAAAAGAGTGTTGAAACAGGGAAGACGTGGCCATTAGCGAATTCTTGGGGCCAGCCTGGTCAGGCGGTCCCGGCAGCGCACTGCCACTGTTCCGAAGCCTGACCAGTTCATCCGCCCGGCGTTCCCGCGCCGCCGCGGCCCGAGGGTCCGGCTTGGCGAGGTCTGGGGCGTTTTGCTGGGCGGCCGCGGAGAAGGACTGCATCTTTATCGGTGAACTGGCGACTCCCTTGATTGCGTTCTCGTCGGAGACCCAAGCAGGGGTTTTGAACGGACTTGGCCCATAAGCCTTCAAAGAATCAAACTTCTTCAGTCTCAACTTGAACATGTCTGCCTCTGACGATGACTCCACTACAGACCGGGAGGACAGCAGATCTTTGGCCCAGCAGGTGAACGATATCAGTGCGCGCATTGGCTCATTGCCCCGACAATATAGGGAGCGTAAGCAGAGCATGGCCAACCTGTCGCTCACCAATCAACAACCCCTCAACTCGGCGGTCCAGATCTTCACCTACAACGTGTTGAGTCCCGACCTGGCCACACGGAAAGCCTTTGGTCAGGCTGACCCGGCTCACCTAGACAATCGCCAAAGATTTCAACGGATCCTGGCCAAGTTGGAGGAACCCGTGGCCAACGGCGCCATCATCGCGCTGCAGGAGGTGTCGGCGCAATGGGCAGGACCGTTAACTTGTTGGTTCCAGAACCACAGTTACACAGCCATCCCGGCCGTGTACCGCAGATCCCAGGGCTACACGCTGGGAGTGTTGTTGGCGGTGCCGGACATTGAGTACAATCTGGAGAATGTGCAGATTCTATCCGTGGCCGACTGGGCCAAGCAGAACCTGGATCCGCCTGCCACCGATCTGTCGTTGCCGACCAAGGCGCTAAACGTTTGGCGCCGGGTCGTGACTAGTCTCGCTAACAAGCGCACGATTCTGGCAGACTACCCAGAAGTTACCCCCTGGACCAAGGCGTGTTCCTACAGCAACCTGATGATCTTGGCTCAACTGCGGCGAACCAGCGGTCAGGCCCGGCCGTTTATGGTCGCGACCTACCACGCCCCGTGTCTGTACTACAACCCGCCGGCCCAGGAGTTGGCCATTAGCCAAATGTTGATGGCGGCTCAGGCCCACAACCGCGAGTTTGTCGGCGCAGACCAACCCTTAGGGCCAGTGCTACCGCTGTTTCTGGCGGGTGACTTCAACATACGACCAGGCACTCCTGTGTACCGCATGTTTCAGGCCTTCAACTTTGTCAGCCTGTACCACCAAGCCGCCGGAGCCGAACCGACTGCCACGGTGATTAGCAACTCCTTCAACAACCCCTTTTGCGACACCCTGGACTATGTATTGTTTTTGGACGGCGAACGCCAGACCTGCAAGGACGTGTGTGCCCGGAAAGTGGTTGCCGTGCTTCCTTCGGTTAAGCAGGAGGCCCAAAACAACCCTGCCAGTTTGCCTCCCCAGTTGTGTATGCCCAACGCCAGCGAACCCTCTGACCACTTGCCGCTACTGGTGTGGGCCACACTGTGCGACAGACACAACGGGTTGTCTGGTTAGTAGACCGCCCCGTGGGTTGCTCGTCACTCAACAAGTCAGATCAGTCATAAACTTAACCCGGTGTATTGTTGTTGCGATGTTTACCATTGGCCAAGATGTGTGGTTCGAGATCTGCAACTACCTAACATTACACGATCGCCACAACCTTCAGAAAACCTGTAGATATTTTCGGTACCTGGTGCAACACCCCCAGGCTTGGGCGATTCTCCATGTGCCGCGGAAGGTCCTGATTCCACCCCACATTTTGACCGGGCTGACCAACCTGCAGCATTTGGACCTGTCCTACACTGGCGTGGTTGACCTCAGCCCCTTGGCCAACCTGACCAACCTGCAGAAGTTGAACCTGCTCAAAACTGGCGTGGTTGACGTCAGCCCCTTGGCCAACCTAACCAACCTGCGACAGTTGGACCTGTCCTGGACTCGCGTGGTTGACGTCAGCCCCTTGGCCAACCTAACCAACCTGCAGCATTTGAACCTGTACTGGACTCGCGTGGTTGACGTAACCCCCTTGGCCAACCTAACCAACCTGCGACAGTTGGACCTGTCCTGGACTCGCGTGGTTGACGTCAGCCCCTTGGCCAACCTAACCAACCTGCAGCATTTGAACCTGT
>Ga0070729_10007324_pt1 | contig 10619 bp, 9 predicted proteins | sample tdDd472_FD_66725 | JGI IMG/M metagenome (GOLD analysis project Ga0070729, IMG submission 66725) | Marine sediment microbial communities from the Atlantic coast under amendment with organic carbon and nitrate - tdDd47.2 | ecosystem: Environmental > Aquatic > Marine > Coastal > Sediment | place...
TGCCTACAACCTTCTCTGGAAGGCTGCCGTTCCCTGGACCCGAAACCACAAACGCCTCAAAGAGGGGCATAATGAGCGCACCCTGACCCGAAGCCGGCTTAAGCCGGCAGACATCTGGATCCACGCAGCATCGGCTGGGGAGGCCTACATCGCCGCAGAGCTGGTGGAAGAATTGGCGGGACCCGATGCACCCACTGTTCTCATCTCCACCCACACGAAGCAGGGCTTGGAGGTTCTTGACCAACAGCTTTCGATAATCGGCGCCACGCACGCAACAGCCTGCTACGCACCCTTTGATGCCCCCTGCCTTATGGAAAAGGCCTTTAAAATAGTGGATCCCAGCCTGCTTGTCCTGGTGGAATTGGAGCTCTGGCCGGGCATGCTCGCCGCTGCAAAGAGATGCAAGGTCCCCATTGCTGTCATCAATGGCCGCCTGACCCCATCAAGTTTCAAAGGGTATGCCCGCGCCAGAAGACTGCTGGCCCCCCTGGCACCTGATTTCATTTCAGCCATCTCCAAGGGGGATGCAGCTCGCCTGGCAGATCTTTTTCCGGACTCACCCATTGAGCTGATACCCAACATTAAATTTGACCGAATTCCAACGTCAAGCAGCTCGACTGACAGGAGCCCTACCCTTTTTCCCGGAGCTGAAAACCGAACAGTCTACCTCCTGGCATCCGTACGGGAAGAAGAAGAACAGAAGGTCATCCACATGGCCAGGGGAGTCCTTGACCGGGACAACAAAGCCCTCATCGCCTGGTTTCCACGTCACATGGAGAGGGTAGAGCCACTGTGCCTGGAGCTTCATAAAAACAACATTCCCCACGCGAAGCGTTCCCAATGTGAGGTCATCAATTCCGACCTTTCTCTCATTGTCTGGGATCGATTCGGTGAAATGGGACACGCCTTCCCACAGGCAAGTGCCGCATTTGTGGGAGGCAGCTTTGCCCCCTTAGGCGGACAAAACATGTTGGAACCCCTCGCATCAGGCCTTATACCTGTCATGGGCCCTTCATACAGCAACTTTTCCTGGGTAGGTGACGACCTGAAAGAAGCAGGACTGCTCATTCTCTGCCACACCCCGGACGAGGCAGCAGACCACCTGGTTCGACTCGCAGCCGATGAAATCAGCCGACAGGAGATTCTGCAGAGCTTTCAACAACTCATCAAAACCCGACGCGGCGGAACACAAGCCACCTGCCGTCACCTCACACGGCTGCTTTGCAAAACGTAGCCTCCTGCAGCGATATGGGCCACCTCAGAAGTGTAACGCGAATGCGCTGCGAGTGACGTTCCTACAGGCACTTTGCGTCTGCATTCGCTCAAAGCACGGTGCCATGCAGTGTGTATCAACAGTCCATGAGCCGTAAGTACTTAAGAGATTCTGTCGTCTGCCTGATGTCCGAGACCGTCCACACGGCTGAAGGACCCGTTTCAGAGCTTCACGAAAACGCCCATGAATGGTATATGGACGATTATTCGTCAAACATGATGTTCACTTCTAAATCGAGACAAATAGCCATGACCTCACCCACCCCCTGCATCGGCATCATCCCGGCACGCTACGCATCATCCCGATTTCCCGGAAAACCCCTGGCACTCATCTGCGGCAAGCCGATGTTTCAACACGTCTATGAACGGGCGGCAAGCTGTCCCGAGATCACACAGGTGGTCCTTGCCACCGACGATGCCCGCATCGAGGAAGCAGCAAAGGAAGCCGGAGTTCCCGTGATCATGACCGCATCCGATCACCCCAGCGGCACAGACCGCGTTCTTGAGGCGGCCCGCAGTATCGGTGCGCCAGACCATGCCATCATCGTCAACATCCAGGGAGACGAGCCGGCCCTTGCACCCGCCATGCTCACCGAACTGACCGCCCCGTTCTTCACCGACCCATCGGTTCAGGTCACCACCCTGGCCACCCCTATATCCCCCGAAGAGGCTCAAAACCCCAACCGGGTCAAAGTGGTCCTTGACGAAGCACACCGCGCCCTCTACTTCTCTCGCTCTCCCATCCCCTACCCCCGGGATGACTCCTTCGACGGGTACCTGGGCCACGTCGGGCTTTACGCCTTTCGAATGAAGGCCCTTGAGGCATTCTCAAACCTTCGGGAAGGAAAGCTGGAAGGCATCGAAAAACTCGAACAACTCAGGCTCCTTGAAAACGGGATCGATATTCATGTGGGCATCACACGCCACCAGAGCATAGGGGTGGATCATCCCGATGATATTCCCATTGTAGAAAAACGTCTCAAAGCAACAAAACAACAGACTTCATAAGCCTGTATTAACGACGTGATACTTGTAATACCAACTTGAATGTTTTAGGATCCCGCGATACGTTAATATGACCTACCTTCAAGGGCATTAAACTGCTTTCAAGCTTAACTGTGAAAAGCGAAACGACGTACTCGAAACCAAGGAAACGTATCAGCCTTTACAATATGCCTATAAACGGAGTGAACTCCTTGAATAATGAACTGCGGAAAATACTTATGAATACAAATTCAGATACCAACCCAGTTATTGCGATAGTCGGTTTGGGATATGTTGGCCTTCCACTGGCCCTGGAATTCGGCAAATACTTTGAGACCATTGGTTTCGATATCAAGGAGACCTTGGTTGCGAACTGCACCAATGGAGTGGATTATACCGGTGAGGTAGATGCCGATGATTTTGAAGCGGCCGTAAAATTTACGGCGACCTCCGATGCGTCCATGATCACAAAAGCCGATTTCATCATCGTGGCGGTGCCCACCCCCATCAATGAGGCCCACCAACCCGATTTGACCCCCCTTGTCTCGTCGTCCGAAACCGTTGGGCGCCATATGAAAAAGGGGGCTGTGGTTGTTTACGAGTCCACCGTCTTTCCCGGTGCCACAGAGGACATCTGTGTTCCTCTCCTGGAAAAAGAGTCCGGGAAAACGTGGAAGAAAGATTTCTTTGTGGGATACTCTCCCGAACGAATCAACCCGGGAGACAAAGAGCGCACCCTTACCACCATTGTCAAGGTTGTCTCTGGGGACACCCCTGAAACCCTTGAGAAAGTGCGCGCTCTTTACGGCTCCATCATCACCGCCGGGGTCCACCCCACAACGACCATCAAAGAGGCCGAAGCATCAAAGGTCATTGAGAACACCCAGAGGGACCTAAACATCGCCCTCATCAACGAACTGGCCATCATTTTTGATACCCTTGGCATTGATACATTGAATGTCCTGGAAGCGGCCGGCACCAAGTGGAATTTCCTCCCCTTCAGGCCCGGCCTCGTGGGGGGGCACTGCATCGGTGTGGATCCTTACTACCTGACCTACAAGGCGCAAATTGAGGGGTATCACCCCGAGGTCATCCTGTCCGGCCGCAAACGAAACGATTCCATGGGCAAATACATTGCCCAGACAACGGTCAAGCGCCTCATGAACAACGGATGCCTGAGCAGTGATTCATCCGTTGCCATTCTGGGGCTTACCTTTAAAGAGGATTGCCCGGATTTACGCAACACCCGGGTTGTCGATATTGTTGAGGAGTTTCAGTCCTACGGCATCACTGTTCAGGTCCACGACCCCCTGGCGGATCCGGTGGAGGCAAAAAACTACTATGGCCTTACCCTGAGCTCGTGGGATGAGATCAAAGATGTAAATGCCGTCATCATCGCCACCGCCCACCGTGAGTACAAAGCAATGCCCCTGGAGGCGTTTACAATGAAGCTGAAGCCAAAGGGGTCTATTATCGATGTGAAATCTGTTATTGACACAGATGAAGCTCAGACGTGTGGAGTGGATCTCTGGAGGCTTTAGGGTTGGTAGACGTGACTCTATCAGGGCTAATTGCCCATACCTAAAATGGGTGACAGCTTTACGCCAATGTTTTTAACAGGGCTGACAATTCGCTTTCCATTGTACGACCAAAAGAGCAGGGGGTTAAAGACCGACCAGTAATGCCCCCTGCTTTGCTATAAAAAACAGGGCGAAAATTCGTTTTCGCCCTATTAACACTTTACCCCCCTCTTTAGAGGTAAGAATCTTTCTTCAAAATATCATGGTAAAGAGCAATATTCTTTTCCACGGTCCGCTCGATGGAAAAATTCTTAACCGATGCCAGTGCCTCTGTGCCCAACTTTTCTCTCAGGGCGGCATGATCAATCAACCGAGACAATTTAGCCGCAAAATCATCAGGGTTTCCCGCCTCCGCTAATAGCCCGCTCACGCCATCTTCAATGATTTCAGGAATTCCACCAACCCGAGAGGCAAGCACCGGAAGGCCAACAGACTGTGCATCAAGAATGGAGGTCCCCAACCCCTCCATATGGGAAGCCAAAACAAAAATATCAAACATATGTAAAAATGCCCCCACATCCTTACGAAACCCCATAAACCGAAAGCGATTCCCAAGCCCAAGTCCATCAGCCTGACGAAGAAGCGCCTCTCTGGCACCCCCCTCCCCCAAAGCGCAGAAGATTACCTTCTCATGTGCTTTTAAGACCTCTGCCGCTGCCTCAAGCAGGGTGGGGTACCCTTTTTCAACGGTCAAGGCAGCCACCATCCCAACGACCAGGTGATCCTCCGGGATGCCGTTCTGTTTTCGAAAATCGTCCGCCGGCTTTTCCAAAAGCAATCGCTGGGTATCCACGCCACTATGAATCGTTATGATACGTTCTGGGGCAATTCCATCGGCAATCATCACCTGACGGATTACTTCCGAGATAGCAACATGATGTGTCATGCGCGACGACGTGTACTTGTAACGGCTCAAGAAATTCTTGCGAATGGGAAGTGCAACCCTTCTTGCACCGATCAATTTCAATTTTTTGTTAAAGAGAGATGCCCACAAACCAATGGCCAGGGCATGAGCAGAGTGCAGATGCAGAATGGAGACATTACGATCCCTGGCGGCTTTAGCAATCTGCCACCCGGCGATGAAATCCCCCTCATTTCTCATGGAAATTGGGAGATGAGGAAGGCCTTTGGTCTTGAGATACGCCTCAAGGGGATACCCCGGTCGACATACCACCCAGCTGGGAAATCCACGCACCACAAGCCCTTCGTGAAGGTAAGCAGCTTGCTGCTGCCCCCCACGCCAGCTCTTCTCAGGATCGATATGAAACACTCCGGGTGGATTGTTAGCCACGACGCGCCCCCTTATAAGTCAGCTCCCAGAGCCGAAGATATTTGAGCGACACACCAAAGGAGGAGATCACAGCCAGCACAAAGCCCTCTTTCCCATCAAGGAATCCTAACTTTAAAAGGTACATCTTGATAAATTTCATAACTCCATGGGAACAGGCGGAAACCAAATTCGCTTTTTTTCCCTTTTTTAGGAGCTGTTTTGCGCCAAGCTCGGAGTAGCTTTCGATTTTTGCAAAATGAGAGGAAATGCTTGGATAGGTATAATGGTGCATGTGGGCGTTAATGATACCTGGTTTAGAGGCCATCTCAACCGATTCATGAATAATTTTATCGTTAAACCAGCCATGTTTCCTGTTGAACAACCGCAAAGGGGCATCACTCTGCCACCCGGAAAAGCGGATGGGGCGCCCCAGATAATAAGAGCGCCGTGCGATTCGATACCCCTGGTCTCGGGGATTTTCCAGAATTGATTGAATTTTGCACCGAAGCAGCTCCGTTACCTCTTCGTCGGCATCTATGGAAAACACCCAATCGTGGGTTGCGGCATCCACAGCGAGCTGCTTGGTCTTCCCAAAACCGAGCCAGGGGGTGTCAATGACCCTGGCCCCGTATTCCCTGGCAATCTCCATGGTGCGGTCTGTTGAACCAGAATCCACAACAACAATCTCATCCACCCACTGCAGAGATGCCAGGCACATGCCAATATTTTTTTCCTCATCTTTTGAAATAATCACAGCCGAAAGCATCGTTTTCACGTCATATAATCCCCACCAATCAAGTCAGAATATCAAATCATATTATCATTCATAATAGACGGATCGGTTATTTTAATGATACCATTCGCGCACCAAAATGATTCCTGTTTTACCTTTTCAGAATAAAGGAACAAATTTTTATAAAACGATTCCGTTCTATCCCCTGAATCATGGTATAGATGATACTGGATCGTATTGAACTTGGTACATTGAAGTGCTGCCCCCGCCAGCACCAGCCGACGTTCTATATCTGTATCTTCTCCTATAAATGGTTCCTCAAAATCTTCATCAAAACCATTAATCCGAAGCATTGTCTTTTTGGGCACACAAAAACTACACCCCTTGATTCCCCTGTTTCGACGTGTCACTCTGATCGGGAGATAAATGGCATCTTCCTTTTTTTTACTTTTAGAGAAAAAAACAGATACAGCATTCAGATTCTCAACTTGTTTTATGCCATTTAACAGTTTGCTGGTCAAAACATGATCAAGCATGACTCGACGCCCAAAAAGACAAAGGTTATCACGACTGCGTTTTGCATACTCTGAAATAAAATGGCGATGTAAAAAACAGTCCCCATCGATAAAAATAAGCATTTCGCCAGAGGCAGCCTCAATCGCCTTGTTGAATATTCTGTTTTTACGAAACCCCTTATCTTCCTGTGTCAGATGGGTTATCGGGATGCTATGTTCGCAAGAAAAAGCCTCAACCACTTTGAGGATCGAACTATCCTTTCCATCCTCGGCAATTATTACCTCAAAATCTTTATACGATTGAGCACAAACTGAGTCCATAACCAACCTCAGACTATCGCTCCGCCTATAAACAGCAATAATTAAAGACATCTTCATACTTCACAACCCCTACGTTTACGAATATATAGCCTCAAAAAAGTCATGAGCAATAACGGAAACCATCATACAATCTCATACCCCAGGATTTTGGCTGTAACCTTTTTTATTGATACCATTCACACACCAGATTAAGCCATTCTGAGATTTATCAATAAAAAGTTTTTCACTAATCTCCCATGAGCGACTTCGATCGCCGGTATCATGAAAAAGATGATATTGAATCGTTGCGTAGCGCGTACAGATTACCCGAAGCCCCAGCAACTTCAGTCGCCTTTCAATATCAGTATCCTCGCCATAATATGGCTGCGTGAAATCTTCATCAAAACCGTTGATGGCCTTCATATGATTTCGGCTTACGCAGAAACTGCAACCCAACACCCCTGTTTTTCTTCGAGAGTTCAAAATAGGTAGATAAAGAGCTTCTTCTTTTTTCCGGCTTTGTGATATCAGCACACGGAATAAATCAATTTTGTATGATTCCCCCTTACTGATCAGCCAATTCGTGATACCCCGCCCCAACATCACCCGCCGGCCAAAAAGGCAGTGCCCCTCCCGGGCGCGCCTTGCATACTCCCCCAAGAAATGCCGATGGAGAATACAGTCCCCGTCGATAAAAACGAGAAACTCTCCTTGTGCCTCCGCCACAGCTTGATTCAGGACGACAGCCTTCCTGAACCCATCATCTTCCTGAGTCAGATGCGTGACAGACTGCTCAGTAAGGCCTTGAAAAGCATTGACGACACGGGCCACTCCTGTACTGCTGCCATCTTCAGCAACAATTACCTCAAAATCACGAAACGACTGTCGCCTAATGGATTCCAGCACCAGCCGAAGGAAATCATCTCTCTGATAAACCGCTATGATCAAAGATATCTTCATATATTCAGCACCATCACATTTATAGATAAGGCTTTAATTCAAACCCTTATCATCACTTCGTACATCATTATCAACATGCGAGAGCCCTTGAAGCGACCAACTCAGCAAGTCGTTAATAAGGTTGCCTCATTTATCCACGTGCATCATCGATATGAATTAGCAATTTGATTTGGAGTGTTCTCGTCCTCTCTCCATCGCGTTGCCGCAAGTCCTGCAAAAAACACAAGCACCAGCAATGCACTTCCGTAAGAATAAAGCTCACTATGAAAGAATTGTGCAAATATAAAGCCCGAAGAAGCAACAATAGCGGCTTGAACATACACCTTTTCCCCAAAAGAATCCGCAGTCAAAGACCTTACAAGCCGATACATCAACAGAGTTCCGCACACGACAAAAACCAGAAAAAACAGAAGCCCCCCTTCCACAAAGAGCTGAATATAGCTATTGTGAAAATGGCCAGGAAACTGAATACTCCGTTTGTATTTTCTTTGATACTCTTCAGGCTGTGCGTAATAAAACGCTGTAAATTGCTCCGTGATCCTGTCCCTGCCCGACCCGAGAAGCAAATGATTTTTCGAAAAATCCAGACCAGCCTGCCACAGTTGAAGCCTTGCAAGATTCGAACTGTCAGAGGTTGTGTTTCCAATGGACTTAAACTCTTTAACCACGGTTCCGGAAGGCCCCATGCTTAAGGCAAGTACAACCAGAACACCCCCGACAATAAGAAACTTCCGGTTGAACAAAAGAGAGTACACGCCAATTCCCACGAGAAAGCCCAGCCACGTCCCCCGCATAGCGCTCATCACTATCCCCCAGAAAAACAGAGTGGCCACACAGGTCAGAAGTCCAACCCCCAGTGTTCCGATTCTCCTTCGAAAAACAGAATCCCCAAGAAAACAAATGATTCCAAGAAAAGAGATCATCAGCATATCAGCGTTGCGACCAATATGATGCATTCCCGAAAAAGAGCCATACACTCGCTGCCCCGGATGAGCCAACCCAAGTAGAGAGGCTGAAACGCCGGATAAAAGAACCGCACCCAAAAGCCACCACAATCTCTCTTCATCCTTCACTACGGCGGCAAGAACGAAGAAAAGGAAAACAAATTTCATGCGGTTCAAAAACCCGGCGACGGCAAGCAGGCCGCCGCTTTCGGAAAATAGCGCTGCCCCCCCCCCAACCACAACAGGGACTACAATTAGAACAAGCCAGGTGTTGTCCCTAAAAATCTTTTGTTTATTCACGACGATGGACAGAAGGCTTAGAAGAAGCACCAATCCTCCCAAAGAGTTCATGGCTGCTTTTGAAAAAAAAACAAACACAAAAAAGAGAACGGCAACACCAAATGTTGCCTTCTCCAGGTACATGCCCCATTTGTCTCGACGGCTCCTTATGCCAATCTGGTATTCTACCACACTCCACTCCGATTAAGGGTTCATAAATTCATCCATATTGTAGCTACCATCGGAACCACCTCACCTTTATTCAAATACCATAACAAAAGGGGTACCACAATGGTATTACAGGGCAACCCACAGATCGTTCCCATGTTATTCCATTTGAAAACTCATCAGATACCAATGAGTGGTTCCTCATATTCAGCTTACACTTTGCAGTCACCCAACCTCAAGAGCCTGCTTTTTCTTGCCCAGATGTGAATTCATTGGACTTTTTGCCCCCATGTTTTTATATATTCGGGGTGGATACCAATGATTCATATATCAACAACTAAACTGAAGAGCGACTATTATGAATAAATTTTCGCACGTTAAGAACTTCACAGGGTACATGAAGAAGGTATACCAAGAGGTCAACAAGCGCCATACGAAACAGGACATTCTGGACATACCAGCCGGAAACGGTCTTCTATCAGAGAAGCTGTCAAAAGACGGTCACAACGTTACCTGTGCGGATATCAACTCTGAAAAAGCGGACTATGTATACGCTGATATGGAATCCGCCCTGCCTTTTGAAAACGACATCTTCGATACGATCATGTGCCTTGAGGGCATTGAGCATATTATTGACCCAAGCAACCTTGTTTCCGAGCTATGCAGAATCTGCCGTATCAATGGGCGCGTCATCATCTCCCTTCCCAATATTCATAACCTCTACAGTAGAATTCAATTCCTGTTCACCGGAACATTTTTTCAATTTGAGCCCTACGCAAACCAATATATTGCTGATGAAAAAATCGACAGGGGCCATATTTCTTCCCTGAGTATCGTTCAGATAAAATACCTATTTTCCTGCAACGGTGCAAAGCTTACCGACATCAGTGGTGACAAGTTTAAAAGAAAGATACTCATCCCTCTTCTTTCACCGATTCTCCTTCTGGGAGTTTTATGGACGCAGACCTCTAAATTCCGAAACAGGTGGAATGGTACCAAAGCCCCTACTTCACCAAACTGGTTATTTCATCACAACCTCATGTTCAGCCGCTCACTCATTCTAGTTTTCGAGAAAAAAACACACATTTCGCAGGATGAGACTCATACATCAGGGGACACATTTCACAAACAAGCAATATGAAAATACTCATCGTTCAAACCAGCTTCCTCGGAGACACCATCCTCTCCACCCCGGTGATTGAAGGGATAAAAACCCTCCACCCCGATGCCGAACTCTGGATGATGACCACCCCTCTTTCCAGCCACCTTGTCAGGCACGACCCACTGATTTCCGGTGTCATTCCCTTTGACAAACGCGGCAGTTCAAAAGGGATAAAAGGCCTTCGGGCCATGGCGTCCACCATCAAAGCCATGGGTTTTCACCGTGTCTACTCTTTGCATCGCTCCATCCGCACCAGTGTGATGCTGGCCATGGCCGGCATCCCCGAACGGTTCGGATTTTCAAATGCCAAAGGGCGTTTTCTCTATCATCGCACATTCCGCCGAAACCCTGAAGTCCATGATGTCCTGAGGAACCTTGCCATCCTCGAAGGCGAAGCGGAGATTTCCTCAATAAAAGCGGATATGCGCCTCTTCCCGCCCCCAGATGAGACA
>Ga0070729_10007325_pt1 | contig 10617 bp, 8 predicted proteins | sample tdDd472_FD_66725 | JGI IMG/M metagenome (GOLD analysis project Ga0070729, IMG submission 66725) | Marine sediment microbial communities from the Atlantic coast under amendment with organic carbon and nitrate - tdDd47.2 | ecosystem: Environmental > Aquatic > Marine > Coastal > Sediment | place...
AGGCTACTCATCAGCTGCAGCCTTTATTGAAGGCGAACAAATACGCCTGATCAACACCGCTATTTCAGAACTCGAAACACTGGCAGCCACCGGTGACTGGCCTGACACAACGTTGAGCCAGGAACTGCGCCCGGGCCTGCGACATGAAGACGTGCGCACCCTTAGAAAAATTCTGCAGCTAACCGGCGACTTCGACGGCTACGTGAACGCGGACCCACTGTTGTTTGATGCCACGCTAAGCAATGTCTTAAAGCACTTTCAGGCACGACACGGCCTCGATACATCAGGTCTGCCGGACAGGCTAACCCGACTAGCGCTCAGCCGGAGCCCTGCCGAAAAAGTCCAACACCTAAAAAAGGCCCGAACAGCCTGGATTGAAATTCCTGCGTATGACCGGCAGAAACTGGTCTGGGTAAATATTCCGGAAACCCGGGTATCGGCTATTGCAGACAGTAAGGTGGAACTGAACTTACCCGCGATCGTAGGTCAGCCGTCACGGCCGACACCAACATTGTTCAGCAACATCAATCGGTTGATTGTGAACCCCGGTTGGTCCGTGCCCGACTCGATTGCCCGGCAAGATCTGCTCCCGGAGCAACAGGAGAACCCGGAGTATTTTGCTGAAAACAATATCCGCGTTTTCCGTGGCTGGGCCAAAGACAGTAAAGAAATAGATCCGGCGACTGTCAATTGGGAAAGTCTGAGCGAAGACAGATTCCCGTACCGTTTGCAGCAGGACGCGGGCATCAATAATGCATTGGGGCGCTACAAGTTCAGCTTTCCGAATGAACACGATATTTTCTTGCACGATACTCCGGCCAAAAAGCTACTTGGTCTGTCATACCGCTCATTGAGCTCCGGTTGCGTCCGGATGGATCAACCCGAAGCGCTGGCGCGCTGGCTGCTGCAGGATCCGGCGCCGCTGGACGCGGCGCTGGCAGAAGACCCGGACCTGACACAAGGGCTATCGGTTTCGCCGGCAACGCCTGTGGCGTTTGTCTACCTTATCGCGTGGGTCGAGAACGATGGCACCGTGCATCTACGCAATGACATTTACAGTTTGAATAACGGACCTATTAAATAGAGCGCTGACCTTCGTCGTGTCGCCACCAAAGCTTCGCCTATTAAAAATAACGGCTTATCAGCCGCAAATGGTCACAGCGCTGATTTTTGGTGAGATATTCACCATTTCACTCTATATGTAATGACATACGTTGTGCTTTCAACACGACAGGTGACCGCATAGATGAGTGACGTAGCAGGTACAAGTCCTACCGGTATCAAATTCGGCCCCTGGCATTTATCGCCGGGTATTGCCCGCTCGCATGTCGTTGTCATGTTCATGGTGAACTGGATATCGATGATGCTGGTCCCCTTCATCAACTTTATCCAGCCATTAGTTTTTCAGGGCATGGAAGTACCGCCCGAGCAACAGGGCACGTTAACCGCCAATCTCGGTTTACTGAGCGACGTCATCGCTCTGGGTGTGATGGTTTTTATCGGTGCTTTATGTGACCGCACCGGCCGCCGCGTCATCGTGATGGCAGGCTTTTTGGTCTTAGTTGCAGGTCTGGCACTTTACCCGCGCGCCGACGGCATCACTCAGTTGTATATGTTCCGCGGTCTGGTCGGTTTAGGCATGGGCATTATCTCGACCACCATGCTCACTGTGATTCAGGACTACCCGCAGGATCAATCACGCGGTAAGTACACCGGTATGAACAGCGTGTTCAGTGGCCTCGGTGTAATGGTCATGGCGGTGGGCATCATGCGCCTGCCCGAAATGTTCGTTGCCGATGGCTCCAGCCAGAATGAAGCGGTCATCAGTACGTTTATGATCTGTGTCGGCATCGGTATTTTTGCTGCACTCGCTGCCCGCTTCGGCTTGTATGGCGGACTACCTGATCCTGAACACAGAACACCGAGCGTCTTCTCCGGTGTCTCGGATGCTATTAACGAGGCGCGTAAGAATCCCCGTTTGTTGCTGTCGTTTATTGCGGCGTTTGCGGCCCGCGGTGATCTGGCAGTAGCCGGCACTTACTTTGCCCTCTGGTTTATGCACGTTGGTACCGCTCAGGGCCTCGACAGCACCGAAGTTGCCACCACCAGCGGCCAGTACTTTGGCATTCTGAACCTGTCCATCATGCTCTGGGCACCTATATACGGCATCATCATTGACCGGGTTAACCGCGTCACTGCAGTCACTCTCGGTCTGGCCACCGCCTCCGCCGGTTACTTCCTGATGGGCATGATTGATGACCCGTTTAACCCGGCCATCATCATTCCGGCCTGTATCATATTGGGCATGGGCGAGACCAGCGCTGTGGTGAGTTGCGGCTCACTGGCAGGTCAGGAGGCCCCGGCCCGCATCCGTGGCTCGGTAATCGGCTTCTACGCACTATGCGGCTCGTTCGGCATACTGTCTTTAAGCTTTGCTTGCGGTCTTATTTTTGACGCGTACTCACCGAACGCGCCGTTTATCTTTATGGGCTGCATCAATCTGGCCATCGTATTTGTCGCGCTCTATGTTCGCCTGCGGCACGGCGAAAGCACTCAAACAGCATAGGAAGAACTCATGTCTACCGATAACAACACCAGCGAACTATATTCACGCAAAGACACCATGTTTGAAACGGACGACAAAAAAAATGCGTTCATGAATGCGTGGCTGGCCTACAAGGAAGTGACCGACGCACAGGACAAAGAGTTTGCCGCTAAAGAAGCGGAGATTGGTGCTGCTGTAGCTAAAGTGGTTGGTGAAATACTGGGTAAGGATGAACCGCTGATCGCCGGCAGAGAAGAGGAGTTCGGCCGGGTCATAGGCAACTCCTTCCGCACCTTCCAGACACTGGTGCCATACCACCATCAGGGCAATGACGGGCTCATTAAAGAGCAGCTCAAATGGTATGAATTCGGCATGCGCGAAGGCCTGGTAGATACCATCATCGAACATGATGTGGAGTCTATGCGTAACATTCTTGGTGAACGCGGCGGCTGGGCCGCCAGCACCGGGCGGCTTGAACTCGCTCTTGATGCACTCACCACACCTACCTGCTTCAGAGATCTAGTCTTGGGCGAAGGTTTCGACTTAACACCCACGAAACTTACCTATAAGTCACCTTATGGCCGCATCATTGCCATGGGTCACAAACGCGGCATCTGGACCAACCTGACAGAAGAACGCATTCACAATATCTGGACAATCCCGCGCTACAAGGGCTACGCCGATATCATGGGCGTACACTTTGAAGTATCGCCGTGGGATGAAGACACCCGCATGATCACGGTAGAAGTATCTGCCTTATAAGATGCTCCCCATGCGCAACAGGAGGCAACCATGAGCACTGATTATGATCCCGATGGCACACGCCTTCCGGTAAAAATCGACTCAACCTCCAACGGGGAGTTCATGCCCCAACCTATTAGTCGCGCCAACCAACACGGCAATGCTTTAGCGTTTGAGCAAGCCACCGAACGCGCCAAGAAACTGGGCTTAAGCCGCCGTGCTTTTCTGACGTCTACCTGCGGTATAGCCAGCACACTGCTCTCCATGAATGCAGCCAATGCGGCGGCGGGGAAAACCGGCAGCAGTTTTGATCTGCCGGCTGATGCGGCGTTTGAACCTGAACTTGCCGATTCTGTACTTCGCAAAAAAGAATTCATTTTTGATATTCAAGGGCATCACACAGGCCCTCTGGAAACCTGGCGTGACGACCCCGCCCGGTTCAAAAAGCGTTTCGTCTTTAAGTTTCAGCCACAGAGCAATTGCGACTACCCATCACCTGATGACGACATCGGCTTCATGAACTGCTTCACCAGTGACGCATTTGCCAAAGAGGTGTTTCTCGACAGTGATACCGACCTGGCCGTTCTTACATTCTCTCCTTCACCGGTCGAACGCATGTCACTCACCTACTCGGAGGCTTCAGCCACACGGGATCTTGTGGACGGCATGAAAGGCACCAACCGTTTGCTCCTGCACGGACGAGTCATCCCCAACCTGCCGGGTGATTTAGAACGCATGCCGGAAGTCGTCGAGGAGTGGGGCATTTCTGCATGGAAAACCTACACGCAGTACGGGCCCGACCTTAAATCGGGCTGGTGGTTTACCGACGACATCGGACAACAACTGATAGAGAACGTGCGCGCATCGGGCGTAAAGTTAATTTGCGTACACAAGGGGCTGCCGCTGCCATTCCCCGCCATGGGTGAAAAGAATCTTGAGTACCGGCTGTGCACCGACATCGGGCCTGTCGCCAAAGCCAATCCGGACATCACCTTTATCGTTTATCACTCGGGTTTTGATATCGCTATGACCGAGGGGCCTTATGTGCGCGGCAAACCGGTGGGCGGTATCGATTACTTAATCGATTCACTACTGGATCACGATATAGCGCCCAACAGCAATGTATACGCCGAGCTGGGCACAACCTGGCGGGAGCTGATGAAAGACCCTGACCAGGCATCACACTCGATCGGCAAGCTACTCAAGCATGTGGGCGAAGACAGGCTTGTGTGGGGCACCGACTCTATCTGGTACGGCTCGCCACAAGATCAGATCATGGCATTCAGAAGCTTCCAGATATCCGAAGAGCATCAGGCAAAGTATGGCTACCCCGCTATAACACCTGAGTTAAGGGCCAAAATATTCGGGCTGAACGCAGCGGTGCCTTATGGCATCACACCCAATGAAATCGCCAAACAAATGCAAAATGACGCGGTAGCTCAGGTACGCGAGAACTACCGCAATGAACCGGACCCCAGTTTCTTAACTTACGGGCCCAGAACACGTCGTGAATTTTTCAAATTCATCCGTTCAGATCACGGCTAAGAGATACAGCAGGAGACCCATCATGGATGCCGCACAAGAAATCAGAAACGAACTAAACACACGTATTAAAGATTCAATGAGCGAGGCCGAGATAGCCCGGGCCGATGCCATTATGAAAGGCTGGTTTATTTTTAATGACTATGCCCTGTTACTGGAGAACAACTGTAATGAACGGCTGACGGAAATAGGCCGTCAGGCCGCCGACATGATTGCCAAAGAAGTAGGCCAGGAGCGCGACCTTATCGACGGGCGTGACGCCGAGTTTGGCCGCATACTCGCCAACACTATCCGCACCTTTCAGATGACACTGCCGTATCACCACCAAGGCAACGACGCCCTCATGAAAGAACAGCTCAAGTGGATGGACTACGCACAACAACTCGACCGCACGGCCGAGATGGTGCAATTCGACATCGATTCAATGAAAGAGATATTTGAAGAACGTCGCTACTGGATTGAAGAAACGGGTGACATCTCATTGGCACTCGATGCCGTCACCACACCCACCTGTTTCCGCGACCTGACTGTTGCCGACGGCATTCAGTTTAATGAAGACCGCACCGAGATCGCCTACGTCTCACCATATAAACGCGTGCTTGAGAAAGGCTGGCTGCGAAACATCTGGACCGGTCTGACCGAACAGTACATCCATGAAAACTGGACCGTGCCGCGCTTCGCCGGTTACCAGCATCACTTTCAGGTGCGCTTTGAAGTGGACCCCTGGGATGAAGACAGCCGCATCGTAAGAATCAGAGTCCATCCGAAGGACTAGCAGGCACTTATGCCGGAAACAAAAAAGCCGGGCTATGCCCGGCTTTTTAATGAGCGAATAAGCTAGCCGGGTATACAAGGGTCAGTTGCTGCATTACCAGCGGAACCGACCCGCCGCGCAACCCAATCCTGCATCAACTGAAATACTTCAGGCGCATTTATATGCAGGTTAGCGTTGTGATTGGTGTCATCAAGCACTGTCACTTCCAAACAACTGGCTGGCGGAAAATACGGCTCTTCATTCGCCACTACCGCCGCATGATCAGTACAGTCGAGGTCACCGCCACAAACAACAAAATCATTCTCACCAATGATTACCGCAGCAGGAACCTGCAACTCTTTTGACTGATCGGAAAAATACTTGCTCATGGTAATCAGCTCACCCAGAGCAGTGGTCTGACGCGTAAGGTTATCGACCACCAGTACCTCGTCTTCTACAAAGCCCTCGGTATAAAACACATCACCACGTGACATATCTTTCGACACCGTATAAGTCGGATCAAAAATATTGCCGGTGAACGGACCCGCAAACGGCGCCACATCTATAGCCCGGCCTACGGTAGGCCCGAATATCGGATTCACGTTATGAATAAAGCCGGTCAGAACCACACCATCGACCTGCTCCGGAAACTGCAGCGCATGCGCTAGCGCTGTAACAGAACCGAACGAGTGCCCCAGGGTGACCACCGCCTCGAAATCATAAGCCTCTGCCAGCAAGGTCAGAGCCTGATGCAAAGTGTAGGCCTGCACATCAACGTTCAGCAATGCACCAAAGGGGTGATCACTTGCGCCGATACCGATCCGGTCAAAATTAAACACGGCGTCACCGGCACGCAGCGCTGCGCGGGCATACGAATAGGTGTCCGGCTTGTAGGGAAAATCCCAATAGTTGGAGCCGTAGCCCGCACCTGAAACCAAAACTTGCAAAGTTGCCGGTTCACTACCCGCCATGCGGCAAAGCTGCCCGACCAAATCAAAATCAAAAGTACTGTCTGCGGCCAGCTTGATAGGAATACGGTGTTCCTTACAACTCACACCCGGCATATCGGATACGCGTGCCAGCGGTGTCGTGTATTCAGGCAGTGAATCGACCGTAGGCAAGACTCCGCCCGTATTAAACAGTGCAACGATCGCCCACAAGCCTATTAAAAGGCCGAGACCACTAAAGAAATAAAACTTCTTACTGCGCTTTTTCATATCAGAACAAAACCCTGAGCCTGAACAGTTGGAATACAGACAATGTAACGCAGGCTGGCTTTATCAGTCAGCCGGCCGCTTGATTGGTGTCCATTAATGAACCGAACTTAGACGCAAAAAAAGACCCGGCATTAAGCCAGGTCATAAAAACTATGATGGATTGATAGAGGCTAGGCGCGTTTACGTAACCAGCCCAGCAAACCCAGCGCCGACCCAAACAACCATGCGGCTGCCGGCACAGGGATCACGTTTAGCGTCGCCTGTGTAATGTAGTAGTTGTCGGTAGAACCAGGCTGATCATTAAAGATCAGAAAATCAGAGACTCCGATGACCGACAAATCACCAACTCCTGCGATAACTGAAATGATTGAACTGCCACCAGCATGTGATACCTGAATAGAGCCATTGAACAGGTTGTGGTCATCATCACGGAATTTGAAATCACCAAAGGTCAGGTCCTGAGCCTGAAAAGAGTCAGTCACAAACTTAAAGTTTAGATCTTCAGCGGCAGAAATAGTCAGGTTGTCGTCGCTGCTGGGGTCACATTGAGCAGCTGCATCCAATATGCGGCATGAACCCAGGCCGCCCGGCTTACCACCGCTGTCTGCATCAAAATAGGGGTTGCCATCAAGACTGTCCCACAACGAAATATCAAGGTCGATACCATCGACATCCAACAGGATGGTGGCAAAACCTGCTTCGGATGTAATACCACCACCAATAAAGTTTGGCGGCGTAGTACCACCGCGGGGGACATAATTTTCAACGACAAATCCACCACTAGGCACTGTGAAATCCAGCACTGCGGCATTTGCTGCAGATGTGAATAGAACCACTGCACCTGCAATTGCATACTTAAGTCTCATTGTTACTTCTCCCTGTACCGGTTTTATTGTTATTGCTACACCGGTGACAATACTTTCTCTATATGGCGCTTTTATTTTATTTATATGGCTCTTTTGTTAAGCGCCTTGCCCGGCTCGTTAATTGCAAGCCGGTCTAGTTATTAGACACATTCTTACAAAAGTCGGCGGCCATGTGAATACTGCAAACGAATGATTTTTAATACTTTTTTATTTTACATAATGAATTTTGTACTGCTACAGATGCAGCTCACGCTGCGCCCTTTGCCCGGGCGACTTCAAGCGGAGCATTAATGGCGCTATAGAAAACTGGTTTTCAGTCCAATGCTTTTTATAGTCCATCAACGGCCCCATGTCGTAACGCACCACACCATCCTCACAGAGCCACTTAATCTGTTCCATCTGCAGCAGATTACCAATCGAATAGGACTGCCAGTCATTGGCGTAACTAAACTGTTGTCCCCGGTAAACCACTCCTTCAGGACTGCCGGCGAGCCCGCCAAAGATAAAGCCAATATCGCGCCCCTCGTGCAAAGCAAACATGACTCTGGCGCCGCCGGACATTGCTAACCGACGAAGCATGACATCGTAATAGCGGAGCGAACGACCCGTGCTCATACCGCATTCACCGATGCCCTTCCAACTCGTATTCTCAATAGCAACAATACGGTCATACACCGCAGCTGCCGTGGCAACATCTGTCGGCGCATGCCGCTCAAATGTCACGCCCTCGCGTGCGGCTCGCCGTTGCTGCTTCCCCATGTTGCGGCGATGCTTTTTAGAGCGCCTAGATAAGAAACCATCGACACCACCTTCTAAAGATGCATTACAGAGCGTTTCGGATTCACCCTGACCAAACTCACACTGAGAGCCCATGCGGGCAACAATATCTCTAAGCTGTTTACTGCCCGGGCGAATGCCGCTTATCACAAAGGTCGGGGATGTATCGCCGGAGTCAGGGGTCAACTCGACTACCAAATCCTGCAGCAGCTCAACCGCGTCGGGGCCTAACAATGGTGAGCCGAAGCACCAGCCGGATTCCACCGGAACGTAAGCACGGGGAAATTCAAAACTTTCTGAGCTGTCTTGCGATGTAAGCGGTGGAGGGTATGCACAAAAGGCAACCAGACTCCCCGGCACTTCTCGTACAAACAACTCACGATCCGGTTGCATTGCTTCGTGGTAGGACAGCTGCCATTCAGTCCGGCAACAAAACGGGTCGGCCTGATCGGTGCTCATGGCCGCCTTGTTCCAGGTGGAATCAGGGTGATCCCACTTCGCGACATCAGCGACTGAATCAAAACTGTAGCCCGCTTTTTCCATAAATGCTCACGCCCGGGATATCCGGATAGGTCAGCCTAACATCTTACAAAGATTATCCACTGGTGCGGACATGGTCCCACGACGAACCGATGGACTACATCAACACGCCTTCCACAGGCTCCAACGGCTCGGGCAGATCAGTTTCGCCCAGGAATTGTCGCAGGTCCCTTTCTATCGCCACGCACAATGCTGTCATCGGTGTATCGTTCGGTTCATTTTCAAACGGTTGCATCAACTCGAACGCCAACTGGAAAACAACCACAAACGCCAGCGAGATAAACAATATCGCAACAAACTCCAGCGGATAAACCCGGTCATTGGGCTCAATAAAAACAATGGGTATCAGCAAAGCAAGGAATACGACTAATGCCTTCGACATATACGTAACCGAGTCGGGAAAAGCGGTGTTATTAATACGCTCACAACCACCCTGGAAGTCAGATAACTCATTTAACGTGCGGTGCAATTCGGTAAGAATGACAGTATCGGCTGTGTCACTACCTGCCGCTTCACTCAGATCAACGCCCTGCCGGTGTAGCAACCATGCTGCCGGGTTCGCCGCTTCCTGAACACCCTCTGCTTCCCGCTCTGAGAGAAACGGTTGTAACTGCTCACCAATATCCTCGCCCCTGAGATTCATGCGTAGCGCATTGATATAAGCAAGGTGGCGATAAACCAAACGCTTCTGAGTCTGTTTAGCACTCGCCTCATCCAGCCCGGAAATTCTCGATGCTACTAACATCGTAGTTACTTCCCGCCCCCAATTGCGGCTGCTGTTCACAATGCCACCCCAGAGCGTGCGTGCCTCCCACCATCGCTCATAGGCGTTGTTAAACCTGAACACCAGGAAGATACCAACGACCGTCGCGAGCATCGCAGCAGCGTTAGATGAAAATACGGTCGTGCCAAATACCGGTAGCTGCGCATACAACTCGCCGATAAAAACGGCGACCAGCAGGATCAGCGCAACCAACCACCAATTCCTGACAAACATGTACCAGATAAAGGATCCGGGCTTAGTGCCGCCACGAACAATCATTCAAGCCTCCAACGGATAGGTCTATCAAACAGATTAGAGTAATGGTAACTGAATAGAAACCGTCAGCGAAACGAGGGAGCTTGCGATCAGTCGGGCTGCTGATTGATAGTCCAGTCGTAGGTCAAATACTCAACCTTAAAGCCGTCAGGCAACGGCTCGGAGCGATAACGATTTATGTACTGCGGAAGGTCACGGCGCTTGCCGGATGCAACGAAATCCTTGGTATAGAAATCCATGATTGCCGAAACTCTTATGCGCTTCGCTTCGTCATCAATCTGGACATGCTTTTCACTGTTCAAGAACTCACTGGTCGCTGCTGCCAACTGCTGCTCCATCGTTTCCGAACGGAACACCTGCTGCGGTAACCGGGGGCAATCACGCACCATGCAATTAAGCACAAAATGCATCCGCGGCTCATCCAAAGGCCGTATCACTTTGTTTTCGTAGTCATAGAGATTGGTTTTATTGCCGTCAATCTGCACCGCCCTAAATTTAAAGAAACCGGCGCGCTTAAAGAAACTATCAAAAGCTTCGGGAATACCCTCCGTGATAACCCCATGCATAGCCAATGCGTTATAGGTGTTCGCGTGATA
>Ga0070729_10007332_pt1 | contig 10606 bp, 8 predicted proteins | sample tdDd472_FD_66725 | JGI IMG/M metagenome (GOLD analysis project Ga0070729, IMG submission 66725) | Marine sediment microbial communities from the Atlantic coast under amendment with organic carbon and nitrate - tdDd47.2 | ecosystem: Environmental > Aquatic > Marine > Coastal > Sediment | place...
TTTATCAAGCCCTCCGATGAGGAACTGCGCTCACGGTTAACTCCCGTGCAGTATGAAGTTACCCAAAAGGATGGGACCGAGCGGCCTTTTGAAAACATTTACGAAAGCAACAAAAAGGCTGGTATCTATGTAGATATTGTCTCTGGTGAGCCGCTTTTTAGTTCTCTTGATAAGTTTGATTCGGGAACCGGATGGCCGAGTTTTACACAACCCTTGGTGCCGGAAAATGTTGTAGAGAAAAAAGATGTAAAATTCCTGATGGTGCGAACAGAGGTGCGAAGCGCAGCTGCAGATTCACATCTCGGCCATGTTTTTGAGGACGGCCCGGCCCCAACCGGCTTGCGCTATTGTCTCAATTCAGCATCACTTAATTTTATTCCGGTTGAGGAACTGGAGGCCAAAGGGTACGGAGAATTTCTGCCTTTGTTTAAGTAAATCTTCGATGTTTTTAGTCTCTTAGATCTGGCAACAGGTGACAGGGTGGGGGAATTAGTTTCCGTTCAGGATGTCCTCCACTCTCTTTTCTTGGACCTTAGCGTCAAAGATGGCCTCAAGCAGAGGCGATATGTCCTTTTCGTGTTCTTTGCTGAAAAGAAAACCGGGCAATGGTTTTGCGGTGAGGGTTTGCATTCGCGCCAGCATGATCTGAGTTGAATTCAGATGGTCGGCTATCTCTCGAAATTCACTAATGTCGAGCAGTGCCGGGAGGACATCCAGCATGTTTCCCCAGTATTCTTTTTGACCAAGGTGTTCGATGATTTGGGATACCGCCGTTGCGGCTTCAAAGTAAGAATCAGACACTAGGGCTGGTTGACTCGTAGAGCAGGTCTTCTGCGAGATGAAGAGTCTGCAGCCAAAGGGCCGAACTTGATAAATTTTACAGAGATTGTTTTCAAGAAAGGGGCAGATCGACAAATTGGGATAGTCATCAGGGTCTGCATCTTCTCCTTTAAGGCAGGCCGATGCAAAGTCGTTGGTGGTCATTTTCGGAGGTCGATGGGTTTGGGCTGATGCCAGTTTCTCTGCAAACCAAGGAGACATCCTTTCAGCTATGATAAACCTTAGTATTGCCTCCCCTTCCACCGCCGTGATGGTCACATTTTGGGTGCAGCAACGACTGCATCCTCTTTGACAGGCTTTTTCAAGGTCATTGTTCCACTGGCCGAAAATATCGTATATAGTAGATAAAATTTGTCGCTTCATTGTCGCTTATCCTCCTGTTCCTTGTTGTGCGAGAAGGGCAAGGATAGCATATCGAAAAAATTTTCCAACAAAAACAAGAATTGAAAAACGAATAAAGCGGATTCTAAAGACACCGGCAACGAGACACAAGGGATCGCCTATCACCGGCAGCCAACTGAGGAGCAGAGACCAGGAGCCATACTTCTCATACATTTTTTTTGTATTGAAGAGTTGTGTGTCACTGATGCGGAGAATCTTCCGGATGATAAAACTTGCCCCCCATATACCTATTAGATAGGTTGTGCAGGCGCCTAAAAAATTACCTAGTGTTGCGCTGATAACAGTACTTTGAAGAGGAAATCCCTGTAAGACCATGACTATCAACAGCCACTCAGAACCGATTGGCAGAATAGTTGACGCCAGAAAACTGAGAATAAAAAGCAGCGGCAAACTGGGAGTGGTAAAGAAAGTGGAGAGTATATCCATAGGTCAAAGGGTATTCGAAATAATTCGATATGGCAAGAGCAGGCTTGTAGACTGTTGCCAATGAGAAAAGTCTCTGGGGAGGGATTGATGTGATGAAGTATTCTGTAAATCTGGTGCTGTTGTTTCTAACGTTGTTTTCTGGAGTTATGTGCTACGCAGCCGAAAAGGAAACAGACTCCGATTTTGTCCAATGGATCGCTGACTTTTACCCGGAGGCAGAAAAAGAAGGGATCAGCAAAGGGAGCTGGGACGAGGCTTTTTCCGAGGTGACCATGCCTGATGCCAGGGTCCTTGAAAAAGCACAATATCAGCCCGAGTTTACCTCAGAAATATGGGATTATCTTGATGCTCGAGTAAACCCCTTTTCTATTGAAAAGGGCGAGAAGAAAGCTCAATACTATGCTCGAACCCTGGCTGATATTGAAAAGAAATTTGGTGTCCAACAGTCTGTTTTGCTTGCCATCTGGTCGATGGAATCGAATTACGGTTCCATCCTTGAAAAACCCAGTCGCTTGCACTATGTTCCCCGCGCCCTTGCCACACTCGCCTATGGGGACCCAAAGAGACAAAAATTTGCTCGCACACAGTTAGTGGCCGCACTCAAAATATATCAGGCTGGAGATATTTCAAAAGAGCAGTTGACGGGTTCCTGGGCTGGAGCAATGGGCCACACTCAGTTTATTCCCACCAGTTATCTTGCTTATGGTGTTGATATGGATGGTAATGGGCGTCGAGATATTTGGAATTCCGTTCCTGACGCTCTGGCTACTGCTGCCAATCTATTGCATAAAAATGGTTGGCGAACAGGCAAAACATGGGGATATGAGGTAGTTCTTCCCCCAACCGGAGAACAGTTTCAGGATCAGACCAAAACTCTGGCGGAATGGCAAAAACTGGGATTTAAAAGACCGGGTGGCAAGCCCTATCCGTGGCTAGATGAAAAGGCCGAGTTAAAAATATTTGCCGGGACAAATGGTCCGGCATTTCTAATGAAGAAAAATTTCTTCGTCTTAAAACGCTATAACAATTCGAATTCTTACGCCCTTGCCGTGGGGCTGCTAGCTGATAGGCTGGCCGGGTGGAAAGGTTTGGTTCAATCCTGGCCAAGACCTCCAGGGTCGTTGGGCATAGACGATAAAATCGAATTACAGGAACGACTACAACAGCGTGGATATTACTCCGGAGAAATCGATGGCCAATTAGGCAGTGGCACTAAAACTGCGATCAGGCAGTTTCAGAGTCAGGCAGGGTTGGTGGAAGATGGTGTTCCGTCGCAGTCGCTCCTCCAGGCTCTGCGTAAATGATGGCCTATCTTTATAGCTTAAATGGTATAGGAAACACTTTGACTATTGGGGAACGGTTTCATGAAACAGTTTTAGCCTCATGGTATCTGTTATGCCATTGAAATCCATTGATTGATTTTCTTTGCTACCACGCATCCGCAGGTCCATCTGCGGGAAGGGAATTTCAATTTTGTGCTCGTACAATGTTTTATAGATGTTCGAGAGAACGATATCAGTTATTCGAGCCGGTTGTCGAGCACTGGGGCCTTCTTCCCAATGTGCGGCAAGAAGAGCCAGTGAGCTGTCAGCATGTTTTGCCATCCATATTTGCGGTTCTGGTCGGGACAGCAATGTCGATAAGGATGGATTTATTTCCGACGGTTCGACGGCGGCAGGTGATATTATATATCTCGTCCCACAACCTACGGTGCAGCATAATTCAGATCCTTTTAATCCCAAGACCTACGGTAAAGGTTTCAAAATAGTGCACCCGCCGGATAATCCAGATGGAACGAACTCTGCATATGGTGACCGCCCTTGCCAAGCCAGATTACCAGGATTCGCGCGACCTTTGATAAATCAGGCCGCTATGTATGGCACTGTCATATCCTCTCTCATGAGGATCACGAGATGATGCGTGTGTTCCATGTCGGTCCCGGGGCATAAGGTCTGTTTCGATTGGTGTTACACTGGCCACCTCATGTGGGCGTTGTGACGCCAAATCCCTCCCCCCGATTCTTTGTTGTGCCTCCTACAAATCTATTCCTCCAGTCCTTTGTTCACTCTCTGTGCTTCAACCTGGCCCAGGCAAAACCTGAGCTGAAAAACATCCATCTTGACCACCATCCTGCCGATTTGCATTAATATCAGGGGCTTGACAATTACTGCATTGTTCCTGACGACCCGCCTTTCACAGATCCGTGTGCAACTTTTACCGATAGATTTTTTAAGGTGTGCGCAAATTTGGTGCTGCGCTTTATCCGCTGTTTTAGACACTCTACCTGTAGTCATTACGCCTGCGGGTGGAAACAGTGAGAAGGTTTCAGCAAGGAGCTTTGCAGGTAAGTCTTTCTGCAGATACTATGATGTCGCAGAGTTATAGCCATGCACGAAAGATACCTGCTGCTCGATAGAAAGGGTGACCATGCGATAGGAAAGTATAATATAAAATAACGAAATACTAAATTGTCACAGTGTGGCATCTCTATTGCAAGCTATTGTTCCGACATTGTGGTGTACGTCCGAGGGGAATTCTCTGTTGTTTAGGAGGGGGTTTCACTAACAGAAAACCAGGAGGTTGTATGAAGAAAGTTTTAATTGTATTGAGTTTGGGTGTTTTTATGAGCAGCGGTGCGTATGCCGCTGATCGAAGCATACAGATGTCCACTGCTCCAACGGAAGCGGTGGTTGGCGAAAGCATCTTGTTTCAGTGCACAGCTGAAGGTGATTGGAAGCGTCGTTTACGGAGCGCAAAAATAGACATAGTAAATTCCCAGGGTACTGTCTTGGTTTCTGCGGCTGGTATGGACATTTCTGGTCGAACTGCTAATTATGACTTTGTCGTGCCTTCCGAAGAACAAATTGGAAACTGGCAATTCCAATGTGAACTCGATGACCGGAGAAATAACCTTAGTCAGACCACTAATTTTATTGTCGCAGATTCGACGCCAGTTGATCCACCAGTCGATCCGCCAGTCGATGGTCCTATTGCCGCCCATAACACCATTACTGAATATAATGGACCTGCAACCTGTATTGGCTGTCACCAGGTTGAGGCAGAAGAGATGCTACAGAGCCTGCATATGCAGTGGTCCGGCCCGACGCCTAAGCTTTCCAATAGCGACGGTGAAGGATTTGGTAAAGCCAAAGATGGGATCAACACCTTTTGTACCTACGCCATGTCCTCAAAGTCGGCCTGCTTTTCTTGCCATGTACGTGCCGACGGCAATGCACCGGATCCCGTGCAGGCTGAAGATGTCGACTGTATGATGTGTCATAATGACACCTATCAGAGAAAATTTGTTTCGGACCCGACCAATTCGATCACTGTCACTCAAATGGAAGGCACCCCTGAGGAAACGGAAAAAACATATACCTTCGGCAAGGTAGATGGTGAGGGTAACTATATCACCGAGCCTAATTTTGCCCAAATGCCTGAGGGAACCAATATGGTCAACCTCGCCAGAACCGTTCACATGCCGACCAATACATCCTGCCTGCGCTGTCATGCCAAGGCCGGCGGTGGTGACTGGACCAAACGTGGTGATATGGGTCTCAATTCTGCCAATGCAACGGTTGAACAGGATGTCCACCTGGCCAAAGAGGGTGCCGACCTCTCCTGTGTAGATTGTCACGCTGCGTTGAATCATAAAATCGCCGGTCGAGGCATCGACCTGCGCCAGACTGAAGCTGTGGCACCAACCTGCAAGTCTTGTCATAACGAGGCGCCTCATTCCAATGCTACTTTGAACAGACATGCACAAGGGCAGGTCAGCTGCCAGGTTTGTCATATTCGCGAATACGCAAAAGGTGGTGCGACTGAAATGTCCAGAGACTGGAATCAACCAACCTGGAATCCTGCGTTTTGTTCAGGCCAGGGCGGTTTTGTCGGCCATGAGGTCAAAGAGGCCAACGTGAAGCCTGATTATGTGTGGTTTGACGGCACCTCTTATGTCTATAATGTTGGTGAAACAATTGAGCCCGGCGAGAATAATGTGCTGCATATGGCCAAGGCCAATGGTGCACCTTTTGACGGCAAATCGAATATCGTGCCGATTAAGAGACATTTCTCCAACATGCCTTTTGACGTAGAGAAAGGTAGAATAGTTCCCCCGGCAATTATGTGGATGTTTATGACCGGTGATTTTGATCAAGCCGTTCAGAAAGGACTCGAAGAGCAGGCAGGTAAGGGCAGGGCAGGTCTTTATACGGGTAATTACACAATGTATCAGGCAGATGCAGAAATGCTGATCACCCACGGGGTTGAACCGAAGTCAAATGCCCCATCCTGTATTGAGTGCCATAACGGCAGCGGCTCGACCCCTGATGGTTCCGGCATGCTTCCTTTTGATGCCCTTGGCTATCACCAGGTACCTGAATCGGTGAAATCATGCAACCTCTGCCATGAGAGCAAGAACCTGCAGTTTGAAGCCATGCATAATAAGCATCGACAGGAAGTTTCCTGTAGCAGTTGCCACACTCCGGAGCCCACCGGTTTAAAACAGGGCGTTTGCAGCAGCTGTCATGAAAATAAGTCCTGGTCTTCTGAAGGACATAAGAAGCATGTCAAAGAAAAAGGCTATGACTGCATCAGATGCCACACTTTTTCGTAATGTTTTAATATTCTAAGCTTCACAAGGTGCACCCATTTGGGCGCACCTTGTTTTGTCTATAGTATTATTGAAGCTACCCTAAGCTAAAAATTGAGAACAGCGATGAAAGTGCTTATTCTATTTCAATCGAAGGGCGCATATGTAATATGTGTCCAAGGTGGACTACCTTAACAGGAGGAAAAATCATGGCAGGAGAAGTAATAATTGACACAGAAGAGTGTATTGGCTGTGAGGCTTGTGTAGAGTTATGTCCCGAAGTATTTGCCTTTGATAGTGATGAAGAAAAAGCGAGTGTTATCGAGGGAGCTGATGGGGATGCAGCGTGTGTTGATGAGGCGATTGCTTCGTGTCCTTCGGAGTGTATCACCAAAGAGTAATTATAATGCGCGCTTGCGGCAGTAAAAGGATTGGATATATATCACCCATGACCTGAGCGCGCATTTCTCAATCCTGCTATCCAGCGGGCATACCTGAACGCAAAATTTCTAAGGGTTAAGGTGCTAAGGATGGGTTCTGCCAGTCCTTAATTCCTGTTGAGCGACCAGAAATCAGGACAAAACATCGCCAGAAAAGGAATCAGTTCCAGTCGGCCGACCAGCATATCGATTATAAAGATAATCTTAGTTGCCGGATGCAGAAAGCCGAACGAACCCATCGGTCCTATCTTACCAAAGCCAGGGCCAACATTGCCTATAGTCGCCGCTGTTCCAACAAACCCGACAGCCGCATCGTGTTCAATGATGGTTACCACCAGACCTGAAAAAATCATCAGCACAACATAGAAGAGCATAAAACTGAGCATCTGCCGCTGGATGTCCTCCTGAACTGTCACGCCACCGAGCTTTATCGGGAGTATCGCTTTTGGGTGGACGATTTGATCGATTTCGCGTTTGAGAAACTTGCCAACAAAGAGGATTCTGACGACCTTGATTCCCCCACCTGCAGATCCAGCACATCCTCCTATCAGCATCATGGCAAAGACAATCGCCTGGGCCGGAACAGCCCAAAGGGCGAAATCGGCGGATGAAAAACCAGTGGTGGTTATTATGGAAATAATTTGGAATACACTGTCCCGAAGACTGGCGGAAAACGTATAGTTTTGCGTGAAAAAAAGGAAAAAGCAAAGAAGCACAGAAAATAGAGTTATAATAGTCAGATAAAAACGAAATTCGTCATTTGACAACAGCGACCGAAATTTCCCTTTAATAAAGAATTTATATTGCAGGGCAAAGTTAGCACCTGCCAGCAACATAAAGAGACTGACGATCCAGGTGATGGTGGGATTCTGATAGCCCATGATGGATTGCGGGTGGGGTGAAAAACCACCTGCAGCCATAGTAGTCAGGGAGTTGCAGAGTGCGTCAAAAAAAGGCAACCCTGCAAAGGTCATAAGGAGTATCTGGAGAACGGTGAGGAGCAGATAAATAAGCCAGAGAGCCTTGGCTGTATGGGCAATACGCGGAGTAATCTTATCCTCACTGGGGCCAGGTGCTTCAGCGAAAAAAATTTGTCGGCCAGCGACACTAAACTGAGGCAGGATAGCAACAAACAAGACGATGATTCCCATACCGCCAAGCCATTGGGTAAGGCTTCGCCAGAAAAAAAACACCTTCGGATAGAGGGAAAAATCAGTAAGAATTGTGGCCCCGGTCGTGGTAAAGCCGGACACGGATTCAAAATAGGCATCAAGAGGGTTGAGACCAAAAAACAAGTAGGGGAGCGCTCCAATTGCTGCCGCTATAACCCAGGTGAGTGTGACGATGAGCAGTGCCTCTGTACGCCTGAGTAAATCAAAATTTCGTGCGGAACGACCATGCCAGCGGCAGAAGAAACCGAGGGCTAAGGAGCAGGCGGAGGCGACAACAAAAGGAATGGTCTCGGAGTACTCATGATCAATACAGGCAAAAATGACCGGCAGGAGAATTATACCACCGAAGGCAAGAAGGACTATACCGAGAGCACTGGCGATAAGTGGACGTTTCATCGGAAAAAGAATTCCTTTATTTTGTCGGAATCCTCTTTCATGGTGAAAATTTTCAGCCTATCCTGCGGAAAAAGCGAAGTATCTCCATTGGGAATGAGTACCTGATGCCCCCTGATGATAACGCCGATAATCGCATTTGCTGAGAGCTTGAGGTCTTTTATTTGTAATTCCTTGAAAGTATCAGGAATGGTCAGTCGCAACACCTCGCCTTTTCCTCCTTCGATAAGGGCGAGCACATCGACGTTCTGAACCTGCACACGGTTTAACACCTCTGTCAGTGCAGATGCCTTTGGGGAGACGACCACATCGATGCCAACGCGTTCAAACAATTCGTAATTCTGAATATTTTCAACTCTGGTGACGACTCTTTTTGCACCAAGTTGTTTGATGAGAAGGGAGCAGAGGAGGTTCTTTTCGTCATTGTTCGTTGTGCAGATGCAGGCATCCGCGGCTGCAATCGCCTCACTCTCAAGTAGTTCCAGGTCGGTACCATTGCCCTGTAAAACCAGGGTGCTTTTTAATGAATCAGCAAGGAATTCGCATCGCTCAGGATCCTGCTCGATTAATTTAACTTTCTTGTTCGTTCGCTCAAGTTTTTCAGCAAGCATATAGCCCACGCTGCCACCTCCGATAATCGAAACGTTTTTTACCTTTTTGTCATGCTTAAAGAAATCCACAGCGAGGGTCTCAAGGGCAGTTTCTACCCCAATGAAAAACACTTTGTCGTGGAGATGGATGGTGGTGGATCCTTTAGGGATAAAGAGTTTTCCTTCTCGGGTGATACCGGGTATGAGGACGTTTTTAGGGAACTTGCAGTCCATGATCGATGTATCAATCATGGCAGAGTCTTCCTTGATCCGGTACTCAAAGAGTTTGGCTTTCCCGCCTGCCAGATATTCCACATCAAGGGCTTCTGGTACCGAGATAATACGAAATATATCCTTTGTAAGAAGTTTTTCCGGCCAGATAATGGAATCTATATCATACCGTACGTGATAGCGATTGTGGGTCGAAGATGAGAAATTCTTATAGAGTGATGCCTTGCCAATGAAACAGATTGTTTCGATATCGGCAATTTTTTTGATTGTCCAGCAGGCAATAATATTTGCTTCATCGAGCGCAGAGCAGGCAATAAAAAGGTCGGTTTTTCGGGCCTCGATCTGTTCCAGTACGGCAAGGTCCCCACCACTTCCCTCGACAATTCTTGCATCCAGACTGCCAAATTTTTCGCTCAGTTCATCAGGGTCGTGGAGGATGGTGATGTTATGTTGCTGATGAAGGCGCGAGGCGATAAGATAGCTTATTTCGGTAGTTCCATAGATCAGAATATCCATATCTATTTTAGATCAATAAATTGGAATCAGTAGTAGATTGTGTGTACATTTTATCTACTGACGGATTTGGGCAAAAGTAGCTGTTGTGAGAGCGGCCAGATCGTCAGGGTTGAGTTCTATTTCAAGTCCCCTTCGTCCCGCGCTGACAAAAATTGTAGAAAAATCTTTAGCTGAGCTGTCGATCACTGTTAATAATCTTTTTTTCTGCCCCAGTGGGCTGACGCCTCCGAGAACATAACCAGTTGTTCTCTTAACCAGTTCTTTGTCTGCCATTGCAGCTTTTTTGCCCCCTGCCGCTTTTGCGATCTGTTTCATGCTAAGCATTGAAGATACCGGGATGACGGCTACGGTCAGGCTCCTCTTATCAAGTTGCACAACTAAAGTTTTATAGACTCTTTCCTCTGTTATTCCGAGCTGTTCAGCTGCCTCTTTACCATAAGAATCGTGGGCGGGATCATGGGTATATTGATGGACCTTGTAAGTAATTTTGTTCTTTTTGGCTGCGTTAATAGCTGGTGTCATGGCTCTGTTCAGGAAAGAATTTTTTGAGTCGGTTGAATATTATATTTTGCAAATGTGCTAGCTAATTTATAACTCGTTCCAACACCTTCAGCAATTATCTTTCTTTTCGGGTTTTTCTTCTTGATCGGTGTCTTTTTCGTCAAGTATTATGCCTGTTCCACAGCAGTCGGGACAGTCTTCCCAGGTGAGCATGAACCTGCTGGCACCTCCGAAATATGAGGTCTGGCCTGAGCCGCCGCAGCCAGGGCAGGGAGTGTGGCGTTTGGGGGTGGATTCGTTAATTTCAGTCATGTTAGCCCGCCTAATTTTATTCTATATGATTTGTCGTATCCTGTCTGAAGGAACATATGGGAAGATATAAGTAAAGAGACTAACAACAATTATACCATTGTGTTTCTGTTTGGACGAGCAATGTATGGATTTCAAGAAGATTTTTGCAGGAATGAAGCCTTGTGGTTATGATGCAGTAAGTGCTTTTTATTT
>Ga0070729_10007338_pt1 | contig 10599 bp, 13 predicted proteins | sample tdDd472_FD_66725 | JGI IMG/M metagenome (GOLD analysis project Ga0070729, IMG submission 66725) | Marine sediment microbial communities from the Atlantic coast under amendment with organic carbon and nitrate - tdDd47.2 | ecosystem: Environmental > Aquatic > Marine > Coastal > Sediment | place...
CCGGTCGTGGCCTTCTCGGTAGGTGAGGAAGAGCTTGCCGGCATCGACACCAAGCTCCTGGTCGGCCATCTCGCCGCCTGGAACTATTTCCAAAGCGTCGACGATGCCACCAACAAGGAATTCGTGGCGAAGTGGAAGGCCTTCACCAAGAATCCCAAGCGCGTTTCCAACGATCCCATGGAAGCCCACGTCATCGGCTTCAACATGTGGGTCAAGGCCGTCGAAAAGGCCGGAACCACCGATCCCGACAAGGTCATCGACTCCATTGTCGGCATCAAGGTTCCGAACCTGACCGGCGGCATGTCCGAAATGTTGCCCAACCACCACATCACCAAGCCGGTCCTGATCGGCGAAGTGCAGGCGGACGGCCAGTTCGAGACCGTGTGGAAGACCGATGGCCTGGTTCCGGGCGATGCCTGGTCCGACCATCTGCCCGGCTCGAAGGATCTGATCTCCGATTGGATCAAGCTGAAATGCGGCAACTACAACACCAAGACCAAGACCTGCGGCGGCAAGGACGCCGGTTAGCCACCGGCGGTCCTCGCCAAACGGACCGCATGCCTTGACGAGAAGGGGCGGGAGGTGACCTCCGTCTCCCGCCCCGACCAAGCCCGAACAGGAAGCGCCGCTCGACCACGGAATACGGATTTTATTACGATGCGACGAGGACTGGCCCTTCTGACGATGCTTCTGACCGCCGCGATGCTGGCGGTCTCCGCCTCGGCGCCCGCGTCGGCACAGGAGGCGGATTTCGGAGCGCTGGTCCAGCAACTCGGCTCCGGCGGTTTTTCCAAGAAGGCCAGGATTGTCGGCCAGATGGCCGATACCGGACACGAGCGCGCCGCCGCGATCATCCAGGCCCTGCTCGAGGGCCGGCTCTATTCCCGCAAGGCCGATGACGCCGTCTTCGTCGTCGAGGAAGCGGGCGAGACCTATCGCCTGATCGATCCGGTGACCGGCAAGGAGGCCGGCACCGCGCCAAGCGGCGACATGAAAAAGATCCGCGTCAACAACCGCCTGCGCCGCGCCATCCGCGCGGCCATCGGTACCTTGACCCTGCGCAGCCCCGATCCGGCCAAGCGTTTGCAGGCCGCCGCCGCCAGCTTCAAGGCCGGCGACCCCGACTCGATCGAGGCCCTCGACGGCGCCATCGCCAAGGAGACCGATCCGGCGATCAAGAAGGCCTTCGAGGACGCCCGCGCCGTCGCGGTCCTGAAGGGAAGCGGCGGCGACGAGGACAAGCTCAAGGCGGTCGCGATCCTGCGTGCGCGCGGCGACCGCGATGCCCGCTCCGTGCTGCTCGGCGTCTCCGGCTCGCCGGAGCTGAAATCCGCCGCCGATGCCGCAGCCGTTCATATAGAATCGGCGCTCGCCCTGTGGGGCGCGGCGCAGAATGTCGTCTACGGCATCAGCCTCGGCTCGGTGCTGCTGCTCGCCGCCATCGGCCTCGCCATCACCTTCGGCGTTATGGGGGTGATCAACATGGCCCATGGCGAGATGGTGATGCTCGGCGCCTACACCACCTTCATGGTCCAGGAGACGATCCGCACCTCGGCGCCCTGGCTGTTCGACTATTCCCTGTTCATCGCCCTGCCGCTCGCCTTTCTCATCGCCGGCGCGGTCGGCGTCGCGCTGGAACGCGGCGTCATCCGCTGGCTCTACGGCCGGCCGTTGGAAACCCTGCTCGCCACCTGGGGCATCAGTCTGGTGCTGCAACAGGCGGTCCGGACGCTGTTCGGGCCGACCAACCGCGAGGTCGGCAACCCCTCGTGGATGGAAGGCGCGGCACAGCTCGGCGGGCTGACGCTCACCTATAACCGCATCTGGATCATCGTCTTCGCGCTCGTCGTCTTCGTCGTGCTGCAGATCGCGCTGAAGCGCACTTCCTTCGGCCTGCACATGCGCTCGGTCACCCAGAACCGCGAGATGGCCGGCGCCATGGGCATCCGCACCGGCCGCGTCGACGCCCTGACCTTCGGCCTCGGCTCCGGCATCGCCGGCATCGCCGGCGTGGCGCTGAGCCAGATCGACAACGTCTCGCCCAATCTCGGCCAGTCCTACATCATCGACAGCTTCATGGTCGTGGTGTTCGGCGGGGTGGGCAATCTCTGGGGCACGCTGGTCGGCGCGACGACGCTCGGCGTCGCCAACAAGTTCCTCGAACCCTATGCCGGCGCCGTGCTCGGCAAGATCCTGGTGCTGGTCTTCATCATCCTGTTCATCCAGAAGCGCCCGCGCGGCCTGTTCGCGCTCAAGGGACGGGCGGTGGAAGTATGATCTCCTCGATGATCGCCCGCTCGCTCGGCCGCGGCTCCTGGGTCTTCCTCGGGCTGCTCGCCGCCTTCGCCATCCTGGTGCCGATCCTCAATCTGGCGGTGCCGCCCACGAGCTTCTTCCACGTGCCCACCTATCTGGTGGCGCTGATGGGCAAGTATCTGTGCTACGCGCTCCTCGCCCTCAGCGTCGATCTCATCTGGGGCTTCTGCGGCATCCTCAGCCTCGGCCACGGGGCGTTCTTCGCGCTCGGCGGCTATGCCATGGGCATGTACCTGATGCGCCAGATCGGCGACCGCGGCGTCTACGCCAATCCCGAGCTGCCCGACTTCATGGTCTTCCTCAACTGGAAGGAACTGCCCTGGTTCTGGTACGGCTTCGACCAGTTCTGGTTCGCCGCCCTGATGGTGCTCGCGGTGCCCGGCCTGCTCGCCTTTGTCTTCGGCTGGTTCGCCTTCAGAAGCCGCGTCACCGGGGTCTATTTCTCGATCATCACGCAAGCCCTGACCTATGCGCTGATGCTCGCCTTCTTCCGCAACAATATGGGCTTCGGCGGCAATAACGGGCTCACCGACTTCAAGGACATCCTCGGCTATTCGGTGCAGTCCGACCAGACTCGCGCCGCGCTTCTGTTCTCGAGCGCCCTGGCGCTGGGGATCGGCTATGTGATCTGCCGCATGGTCATCGCCTCGCCATTCGGCAAGGCGCTGGTCGCCGTCCGCGACGCCGAGAGCCGCACCCGTTTCCTCGGCTACCGGGTGGAGAGCTACAAGCTCTTCGTCTTCACCCTGTCCGCCTGCTTCGCGGGCGTCGCCGGCGCCCTTTACGTGCCGCAGGTCGGCATCATCAATCCCAGCGAATTCACGCCCGCCAATTCCATCGAGACGGTGATATGGGTGGCGGTCGGCGGGCGCGGCACGCTGGTCGGCGCGGTGATCGGCGCGGTGCTGGTCAACTACGCCAAGACCTGGCTCACCGGCAGTTTCCCCGAGCTGTGGCTGTTCGTCCTCGGCGCCCTGTTCGTGGTCGTCACCCTGCTGCTTCCCAAGGGCATCGTCGGCCTCGTCGCGCAACTGCGCCCGACCCTGTGGCCGAAGGCGTCGGACAAGTCGACGTCCGGTTCCCCCGAACCGAAGCCGGCGGAGTAGGGACAGCACCCATGGATGGCAGGGCAACCAATTCGATCCTCTATCTCGACGGCGTCACCGTTAGCTTCGACGGCTTCCGGGCGCTCAACGAGCTGTCCCTGGTAATCGAGCCGGGCGAGATGCGGGCGATCATCGGACCGAACGGCGCGGGCAAGACCACGATGATGGACGTGGTCACCGGCAAGACCCGTCCCGACAAGGGCAAGGTGGTGTTCGACACCGATGTCGATCTCACCTCGCGCGACGAGGCGGCCATCGCCCAGCTCGGCATCGGCCGCAAGTTCCAGAAGCCGACGGTGTTCGACAACCACACCGTCTACGACAATCTCGACCTGGCGCTGAAGGCCGACCGTCGCGCCCGCGCCACCCTGTTCCGGCGTCCCACGGAGGAGCGCACGAAACGCATCGAAAGCCTGCTCGCGCTCATCCGCCTGACCGACGCCAGCGATCTCGCGGCCGCCAACCTGTCGCACGGCCAGAAGCAATGGCTCGAGATCGGCATGCTTCTCGCCCAGGATCCGAAACTCTTGCTGGTCGACGAACCGGCCGCCGGCATGACCGACGCCGAGACCGCCCAGACGGCCGAACTGCTGCGCGACATCGCCACCACCCGTTCGGTGGTCGTCGTCGAGCACGACATGACCTTCGTCCGCGACCTCGGGGTCAAGGTGACCGTCCTGCACGAGGGCTCGGTGCTCGCCGAGGGCTCGCTCGACCAGGTCAGCGCCGACGAGCAGGTCATCGAAAGCTATCTGGGGCGGTAGGCTGATGGGCCCGGAAACAATACAGAATGGCGCGATGCTGAACATCGAGAATGTCGATCTCTATTACGGCGCCGCGCAGGCGCTGTACGACGTGTCGCTGAAGGCCGAGTTCGGCAAGGTCACCTGCCTGATGGGCCGCAACGGCGTCGGCAAGACCAGCCTGCTGCGCGCCCTGATCGGCCACCTGCCGATCCGCGCCGGCAGGATCGAATGGCAGGGCGAGGAGATTTCCGGGCTGAGGCCGGAGGATCGCGCCCGCCGCCACATCGCCTATATCCCGCAGGGCCGCGAGATCTTCCCGCTAATGAGCGTGAAGGAGAATCTGGAGACCGGCTACGCACCGCTGCCGCGCGGCGAGCGGACGATCCCCGACTACGTCTTCGACCTGTTCCCGGTGCTCAAGACCATGCTGTCGCGGCGCGGCGGCGATCTGTCGGGCGGCCAGCAGCAGCAGCTTGCGATCGCCCGGGCGCTGGTCACCCGGCCGAAACTGCTGATGCTCGACGAGCCGACCGAGGGCATCCAGCCCTCGATCATCAAGGATATCGGCAAGGCCATCGAGTTCCTGCGCGAGCAGGGCGAGATGGCGATCCTGCTGGTCGAGCAGTATTTCGAATTCGCCCACGCGCTCGCCGACGATGTCGCGGTGATGGATCGCGGCGAGATTGTGCTTTCCGGCCCGATGGATAAAGTATCCCGGCAAGAAATCCTGAAACACCTGACGGTCTGACCCATGCTGGACACCCTCGACACTGCGGCGACGGATGCGACGGGCGGATTGCCGCCGGCGGCCGACGCGCTTGCAGGTCGCGAGCGGTTGCAACGTTCGGCCGGTGTCGTGTCCCTGTCGGTCAAGGCCCGCGACGGCCGCACGGTCATCGACCGGGTGCGCCAGTCCGGCTGCGGCAAGGCGCGGTTTCCCCGCCCCGAGCCGGGACGGCTGTTCGAGGCGGTGCTGCTCAACACCTCCGGCGGGCTGACCGACGGCGACACCCAGGATGTCGACATCGTCTGGGGGGCGGGGACGACCGCTGTCGCCACCACCCAGGCCGCCGAGCGCATCTATCGCTCGCGCGGTGGCGCGGCCCGCATCGCGACCCGGCTTTCCGTCGGCGAGGACGCGTTCGGCCTGTGGCTGCCGCAGGAAACCATCCAGTTCGACGGCGGCCGGGTGCGCCGCCGTCTCGAAGCCGAGCTGCCGGAATCCGGCCGGCTGCTCGCGGTCGAAAGCACGGTTTTCGGCCGGACCGCCATGGGAGAGAGGGTTCGTGGCGGGCTGCTCGACGAAGCCTGGCGGGTCCGCCGGGGCGAGCGGCTGGTCTTCGCCGACGGGTTCAGGCTCGACGGCGATCTCGACCGGCTGCTCGCCCGGCCGGCCGTCGCCGGCGGCGCCGCGGCGATCGCCACGCTTGTTTTTGTCGGTCCCGAGGCCGAGGACGTGAAGGAGCCGGTGCGCGCGGTGCTCGAAACCGCCTCGGGTCCCGCTGGCGCGTCGGTCGTCAACGGCGCTCTGGTGGTGCGGCTCGTGAACGCGGACGGCGCCGGCCTGCGGCGCGCGCTGGTCGCCGTTCTTGAAAAACTGCTCGCGCTTCTGCCGCTCGCGGCGGAAGCCGGAATACCGGACCGGGCGCGGCTGCTGCCGCGCGTCTGGTCCCTGTAGGTAAGGCAAAAGGTAAATGAGGGAGAACCCCCGATGAATCTCACGCCGAGGGAAAAGGACAAGCTGCTCGTCTCCATGGCCGCCATGGTGGCCCGGCGGCGGCTCGAACGCGGCGTCAAGCTCAACCATCCCGAAGCGGTCGCCCTGATCACCGACTTCGTCGTCGAAGGCGCCCGCGACGGCCGCTCCGTCGCTGACCTGATGGAGGACGGGGCCAGGGTCATCGGTCGCGACCAGGTCATGGACGGCGTCGCCGAAATGATCCACGACGTCCAGGTCGAAGCCACCTTTCCCGACGGCACCAAGCTCGTCACCGTCCACGAACCGATCCGATAGGAGGTCCCCCGATGAAGATCCTGCCGATCACCCTTGCCGCGACCTTTTTCGCAACCCCTGCTTTGGCCCATCTCACCGGTGAAGCGCATACCCATCCGCATCTGATGGACGGCATGCTGATGATCCTCAATCTCGCCGGGCTGGCCGGTGTTTCGGTTCTTGCGATCTTCGGTCTGCGCCGCGCCGGCCTCAAGAGCGCGGATCCGAAGCGCATCCGGGCGAGACGCCGCAAATGATCCCCGGCGAAGTCTTTCCCGCCCCGGGCGACATCGAGCTCAATGCCGGCGCCGAGGCGGTGACGCTGACGGTCGCCAATACCGGCGACCGACCGGTGCAGGTGGGCAGCCATTATCATTTTCACGAGACCAACGAAGCCCTGTCCTTCGATCGGGAAGCGGCGCGCGGGATGCGGCTCGACATCGCGGCGGGGACGGCGGTGCGCTTCGAGCCCGGCCAGTCCCGCGAGGTGACGCTGGTGCCGCTCTCCGGCGCCCGCGTCGTCTACGGTTTCAACGGCAAGGTCATGGGAGGGCTCGACTGATGCCGGCCAGGATTTCCCGCGCCGCCTATGCGGCCATGTACGGACCGACGGTCGGCGACAAGGTCCGGCTCGCCGACACCGACCTGATCGTCGAGGTCGAGCGCGACCACACCGTCTACGGCGAGGAGGTCAAGTTCGGCGGCGGCAAGGTGATCCGCGACGGCATGGGCCAGTCGCAGGTCACCCGCGCCGACGGTGCGGTCGACACCGTGATCACCAACGCGCTGATCGTCGACGCCTTCGGCATCGTCAAGGCGGATGTCGGCATTCGCGACGGCCGCATCGCCGCGATCGGCAAGGCCGGTAATCCTGACACCCAGCCCGGCGTCAACATCGTCGTCGGCCCCTCTACCGAAGCCATTGCAGGCGAGGGCAAGATCCTCACCGCCGGCGGCTTCGACGCCCATATCCACATGATCTGCCCGCAGCAGATCGACGAGGCACTGATGTCCGGCGTCACCACCATGCTCGGCGGCGGCACCGGCCCGGCGACCGGCACCAACGCCACCACCTGCACCCCCGGCGCGTGGCATCTCGGCCGCATGCTGCAGGCAGCCGACGCCTTTCCGGTCAATCTCGCCTTCTCCGGCAAGGGCAACGCCTCGCAGCCAGCCGCTCTGGTCGAGATGATCCTCGGCGGGGCGTGCGCGATGAAGCTGCACGAGGACTGGGGGACGACGCCCGCCGCCATCGACTGCTGCCTGTCGGTCGCCGACGATTACGACGTGCAGGTGATGATCCACACCGACACGCTCAACGAGTCCGGCTTCGTCGAGAACACGGTTAGATCGTTCAGGGACCGCACCATCCACGCCTTCCACACCGAAGGCGCCGGCGGCGGTCACGCCCCGGACATCATCAAGGTCTGCGGCCTGAAGAACGTCATCCCGTCCTCGACCAACCCGACCCGGCCCTACACGGTCAACACCGTCGACGAGCATCTCGACATGCTCATGGTCTGCCACCATCTCGATGCCTCGATCCCCGAGGACATCGCCTTCGCCGAAAGCCGCATCCGCAAGGAGACCATCGCGGCGGAGGACATCCTGCACGACATCGGCGCCTTCTCGATCATCGCGTCCGACAGCCAGGCCATGGGCCGGGTCGGCGAGGTGCTGATCCGCACCTGGCAGACGGCGGACAAGATGAAGAAGCAGCGCGGCCGATTGCCCGAGGAGACCGGCGACAACGACAATTTCCGGGTCAAGCGCTACATCGCCAAATACACCATCAACCCGGCCATCGCCCACGGCATGTCCGAACACATCGGCTCGGTCGAGGTCGGCAAGCTCGCCGACCTGGTGCTGTGGTCGCCGGCCTTCTTCGGCGTCAAGCCGGACATGGTCATCAAGATGGGCACCATCGCCGCCGCCCAGATGGGCGATCCCAACGCCTCGATCCCGACCCCGCAGCCGGTGCACTACCGGCCGATGTTCGGCGCCTTCGGCAAGTCGCTGACCGAAAGCTCGGTCTCCTTCGTGTCGAAGGCCGCGCTCGACGCCGGCATCGGCGCCAGTCTCGGCCTGTCGAAGTCGCTGCTCGCGGTTTCCAACACCCGCGGCGGCATCTCCAAGGCGTCGATGGTCCTCAACGACGCGACGCCGGAAATCGACGTCCATCCCGAGACCTACGAGGTCCGCGCCGACGGCGAGTTGCTCACATGCGAGCCGGCCAGGGAACTCGCCATGGCCCAACGCTATTTCCTGTTTTAGGGCCTGTGGACACTAAGGATTGTGATGCCGGTTTGTTCGGATTTGTTCAGTTTCGGTCTATGAGGAGGAAGGACATGCTTGGCATATTCGACGACGAATGGGCCGGAAATGGGCAAATCCGAACAAATCCCTTTGGGACGAGGCCGATTTCGCCGCTGGACGGCGTTGGCAAACGCTTGAAGTGCCGGCACTACGGCGCGTTCGCAAACACCACCAGCGACAAAATCGGCCACGCCGGCACCGCAAACCTTAGTGTCCACAGGCCCTGACGATGAACCCGAAGCTGCCAAGGGTCGAGACCATTCTCGACGCCGGCTCCTGGGACGGGCCGGCGGCCGATACGGTTGTGCTCGACTACGACGACCGCTTCCGCCGCCGCATCGTGCTCGAAGGGCAGGGCGGCACGCGGCTGCTGCTCGATCTCGGCGAGCCGCGCCTGCTGCATGACGGCGACGGGCTGAAGCTCGACGACGGCAGAACCGTGGTGGTCGCCGCGGCGTCGGAAAAGCTTGCGGAAATCACCTGCGCCGATACCGGCGAACTGGTGCGGGTCGCCTGGCATCTGGGCAACCGCCACCTGCCGACCCAGCTCCTGGCCGGCAAGCTCAGGATCCGCAAGGACCACGTGATCATCGACATGGTCAAACGCCTCGGCGCCCGTGTCGAACTGATCGACGCACCCTTCGAGCCGGAAGGCGGCGCCTACGGCCACGGCAAGGTCACCGGCCACGACCATGGCCATTCCCATTCTCACGATCATGGCCATGGTCACGGATCCCACGGGCATGGCTGACGCCACCGGCCTCTACAAGCTGCTCGCCTGGATGTCGCCCGGCTACCCTGTCGGCGCCTATACCTACAGCCACGGACTCGAGAATGCGGTCGAGACCGGCTGCATTGCCGACGAGGCGACGGCGCGCGACTGGATCGACGCCATCGCCGCTGAGGGCGCCGGCTTTTCCGACACCGTGTTCCTGGCGCAAAGCTGGCGCGCCGCCGAGGCGAACGATATCGAAGCGCTGGCCGAAGTCGCCGAACTCGCCGCCGCCTTCTCGGCCACGTCCGAACTGGCGCGGGAAACCCAGGCGCAGGGCGCGGCCTTCCTCGACATCACCCGCTCCGCCTGGCCGGCGGCCACCCTCGATCTCCTGGCGCGCGCCTGGGACGGCCCGGTCGCCTATCCGGTGGCGATCGGCGCCGCCGCCGCCGGCCACGGCATCGCCCTCGATGACGCGGCGCGGGCGACCCTGCACGCCATCGTCGCCAATCTCGTCTCCGCCGCCGTGCGGCTGGTGCCGCTGGGCCAGACCCAGGGCCAGCGCATCCTCGCCGCGCTGGAGCCGACGGTCGCCGACACCGTCGCCCGGGCGCTTGAAACCGATCTCGACGGGGTTGCCTCGGCGACCCTGATGATCGATATCGCCTCCATGAACCACGAAACCCAGCACACGAGGTTGTTCCGCTCATGAGCGTCAATGGACACGGTTCCCACGGTCCTCTCAGGGTCGGCATCGGCGGTCCGGTCGGCACCGGCAAGACGGCGCTGACCGACGCGCTGTGCAAGGCGATGCGCGACACGTATTCCGTCGCCGTCATCACCAACGACATCTACACCAAGGAGGACGCCGAGTTCCTCAACCGCTCCGGCGCGTTGCCGACCGAGCGGATCATGGGCGTGGAGACCGGCGGCTGCCCGCACACCGCGATCCGCGAGGACGCCTCGATCAACCTCGCCGCCGTCTCCGAGATGCGCGGCAAATTCCCCGATCTCGACCTGATCATCATCGAATCCGGCGGCGACAATCTCGCCGCCACCTTTTCTCCCGAACTCGCCGACATCACCATCTACGTGATCGACGTTTCCGCCGGCGACAAGATCCCGCGCAAGGGCGGGCCGGGCATCACCCGCTCCGACCTGCTGGTGATCAACAAGATCGACCTCGCGCCGATCGTCGGCGCCGATCTCGGGGTGATGGAGCGGGACTCGCGCAAGATGCGCGGCGAGCGCCCCTTCGTCTTCACCAACATCAAGGCCGGAGGCGGGGTCGACATGGTGGAGAAGTTCATCGAGACGGCGGGCGGTCTCAGGGGGTGAAGCACGCCGGCCGATGCTTCTCCGCCGCGTAATCCTTCAAGTGGATTTGGCGACGATACTCGAATAGTC